>Ga0210380_10000162_pt1 | contig 37381 bp, 31 predicted proteins | sample PLM4_5_coexredo_FD_155476 | JGI IMG/M metagenome (GOLD analysis project Ga0210380, IMG submission 155476) | Groundwater sediment microbial communities from an aquifer in East River, Colorado, USA - PLM4_5_coex redo | ecosystem: Environmental > Terrestrial > Soil > Riparian zone | place: USA... | reverse complement strand
GGTGATTCGGCGCTTGTACAGCGGCCGCGAAGCGAAAGGCGCCGGGCTGCTGGTGGCGCCGGTGATGGCCCGCCGGTCGGTCAATTCGGCGCCAGAGCTTCGGGGACCGATTACCGAGCTGGTGGCTACGAACGTCCGCGCGGGGCGTGCGACCGTACCGCTCCGGATGCTCCGCGCCGGCGACGCGCTGAAGCGCCGGCAACCCAGACCAGCCTAGGAAGCAGGCACCCCCTTCCCCCCACCCCCGTTCTGCTAGTACGCTTCATCCCAGCGCGAAAGTGGCGGAACTGGCAGACGCGCCAGACTTAGGATCTGGTACCCGAGAGGGTATGGGGGTTCGAGTCCCTCCTTTCGCACCATCCCCCCAATGAAAACTGAACTTCAGGACGTCAGCGAAACACAGAAGACGATTGCCATCGAGATCCCCAGCGACATCGTCGATCGAGAGATCGATCGGGTGACCCGGGGCTACTCGAAACAAGCGCGAGTGCCGGGCTTCCGGCCTGGCAAGGTTCCGTCGACCATCGTCAAGCAACGCTTTCGCGACCAGATCCATCATGACGTGATGCACGACCTCATCCCGCGCGCGGTCGAGGAGGCGCTGCAGGAGCGGGGCATCGAGCCGGTCAACACGCCCGACATCAGGGACGTCGTGCTGCGCGAGGGCGCGCCGATGACCTTCACCGCCGCCGTCGAGACGATCCCACCGCTCGACCCGGGCGACCTCTCCGAGATCTCGCTGCGCCAGCATTCGTCGGCAGTCGCCGCCGATGCGGTGGACAAGGCCGTCGAGCGGCTGCGCGATCGCGCCGCGAAGGTCGAAGCGGTCGAGGGCCGGCCGGTTGCCTCCGGCGACACCGCGGTCCTGACGATTGACCGGACCGACCCGGACGGCACGTCAACCCGGCACGACGACGTGTCGGTGGAGATCGGCGCGCCTGGCAATCCGCCCGGCTTCGACGAAAATCTGCTGGGGCTGAACCCAGGCGACGAGAAGACGTTCCTCGTGCATTTCCCCGAGGACTACCCCGTCAAGGACATGGCGAACACCGACGTCACCTACCACGTCCAGGTGAACCAGGTCCGCCGCCGCGTCCGTCCCGACCTCGATGACGAATTCGCGAAGGACGTCGGGGAGTTCGAATCGTTGTCGGCCCTCCGCGAGCGGGTCCACGCCGATCTGCTCGCTGACGCCCAGGAGCACGCGCGACAGCATCTGCGCAACGACTTGCTCAAGCAGTTGGCGCAGCGCGTGACCTTCGAGCTGCCGGCGTCGCTCGTCGATCGCGAGATCGATCGGCGGGTCGAAGAGTTCGTGCGGCGGCTGATGGATCAGAGTGTGGACCCGCGGACGGCCGGCATCGACTGGGCGCAGTTTCGGGAAGCGCAGCGAGAGGCGGCGCGGCAGTCGGTGGCCAGCGCCCTGGTGCTCGACGAGGTCGCGAAGCGCGAGCGCCTGACGGTGCAGCCCGAAGAGGTCGATAAGGAGATCGAACGCTTCGCCGAACAGTCGGGGCGCACCCCGGCGGCCGTGCGGGCGCAACTCGACAAGGAAGGCGGGCTGGTGAGGCTGTCGTCTGGAATGCGCCGGGAAAAGGCGGTTGACCTGGCAATGGCGCGTGCTAAGATCGCCGCCGAGCAGCCTGCCTGATTTCGCGCCGACATTCGTCAACAGTCATCAGTCATTACAGCGTCAATTACCCATGAGCTTTGCTCAGCTAGTCCCCATGGTGGTCGAGCAGACCAACCGCGGCGAGCGCGCCTACGACATCTTCTCGCGCCTGCTGAAAGACAGCATCATCATGATCGGCACCCCGATCGACGATGGCGTGGCGAACCTGGTGATCGCCCAAATGCTGTTCCTGGAGGCGGAGGACCCCGACAAGGACATCATGATGTACATCAACAGCCCAGGCGGATCGATCACCGCGGGGCTGGCGATTTACGACACGATGCAGTTCATCAAACCGCACGTGCAGACGGTCTGCATCGGTCAGGCGGCTTCGATGGCAGCGGTCCTGCTGGCGGCTGGCGAGAAGGGCAAGCGCTTCTCCCTGCCCAATTCCAGGATCGTAATTCACCAGCCCCTGATGCAGGGTCTGGCCGGCCAGGCGACCGATATTGACATCGCCGCTCGTGAAATCTTGCGCATGCGGGAGAACCTGAACAACATCCTGGTACACCACACCGGGCAGTCGATCAAGCGCATCCAGGATGACACCGAGCGCGACTACATAATGTCAGCGGACCAGGCCAAGGAGTACGGCATCCTCGATGACGTCATCCGGAAACGGGTGTAACATCGTGTAAAGAAACCGGGTTGAGGCGTCGATATACCGGCTACGATATCGCACTTCCACACGGAGTCCTGAGCGGTTTATGGTCAAGAAGAACGGCGAGACCGAGATTCTCCGCTGCTCGTTCTGCAACAAGGATCAGAACGACGTCCGCAAGCTGATTGCGGGTCCAACGGTCTTCATTTGCGACGAGTGTGTCGAGGTCTGCAACGACATCATCGCCGACGACAACCGCTTCGAGAACCGGGGCGTCCGGACCTCCCTGCCCTCGCCGCCCGACATCAAGAAGTTCCTCGACGAATACGTCATCGGCCAGGAACGGACGAAGAAGAAGCTGGCGGTCGCGGTCTACAACCACTACAAGCGCATCGAGATCCAGAAGCAGCCGCGCAGCCGTAACGACGTCGAGCTGACCAAGTCGAACATCTTGCTCATCGGCCCCACCGGCACGGGCAAGACGCTGCTCGCCCAGACGCTGGCCAAGCTCCTGTCGGTGCCCTTCACGATCGTGGACGCGACGACACTCACCGAGGCCGGGTACGTCGGCGAGGACGTCGAGAACATCATCCTGAAGCTGCTGCAGGCGGCGGGCGGCGACATCGAGAAGTGCCAGCAGGGCATCATCTACATCGACGAGGTGGACAAGATCTGCCGGAAAGACGAGAACCCGTCGATCACGCGCGACGTTTCTGGCGAGGGCGTCCAGCAGGCGCTGCTCAAGATTCTGGAAGGTACGGTGGCCAACGTGCCGCCCCAGGGCGGGCGTAAGCACCCACACCAGGAGTTCTTCCAGATCGACACCACCAACATCCTCTTCATCTGCGGCGGGGCGTTCGTCGGGCTGGACAAGGTCATCGAGCGCCGCGTCGGCAAGAAAACCCTCGGTTTCAAGGCCGAAGTCAAGTCGGTCCAGAAACGCGAGGTCGGCGCCACGCTGGAGCAGGTGGAGCCCGAAGATCTCATCCGATACGGCCTCATTCCAGAATTCGTGGGCCGGCTGCCAGTCGTCGGCACCCTCCACGAGCTGGACAAGCCCGCGCTTATCCAGATCCTGACGCAACCTCGCAACGCGATTACGCGTCAGTACCAGAAGCTGTTCGAGTACGAGAACGTCAAGCTTCGGTTCACCGATGACGCCCTCGAAGCGATCTCCGAGTCGGCCCTCACCCGGAAGATCGGCGCCAGGGGACTGCGGATGATCATCGAAGACCTGATGCTCGACCTCATGTACTCGGTGCCCGGTCAGAAGAAGCTGCGGGAGCTGGTCGTGACCCGGGAGATTGTCGAAGCGAAGGACAAGTCACTCACACTCATTGAGAAAGCTGGATAACGCCGAACAATTCGTAGGGACCAAGGGCCAGGGATCAGCGATCCCCCAATCCTCCGTCCCTGCAAGGATCTGAATGGAAGTCTACGAGACCCTTCCCATCGTCCCGCTCCGGGACGTGGTCGTATTCCCCCACATGATGATGCCGTTCGTGATTGGACGGCCGTCGTCCACGCGCGCGCTCGAGCACGCGCTGCTCAAGGACAAGCGGATCTTCCTCGCGGCGCAGCACGACGCGTCGATTGACGACCCGCGGCCCGACGACGTCTACACCATGGGGTGCGTCGCCAACGTCGTCCAGAGCCTGAAGCTGCCCGACGGCAACATCAAGGTCCTGGTTGAAGGCGTCGATCGCGCGCGCGCCGTCGAGTGGAAGGAAGACAAGGGCTTCTTCCGGGTCGTCGTGAAGGTGCTGCCGAAGCAGAAAGAGGCCGCCGGCGACGTCGAGGCCACGATGGGACGCGTGGTATCGCTGTTCGAGCAGTACGTGAAGCTGTCGAACAACCTGCACTACGACGCCATGATTGCCGCGGTGCGCGTGGACGATCCCGGCAAGCTCGCCGACACGATTGCCGCCCACCTGCTCGTGGGCGTGGACGAGAAGCAGAACCTGCTCGAGATCATCTCGCCGCTCGAGCGCCTGAACCGCATCGCGGGCATCCTCGAAATCGAGGTGGACAAGCTCCAGGTCGATCGCCGCATCCAGTCTCGCGTCAAGAAGCAGATGGAGAAGGCGCAGAAGGAGTACTACCTCAACGAGAAGATGAAGGCGATCCAGAAGGAACTGGGCCGCAAGGACGAAAAGGGCAACGAGATCGACGAGCTGAAGAAGAAGATCGACCAGGCGAAGATGCCGAAGGACGTCGAGGAGAAGGCCGTCCAGGAGCTGAAGCGACTCGAGGCGATGCCGCCGATGTCGGCGGAGGCCACTGTCTCGCGCAACTACCTCGACTGGCTCATCGCGGTGCCCTGGTACAAGAAGACGCGCGAGAACCGCGACCTGAAGCACGCCGAATCGGTGCTGCACGAAGACCACTACGGTCTCGACAAGATCAAGGACCGGATCCTCGAATTCCTCGCCGTCCGCTCGCTCGTCAAGAAGCCGAAGGCGACGATTCTCACGTTCTCCGGCCCTCCCGGCGTCGGCAAGACGTCGCTGGCCAAGTCGATCGCGCGCGCAATGAACCGTAAGTTCGTCCGCCTGTCGCTCGGCGGCGTGCGTGACGAGGCCGAGATCCGCGGCCACCGCCGCACCTACATCGGCGCTTTCCCGGGCCAGATCATCCAGATGATGAAGAAGGCCGGTACGCAGAACCCGGTCTTCCTGCTCGACGAAGTGGACAAGATGTCGATGGACTTCCGGGGCGATCCGTCGGCGGCACTGCTCGAGGTACTCGATCCCGAGCAGAACAGCGCCTTCCTCGATCATTACCTCGACGTGGAGTTCGACCTCTCGCACGTGATGTTCATCTGCACAGCGAACGTGCTCCACACGATCCCGCAAGCCCTGCGCGACCGCATGGAAGTGCTGCAGCTCGCGGGCTATACCGAGGCCGAGAAGATCGAGATCGCCAAGCGCTTCCTCGCCCCAAAGGCGATCGACGGCGCGGGCCTCACTGGCGACAACATCGTCATCCACGACGACGCGATCCAGATGATCATCCAGCGCTACACCCGCGAAGCGGGCGTGCGCAACCTCGAGCGCGAGATCGCGTCGATCTGCCGCAAGGTGGCGCGCAAGGTGGTCGTCGATGGGAAGACGTTCAAGGAGGACTTCAGCGCCGCGCAGGTCACGGAGTACCTCGGCGTGCCGCGCTTCCGCCCCAGCATGGCGGAAGAGCAGAACGAAGTCGGGGTCGCCACCGGCCTGGCGTGGACCGAAGTCGGCGGCGAGCTGCTGGTGACCGAGGCGACGCTGATGGCGGGCAAAGGCAAGTTGACCCTGACCGGCAAGCTCGGAGACGTCATGCAGGAATCGGCGCAGGCGGCGTTGAGCTACGTACGCTCGAAGGCAGCCGAGCTGAACCTGGCCGAAGACTTCCACTCGAAGATCGATATCCACGTGCACGTCCCCGAGGGGGCCATTCCGAAGGACGGTCCGTCGGCCGGCATTACGCTGGCCACCACGCTGGTGTCGGCCCTGACGAAGATCCCGGTACGGCGCGACGTCGCGATGACCGGCGAGATCACGCTGCGGGGAAAGGTGCTGCCCATCGGGGGCGTCAAGGAGAAGGTGCTGGCCGCACACCGCGCAGGGGTGACGAACATCATCCTTCCGCGCGACAACGAAAAGGATCTGGCGGACATCCCGAAGAACGTGCTCGACGCGCTGGATCTGCACCTGGTATCCACGATGGACGAGGTGCTGAAGATCGCCCTGGCCGAACGACTGCCGGCCAGCATCCCCGCCACGCCGGTCGTCCCCGAGGTCGCCGACGCCGGCGACACGAGGACGCACTGATTCTGGCGGGCTCAGGGTTCATGGCTACGGGCTCACGGGACTGCCATGAGCCCGTAGAGTGCAGATAGAGGCTGAGTTCGTGACCAGCGCCGCCGGCGCTGGTGGATTTCCGCACGAGGGCCTTCCAGAGGTCGCACTGGTTGGCCGGTCGAACGTCGGCAAGTCGAGCTTGATCAACGCGTTGGTGCGTCGGCCGGTGGCCCGCACGAGCGCCGCACCCGGCAAGACCAGGCTAGCCAACTTCTATCGGGTGCGTCGCGGATCGTCTCCCGCGCTCTATCTGGTGGACCTCCCAGGATACGGGTACGCGCGCGGCGGCGACCGTTCGACCAGGGAGTTCAATCGCCTCGCGGAGGAGTACTTCGGGAGGCCGGGGGTGCACACGGGCGTGCTGCTCCTGGTGGACGCGAGGCATCCTGGCCTCGAATCGGATCTAGACGCGTGGGCCTGGCTGGAATCGCAGCCCTGCCCTCGCGGTGTCGTGGGAACCAAGGTTGACAAGCTGACGCGGACGGAGCGCGCGCGTCACGCCCGTGAACTTGAAGCGCTCTTTCACATGCCCGTCCCGCTGGTCTCGGCGATGGACGGCGAAGGATTGGACGTACTGTGGACGCTGATCGCCAAACTGCCAAGTCAAACGGCGGCGCCGTAACGGCCCCGGCCGCCACGCCCGCCACGCCCGCCACCCCCGCCCCGCAACCCGCCCCGGCGGCGCCAGCCCAGGCTCCAGCGCCCGCCCAGGTCATCTCGCTGTCGGCGATGAAGGAGATGAGCATCACGGCGCTCACGAAGATCGCCAAGGAACTGGAGATTGCCGGCGCCACGGGCATGCGCAAGCAGGAACTGATCTTCGAGATCCTCCGCGTGCGCGCCGAAAAGAGCGGCAACATCTTCTCGGAAGGCGTCCTCGAGACGCTCCCCGACGGCTTCGGCTTCCTGCGCGCCCCCGACTACAACTACCTGCCCGGCCCGGACGACATCTACGTCTCGCCCTCGCAGATCCGAAAGTTCGACCTGCACACGGGCGACACGGTGTCGGGCGTCATCCGGCCCCCCAAGGACGGCGAGCGGTACTTCGCGCTCATCAAGGTCGAGGCCATCAATTTCGAGCCGCCCGAGAAAACGAAGGAAAAGATCTTCTTCGAGAATCTGACGCCGCTCTATCCGCAGGAGAAGATCAATCTCGAAACCGAGTCCGAGAACCTGTCCGGGCGCGTCATGGACCTGCTCACGCCGCTCGGAAAGGGGCAACGCGGCCTCATCGTCGCACCACCGCGCACCGGAAAGACGATGCTGCTGCAAAGCATCGCGAACAGCATCACGAAGAACCACCCCGAGGTGTACTTGATCGTGCTGCTGATCGACGAACGGCCCGAAGAAGTCACCGACATGCAGCGGTCGGTTCGCGGCGAGGTCATCTCCTCCACGTTCGACGAGCCCGCCCAGCGCCACGTGCAGGTCGCGGAGATGGTCATCGAAAAGGCGAAGCGCCTGGTCGAGCACAAGAAGGACGTCGTGATCCTGCTCGATTCGATCACGCGTCTCGCCCGCGCCTACAACACGATCGTGCCGGCATCCGGCAAGGTGCTCTCGGGCGGCGTGGACAGCAACGCGCTCCAGCGTCCGAAGCGCTTCTTCGGCGCCGCGCGGAACATCGAGGAGGGCGGCTCGCTCACGATTGTCGCCACCGCACTCGTGGACACGGGTTCGCGCATGGACGAGGTCATCTTCGAGGAGTTCAAGGGCACGGGTAACTCGGAAATCCATCTCGATCGCAAACTGACCGATCGCCGCGTGTTCCCGTCGATCGACATCAGCAAGAGCGGCACACGTAAAGAGGAGCTGCTGATGGCGAAGGAAGAACTCAATCGCGTGTGGGTACTCCGCAAGGTCCTGACGCCGCTCTCCCCCACCGAGGCGATGGAGCTGCTGCTGTCGAAGATGGGCAAGACGAAGACGAACGGCGATTTCCTCGCCGCCATGGCGTCCGGAAAGAGCTAGCCTCCCTCCGGCCTCGATTTCGCCGGCGCTGGCGCGTCCCGTGGCAATTGGGACGATAATTCAGTCGCACACATGAGCTCACGTGCGGTCCGCAGGAAGCGCTCGCCCGGGTTTCCGGAAAGGGCCAGCAAGATTGCGACGCTCGCGGCGATCGCCCTCGCTCTTCCACTGCAGCTCTGGGTCGATCCCGCCTCAGGTCTCACGGTGTGGACGCTGGCGGTGGCCGGGTTCGCCGTGACCCTGTTCTGCGGACAGCTGTGGGAGGCCGCCACCGCCACGGTCGTGGTTGCCGCCGGCATCGTCCTTCCCGCCATCCTCACCGCGGTACTGCACGTGGCGGCCCTCAATGCCTTCTACGGCGTGTGGCTGGCCGCCGTGCTGGCCATGGTCGTCCCGCTGACGTCCGAAACCGGGTGGCGTCTCCCACGAGACTGGCGCATTCCGATCGGCGTCTGGGCGCTCACGCTGGCGCTGTCATGGCCCGTGATGATCGCACGCGAAACGCGCGTTCGGCTCGGGGCGCTGCAAGACGCCGGCGCCGTCGATTCGTGGGCGAACTTGAATGTTCCGCAGGTCGAGAGCTGGATCCTGCACGTCGTTGTTGCGCAACTCGTGGCCCTGCTGTGGCTCGAGTGGCAAGTCCGATTCGAAGATTCACACCGAACCGCACACGGCATCTGGATCGGCGCCTCGATTGCCAGCCTCGTCGCGGTGTATCAGGGCGTTGTGGACGTGTCGTTCCTGAGCGGAGGCGTCTGGCCGGAGCTGCATCGCGCCACGGGCACGCTGCTCGACGCCAACGCGTACGGGACGCTGGCGGCCATCGCGGGTCCGCTCGCGTTCGTCTCGATTCCTCGCCTGCGCCTCTCCTACGAGCGTACGGTCCAGGTGGGGGTGCTCGCGCTCAACTGGGCCGGAGCCTGGATGTCGGGGTCGCGGACCGCGCTCGTGTGCGGCGTGTGCGCCACCGCGTTCCTGGGGCTGGCTATGCTGCGAGGCGGACGTCGAGAAATGCGGTCGCGTGTCATGCCAGCCTGGGTAGCCGGCGCCGTCTTGGCCGTGCTGCTGGTCGCCATCGGATTCGGGGCGATCGGCCCGCTGGGACGGATAACGGACGGCCTCGGCGGCGGGCCTGACGCCTCGCTCCGCCAGCTCTGGTCGCGCGGCGGATACGGCACCGTGGCCATGGCGATGCTTCGCGAGCATCCGTTGGTCGGTGTCGGGGTCGGCAGCTTCAACTGGATGGCGCCCGATTACTGGCGGCGCATCGCGGATGCGGCGCTCCCCTTCGATAACGCACAGAACTGGTGGCGGCATCAACTGGCCGAGCTCGGCCTGATGGGCGCACTGCCGGTCCTCTTCTGGTCGGCGCTGATCCTCTGGTACGTCCTGACTCGACGCTCCCCAGACAACGCCAAGCTCGAGGGCGAAACCATGCGCGGCCTGCTGATCGGCATCGGCGCGGCGTCGCTCGTCGGCATGCCCACGCAGAACCCCATCCTGTTGCTGACGTTCTTCTACATCGTGGCGCGCTTCGACCGCCTGACCCGGCCTGTTCCCGAGCAGGCCAAATTGAACCACCCGCGAATCGGCCGGGTGCGGAAGGGCGTCTGGGCTGCCGGCATATTGCTGGCCCTGGCCTATGTCGAAGGCCACCTCGTGCTCGCGAGTGGGCCCCTCAGCCCAGTCGAACGGGCGATGTCGACCGACCGTGACTTCGTGGTCGGCACGTATCCACCCGAAGACGCTCAACCGAACGGCCAGTTCCGCTGGACCAGGCGCCAAGCCAGCTTTCTGCTAAAGGCCCCTTCGCGGTATCTCCTGATTAGTTACCATATCGAGCATCCCGACGCCGACAGACAACCCGTGAACGTCGATCTTGCGACGCGCTGCCAGCTTCTCGTTGACGAGTCCCTGAAGGACTCGGGCACGGCTACGGTGGCGCTCGAGCTCGGAGAGCACCAGGCGTACGTGCAGTTCGATACCGAAGTGTCACGGACGTGGCGCCCGTCTAATTTCGGTCGTTCTGACAGCCGGCAGCTCGGGGTGGCCATTCAGACGCGATTCGTCACCGGTCCGGAACAGGTTGAGGGACCCACCAACTGGGTCGCCCTGCTGCCGTGTGGTCCTCCGATATAATGGGGTTTTGGACTGAGCTCAAGGAAGGGCACCGTGAAGGAAGGCATCCACCCCAAGTATTCCGAGGTCGAGGTTCGCTGCGCCTGCGGAAACACGTTCAAGACCAAATCGACCAAGCCCGAACTGCACCTGGAAATCTGTTCGGCCTGCCACCCGTTCTTCACGGGCCGTCAGAAGCTGATCGACACGGAAGGCCGCGTCGAACGGTTCAACAAGAAGTTCGGCGCGCAGACCTCTGAGCAGCGCAAGACAGCCGCGACGGCGGCGAAGGCAGCCAAGGCAAAGACGGTCAAGAAGGCACCGGCGGCGCGCGCGAGCAAGTCGGCGAGCGCCTAGCCCGGCCCTCCTCAGGATCCCGCGGGGAACAACACCAGCGCGGGCGGCGGGCCGGCCGTCCGCGATTCGATCTTACGATCGAGACGATCGAGGCGGTGCTGCACCGCACGCTGGCGCTCCGCCGTCGGCTGCATCCGCAGCGCGTGGAGCGCGAACGACCGGGCCGCAGCCAGATCGCGGGCGCGATGCTCGTGATGAATCGCAAGCGCTTCGGTGGCTTCACGGGCGATGGTCGGCGGGCACCCGCGCGCGTCTAGCGCCTGACGCCACGACGTGGCCGCCTCGTCGAACCGCCGGAGCCTTCGGCACAACACGGCATGAGCGCGGAGGGCCTCGGCCCGCGGTACGGCGCCGTCGTGACCGATTCGCGCCGCGCGCGCGAACGACTCGAGGGCCTCTCCGGTCAATCCGGCCCGCTCGTACAGCCGGCCCATGCCGAGCGCTTCCTGTGATGTCGCCGCCGACTCGGGTCCTTCGTCCAGCAACTGCGCCGCACGCGCCGTGAACACGGCCAGGGCCATGAGATCCAGGCGATTGTGCTCGAGGACGGCGGCGAGCGGCCTGGCGTCGCCGCGCCGCACGTACTGAAAGTACCGCGACGGAATCTCGAAGCCGGGCACGTCCCCCTCCCGTTCGTGCCCGCAGAGCGCGCGCTCGAGACTCATCAGCCGGCATTCGGCGTCGCCTTCGCGCCAGAGGCGCCGCGCCGGGTGCAGCATGTCCACGTGCGGCAGACCGTCAAACGGCGTCGGCAACCGGTGCAACGCGAATCGCGTCTCGAGGACTGGCACATCGAACGTCCTGCCGTTGTAGGTCACCACGCACGCGGCGGCGGCGGCGAGGTCGGCCACCGATTCGAGCAATCCTCGTTCGGCGCCGAACGTCGAGAGGAAGAACTGCCGCGTGCGGAACCCGGTCCCGTCGAACCAGCCGCACCCGACGAGAAAGGCATACGTGCCCGCGCCGCCGGCGAGACCCGTGGTTTCGAGGTCGAGAAATAACAGGCGGCGCGGTTTGTCCGACGTCCCATGCTGGGACGTTCCACCCCCCAGGAGATTCAACGTCGACCAGGCGCCGGATGCGGGCGGCAGGCAGTCGGCCAGCGCCACGCGTCCGTGGCGGTAGCCGGGCCCGTACCGCCGCTCGACGAGGAGAAAGCGCTCTCCCCCCCTCTCGTACCACTCTCCTTCGAGCACGGCGGCGGCGCGATTGTCAGGCGCATCTGGGGGTGGAACACGGCGGATCTCGTCCGTCCGGATGATTTCTCGGAGCCGATCGGCGAGCGAGGTCACGCACTCACCTGCAGCTCGGCGCGCCCGGCTCCCGCAATCAAGTCGAGGACGCGCAGCGCGACCGTCTTGGCGAGCGGACCCGTGTCACCCACCGGGCCGACGCAGGTCGGGCACCCCTGCTGGCATCCGCACCCCGCGATGAGGGCGCGCGTCTCCGCAAGCAACTGGTCGTGCATCTCGAAGAGCGGCGCGCTGAACCCGATGCCGCCCGGATAGTTGTCGTACACGAAGATGCGCGGCTCGTCTGACAACGTCGCCGGCTGCCCGCCCCGCCTCAGGTCGGGCTCGTCACCCTGCTCGCCGTTGCCGATCGAGATACCGATATCCTGCCGATCGCACATCAGCAGCAGTTGCGCCACCTGCCGCATCGCGAACGACAGTCCGACGACGCCGTCGCGCCGGTCGTCGGGCGCAAACGGCAGCGCGGCCATGATCGTACTGGGCAGCGTGAGCCAGTACGCGGTCGTGTGCATCTGCTGCTCGGGCAGGTCGAGCTCGCCCGAGCCCACGTTCTCGTTGGTATAGAAGCGGATCTTCTTGAAGCCCACCACACGTGACGACACGTGCACTTCCCCGTGCGAACGCTCGGGCTTCGATTGGAGCGTGTCCAGCACCGTCACCTTCGTGTAGGTAATCGCATCGGTGTAGTAGTCGCAGTCCACGCGTCTCACATAGGCCTTGCGGCCTTCGAAGTCGAGACGCTCCACCTGGAACAGCGTCCCCTCGATGAGGTAGATCGCTTTTTCATGCAACGTCGACGGTCCGCTCGAGAAGCTGGTTTCGCCAATCACATCAGCGCCATGCGTGGCGTCGACCACCACGAAGTTGTCGGACGAGATCGATCGCAGGCTCACCGCGTCGGCGGGGTACGACTCGCTCGTCCACTGCCAGAGCCCGCCGGCGTCTCCAGTGCCGCCGGTCCGATGCACGAGGCCGGCGTCATCGAGCATGCCCAGCACTTCCTGCACGTCGTGGCCGCCATACGCCTCGGTGGTCGTGAAGGGAAGCTCGAAGGCGGCGCACTTCACGTGATCGACCAGGATGTGAAGATTGTCGGGGTTCACGAGCGCGTGCTCGGGCGGCGCGTCGAAGAAGTACGCGGGATTCCTGACGACGAACTGGTCGATCGGTGCGCTGCTTGCGACGAGCACCGCCGCTGATCGGCCGGTGCGCCGACCCGCGCGGCCGGCGCGCTGCCACGTCGCCGCGATGGTCCCGGGGTAGCCCGCCATGACGCAGGCGTCGAGCGCGCCGATATCAATGCCCAGCTCGAGCGCGTTGGTCGACACCACCGCGCGCACGGCGCCATCGCGCAGGCCTTGCTCGATCTCGCGCCGCCGCTGCGGCAGATAGCCTCCGCGGTACCCGCGGATGCGCTCCGGCGTGCCGGGCTGCGCCGCGAAGTCGTCCTTCAGGTAGGTCGTCAGGATCTCCGTGGCGAGGCGGCTCTGCGCGAACACGATGACCTGGAGCTGCCGCGTGATGAACTCCGCGGCCACCCGGCGCGCCTCGGCCAGATACGACCGGCGTATGCCCAACTGGCGGTTGACGACCGGCGGGTTCACGAAGAGCAAGAACTTCTCGCCACGCGGCGCGCCGCTCTCGGACACGAGCTCGAAGGGCCCTTCGACGAGCGCCTCAGCCAACGCCTTCGGATTCGCGATGGTGGCCGACGAACAGATGAAGGTGGGATTCGATCCGTAGTGACGGCAGATACGCCGCAGGCGCCGCAGCACGTTGGTGAGGTGGCTTCCGAACACGCCGCGATAGGCGTGCAGCTCGTCGATCACCACGTACCGCAGGTTCTCGAACAGCTTCGCCCACCGCGGATGATGCGGCAGGATGCCGGAATGGATCATGTCGGGGTTGGTGAGCACCACGTGCGCTCGCCCCCGAACCGCGCGCCGCGCGTCCTGCGGCGTGTCGCCGTCGTAGGTGAACACGCCAACGTCGAGCGCGGCCGACTGCGTGAGCTGGTCGGAGAGCCCGTGCAGCTCCACGAGCTGATCCTGCGCGAGCGCCTTCGTCGGGAAGAGATACAGGGCTCGCGCGGACGGGTCCGACAGAATAGCGTTGAGCACCGGGGCGTTGTAGCAGAGCGTCTTGCCCGACGCCGTGGGCGTCGTCACGACGACGTTGCGCCCGGCGAGCGCGTGCGCGATTGCGGCCGCCTGGTGCGTGTACAGACGGTCGATCCCGCGTGTTGAGAGAACGTCCCGCAATCGCCCGTCGACGGCTTCGGGAAACGGGGCGTAGGACGCGTCTCTCGGCTCAATTCGCCGGACGGCCGTGACCCACGCGTCGGGCGAATCCGGACGCGCGGTCAAACCTCCGGTGAGCCGGTCTACAACCGACTGGAGGGCGAGATCGTGGGCGCCATCGGTTCGCCTCGCCGGCAGCATGACGCGGAATGGTAGCGCACAAACGGCGAAAGACCAACGGATCTCACGTGTTTCGCGTACTCTAACGACCACCTCCGATGTCAGAGAGCCACCATTTGCACGGCAGTCGCCTCCAGCGGCAGCTCGGCTTCTGGAGCTCGATCGGCTTCGTCGTGGGCATGACCATCGGGTCTGGCATCTTCCGGACGCCGGCGCAGATTGCGGCGCGCGTTCCCGATCCGATCCTCATGCTCGGGGTGTGGATTCTTGGTGGAGCCGTCACCCTGTGCGGCGCCCTCTCCATCGCAGAGCTCGCCTCAGCGCAGCCCCAGGCAGGTGGCTTGTACGTGTTCCTGCGCGACGCCTGGGGCCGTGGCACAGCATTCGTCTTCACATGGTCGGAGCTCGTCCTGATTCGCGCGGCAGGCCTTGGCGGCATCGCCACAGTCTTCGGGGAGTACTTCCTGCGTTCGTTCGGCTACGACCCAGCGGCGCACACGGCCGCAGCCGACTACGTCGCGGTCGCGGCGATCGCCGTCGCGACCACCGCCAACGTACGGGGCGTCCGCGCCGGCGCACTGCTCACCGGCCTGTCGAGCGTCGCCAAGTTCGGTGCGCTCGCCTTCGTCGTGTGCGTGGCGTTTCTCGCGGGCCCCGAGGAGGCCGGCGCAGCGCATTTCAAAGCCTCGGGCGCTCCCACAGCGGCGGGTGCGTTCGGACTGGCGCTGATTTCAGTACTGTGGGCCTATGACGGCTTCGCCGATCTCGCGTTCCTGGGTGGCGAGGTCGTCAACCCCGGGCGTACGATTCCTCGTGCGCTCATCGGCGGCACACTCGCTATCGTCGCAATCTACATCGGCGCCAACGCGGCGTACCTGTGGGTGCTGCCGATCGACTCGATCGCACGGTCGCCGCTCATCGCGGCCGACACGATGGCGCAGGTCTTCGGATCGGCAGGCGTGACGTTCGTTTCGGTGGTGGTGATGGTCTCGACGTTCGGAGCGGTCAACGCCGACCTACTCGGCGCGCCACGCATCTTCTTTGCGGCGGCCGAAGACGGCCTCTTCTTTCGTTCGCTGGCGCGGGTGCACCCGCGATTCAAGACGCCTCACGTCTCGATCGTCCTGAGCGCGACCCTCGGTGCGGTCTTCGTGCTCACGGGCACGTTCGAGCAGCTGGCCGACACCTTCGTGCTGGCAATCTGGCCCTTCTACGGCTTCGCGGTCGCCGGCCTCTATCGTCTGCGCCGTCTGAAGCCAGACCTACCGCGCCCGTACCGCGTTCACGGCTACCCCGTCGTTCCGGCGGTGTTCGTCGCGGCCGTTCTCTATCTCGTCGGCAGTGCGTTCGTCACCGACCCGATCTGGACCGCGTTGACGTTCGGCATCATCCTGGCCGGCGTTCCGGTCTATCTCGTTGCATTCGCCGGTAAGCCACGCTGACCAACCACTAACCACTAACCACCAACCACCAACCACCAACCAACTGCTAGAACGCCCGGCTCTGTGAGCCGTCGACCACGACCGACGTACCGCTGATCCAACTCGCGCGCGACGACGACAGAAACGCGACGACGTCGCCGACTTCCTCTGGCGTGCCGAATCGTCCGAAGGGCAACTCGCGCCTGACGAACTCGGCGATCGCCACCGGGTTGTCCTGCTGACGCTTCCACCACGATCCTCCTTCGAAGAGGATCGAGCCTGGCGAGACGCTGTTGACCCGGATGTTCGAAGGGGCCAACTGCAGAGCCAGCGACTTCGCGAGGCTGATTTCGGCTGCCTTCACCGCGTTGTACGTCATCCGTCCTCCGGCTTCCCGGCCAAACACGGACGCGATGATCACAATCGAGCCTCCGCCCCGACGCCTCATGTGTGGCACGGCCAGCCGTGATGCGCGAATGGCGGGAAACAGCGTATGGTCGAACGCCTCCTGCCACTCGTCGTCGCTCGTATCGACGACCGTGGCGCCACGCGCAAGGCCGACGTTGTTGACGAGGATGTCGAGCCCCCCGAATGCCTCAACCGCGCCGTCGACCACCGCTTCGACCCCCTCGGGCGTACTCAGGTCGGCTGCCACGCCGATCGCGCGATCGTCACCGCCGGCGCGGTCGGCCACGTCTCGACGTGCCCGCTCGAGGGTCGCCGCCGTGCGACCGCACAAACACACGAGGCATCCTTCGACGGCCAGCGCCCTGGCGCTCGCTAGACCGAGCCCGCGGCTCGAGCCCGTCACGATCGCCACCCTGTCTCGGAGTCCCAAGTCCATTCCGTCGGCATCATAACTGAGCAACAATGCAGATGATCCGGCTCTGATCTTGCAACGGCCGCGTGCGGAGATGCGATCATGAAGTGGCAAGGGCAACGGGAAAGCGGCAACGTCGAAGATCGGCGCGGGATGGGGGGCGGCGGCATGCGCCTGCCGCTCGGAGGAGGCCTCGGCGGCATCGTGCTGCTGCTGGTCGTGTCGGCGCTGACCGGAACCAATCCGCTGGAGCTCATCGGCACCTTCACGGGAGACCAGGAAAGGGGCGTGGCAGGTGTGCCCGAAGGCGATACCCAGGCCTCGTTCATTTCCGTGGTCCTCGCCAGCACCGAAGACACGTGGCGCGAGGCCTTCCGCGCACGGGGTCAGGCATACGTGCCGCCGATGCTCGTGCTCTTCGACGGCGAGACGACGTCTGCGTGCGGCCTGGGACGCGCCGAAGTGGGTCCCTTCTACTGTCCCGCGGATCGCGACGTCTACCTGGATCTATCGTTTTTCCGCGAGCTCGACGAGCAGTTTGGCGCGCCGGGCGATTTCGCGCAGGCCTATGTCGTGGCGCATGAAGTCGGGCACCACGTGCAGAACCTGCTGGGCACGTCGGAATCGGTGACGAGGGCGCGCGAGCGCGGCGACGAGCAGCAATCCAACGCGCTGTCCGTGCGTCTCGAACTGCAAGCCGACTGCTACGCTGGCGTGTGGGGCCACTACGCCGCCCAACAGCAGCTGCTCGAACCGGGAGACGCGGACGAGGGCCTGACCGCCGCGGGCGCGATTGGCGACGACCGCCTCCAGCGCATGTCGAAAGGACGCGTCGCTCCGGAAACGTTTACTCACGGATCGTCGGCCGATCGCGCGAAGTGGCTGCGTCGAGGCCTCGACGTCGGAACACTCGACGCGTGCGACACGTTCGCCGCCGATGCGAACTGATCCTTGTGACATATACTGGTCGATGCCTGAGGCCTCACACCCACTGAATGCGGATCGGGATCCCCAGCGAAACTCGACCCGGCGAGACGCGCGTCGCAGCCACGCCTGAGACCGTCAAGAAACTCACCGCCAGCGGACAGCACACGGTTGTCGTACAGACGGGCGCCGGCGAGCGCGCCTGCATCTCTGACCACGTGTATCGCGACGCCGGCGCGTCAATTGCGGACGACGCGGCGCGGGTCTACGCGCACGCCGAACTGCTGCTCAAGGTCCGTGGACCCGACGCGCGGGAAGTCGAGATGGTTGCGCCCGGCACCGTCGTGGTCGGTCTGCTCGCGCCTCACGACCCCGCGGGCATTTGCGCCCTCGCGAAACGGGGCGCCACGGGCTTCGCGCTCGAACGGCTCCCCAGAATCACCCGCGCCCAGACGATGGATGCCCTGTCGTCGCAGGCGAACATCGCCGGGTACAAGGCGGTCCTCATGGCCGCCGACACGCTCGGCCGCTTCATGCCGATGCTGATGACGGCCGCGGGCACGGTGAAAGCCGCGCGCGTCCTCGTGCTGGGCGCCGGCGTCGCCGGACTGCAGGCGATCGCGACCGCCAAACGCCTCGGCGCGGTCATCGAAGTGTTCGACGTGCGGCCGGCCGTGAAGGAGCAGGTCGAGTCACTCGGCGCAAAGTTCATTGAGGTGCCGGTGTCGGCGGACGAGCGGGCCCGGGCCGAAACGGCCGGTGGGTATGCCAGCCAGATGAGCGACGACTACCAGCGGCGGCAGGCAGCGCTCATCGACGAACGCGCGCGGGCCGCCGACGTCATCATCACGACTGCTCTCATCCCCGGCCGTCCGGCGCCCGTACTCATCCGCGAAGAGACGGTTCGAGGCATGAAAACCGGATCGGTCATCGTCGATTTGGCGGTCGAGCAAGGTGGCAACTGCCCGCTCAGCGAGCGCGACCAGGTCGTCGTCAAACACGGCGTGACACTGATCGGTCACTCGAACCTACCCGCCCTGCTCGCCGCCGACGCGAGCGCGCTGTACGCGCGCAACGTGCTCAACTTCGTCAACCTGCTGTTTGATCCGACATCGGGAGCGCTCGCGATCAACCAGAGTGACGAGATCCTCGCCGGTGCACTCGTCTGCATCGACGGCGCCCCCGTGAGCCCTACGCCCTAGGCCCATATGACCCCTCCCATCGACCACACGGTGATCAACCTCACCGTCTTCGTTCTGGCGGTGTTTGTCGGCTATCACGTCGTGTGGAACGTCACGCCGGCCTTGCACACGCCGCTCATGAGCGTCACCAACGCGATCAGCTCGGTGATCATCGTCGGGGCAATCCTGGCGTCGGGATCGGGAGGGAGCGGCATCGGCGCGATCCTCGGCGCCGTCGCCGTCGGCCTCGCGGCCGTCAACACCTTCGGCGGCTTCCTGGTGAGCCAGCGAATGCTCGAGATGTTCAAGAAGCGCGAACCGAAGAAATAGATGACGGCAAACCAGGTCGCCCTCGCGTATCTCGTCGCCAGCGTTCTGTTCATCCTCTCGCTGCGAGGGCTCTCACACCCGCTCACGGCCAGGCGCGGCAACGTCTTCGGCATGAGCGGCATGGCACTCGCCGTGCTGGCGACATTCGCCGTCACCCGCCGGCTTGACCTGGCGCTCGGTGCGTTGGCGGTGGGAGCCGTTGTCGGCGTCATCGTGTCGCGCCGGGTGCAGATGACGCAGATGCCCGAGCTGGTGGCGGCCATGCACTCGCTCGTCGGGCTTGCCGCGGTGCTCATCGCCTGTGCGGTCGTCGATGATCCGGCCGCGTTCGGCGTCGAGTCGCCGATCCCTGTGGGCAATCGCCTGGAGCTGTTCGTCGGAACGTTCATCGGCGCCATCACGTTCTCAGGATCGGTGATCGCGTTCGGAAAACTCGCCGGGCTGGGCAAGTACAGCCGACTCTTTTCGAGCGCGCCGGTCGTGTTCGCCGGCCAGCACGCCGTCAACCTGACGCTCGCCTCCGTCATGGTCGGCTCGGGCCTGCTGTTCATGACGTCGGCGCCCGAGGCGCAGTGGCTCCCCTTCGGCGTGATGACCGCGATCGCCTTCATCCTCGGCATCCTGACGATCATTCCGATTGGCGGCGCCGACATGCCGGTGGTGATCTCGATGCTCAACAGCTATTCGGGATGGGCCGCGGCGGGCATCGGCTTCTCGCTCAACAACTCGATGCTCATCATCGCGGGTTCGCTCGTGGGCTCGTCGGGCGCGATCCTCTCCTACATCATGTGCCGCGCGATGAACCGGTCGTTCGTCAGCGTCATCCTCGGCGGCTTCGGCGGCGCCGAAGGCACGGTCGCCGCCGGACACGCCCAGAAGGCTGTGAAGGCGGGATCGGCCGAGGACGTCGCCTTCCTGCTCGGCAACGCCGACAGCGTCATCATCGTGCCGGGGTACGGCCTGGCGGTGGGACGAGCGCAGCACGCGACGAAAGAGCTCACGGACAAGCTCATCGCCAAGGGCGTCACCGTGCGATACGCGATCCATCCCGTCGCAGGACGGATGCCCGGGCACATGAACGTCCTGCTCGCCGAGGCCGACGTGCCTTACGATCAGGTCTTCGAGATGGAAGACATCAACGGAGATTTCGGCAGCACGGACATCGCATTCGTGCTTGGCGCCAACGACGTCGTCAATCCACTCGCCGAGCAGGCGGGCAGTCCCATCTACGGCATGCCCATCCTCGAGGCCCACAAGGCACGGACCGTCGTGGTCAACAAGCGCTCGATGGCCGCCGGTTATGCGGGCGTGGACAACCCGCTTTTTTACATGGACAAGACGATGATGGTGTTCGGCGATGCCAAGAAGGTGATCGAGGACATCGTCAAGGCGATCGCGTGAGACGCGATGGTTTCAGGAAGGAGGCATCATGGCTGTGAACCCAGTTCCGGATGGTTACCACACGGTCACGCCCTACCTGATCGCCAGCGACGCACAGGCAGTAATCAACTTCGCGATTCGGGCGTTCGACGCGGTGGTCGTCGAAGACATGCGCCGGCCCGACGGGACGGTCATGCACGCTGAGCTGCAGATCGGCAACTCGCGGGTCATGCTCGGCCAGGCCAGCGAGCAGCACCCAGCCATGCCTGCGGCTCTCTATCTCTACGTGCCCGACACGGACGCGACCTATCGAAAGGCCCTCGCCGCTGGCGCGGTCTCGACGATGGAGCCAGTGAACCAGTTTTACGGGGACCGCAACGCGGGCGTTCGAGACCAGAGCGGGAACATGTGGTGGATCGGCACGCACGTCGAAGACGTGCCGAAAGAGGAGCTGCAGCGACGAGCCGCAGAGGAGATGAAGCGCAGGGCTGGCTCAGGCTCTGCGTCCGCCTGACAGCTGCACGTCTGTCAGGCTGCTCGATCGAACACGACGTTGTGAGCCAGGAGATTGGGGCGAGCCGTCCGCTTGGCCAGAATCCACGAGTCCGAGCATCGGGGCTGAGGGGCGCTGGTGTCGGGCGCCGTCCACCAGTCCGCGCTCGTCCGCGCCGTGTCCGGAAGGGCAAAGCCGAGGATGTCCTCGATCTCGGTGAACGTCAGGACAACGCGGTCGGCGAACCTCCCGTCCAGGTAGGTGTACAGGGATAGATACTTGCCGGACATCGGAGGCCGCTGGACTCTCGGAGCGTCAACGTCCTGCGTGCGCATCTGGAATGTCCCAGCCCGTCGCCTCTTGAACCACTGCAACAAGGTCATCTACGTCCAAGCATAGCGTGGACGTGGACCTAGGGACTGAGTTCCTCGAGGGGACGGTTTCGTGTTTCGAGCATGGCAATGGCGGCCACGGCACCAACCACCCCGGCCGCAGCGAACATGAGGAAGACGGCCGCGGTGCCCCGCGCGCCCACGAGATACCCCACCAGCACCGGGCCCACTGCCGACGCGAGGCGCAGCCAGCATGTCGCCGCCCCTGTTCCGAGCGCGCGCATGCGCGTGGGATAGATCTCGGGCGTGTAGAGGTAGAGGACCGCGTTGACCGAGCCCACGATCCCGTAGCTGACGGTCACCAGGACGATGACGGCCGTGACGGAGTGGGCCGCGAACGTCCCAAGCGTGACGAGAAGCGCCGCGCCAGCTGTGAAGCCGGCGACGGTCCATCGCCGGCGACCGATGCCATCGATGGCAAACGCGCAGACGAGGAGGATGGCGACCTGCGCGACGTTGGTCAGCGTCCCGGCTCGCAGCGCCTGGGCGAGACTCAGGTGATACACGGTGCTGTACAACGTCGGCATCCAGTTATTGAGACCGTTGGTGATGAAGTAGGCGCACGCCCACAGGACCCAGACCGTGAGCGTCCTCCTGCGGTACGCGCTCGACAACAGCTCCGTCAGCCGGGACTCGGGACTCGCAATCGGCGATTCGGGATTCGCGATTCGCGGTTCGGGAAGTCGGGATTCGATTCCCGACTGCGTTTCCATGTCACGGATCACCGCGTCGGCGTCGGCGAAGCGCCCTTGCCCGATGAGCCATCTCGGCGATTCTGGTAGCCTCGTCAGCAGCACGGCGACGACCAGTCCTGGCACGCCGCCGAGGATGAACATGACCTGCCACCCGAGGGCGGGCACGAGAAGAGCCCCGATCTGACCCGTCATCATCAGGCCGATCGGAAAGATCAACTCGTACAGCAGAAAGAACCTGCCCCGCCCGCGCGCCCTCGAGAGCTCGTTGATGTACGCGGCCGCGACCGGCATCTCGCCGCCAACCCCGACGCCCTGCACGAGACGCAGGGCCAGTAGGGACGAAAACCCCCATGACATTGCGCAGGCCAGGCTCATCACCGACATCAGCCCCGTCGCCGCCGCGATCGCTCGCACGCGGCCGCGGCGCTCGGCCATTGCGCCGAACAGCAGCGCGCCGACGAACTGGCCGAGATAGCCAATCGCGATGAGCCAGCCGATCTCCAACGGCGTGATGCCCCATGCACGCACCAGCACCGGCAGCACGAAGGCGAGCGACAGCGCATCGAACGCGTCGAAGAAGGTTGCGCTGCCGACGATCACGCGGGCGCGAAGGTGCCATCGCGAGAAGGGCACCGCCTCGAGGCGGGCCAGAAGGCGCGACGCCGGCGTGTCGCTCACGCCTGGAGCCGCGCGAGTAGTCCGCGCAGCTCGGACGCGACGCGATCGGGGCACTCGACCGGCGTCAGATGCCGGGCACCCTCGATGATCGTCAGGGTCGACTGTGGAATTGCCGAGTGCAGCGCCTGCGCCATCGCGACCGGTGTCGCGTAGTCGTCTCGGCCCACCACGACCGCCACCGGCATGCGGAATGACCCGAGGAATCCGCGCGTGTCAGCAGCGCCGAGCAGCTCGCAACTGGCCGCATAACAATCAAGACTGTTGGCGACGAAAACGTCCGACAACCGCCGCAGCACCTCAGGATGGCTCGCGCGGTACTCGTCGGAACACCAGCGTGTGAGCTGGAATCCGATCAGACCGCGCATCCCGCCGGTCATTGCCGCCTCGGCCCGTTCCCTGAACTTCGCCGCAGACTCCGCACCGTACCAGGCCGTCGTGTCGATCAACCCCAGCGCGGTCGTTCGCTCGGGGTAGCCCGCGGCAAAGGCCTGCGCCACGTTCCCCCCCATCGAGCAGCCCGCAACCGCGGCGCCCGACCACGCGAGATGGTCGAAGAGCGCCGCAAGGTCGGCTGCAAATAGCGCTGCAGTGTAGGGCCCCGGCCGCCGATCCGATCGGCCGTGGCCACGGCAATCGTAGGTGAGCAACTCGACGTTGCCTTCGAGGGCGGCGGCCACCTCGTCCCACACGCTGCGGTCGAGCGCCAGCGAATGGACCAGAGCCAGACGTAAAGCGCCGGGTGCCGACCGCAGCGTAAAGGCGACGGACGTTCCGTCGGCGGTCTGGAAGGAATCGTCCACGGCCGTCACGGGAGCTGAGGGGTGTCCGCCGTCAGAGGCGTGTGCCAGGCGTCGTAGCCGTACAGCCACGACGTGTCGTCATTGCCGCCCTTCATCCAGGTGTTGGCGCTCGAGATGGCCTGGATCCGTGACGTGCGCGGCTTGCGATGCGTCTCGTACCGCTCGAAGGCCCCTCCCACGTCTTCCCCCGACACCTCGGCGAGACACCGCGCGAGGACCGCCGCGTCCTCCATGGCCGTGGCGGCCCCCTGGGCCATGTACGGCGTCATCGGATGACAGGCGTCACCGAGCAGCACGACGCGACCGTCGCTCCAGCGCGACAACGGTTCTCGCTCGAGGATCGCCCACTTGTGGCAAGCGGGACAGGCGTCGAGCACCGCGCGCACATCGGGATGAAACCCGTCATAGGCCCGTCGCAGCTCGTGGACGTCGCCGGTGGCCGACCACGATTCGCGCGTGAACCACTCGGCCGGTTCGGGCACGCTGGTGACGAAGTACACCTCGCTGCGATCGCGGCGCGTGTAGTAGATGACGATGTGCCGATCGCTCCCCCACCACTTGGTGCGAGAGCGGCCCACGTCGTGGCCGCCCATGAGAGCGGACGGAAACACGGCTCGGTACGCGATGCGCCCCTTGTGAATCGGCGCATCGGGCCCGACGATGATCTCGCGCACGATCGAGTGGACGCCGTCGGCACCGATCACCGCATCGGCCTCGGCGCGGGTCCCGTCGTCGAAGGAGAGCGCGACGCGGCCCAGGCGCTCGTCGAGCCCGACGAGCGTCTTGCCTCGATGGACGATCTCGCCTGGCAGCGCCGCCGCGAGCGCCTCGTGCAGATCGCCGCGGTGCATGCAGAGATACGGCGCGTCGAACAGCGATTCGGGCATCGGCAGCTCCCGCATCACCTCGCCGGTATCCCACTGGCGGTTGAGGTGCGAGTAGGGCTCGAAGGACGTGGACCGCACTCGCGCCTCGACGCCGATGCGCCGGAGCACCTTCATCGAGTTCGGCATCATCTGGATACCGGCCCCGAGCCGCGTGAACCGCGTGGCCTGCTCGTAGACCTGAACGTCGAATCCGGTCTGGCGCAGCGTCGAGGCGGCCGTCAGACCGCCCAGACCCGCCCCGACGATGGCGATCGAAAGGGGACTCGGCATGGTAGCTCTACCAAGTGCGAGAGTGCGAGGGTGCGGCGTACGAGGGTGCGTCCGACCGTGCGAAGGCGCGAAGAGCGAGGATGGGTCCGAGAGTGCGTACCGTCGCACGCACGCGTGAACCGTCGCACCCTCGAACGTTCGGACGCACCCTCGCACCGTCGCACCCTCGCACCACGGCACTCATCAGCACAGTACGCGGATGATGTCCGTTCGCGTGATGATGAAGGTCTTTTCGGTCTTGAAATCGCGCACGAGCACCGCCGGGTTCTCGGGCGTGATCATCGTGGACAGCAGCTGCACCGGCGTCGAGATGTCCACGAATGGAAAGGCGTGCTGCATGATCGCCTCGACCGGCTTGCGCTTGACGTCGGCGTCGCGCATGAATTCGTTGTAGAGGTGCGTCTCGTTCAGTGATCCGATGACGCGGCCGTCGCGCGTGACGGAAATCTGCGAGAAGTCGTGGTCGCTCATCACCTTGATGGCCTCCTCGACCGGCCGGGCCGCCTCGATCGCGAACAGCTCGCCCGACACGCCGAGGGCGACCATGTCGCGAGCGATCATGCCGCTCACCTCGAGGAACCCGCGCGCGCGCATCCACTCGTCGTTGAACATCTTCGCGAGGTACCGCGAGCCATGGTCGTGCACGATCACCACGACGACATCGTCTTTGGTGAATCGCGACTTGAGCTGCAGCAGGCCCGCCATCGCCGATCCGGCCGAGTTGCCCGCGAAGATGCCCTCCTCGCGGGTGATGCGCCGCGTCATCACGGCGGCATCCTTGTCGGTGACCTTTTCGAAGTGATCGATGACCTCGAAGTCGACGTTCTTCGGCAGGAAGTCTTCGCCGATCCCCTCGGTGATATAGGGGTAGATCTCGTTCTTGTCGAAGATCCCGGTTTCCTTGTACTTCTTGAAGACCGACCCGTACGTATCGATGCCCCATACCTTGACGGCTGGATTGCGTTCCTTGAGGTAGCGGCCCACGCCGCTGATCGTGCCGCCGGTGCCCACACCGCACACGAGGTGCGTGACCGTGCCCGACGTCTGCTCCCAGATCTCGGGCCCGGTCTGCTCGTAGTGGGCCGCGGTGTTCGACAGATTGTCGTACTGATTGGCCTTCCACGAATTCGGGATTTCGCGCTCGAGCCGCGACGACACCGAGTAGTACGACCGCGGGTCCTCGGGGTCCACGTCTGTCGGACAAACGATGACGTCGGCGCCGAACGCCCTGAGCGCGTCAGCCTTCTCTTTCGACTGCTTGTCCGTGGTGGTGAAGATGCACTTGTAGCCCTTGACCACCGCGGCAATCGCCAGGCCCATCCCCGTGTTGCCCGACGTCCCTTCGATGATCGTGCCACCGGGCTTGAGCAGGCCCTGCCGTTCGGCGTCCTCGATCATACGGACGGCCATGCGGTCCTTGATCGAGTTGCCTGGATTGAAGGTCTCGAGCTTGACGAGGACGTCGGCCTCGATCACGCCGCGCGTGATGCCGTGAATCCGCACCATTGGCGTATGGCCGATGGTGTCGAGGATCGAGTCGCAGATCTTGCCCGTCACTGGTCAGTGGAGACGAAATTCAAAATGCAAAGGTCAAAATGCAAACACTGTCAGCTGCACAACAGTGAGTCGTTCGAACAGCTGATGCCGTTTGCATTTTGCATTTTGAATCTTGCATTTCGCAGCTCAGTTGCTCCAGCCGGCGGCGGCGAACACCTGTTGCGCGGCGGGCGTCGTGATGGCCCGGACGAACGCGCGCGCGGCGTCGGGATCGGCGGCCTTGGACATCACGACCGCCTCGTACGACGTATAGGTCTGCACGGCGGCGGGCAACGGCCCCACGAGTGAGCCGCCGTACGACTCGCCGAGCTTGATCTCGCTCACCATCGTGAATCCGACCTGGTTGCCGCTGCCGGTGCCGAGCCGCTTCATCACGTCGTTGCCCGTCGGCAGCTGCACCACTTTCGCCTTGATCTGATCGGCCACCCCGATCTTCTGGAGCATCTGCTCGACGAGCAGACCCGACGCGCCCTGGCTGAACACGACCGCGTCGGCCTTGAGGAGCGAAGCCTTGAGACCGTCCACGCTCGAGATATCCGGACGGCTCGCGCCCTTGCCGATGGCGACGCCCACGCCGATCCGACCGATCGGCGCGCGCGTCGCCGCGACCGCCCGGCCATCCTTGACCATCTGGTCAATCGCCGAGGCCTGCGCGACGAGCACGTCCGGGTTCTCGCCGGCGGCGAGACGTTTGGCAATGTTCGGCGACGTCTCGAAGGTGACGTGCACCGCATGTCCGGGCTGCTGGTAGGACTTCTCCAGCGCCTGGATCGGCCCCTGCGCCGCGGCAGTGGCCAGCGTCGTAATATCGGCAGCCGCGAGCGGGACCATGGCCGCGGCCAGGAGGAGCGGGAGAAGCATGTTTCGCATGGCGCGTACCATATCAGGGAACGAAGGCATGAAGGAACGGGTGAACTAGGCCTTCGTGGTCTGTCTCGCCAGGGCGTAGTAGACCAGGTTGCCGATCCCGAGCATCGTGACAATCGCCGAACCGATGAGAAATCCGCGATTCCCGGATCCGGGAATCGCGCCGACCAAATAGGCGAGCCCGAGCCCCACCCCCAGGAACAGGTGTGTGACGCCACGCCTGAGACTGCGCTGCACGGTCGCCTCGGTTTCAGCCGCCACGGGCAGTGGCGGCGGTGTCTGCCCCTTTTCGATCTGCTGGCGCCGCTCGTCGTGAATCAACCGCCTGGCCTGGTGGTTCAGGTACTCGCGCCACATGATCATGGCGAATGCACCCACGACGACAATGATCGGGACAAGGTCTTTCATGCGCTCCGTCTCCTTCAGGCGTGACCGGCGACCATGCCGTCATCTGCATGAGACGGGCCCCTGGCGTCCCGGTTTCAGGCTCTCCGTGAAACCGCTGGCCGCGTCGCACGTCTCATTCAACAATGAGCCGGCCGTGCCTCCGTGGCGCCTGACGACCGCGACCTCATCGCTCGTTCCCTGGCCGGCGACCAGGCGGCGTGTACCGCGCTGGTCGAGGCGTACAGCCGAATGATTGGCACACTCATCTGGCGCACGACCGGCGACCCTGGCAGCATCGAAGACCTGGCGCAGGAGACGTTTCTTCGCGTGTTCAGAGGCCTGCGACATTTCGACGCCCGCGCCAAGCTGTCCACGTGGATCTGCACGATTGCGCACCGTGTCGCCATCGACCACCTTCGCCGCTCAGGGGCACTGCGTGAGGTGTCCTTCGAGGATACCGAGGGTCCCTCGTCCGGGCCGGACAGCTGGCCGTCGGCAGCCATCGGTCCTGAGGCGTTCGCGATCGGGGATCAGGAGGCGGCGCTCGTTTCGTCGTGTCTGCAGGAGCTTCCCGACAAGTACCGCGTCTGCCTCGAGTACGCGGCCATTCAGGAGATGGACTATGCGACGATCGGCACGATGCTGGGCGTGCCGCAGGGAACTGTGAAGACGCTCGTGTTTCGAGGCAAGAGGCTCCTCCGTACCAGCGTGGCCGCCCGACTGTCGAGCCGGGCAGGGACGCCATGACGATGACAAGGAACTGCGCAGACGTCGAGTACGAACTCTCCACGCGCGCCGGTCAGGCGCTGACCCCGGCTGCCGCCGCGCACGTCGCTGCCTGTGAGGCATGCCGAGCGACGCAGCGTGTGACAGCTCGGATAGACGCGGTGCTCACCAGCGCACCGGTATGGCAACCACCGCCGCACTTCGCGCGAACGATGGGGCTGCAGGGCGCGGATCTCGTCCGGCGCGGGGCGCCTCCTCGGGGATTTCTCGCGTGGTGGCCCCGCATCGAACTGGCGGCCGTCCTTGTCCTCGTCTGGGTGGGTGCGGCCGGCGCCGTTCCGCTGCTGGAACCCGTGTGGACGACTGTGGCAGCCTCGGACGTCGCAACGAACTGGCTCTGGGTACTGGCTGCAGGCGCCGTCGCAATGTCGCTCGACAACGCACGGCCCCTGAACCCCGAGCCCTGAGCCCTACTTCCCGTCCCCTAGTGCGTCAACCCGTACAGGATGTAGTTCACGCCCATCTCGTACGCGCCGCTCGTCACGTCCACGGGAAAGCGCTCGTCGGCCGACCATTCCCAGTACTCGGCGATGTCGCAGTTGTGGTTGGCGAGGGCCAGCATGCGATCGCCGGGATCGTCGTTCACGAACAGCGCACGGTAGTCGGGTTCGACGTCGACGCTCGGATGCGGCACATCGAGCGCCTTCAGGTCGAACAGCGTGTGGAAGATCGGATGCCGGATGTCGATCTTGATCCACCGCCGCTCGGGCAGGGCTTTCGCCACCTGCGCGGCCATGTTGTCGAACTCGGGCTGGTGCTCGAAGTCGTCGAAGATGACCAGCCCGCCCTTGAGGAGGTGCTGGCGCAGGTTGGTCGCCCCTATATCACTAATCCGCCAGTAGCCCGGCTCGGAGATGTAGAGAATCGGATTGTCAAAGATGGCGGGGTCTTCGAGCGTCAGCACGTTCGTGCGGTCGGCCCTGACGCGCGTGCGCGTCAGCGAGTCGAGCGCGTCCGAGATGTAGAAGTCGGCCGCCGGATAGTCGTGCGACCAGCTGCCGCCGCCGAAGCCGAACCCGGGGCCCCCGTACCGAATGCGGGTGAACACGAACCGCCCGTCGTAGGCGGGGTTGCCCAGCTTTCGCTCCTCGCCGTCGGGCGTGCGGTAGATCGTCTGGGCCGCCGCCAGCAACGGAAGGACGCAGCACAGGACGATGACACAGACGGTGGTGCGGGGGTGCGAGGGTGCGAGGGTGCGAAGGCGCGTCATCGCATCTCGCACCTTCACACCGTCGGACGCACCGTCGCACCACCGCACCATCGCACCTCGCACGTGAAACATCAATGCGTCATGGCGTACATGAGCACGTTGAGCCCAATCGCATAGCCGTCGGGAGAGAACTGGTAGAAGAACCGCACGTCCTCGCCTTCGCGCTCCCACGAATCGGCCACGTCGGTATCGTGCATCATCACGACCATCAGATTGCCGTGGTTGTCGTTGACACCAGTGAAGTCAGGCACGGCACTCTCCTCGCCCCGTTCGGAGGTGTCACCGCCGCTGCCGCGCCAGAACTGGATCGACGGCACCTGCGGCAGTTTCTTGACGTCGAACAGCGTCTGGAAGATGGGGTGGTCGGGGCCGATCGGCACCACCGGGTACTCGTCTGGGGGCAGCACCCGGGCCAGCTCGTGCATCCACTGGTCGCCGGCCGCGTCGCCCCAGTAGTCATCCACCCACAGAAACCCGCCCTTGAGCAGGTAGGTCCGAAGGGCCAGCACCTCGGCGTCGGTCAACTGCGCGGTGCCCGCGTCTTCCATGCTGACGTACGCGCATTGAAACATCTCTGGGTCGGTGAGATGCACCACGAGGTGGTTGGCCTCGCCCGTTGAATTCTTGCTGATGCGCATCTTCGTCAGCTCGGCAAGCCGCTTCGAGAAGTTACGTTCGGCGTCCGGATAGTCGGTGGACCAGCCCTGGCCGCCCGCCTCGCGGCGGTTGCTGGTGTACATCACACGGCAGTAGTTGAACCCGTGGCCGAACGTGTCGGCACTGGCGAAGTGCGGGCGTATGCGGAAGAAGCCGCCACCGAACTGGGCCGACGCCACGCCAGACGCAACGACACAGCAGAACAGTGCGAAAGTCACGAGACGTGCGGCGGTGCGACAGTACGTCCGAGGGTGCGACGGTGCACCTAGGCACTTCGCACTATCGGACGCGCCATCGCACCATCGCACGGTTCGCACTTCGCACGTTGATGCGGGTGCTACTTGGTGGTCTTACCGAGCGTCCGGTAATACTCCTGCACCATCTTCTTGAACTGGTCGGGCACTTCTTCGGACCCCGCCAGGACGACCGCCTCGTCGCTCGTCTGCACCTGGCGGCGCAAGCCGAACTCGAGGCGCTTGAGACCCTCGGTCGCGAAGGTCTGGAGGCTCTGCAGCTCTTTGGCGTCCTTGTAGATGCGCTCGTCCTCGAGGCGACGGAGCGCCGCGAGGATCTGTTCGAGTTCCTTCGGGTCGACGTCGACCCCGCGCAGCATGCCCCTGAGCTCCTGCGCGTCGTTGGCGTACTGACGTGCCTCGTTGCGAAGCTGACGGATGTCTTCGTCGGTCAACCGGCCCAAGTCAGTGCCGTTGTACCCGTTCCACGGCAGGTTGCCGTAGCCGTACCCGTTGTTGTAGCCGTAGCCGCCACCGTTGTAGCCGGCCTGGTTTCCGCCGAACGCGCCGCCGCCTTGCTGGCCGCCACCCTGCTGCCCGCCGGCCTGCTGGCCACCCTGACCTTGCTGACCACCCTGGCCCTGGCCGTTCTGACCCTGTTGCCCGGACTGGCCCTGACCCTGGCCTTGCTGGCCCTGCTGGCCCTGTTGTCCGTTCTGACCCTGCTGGCCTTGCTGATTGCCGGCCTGCTGATCCTGTCCCTGCTGACGCCCGTTCTGCTGCGCGCGCTCACGCGTGCGCTCCTGCAGCGATTCGAGGCCGCGCGCAAGCCGCTGGGCCCTGTCGAGCGCCTGCTCGGTCTTGGACGAGGCATTCTGCTGACCCTGACCAAGCGCGGCCGCAGCCTCATCGAGGTGCTTCTTCAACTGGTCGATGCCACTGGCGATGTCGTTTTCGGTCGCCCGCAGCGTCTCCTGTCCATACCCTCGATTGACCAGCGCCTCCGAGTAGCGGATCTTGTCGCGGAGCCGGTTGTCGCGAATCGCACCGGCCGCTTCCGACAGCTTGCGCGAGGCCTGACGTTCCTGCTGCGCCGCGTCGCGCGCGGCCGCCTCGAGATCGTTCTCGAGCTCGCCGAGCTTCGTCTCAAGGTCGTCCTTCTTTTCGTTGATGCGCTGCGCCTGGTCGCGACGCGTCTGGCCGTTGGCCGACAGCCCGCTCACGCCGTCGGCGATCTCCTGCTGCTGCCGCGCCAGCTCGGCTGCGCGCTCCTGCGCGTCCTTGATGTCACGGTCGGCACGGTCCGACAGCGAGCGCTCAAGCTTGCGCTGGGTCTCCTTCAGCCGGTCGAGGGCCTGCTGCGCCTGCGCTGACGAGCCGCCGTTACCGCCCGCCGCAGCGCGCCGCATCGCATCGGCCGCCTCGCGCATCTGCTTCGCCGACTCCATCAGGTCTGGCCGATTCTCTTCTCTCGCAAGCCGCTCGAGCCGACGCGCGGCCTCTTCGGCCTGTTCGGCGAGCGCGCGCTGTCCGGCACTTCCGCCCGGCGTTGACGAAGCGCTGCCCTGCTGCAGACGGCGCTCGCGCTCCGCTTCTTGCTCTTGGCGGCGCGCCAGCTCCTTCAGTTTCTCTAGCAGTTCATCGACCTGCCGGTCGCCGTTGGCCTGCATCTGGCGATCGGCGGTCTCATAGCGGCTCGCCATCTTGTCGAGCTCCTGCTCGAAGATGTCGGCCAGCTCGCGCTGCTGCGACGACCCGCCGCCCCCGCCGCCGCCGCCGCCTTGCTGCACGCTGACCTGCGTCTCGTACTCTTCCTCGGCCTTCTGCAGCAGCGTGAGCGCCTTGTTCTCGGGCCCGAGCGCCTGGTCGGGCGCCGTGGCGCTGAGCTTGGCCTCGGCGTCCTTCATGGCCTGCACGGCCTGCGGCAGCAGATCGGCAATCTGCTTGAACGCCGGGTCCTGCTGGATGAACTCGCTGTTCATCCGCGTCAGCAGGCCTTCCACCTGCTCGCGCAGCTTCTGCTGCGACAGCGAGACGACGGTTGCGCTCTGCCGGAACTTCTCGGCCGTCACCCTGCGCTTGTCGCGCTGCACGTTGAAGGTGGCCGCGATGATCTGGCGCTGTTGCTCGGAGAGCGCATCGACCTGATTCTGGCCGCCGCCCCCGCCACCACCGCCGCCCGCCGACTGCGCCTGACGGAACCGCTGGTTGAACGGCCGCACGCGTACGAAGTAGAGGTCGCTCGTCGCCTGCTGCGCCCCGTCGACGCCGTCGTTGTCGGTGGCGCGCGCGTAGTACGACACGGAATCGCCCGCCTTGACGTCGAGCTCTTCGAGATAGAACGTGTGGCCCGCCGTCACTTCCGGCAAGCGCTTGGTGCCCGCAAACAGCTTGATGGTCTTCTCGGGACCGCCGTTCACCGAATACACCAGCTCAAGGTCCTTGACGCCGTAGTCGTCGTCAGCGCTAGCCTCGACGAACACTTCTTCGATCGCCGACGCGGACGTGTCGCGGCCTGGACGCGCGAACGACACCGTCGGCGCGCGGTCGGACAGCACGTCGATCGTGTACTCGGGAGACGCGGCCACGCGCTCGCCGTTCGGCGCCTCGAGCTCCACGTGATAGGAGCCGTCTTTGTCGGCCTTGAACGACGCCGTCAGCGTGCCGTCCGCCTGCACCGCCAGCGGCAGCGATTCGGTTTCGCTGAGAGCGATGCGGCCGCTCTTCGTCTTCATTGTCGGCGTGACCTGCACGCGCACGCTGGTGCCGCGCAACACCGCGATATCGCCGCCGTCCTCCACCTTTTCGGGCTGCAGGCCGGTGTACGCCGGGAACGTGTATTCGAGGTCGAGCCGCTGCACGTACGGCACGTCGATGACTTTCAGCGTGAAGGTGGGCGAACGCACGCCCTCGGCCTCGACGAAGTACTCCGTCGCGCCCTTGACGCCAAACAGGATGCCCTCGTAGCTGCCGCCCTCCTGCCGCACGAGCGGCTGCCGTTCAAACGACGTCGAGGTCGGATCGCGGCGCACCATCACCGTCACATCGTCTGCGGCGAATCCGGTGAGGGTTGCCTTCACCGTCTGGTCGGCGCCCTTCGGCACCGACGCGTTGCCCGGCGTGACCGCAATCTTGTAGGGCGCGGCCGCTTCGACGCTACGCGAGACGAGCAGCACCGCCGACAGCGCGTGACGGAAGAATGCCGGCCCCAGCGCGACCAGCAGCACCGCGCCGGCCACGACCGCCGCGAAAATCGCCCCGTTGTTCCGGAGAGGACCGCTCTCGGGACGACGGACGTTCTCGACCTGACTGCACTTCTCGATCGCTTGCTCGATGAGCTTGCGTACGAGCGCCGTCGATTCCCACGCCCGGCCCGTGCGGCTCGATTCGACCGCGCTGACGAGCATGGTCTGGAGCGACGGTTCCTTCTCTTCGAGGTAGAGCGCCACCTGGTCATCGGTGACCCGGCGCCTGAGCGGCTTGACCAGGAAGAAGTAGACCGAGGCTGCCAGCGCGCCGACCAGGAACAGCCGCGAAGCGACAATCGACATCGGGCTGAACCGCGCCCACTGCATCCCGTATGCGAGCGCGAAAAACACCGCGATGCTGACGGCGATCACCTGCACGGCGCCGCGCACCGCGAGCTTGGCCCGCCACCGGGCGCGCACGTACTGAATGATCCCGACCAGATCCGAGGGAGGCGTCGCCTTGGGTCGCAGGATGTCGATCATAGTGGCTCCAGAATACGACCAGAAACCCTTGAACGGTTAGGCTTTTGACAGCCAGTTCGAAAGCAACGTATCGGTGCCCAACAGCAGGATACCCGCGCAGAGCAGATACCACCAGAGGCGCTGCGTCCGCTCCTGCGCCTCGGGCGTCAGGGGCACGTTCGACTCGGCCGCCTGCCCATTTGACGCGGCATTTCCCGTGGCGGCCGCCGTGATTTCAGCCGGGTCCATCGGGGTGAGGTCCGACTCAGCCGGATCCACGTTGCTGGCGATCACGGTGACGTCCGAATTGGCGCTCTGCCCGCGAATCTCGTAAAACCCCTGCTCGGTCAACTCGAGCACCTGTGTCTGCGAGCCCTCGTCCTCGAGCGGGAGGCGCCGGCCCGACGGGCTCAGCGCCAGGCGACCAGCGGCCTGCGACTTGGCGCTCGACGCCGCGGGGTCGAAGACCTGGCCGATGGTGAGCCACGGCGCCGGCTCACTGTAGTTCGCCAGGTACACGATCACCCGGTGGATCAAGGGCAGGAAGATCGGCTTGAGTGGCAGATCGGTCCACGAGAGGTCGAATGTCGAAGCGAAGAGCAGCACTCGGCCGCTGCCCACCCGCCGTTCAACCAACGCCGGCGTACCACCGTCGAAACGCGCGAGGACCTGCGACATCGGCAACGCGGTCACCGAGCGATACGCATAGAAGCGGGACGGCGCGAAGTCACCGGTGCGCGGCGCGCGGAAGACCTCGAACACGGGATGTCCGTACTCGATCCCGCCGATTCGGCCGGCCTCGCCACGCGACCGGTCGATCGTCTGTGACAGCGTTGCCGGCAACACGTCGGCTTCCTGCGGCCACGTCGCGCGCGGACCCGCCACGACGAAGAGGCCGCCGCCATCCTGGACGAACCTGGCGAGCCGGCGTCCCAGGCCGACCGAGACATCGACATCGTTGAGCAGCACCACCGAGGCACGACGAAGGTCATCGTCCGACACGTCGGTGGCCTGCCGCGTAACGGTCTCGAACTTGGGCGCGTCACCGATGGAGAGTGCGCGGGCCAGGTACAGCCCGGAGCCGGCTCTCGTACCGCCTTCCACCTCGACGATGCGCACCGGAACGGCCGGTGACACCACCACGTCGAAGAGATTGTCAAACGCCAGCGCGTCCATGCCCGCGCGCACGCTGACGCGCATGTTACGCGACGTAACCGTGAACGGCGCAAAGGCGATCGACGCCGATCCGTTCGCCTCGATATTGAGCGGCTCGGTCTGCACGCCCCGGCCCGCGATCTCGAGCGTGATCGTGTCGTTGACCACCGGCTTGTCGCTGCGATTGGCCACCGCAGCCGTCAGCGTCACGCGCTCCTGCTCGGAGAACGTCGAACGAGCGAGGGCGACCGAGGTGACTGCGGCGTCAGGTGCGTCGGTGGGACCGCCGATCATCACCGGCGTCACGGTGCTGCCCGCCGGCAGGCGCGAGCCTTCTTCGCCACGCCAGCCATTGCGCTGGAAATCGCTGATCAGGATCACCTCGCGCCGCGGCAGCGGCGACTCCGCCAGGATGCTGCCCGCCACCTTGAGCGCCGGGCCATAGCGGGTGGCGGCGGGCGTCGGCGTCGCCGCCTCGAACGACGCCGTCAGCCGATCGCGCTCACCCGTCGACCGCATGGTGATGTCCGCTCCCGACGAGAACAGCACGACCGAGGCGCGGTCGGAGGCGCCGAGCCCGTTGATCGCGTCGCGCGCCGCGGCCTTCGCGCGATCCCAGCGGTCGCCATACGCCATGCTGTAGCTCTGATCGAGGAGGACGACCACCTCGCGCGCCCCGGGGCCAATCGCGGTGGCCGCGTCCGGCCGCCAGAGGAAGGGCCTCGCAAACGCCGCGATGATGAGCGCCAGCGCTGCCAGCCGCACCATGAGCAGCGCCAGGTCGCGAATCTTCCGGCGGCGCACGGTCTGGTATGGAATCCGCCGCACGAACATCAGCGACGGAAACTGCTGCACCATCTTCTTCTCGCGCTGGGTCAGATGGATCAGGACCGGGATCGCGAGAGCGGCGAGGCCGACGAAGAAGAGCGGGGCCAGAAATGCCATCACCGTACCTTCATCATCCGCGAGCGACTGGACAGATACCGGTAGAGCGCGTGGTCGAGCGGCTTCGACGTGTCGAGCACCGTGTAGTCCACTCGATTCGCCGAAAACCGCTGCTGCAGTGCATCCAGGTGCGCCCGCACGAGCGACTGATACTCCTTGCGGAACGCCTCGGGCACGACCGGCATCTGCTCGCCCGTCTCCAGATCCTCGAACGCCGAGGCGTCGCTGAAACCGAACTCGAGCTCGGCCTTGTCCAGCACGTGGAAAACGACGAGATCGTTGCCGCGGAAGCGCAGCGGCGCGATGGCATCCACCACCGCGTCCGGCTCCTCGTAGAAATCAGAGATGACGACCAGCATCCCGCGCCGGCCGAAATGCTCGGCGAGCTTCTGGAGCGGCTTCTTGAGGCTGCCCGGCCGACCGGCCGTGACGTTTTCCAGGGTGTGGAGGACGACCTCCATGTGCTTGGCCGACGAGGGCACGAAACTGACCACGTCGTTGTCGAAGGTGACCAGCCCCACGCGATCGCGCTGGTGATGTACGAGATTGGTCAGGCAGGCGGTGAGGATCCGGGCGTAATCGAGCTTGGTGATCCCCGTGCTGCCGTAGTTCATCGACTTCGACACGTCGAGCAGCACCGAGAAGTTGGAATTCGACTCCGCCTCGTATTCCTTCACGTAGTAGCGGTCGGTGCGCGCCCACAGCTTCCAGTCCACTCGACGGATGTCGTCGCCGGGCACGTACCCGCGATGCTCGGCGAAGTCAACCGAGGCGCCGAAGTACGGCGCCTTGTGCATGCCGTTGATGAAGCCGTCCACGACCGCGCGCGCGACGAGCTCCAGGTTCCCGATGCGCGCGAGCACCGCGGGATCCATGAATCGGGCGCCGGGGATGGCGCCCTGCGCGTGTCCGCCTGCTAGGCTCATGGCGTCGGCTACATTCCAGACCGTGGCATCGGCACGATCTCGAGCAGCCGATCCGTAATCTGATCCGTCGTCACCCCTTCCGACTGCGCGTGGAAGTTGGTGATGATGCGGTGGCGCAGCACCGGGTGCGCCAGCGCGCGGATGTCGTCGAAGCTCACGTGGTAGCGCCCGCTCGTCAGCGCGCGTGCCTTGCCGCCCAGCACGAGGTACTGCGCCGCGCGGACGCTGGCGCCGAATGCGACCCACTTGTTGATGAAGTCGGGCGAATTCGGCCCCTTGGGCCGCGTCGCCCGGACGATGTCGAGCGCGTGCCGCATCACAGGCTCGGCGACCGGCACCTTGCGGACCAGCTGTTTGAAGAGCACCAGATCCTCACCGCTGACCGGACGGTCCAGCTGCGGATCCTGGATCGCCGTGGTCGTGCGGACCACGTCGATCTCCTC
>Ga0210380_10000161_pt1 | contig 37487 bp, 26 predicted proteins | sample PLM4_5_coexredo_FD_155476 | JGI IMG/M metagenome (GOLD analysis project Ga0210380, IMG submission 155476) | Groundwater sediment microbial communities from an aquifer in East River, Colorado, USA - PLM4_5_coex redo | ecosystem: Environmental > Terrestrial > Soil > Riparian zone | place: USA... | reverse complement strand
TGGCCGGGACTCCGCGACACCGATCCGCTCGCCCGTGCCCGTGCACGGCACGGCGTGCTCAAGTGCGCGCTCGATCTGGTCCCCGCGCTCGCGCTCGGGAGCGGCGAGCTGCCGCTCGGCGCCCGTGACCGGGTCGCGTGGGGACGCGCCCGGCTCGGCGAGCCGCAGCTGGCGGGGCTCGCCGGCACGCCGGTCGATGGCCTGTGGAGCGCGGCGCTGGCGTGGCGCGATGGCGAACCGGGCACGCTCGCCCCGGCGGAACTGGCGGTCGAATGGCGGAGCGCCGCGCGCGCGTGGGTCGCGGCGTGGCGGGTGGTCGGCGCCCGCGCGGTGCCGGCGGCGCCCGAGGAGGCACATGCGCGGGCCCTCGCGCTCGCCGGCCGCGCGCGGTTGCGGCGCCGGATCCGGCAGTCGCTGACCGCGCCGGGCGGATCGCCGCTCGCACGTCTGCGGCTCGGCCTGATCGGAACGCCCCATCATCGTCTCGACGCGTCGGCGACCGTGATGATGGTCGCGGCGGCCGAGGCGGGCGAGGGGCCGCCCGCGCTCGGGACCCGCGCACTGCGCGCGCTCGCGCGGCTCGGTGCGTTGCCGCGACCGGCCGGCTGGGACGAGGCGTGCCGGACGTTGGTGCGTCTGTGGGACACTCGTGTGCTCGACGGCCAGCGCACCGCGGGATGGTCGTCGTGAACCGCATGGTCGTCCTGATGGTCGATGCGCTCGGCTGGGAACTGGCGAGCCGGCGCAGCGGATTTGCACCCGGACTGACACACCGCCGCAAGCTCGAGACGGTGCTCGGGTTCAGCACCGGCGCACTGCCGACCCTGTTCACCGGACGGCTGCCGAGCGAGCACGGACGCTGGGTGATGTACCGGCGCACCGCCGGACGCGGAGTGTTCCGTGGATTCGGCGCGATCGGGCTGCTGCCGGCGCGCATCCAGCGCAGCTGGCGGTTCGGCCGCTGGCTGCGGCGGCTGGTCGAGTCGCGGGGCGTGCGCGGCTATTTCGATCTCTACGAGGTCCCGCGGCCGCTGCTCGCCGAGTTCGACCTGGTCGAGCGGGATGACTTGTTCGTGCCCGGCGGGCTGCCGGTCGATTCGCTGTGGGACACGCTCGACCGGCGCCGGATTCCGTGGCGCGGCTGGAACTGGCGCACGCCCGAGTCCGAAGCGCTCGATGCGCTGGCGGCGCGGCTCGAGCACGGCGACGAGCGGTTCCTGTTCTGCTACACCGCCGACCTCGACGCGACCCTCCATCGTGAAGGCTCGCGCGGACCGCAGGTCGGGCCGCGCCTCGAACGCTACTCCGCGTGGCTGACCGCGATCGCCCGCGCGGCCGAGCGCCGCGGCGAGCAGGTCGGTCTCTATCTGCTGTCCGATCACGGCATGGTCGACGTCCATCACCATGCGGACGTGATGGCGGCGGTGGCGCGTCTCGGGCTGCGGATGCCGGACGAGTTCCTGGCGTTCTTCGATTCGAGCATGGCGCGTTTCTGGTGGCGCTCCGAGTCCGCGCGCGCCCGCGTACGCACGGCGCTTGCGAACTTCCCCGGCCGCTGGCTGGACGGCGCCGCGCTGGCAGCCGCCGGTTGTGGATACGACGACCACGCGTACGGGGACGAGGTGTTCCTGCTCGATCCGGGGGTGCTGCTGGTGCCCTCGTTCATGGGCCGCGAGCCGGTCGCGGCGATGCACGGCTATGCCCCGGGGCATCCCGACATGGCGGCCCTGCTGTGGTCGAACCGGCCGGTGCCCGCCGACGTCCGCGGGCTTCCCGATGTGCGCGGATTCCTCGAACGCGAGCTCGATGCGCTGGCGCGGGAGGCGGCATGAAGCCGGGCGAGATCGCGCACGCCGTCTCGCGCGGCGTGTTCTACCTCGCGATCGAGAAGGTGGTCGCGCTGGTGTCGGGGACCCTGTACTTCGCGCTGCTGCTGCGCTGGATGGGACCCACGAAGTACGGAATCATCACGCTCGCGCTCGCGTTCGCCGGGCTCGCCACCCTCGCCAACGGGAACCTCGAGGTGTTTCTCGAGCGCTACGCCGCCGAATACCTCGCGCACGGACGGTTCGCGACCCTGCGCCGCGCCCACCTGATCGCGCTCGTCATCAAGCTGGTCCTCGGCGTGCTGGCCGCGCTCACCCTCGCGCTGCTGGCGCCATGGCTCGCGCACCAGTTCGCGATGCCCGAGCTCGCGGTGCTGCTGCCGATTCTCACCGCGCTGGTCATCACCGACGGCTTCGCCACCACTGCCCGGGCCACCCTGTTCGGACTCCAGCGCTTCCGCTGGGTCAGCGCGCTGGCGGTCCTGTTCCACATCGGCAAGACCGCGATGGTCGGCTGGCTGTGGTGGTCGCATCGCGGTCTGGTCGAGCTCGCGACCGGGCTCGCGATTCTGAGTCTTGCCCAGGGCGCGCTGATGGCAGTGGTGCCGCTCGTGATGCTGCGCGGCGGACGCGATCAGGCCGGACCGCCGATGCCGATGGGCGAGCTGCTGCGCTCGATGGTGCGCTACTGCCTGCCGCTGCTCGGCGCGCGGGCGGCGTTCACCAGCGGGCAGAACCTCGGCAAGGTGGTGCTCGGCAAGCTGCTCTCCGCCGAGCATCTCGGCTACTTCTCGTACGCGTTCCAGACCGTCGAGCGGTTCGTCGAGTTGTTCTCGGTGCTGTCGACCTCGCTGCTGCCCTCGCTCACGCACCTGGTCGCACGCCGCGAGCGCGAACGGCTGTGCAAGGTGTTCGACCAGGCGTTCCGCCTCGTCCAGGTGGCGGCGATGCTGGTGTCGGTCGGCCTGGTGGTGTTTGCCGCCGAGATCACCCAGCTGGTTGCGAGCCGCATGTTCCTGCCCGCCGTCCCGGTGCTGCAGATCCTCGCGCTGGTGCCGCTGGTGCGGACCGCGCAGCAGCCCTTCACCAGCCTGTTCCAGGCGATGCGCCGGCCGGCGACCGTGCTGCGCCTGGCGCTGCTCAAGTTCGTGGTCGAGGTGGTGGCTGTGGTCCTGCTGGTGCCCGCGCTCGGGGTCCCGGGCGCCGGGTGGGCGAACCTGGCCGGCGCGCTCGCGGCGTTTGCCGGCGCCCTGACCGCCGGCAACCGGCTGCTGCCGGAAGGAAACAGTGAAAGGTTGCGCGCGGTGGTGCCGAGCCTGGGGCTGGCGGCGGTGCTGGTGGCCGCCGGGCTCGCATTCGAGCGCATCCTGCCGCCGATTCCCGGGTTTGCGGCGCGCGTGCTCCTGTTCCCGATCGCACTGGTCGCAACCTTGCGCCTGCGGCTGGTGACACCGTACGACTTCGAGAAATTGGCGTCGCTGCCACTGTCGGTGGAATGGTTGCGTCGCGCGCGTGCCTCGACGCTCGGGGCCGTGACACGCCTGGCGCGCGCACTCGAACCGGGGAGGGCCACGTGAGCGGTCGCGACGTGCTGGTGATCGTGCCGGCTCACAACGAGGAGGAGAGTCTGCCGCTCATCCTCGCCGAGGTGCGGAGCCGCGCGCCGTGGGCCGACCTGCTGGTGATCGACGACGGTTCGCGGGACCGCACGCACGACGTCGCGCGCGGACTCGGAGTGCCGGTGCTGCGCCACCCGGTGAATCTCGGGGTCGGCGGCGCACTCCAGACCGGCTTCCGCTACGCGATCGAGCGCGGCTATGCGATCGGCGTCCAGCTCGACGCCGACGGCCAGCACGATCCCGCCGATCTCGAGCGGCTGGTGCGCCCGGTCCGGGAGGGGGCGTGCGACGTGAGCATCGGCTCGCGCTACGTCGAGAACTCCGGCTACCGGGCCCCGCTCGGACGCCGGCTCGGGATGCTGCTGTTTTCGGCGGTCGTGCAGGTGTCGCTGGGACGGGCGATCACCGACACGACCTCCGGCTATCGCGCCTACGCCCGCGACGTGATGGACGTATGCCGCCTTGATTTTCCCAAGGACTTCCCGGACGCGCCGCTGCTGATCGCGCTCGCGCGCCACGGCTTCCGCATCGAGGAGGTGCCGGTGCGCATGCGACATCGCGAGGCCGGACAGTCCTTCTACACCCTCGGCAAACGGATGTACTACCCGTACAAGAATCTGCTCGCATCGCTCATGGCGCTGCTCCGGCGCCCGGCGTGACTCAGGAGGTCCCCATGTTCTTTCTGTCGAAGGCCCAGATCATCACCGCGGTCGGCGCGGTCGGTCTGGCCCTGTACGTGCTCGACCTGGTGCGCCGGCGCCGGCTCTCGGAGGAGTACTCGCTGCTGTGGGTGCTGACCACCGTGGTGATCGCGGTGCTCGGATTCTCGACCCCGCTGCTGGTCGGGATCACGCATCTGCTCGGCATCCGCTACGAGGGGTCGACCGTGTTCGCGTTCGGACTCGCGTTCACGATGGCGATGCTGCTCTACCTGTGCATCCAGCTGAGCCGGCTGGTGCAGGAGAAGGACGGTCTCACGCGCGAGATGGCGTTCCTGCGACTCGAGCTCGAGGAGTTGCGCGATAGCAGGGATGCCGTGCATCCGGGCGGGGGGGACGCGTGAGGGCGATCAAGCTGGCCGTCGCGATCGCCGTTTCGGCGGTGTGCGTGTGGATCTCGATGAAGGATGTTCGCCTGTCCGAGGTCGGCGCCGCGCTCGCGCACGCGAACTACTTCGGGTTCTTCGCCACCATGGCCCTCACCATCTTCGGCTTCTGGGTGCGCGCGGTCCGCTGGCGCTGGCTGATCATGACGCCGCGACCGGTGCCGACCGCGAGCCTGTTCAGCGCGACCATGATCGGATTCATGGCCAACAACGTGTTGCCGTTCCGGCTCGGCGAGTTCGTGCGCCCGTGGGCGCTGGCACGCCGCGAAAACATGTCGAAGACCACCCTGCTCGCCACCGTGGTGGTCGAGCGCGCGGTCGACATGCTGACCCTGCTCGGGATCCTCGGGATCTCGCTGCTCGTCCACCCGCTGTCGGAGGCGACCGAGGGCGGTCGCATGGTGCGGGCCGGCGCCGGGGTGCTGATCATCCTGTGCATCGTCCTGACCGCCGTGGTGGTGCTGCTCGAGAGCCAGCCGCGGCTCGCGCAGGCAGTGATCGGAGGGATGACCGCCCCGCTGCCCGAACGGGTGCGCACCCGGGTCACGGGAATGGTGGCGCACTTCCTCGAGGGGCTCGGCCTGTTCCGCGACCTGCCGCGGCTCGCGTGGGTGTTCCTGCTCTCGTTCGGAATGTTCGGGATCTACGCGCTGGCGCTGGCGATCAGCATGGCGTCGCTCGGCATCCAGGTTCCGTGGTACGCCGGTCTCACGATGCTGGTGATCACCGCGATCGGGATCATGGTGCCGGCCGCGCCCGGTTACATCGGCACGCTCAACCTCGCGTGCGTCGCCGGGCTCGCGCTGTTCTCGGTCGGCAAGGAGCTGGCGGTCCCGTTCTCGTGGTTCTACTTCGTCAGCCAGTGGCTGCCGATCACCGCGGTCGGCCTGTTCTACCTGAATCGTGAGGGGCTGTCGCTCAAGTCGCTCGGCCAGGCGCAGGATGGCAGCCCGGCATGACGCAGGATTCAGCGCCGGAAGTGCGCGGCCACCTTGGCGACCGCTGCGCACACGTCTTCGACGTCCTGCTCGGTCATCTGCGGGAACAGCGGGAGCGTGATCGCGCGCCGGTACGCGTCCTCGGCGACCGGGTAGCGGCCGGGCGTGATCGCGAGGCTCGAGGCGAAGTGCGGATGCAGGTGGATGGGAATGAAGTGGACCGAGGTGCCGATGTTCTCGGCCCGCAACTCCTCGATGAAGCGCGCGCGATCGATGGTGAGGCGATCGAGGTCGAGCGCGATCGGGTAGAGGTGCCAGGCGTGCGTGATGCCCGGACGGGTCACCGGCACCCGCACCTCGGGGACCTCCGCCAGCCGGCGATGGTAGAGCGCGACCCGGTCTGCCCGGCGCCGCTGAAGGTCGTCGAAACGCTCGAGCTGGCCGAGCCCGATCGCCGCCAGAACGTCGCTCATGTTGTACTTGTACCCGGGCACCGTGACTTCGTAGTACCACGAGCCCTGCACGGTGTAGCGCTTCCACGCGTCGCGGTTCATGCCGTGCAGCGACAGCAGTCCGATCCGCCCGGCGAGCGCCTCGTCCTGGGTGACTGCGGCGCCGCCCTCGCCGGTGGTGAGGTTCTTGGTCGCGTAGAACGAGAAGGCGGTGATGGTCGCGAACGACCCGACCGGCCGACCCTCCCAGCGGGCACCGAGCGCGTGCGCCGCGTCCTCGATGATCGGCAGGCGGTGGCGTTCGGCGAGCGGCAGCAGCGCGCCGTAGTCGCACGGATGGCCGGCGTAATCGACGGTGATGATCGCGCGGGTACGGGGCGTGATCGCGGCTTCGACCGCGCGCGGATCCATGCACAGCGTGTCGGGCTCGATGTCGACCAGCACCGGGGTGGCGCCGACGTGCTCGATGACGTTCACGCACGCCGCGAACGTGTAGGTCGAGGTGATCACCTCGTCGCCGCGACCGACCCCGAGCGCCACCAGCGCGAGATGAAGCGCACCGGTCGCCGAGTTGACCGCGATTCCGTGCTTCGCACCGCCCAGTTCCGCGATCCGCTGGCCGAGCTCCTGCGCGTTGCGTCCGGTCGTGATCCAGCCCCGGTCGAGCGTCTCGAGCACCAGCTGCTTCTCACGCTCGCCGATCCACGGAATGGCGATCGGCAGGAACGTGTCGCGGACCGGCGTTCCACCGGCCGAGGCGAGCGGGGCGGCGGGATCGTGGACGGTCATCGGAGGCTCGGGCTGGCGAACGAAGTGCACATCGGACTCGCGATTCTAGGGGATGAGCTGCGGTGCCACCAGCCCCGGCCCGGGAAAGGGTAGACCAGGACCTCGTGCATCCGCGCAAGATCGTCCGGGACTTCTTCGGGTTCGCAACCAGCCAGTACATCGTCCGCGGGCTGCTGGTGCTGCGGGGCCTGGTCGCCGCACGCCTGCTGGGGCCCTCCGCCTACGGCGCGTGGAACGGCCTCATGCTGGTGCTCGACTACGGCAACGCGGCGCCGATCGGCACCATGCAGGGCCTCGACCAGACGGTGCCGCCCCAGATCGTGACCGGCGACGCCGCGCGCCTCCGGCGTCTCAAGCAGGCCGGGATGTTCCTGATCCTGCTCGCCGGGATCGTGTACTCGGTCGTGGTCCTCGCCTATTTCTCCCGCACCGCCGGACAGCTGCGTTCGTTCTGGGGTCTCACCGGCATCGGCCTGATCCTGCTCGCGACCCTGCTCCAGAACGTGGCCGGCTACCACATGAGCATGATGCGCGCGCACGGGAACATCCGCGACGTGAGCCTGGTGTTCCTGATCCAGGCCGCCCTCGGAGCCGGGCTGGGGATCGCGCTGCTCCCGAAGCTCGGCGCGTGGGGGCTGTTGTGGGGATGGCTCGCGGGCACCATGGCGACGCTGGTGTACGCGCGATGGCGTGGCCACCGCGACGTGCCGATCACGCCGCGCGCCTCGCGCGACGCACTGACGCTGCTGTCCGCCGGGTTCCCGATGTTCGCGTATGCCGGACTCACGCTGCTCATGCGCAGCCTCGACCGGGTGGTGATCCTGCGCTTCCTCGGCACCGAGGCGCTCGGCTACTACGGGCTCGGTGTGATGGTGATGGGCATGCTCCTGTACCTGCCCGACGCGCTGGGCTACGTGCTCTATCCGCGGCTGCTGCGGGACTACCACGCCGCCGACGGAAATCCGGAGGTGATTCGCGATCCGGTCGAGCGCTCGATGCGCGCGATCTCGCTCGTGCTGCCGGCGCTGTGCGCGATCGCCTACATCGGCGCGGACGACGCGGTGATCTGGCTGCTTCCGAAGTTCCTGTCCGGAGTCCCGACCGTGCGCGTGCTGTGCTTCGCCGCGGCCGCCATGGGGCTCGGCGGGCTGTCGGCGATCGTGCTCATGACCGTCCAGCGTCCGCGCGTGATGGTCGGCGTCACGGTGGTCTCGGTGGTGCTCGGCCTCACGCTGATGATCGGCGCGATTCATCTCCGGCTCGGCATCATGGGGGTCGCGTGGGCGACCCTGGTCAGCTATGGAATCCACAGCGCCGCACTGCTGTGGTTCGCGCTCGGCAACCTCCACGAACGCCCGGGACGCAGGGTCGCGTTCGTCCTGCGGTTGTTCGCGCCGCTTGCGGTCGCGATCCCGCTCGCGTGGGCATGCAACCGGTACATGATTCTGACTCCCGATCACGGCCTGGTCTCGCTGCTGCGGCTGGTGATGGCGATCGTCGCGTTTGGCGCCACCTACGTGCTGCTCATGCTGCCGATCGGCCGCGGGCTCGGCGTGCGCGAGATGGTGAGCGAGTTGCGGTTGCCCGGCTTCGGGTTCCTGCGACGGCTCGGGCGCGCGCCGGACGGGACCGCATGATCCAACCGCCGGGGGTCGCGCGGTGGGTCGCTCTCGCGTGCACCGTGGCGGCAATCGGTGCGGGAGCGCTGCCGCCGGTGGCGGCCGCCGGGGTGCTGGCGGTGGCGCTCGCGTGGGTTCCCGGCCGCGCGCTGGTGGCGTGGCTCGCGCCTCCGACCCACGGCGACCGGCGGCTGGTGATTTCGCTGGCGCTGGCGCTCTCGCCATTCGCCGCCGGTGCGCCGGCCGCGCTGCTCGCACTGCTCGGGGTCGCGCCGCTGGTCGCCGCGCGCGCCGTGCTGATTGCGTGGGCGATCGCGCTCGCGTGCGCTCCCGGGCGGGCAACCGACGCCGACCTCCGGCCACAGACGTGGATCGTGGCGGCCGCGTGGACGGCCCTGATCGCGCTGCTGCTTGCCACCAATCCGTCATTGCTGTCGCGCGCCGATGGCTGGTTCCATGCCGCGGTCACCCTCCAGGTCGCCGAGCGTGGCCTGCCGCCCGAGGACCCGTTCTTCGCCGGACTCCGGCTGCTCTACTTCTGGGGCACCCACGCGTGGGCCGCGATGTGGCTGGTGCTCGCGCCCCGGATCCCGGTGTGGGCGCCGCTTGCCACCCTGCAGATCGCGGCGGCCTGCGCGTGTCCGCTTGCGGTCGGCGTGCTGGCCGGCCGGCTCGGCGCCACGCGCGGCGTCCAGCGGGTGGCGATGGCACTTGCGCTGGCCGGGCTCGCCCCGTTCGCGTGGCTCCTGATTCCCGGACGCATCCTGATCGGCGGCGTCCAGGGCGGCGCGGAGGTGACCCAGCTGCTCGAGCGCGGGCTGTGGCCGGTGCTGGCGGCGATGGATCCGGGAACGCTCCACGCCTCGGTCCTGTTTCCCGGTGACAAGTTCCTGATCGCCACTCCGTTCGCACTCGGCATGGCGCTCGCCGTGCTGTCGGTGTGCGCGGTGCTGGCGCTGATCGAAGTTCCCGGTCCGCGCGCGGCATTGACGCTCGCGGTGATCCAGGCGGCGGCGCTGTGGCTCCATGCCGTCGTGGGAGCGGCGATCGTGGTCGCGGTGGTGGGCTGGTGGTTCCTGTCGCTGGCGCCCGCGGTGCGCCAGCTCGGACTGCGCCGCGCCCTGATGCTGGCGCCGCCCGCACTCGCACTCGCCGGGATCGTCATGTTCCCGTATCTGCGCGGGATCACCGCCGGCAAGACCCAGAGCATCGGCTGGGGCCTCGATGCCGCCACGTTGCGGACCTGGCTGGTGGCGGGCGCCGCGCTGGTCCCGGCGGGCATCGTGTGGCTCGTGCGCGCGGCGCGCGACTCCGGTGCCGCGGCCGCAACCGCCCGCATGGCGTTCGCGCTCACGGCCGCGGCGCTGCTGGCCGGCCTGCCGCTCGGCAACCAGAGCAAGCTGTTCAGTCTGTTGTTCGTGATGCTGGCGGCGCCGGCCGCCCTCGGCTGGGCAGCGCTCGCCACGCGATTGCGGATCCCGGCGCGACGGGTGTTGATCGCGACGCTGGTGCTGGCGCTGGTCCCGACTCAGTTGCTCGCGCTGTGGGGTGCGGCCACCGAACGCGGCCAGATCCACCTCGCGTGGGATCGTCCGGTCAGCGCCGCCGAGCGCGACGGCATCCGGTGGGCGGCGGGGCACACGCCGGCCGATGCGGTGTTCGTCGACGGCAGCGGCAGCCTCGATTTCACGGTGGTCGCGGGACGCAGCGCGGTGTGGGGCGGCGAGGCATGGGCCGGCAACTGGGGTTATCCCGCCGCGGCGCTCGCGGCGCGCCGGCGGGCGGCGGAAACGCTGGGGCAGGGTTCCGAACCGCCGGCCGACGTGGCCGCGATGCTGCACGGCCTCGAGCGGCCGGTGATCGTGGTCGCGCGACGTTCGGCCGACGACACCAGTGCGTGGCATCGGCTGGTCGCGGCGCCGGATTCCGGCAGCGCCCACGTCCGACTTCTGTACCGGAATCCCGATCTCGCGCTGTTCGCGTGGGGAGAGTTCGCACGGGGGGTGTCGTGAACGCGCGCCGCATTCCGATTCCGATCGTGCTCTCGGGATTCAGCGGGCTCGCGCTCCACGCCGGCCTGCTGGCCGGCCCGCTGCTCGGGCTGCCGGTCGGTGTGCGGGTGGGGTTCGCGTTCCTCGCGCTGGTGCTGACGCCCGGCCTCGCGTTCGTCGCCGCCGGGCTGCGTGCTCCGGGCGGCGGCTGGTTTGCCGCCGGCTGGGCGCTCGGATTCGGGATCGCGTGGAACGCGATCCTGGTGCTCGCGGCGGTTGCGTTGCGGGTGCCGTTCCTCGGTCTTGCGAGTGGTGCGCTGGTCGTCAACACCGTGCTGTGGGCGATCGTGCTGTGGCGCGCGCGCGCGGTCGCACCGCCGGCACCCGGGGACCCGTTCGCTCTCCGTTCACGCGTGGCGGCCACCGCGGTGATCCTCGCGTGCGGGTTCGGACTGTTCCACGCCGCGCGCTTCGGCACCCCGCTCGGCTACATGTCCGACTCACCCGACCATGTCGGAACCGTGCGCCGCATGCTCCTGACCGGTGATCCGTTCCCGACCGATGCATTCTTCAAAGACGCGGGGGAAACCGGACGCGATCCGCGCAAAGGCGTGTGGCATCCGCAGGTCGCGCTGGTCGCGAAGCTGGCGGATGCGGATCCACTCGATGCCTGGCGCTGGCTGTCGGTGCCGCTGGTCGCCCTGTTCGTGCTCAATGCCGCAGCGCTCGGACTGCTGCTCGCCGGCCCGGCCGGCGCCGCGCTCGCGGGCTGGGCGTTGATCGTGACCTACGGCGGGTCGCTGGCCGAGCAGTACCTGCGCGAGGCGGTGTTCGCGACCAAGCTCGGCGACCAGCTCGCGCTCGCCACCGCGGTGGCGGTCCTGGTCGACCTGCGGAGCCGCACGCGCGGCAGCCGCGCGGCGGCGGTGGCGCTCGCAGTTGCCGCGACCTTCACGCACGTGTACTACGCAATCCAATTCGCGCTCGGGTTCGGCATGCTGGGCCTTGTCATGCTGATTCGCGACCGCGGGGCATCGCCGCGCTTCCGGCGTCTCGCGGCGACCGCGCTCACGCTCGCTCTCGCCGCGGCGCCTTATCTGGTGTGGCGCGCGAGCCAGTCGTACGCCCCGCGCAACATCATCCACACCGCTCCCCAGGGCCTGATGACGCTGTGGGGTTCGGTGCACACGATGAACGCGGGCATCCTGTGGGACTGGATGGGACTTTGGTGGGTGGTGATCCCGTTCGCGATCCCATTCCTGTGGCGCGAAGGCGACCGCAACGATGCCCCGCTCTACGTGGCCGGCACCTCGCTCGCGGTCGCTGCGGTGCTGTTCTTCCCGCCGCTGGTCGCGGTGCTCCACCCCAAGCTCGGCTACCTGCTGCTGCGCACGGTGTGGATGATCCCGTTACCGGCGCTGCTGGCGTGGGTCACCGTGCGGCTCGCCGGCGCGGTGCGCGCGGGTCCGCATCGGCGGTTCGCGATACTCGGCGCGGCGGCGCTGCTGGTGGTGTCGCTGCCGGGACTGGGCGACGTGCTCCACGTGATGCGGGATCCCCGCCGGTTCGCCGAGGAGGAGCGCCTCCAGAGTTACCGGCTGTGGAACGACGGGCTGGTGTGGATGCGCGATTCGCTGCCGCCCGGTCAGGTGGTGCTGTCGGATCCGCTCACCTGCTACACGGTGCCGATGGTGACCGGCCACTTCGTCACCACGCTGCTCGACCAGCACAGCTCGCCCAACGACGCCACCGCGCTCGATCGGATCTTCGACGCGCGCGACGCGCTCGATCCGCACGCGTCGTGGGAGCGGACCCGGGCGATCCTCGACCGCTACGGCGCGACCGTGGTGGTGCTCAACGACCGGGTGGAGATTCCGCCGATGCTGGCCTACTGGCGGCCCGAGCACGAGTGGTTCGGCGCCGCGCGCGCGCGGCTCGACCGGGCGCCCGAAGCGTTCGCCCGGGTGTTCGATACCGGCGATTTCGTCGTCTACCGGATCGACCGCCCGGCGCTTGCGCGACTCTCCGGGCCCGGACTCGCGCGGCCGTTCGTGGTGCCGTACGACTCCGCGCGCGGAACCGTCGCGCGCCGGATCGCCGACGATGTTCCCGCGCTCCAGTCGGCGAACCTGTGGCCGTCATCGGTCGCGCCCGGCGACACCGTGCAGGGCATGATCGAATGGCGGCCGCTGGGTCGGCTGGCCCGTGGCTCGTACCTGGTCTCGGTCCGGTTCAACCGCTCGCTGCCCGGCGGAATGGTTCCGCCGGAGCCAGTCGCCAAACCGGCGCGCAAGCTGGTGGAACTGATGAACCACGAGCGCTACCGGTTCCGGCAGGACCACCTGCCGGTCGGCGGCGCCTACGGCGTCGATCTGTGGCAACCCGCCGAGGTGGTGCGCGATTCGTTCCGGATCCTGGTGCCGTCGGACGTCGCGTCCGGCACCTGGCAGGTGCAGGCGCGCATGATCGCGCAGGCGCCCTATCCGAACTACCGCCTGAGCGACTATTTCCACGATGACGACTACTATTCGGGGCTGCCGATCGGCACCATCCGGATCGGGCGCCCGGGAACGGCGCCGGAACCCGTGCCGGCCGGCGCTCCCGGAGGACACTGACCCATGTGCGGCATCACCGGAGTCTTCCACTACCGCGGCGATGGCGTGGCCGATCCGGTGCTGCTCGAGCGCCAGACCCGGGTGATCGCGCACCGCGGACCCGACGACTCGGGGGCGTGGCACGACGGACCGGTTGCGTTCGGTCATCGCCGGCTGTCGATCGTCGACCTGAGCCCCGCCGGCCACCAGCCGATGGCCAACGAGGACGAGTCGGTGTGGGTGACCTACAACGGCGAGATCTACGCGTGGCCCGAGCTCAAGGCGACGCTGCTCGCGCGCGGCCACCGCCTGCGCGGCAACGCCGACACCGAGGCCCTGCTCCATCTCTACGAGGACCACGGCGACGACCTGCTCGAGCACGTGCGCGGGATGTTCGCGTTCGGGCTGTTCGACCGGAAGCGCCGGCGGCTGCTGCTCGCACGCGACCGGCTCGGGGTCAAGCCGCTCTACTATCACGACAACGGAAACCGGATCGTATTCGCCTCCGAGCTCAAGGCGCTGATGGTCGATCCGTCGGTGCCGCGCGAGATCGACGAGGTCGCGATCGCCGACTACCTCGTCCACCAGTACGTGCCCTCGCCGATGACGCCATGGCGCGGGGTGCGCAAGCTGCCGCCCGGGCACCTGCTGGTCGCCGATGCCGGCGGCGTGCGCACGCGCCGCTACTGGTCGCTGCCGGTCGAGACCGACAGCGGGGCGACGGTCGAGGACATCACCGAACGACTGCGCGCCGCGCTCCTCGAAGCGGTGCGGATCCGCCTGCTCGCCGACGTCCCGCTCGGCGCATTCCTGTCGGGCGGCATCGATTCGAGCATCGTGGTTGCGCTCATGGCGCAGGTGATGAGTGAGCCAGTCAAGACCTTCAGTATCGGCTTCGAGGACGCCGACGTCAGCGAGCTCGAGCATGCGCGGGTGATGGCCGCGCACGTCGGCGCCGAACACCGGGAGTTCGTGGTCCGGCCCGATGCGCTCGCGCTGCTGCCGCGCCTGGTGTGGCAGATGGACGAGCCGTTTGCCGACGCGTCGATGATCCCGACCAGTGTCGTGTCCGAGATCGCGCGCCGTCACGTCACGGTCGCGCTGTCGGGTGACGGCGGCGACGAGACGTTCGGCGGCTACGTGACGTATCCGTGGGCGCTGTCCTACGCGTCGATCGACTGGGTGCCGGCACCCGTGCGGCGTGCGATGCGTGTGATGGCCGATCGGCTGCCGCCCCATCACCCGCTCGGCCGCAAGCTGCACCGCGCCGGACTCGACGTGGTCGACCGCCATCTCGAGGTCATGTCGCACTATTCGCCGCGCGAGTTCGAGGAGATCGCGAGCGGGAGCCTGCGCCAGGCGGTCAACGGCCACGATCCCTACCGGGCCGGACGTGACCATTACCGGCGCGCGCGGGCGGGCGCCGGCCCGTTCGGCGCATTGCTGCACGTCGACGCCATGACCTACATGGCCGACGATGTCCTCATGAAGGTCGACAAGACCTCGATGATGCACTCGCTCGAGACTCGTGAGCCGCTGCTCGACCACAAGCTGCTCGAGCTGGCGGCCACCATCCCGTTCGAGCTCAAGGTGCGGGACGGCACCGGCAAGTGGATCCTCCGGCACGCGGTGCGCGACCTGCTTCCGCCGTCGATCCTCGAACGCGGCAAGCAGGGATTCGGCATGCCGATCGAGCGCTGGCTGGGCGGACAGTTCGGCACGCTCGCCCGCGAGGTGCTGCTCGACTCCCGGGCGAAGAGCCGCGGCTGGCTCGACTCCTCGCGGGTGGCCGCGCTGCTCGCGGACCGCGCGCTGCCGGCCGACCGGCGCGCGCGGCAGCTGTGGTCGCTGGTGTGCCTCGAGCTGTGGGCGCAGACCTGGGTCGATCGTCCGCGCGAGGATCTCGACCGTCCGCTGCCCGCAGTGCCGGGCGCGGACCACGGGTCGGCGGCCGCCACCGCGTGACCGCCGAGTCCGGCAGCCTCCGCGCATGAATCTGGCGTTCCTGATCGGGCAGTTCCCGCCCGGTGTGTTCGGCGGCGCCGAACTGCAGGCCGAGCAGTGGGCACGCCGGCTGGCGACCCGCCATCGCGTCACGGTGGTGACGCGGTCGAGCCCGCAGGCCGCCGCGGGACGAACCACGCGCGACGGGTTCGACGTGATCCGGGTTCCGGTTTCGCGCTGGCCGGGCCTCCGCTCGTTCCGCGATCTGGCGGCGATCCGGCGGGTCGTGAAGGAACTCGAACCGCGACCGGATCTTCTCCTGTGCTTCCAGACCTTCATCAGCGGATTCGCCGGCGTCGGTCTCCAGCGCTCGCTCGGCATTCCCGCGGTGGTGTGGGTGCGGGGCGAGGACGAGCTTCGTCTGCGCGCAATTCCGATCGCGCGCTGGACCAGTCCCGGCGTGTGGCGGCAGGCGCGCGGAGTGATCGTCCAGAGCCAGGAGATTCGCGATGCGCTGCTGTCGGAGCTGCCCGCCGATCGGCGGCCGGAGGTCGCGGCGCATCTCGAGTGCGTGCCGAACGGGATCCGCCTCCCGGCGCCGCGCGCGGCGAGGGCGCGCGGAGACCGGGTGCTGACGGTCGGGCGCCTGGTCGACGTCAAGGGGATGGACGTGGTGATCGATGCGGTGGCCGCCGCCGGCGCGCGGCTCACGATCGCGGGCGACGGACCCGAGCGGCAGCGGCTCGAACAGCGCGCGGCGCGGTTGCGCGCGGACGTCCGGTTCGCAGGGTTCATCGCGCCGGGGGACCTGGTGGATCTCTATCGCGATGCCGCGTGCGCGGTGCTCGCATCGCGGTTCGGTGAAGGCTTTCCCAACGTGGTGCTCGAAGCGATGGCGCATGGCTGCGCGGTGATCGCGACCCGCGTGACCGGAGTCGGTGAACTGATCGAGGACGGAGTCAACGGGCTGATGGTGCCGCCCGGCGATCCCCGGGCGCTGGGTGCGGCGATTGCGCGGCTGGCCGGCGACCGGGGGCTCGCGGAGCGGCTCGGCGCCGCGGCGCGGCACACCGCAGAAGGCTACGCGTGGGAGCGGGTCGAGCCGCGCCTCGAGGCCCTGCTCGAGCGCTGGGAAGCGCGCGCATGAGCGGCACGCGGATCTGTTTCCACGTTCCCTACCTGTATCCGCTGGCGGGCGCGACGCGCGTGCGCTACACGGGCGGGCTCGAGGTCCAGCAGTGGCTGCTCACGCGCGGGCTCGCGCAGCGCGGGTTCGACGTCCACGTCGTCACCTGCGACTTCGGACAGCCGGCGGTCGTCACCCACGAGGGTGTCACCTTCCACCGTTCGTATCCGCCGCACCAGGGGCTCCCGGGCGTGCGCTTCTTCCATCCGCGCATGAGCCGGACGGTCGCGGCACTCGCGGCCGCCGATGCCCGCATCTACGTGATGAAAGGCTCCGGGTTGCTCGCCGGCATCACCGGTGAGGTCGCCCGGATGCGCGGTGCGCGGTTCGTGTTCATCTGTTCCCACGACGACGACACGCGCCGCGTGCGCCCCGACCTGCGGCCGTGGGAGTACGGCTGGTACCTGCGCGCGCTGCGCGGCGCATCGCTGCGAATCGCCCAGACCGGGTGGCAGCGCGAGAACTTCGTGCGCGAACTGGGCGTGACCAGCGAGGTGGTGCGCAACGCGGTCGCGCCGGCCGCAACCCCCGGCGATCCCGGCCAGCCGGGAACGGTTCTGTGGCTGGCGACCTACAAGGCGAGCAAGCGGCCCGAGTGGTTCACCGATCTCGCCCATGGGATTCCCGACCAGCGGTTCGTGATGTGCGGCGTGATCCCCGAGCCGCCGCTCACGCGCGAGGTCTATGACCGCGCACTCGCGGCCGCGGCTGGGAATCCCAATCTCGAGGTGCGCGGCTTCGTCGAGCACGACCGGCTGCAGGAAGTGTTCGGAGGCGCGTCGCTGGTCGTGCACACGTCGCCGGCTGAGGGCTTCCCGAACGTGTTCCTCGAGGCGTGGTCGCACGGGATTCCGACAGTCACCACCGTCGACCCCGATGGCGCGATCGCCCGGCACGGACTGGGGGCGGTGGCGGCCGATCCGGACTCGCTGCGGGAAGCGGTCCGCTCGCTGATGGCGGACCCGGAGCGGCGCCGCGAAATCGGACGGCGCGCGCGGGAATACGTGGCGCGCGAGCACGGGCTCGATACCATCCTGGACCGCTACGTGAGGCTGCTCGGGTCGCGGTCGGCGTGACGCGCCGCGCCGATCAGGCGCGCGCCGGCTTGGTCCACGCGACCGGAGACTGCGGCTTCGCGGGGTCGATGTAGGCGCGGTGCCACAGTTCCACCGTGAGCAGCGTCCACAACTCGCGCGCCCGGTCGCGGCGCCCCGCCACGTGATCGTCGACATACTCCCGCAGCACCTCCGGCCTGAAGTAGCCGCGTCCGAGTGAGGTGGGGGACAACAGGGTGTCGGACAGGAACTCGCGCAGCGGCCCGCGGAACCACGGGGAGAGTGGCACCGTGAATCCGACCTTGGGCCGGTCGACGATCGATGCGGGCAGCCGTCGGCGTGCCAGCCGCTTGAGCAGCAGTTTGCCCTCGAATCCGCGCACCTTGAGCCGCGCGGGCAGGCGCGCCGCCCATTCGACCAGTGGATGGTCGAGCAACGGCACCCGGCCCTCGATCGAGGCCGCCATGCTCATCTTGTCCATCTTGAGCAGCAGATCGTCGGGCAGCCACAGCTTGAGATCGACGTCGAGCATGCGCGCGAGCCCGCCGCGTGCACGGGAGCCCGCCAGCGTGCGTGCGAACGCCGCCGCGCCCGCGTGGTCGTGCACGAGCAGATCGTCCTGAAGCAGGCGCCGGCGCTCGTCGCCGGCGAACCCCGCGAACCACGCCGCCAGCCGTTCGGCCTCGTCGCGGAACCGCGCGCTGCGCGCCACCACCTGGAGCTTGCGGAATCCGAACGGCAGCCGGTCCACCACCTGGTCGAGCACCAGGCGGCGAATCGGTGCCGGCCATGCCGCGAGCATGCGCGCGATCGGTTCGGCGGCATATTTTGGATAGCCGGCGAACAGCTCGTCGCCGCCTTCACCGGTCAGCACCACCGTCACGGTCTCGCGCGCGAGCTTCGACACCAGGTAGGTCGGGATCGCGGCCGGCTCCGATACCGGCTCGTCCTGGTGCCACGCGAGGCGCGGCAGCTCACGCAGCACGTCGGCGGCGCCGACCACGATCTCGCGATGGTCGGTGTGGCAGTGCTCGGCGACCTGGCGCGCGAACGGCAGCTCGTTGTAGGGGCCGGGTTCGTCGAAGCCGACCGAGAACGTCTGTACCGGACGACCGAGCAGCTCGCTCATCAGCGACACCACCAGGCTCGAATCGACGCCGCCCGACAGCAGCGCGCCGAGCGGCACTTCGCTCATGAGCCGCAGCCGGACCGATTCCTTGAGCCGCGCCTCGACCTCGTCGAGCGCGGCCGCGTCGGTGATCGCGATCGGCGGCTCCCACGCGACGTCCCAGTAGCGGCGCGGGGTCGCGTCGCGTCCGGCGACCGTCATCGCGTGGCCGGGCGGCAGCTTGTCGATTCCCTCGAACAGCGTGTCGGGGGAGGCCGCGTAGCGGAGCGTCAGGTGCTCGACCAGCGACGGCAGCCGCACGCGACGCTCGAGACCGGGAAACGCGAACAGCGCCTTGGCCTCGGATGCGCACACGAATCGTCCGTCGGCCCACGCGTGGTAGACGGGCTTGATGCCGAGCCGATCGCGCGCGACGAACAGGCGCCGGCGGTTCCGGTCCCAGATCGCGAATGCGAACATGCCGCGCAGCCGCTCGACCACCGCCTCGCCCCACTGCTCGTAGCCGTGGAGGATGCTCTCGGTATCGCTGTTCGTGCGGTACACGTGCCCGTGGCATTCCAGCTCGCGCCGCAGGTCGAGGTGGTTGTAGACCTCGCCGTTGTAGACGATGTGGACGCTGCGGTCCTCGTTGGCGATCGGCTGGTGTCCGCTCGCGACGTCGACGATCGAGAGCCGACGGAACGCGAGTCCGACCCCCGGCTCGCAGTGAAACCCGTCGTCGTCGGGACCGCGGTGCCGGATCTGGCCGGCCGCGCCCTCGAGCCACGCCGGATCGACCGGGCGGCCGAGCGGATCGAACACCGCCGCGAAACCGCACATGGCTAGGCCGCCTCGACCGGGCGGCCCGGCGCCGGGTTCGTCCGCCGCAGCACGCTCAGCGATGCCCAGCCGATTCCCGCCATCCACAGGAACACCGGCTCGACCGGCATCCGGTAGCGCATGGTGGTGAAGAACAGCGCGGTGCCGAGCAGGTAGGTGACCGTGCCGCCCACCAGCGGAATCAGCGGCGGTGCACGGCCCAGGAGTCCGACCGCGAGCAGCACACCGACGAACATCAGGATGCTCACGATCGCCTGCGCCCAGCGGGCTGCGTCGACCATCCAGCGAGTGTGGGACTGGGTCTCGGGCCACAGCGCGAGCAGCACGCGCAGCCGGAGGAAGTAGAGCCCGGTCGCACGCACCGGATCGCGGCGGATCTCGCTCCAGCCCGCCTGGCGCAGGATTTCGTCCTGCTCGAACACGCTGGGAGCCGCGGCGAGCCGCTCGGCGAGCGCTCCCTCCGGCATCGCGTTGCGGTAGTGCTGTGCGTCGAGCGCCGGGTTGTTGCCGAGCCACAGCGCACGACCGCCGCCGATCGCGACGAAGTACCAGCGGTGGAAGACACGGTGGCTTCGGACCGTCCAGGGGGCGAGCGCCACGACCATCGCCAGCGCACACACCAGGATCGGGGCCAGCACCGGCCGTCGCTGGCGTGCGAGCACGAATGCCGTGCTGAGCAGCAGGCCCGGCACGAACAGCACCACGTTCGGCCGCCACAGACACGAAAGCCCGAGCAGCAGTCCGGCGCCTCCCCACCACCGCAACGCACGCCCGGGCGCGTCGAGCGCGCTGAGCACGCACGCTCCGGCGGCAATCATCAGGGTGACGAGCGAGTTCTCGCTGTACTCGGTGCTGGGCAGCAGCGCCAGCACCGGATGGATCGCGGCGAGCGCGCCCGCCACCACTCCGCCGATCGTCCCGAAGTGCCGGATGCCGGCGCGGGTGAGCAGCCACACCGAGAACGCCCCGATCAGCGATTCGACGATCCGCAGGGCCAGCAGATCGTGTCCGGTCACCGTCCACACCGCCGCCATCAGGGTGGGATACCCCGGTGGCCGCAGGACGTTTCCGCCGAAGTTGCCGTGCTGGAGCAGGGACATGGCGACCGCCTCGTATTCGCGGCCATCGATGAAGGCGATCACCGGCGGCGCCTCGCACGCGAGCGCGAGCCGGAAGGCGAGCGCGATGCCGGTCACCGCCCAGATCCAGCGGACGGATCCCGTGGGGTGGGTGCCCCGGGGCGATGCCGTCACGAAACGGCCGCGAGCGTGCCGTCCGACCGCTGCTCGCGGACGATCGCGGCGGTGGCGGCGAACACGCCCCACATCACGAACACGTGGAGCGTGTAGATCGAATTGCGCATGAAGTCGATCTTGAACTGGTCGACCAGGAACACGAACAGCTGGGCATGGGCGAACACCAGGAACGCATTCGCGTAGTCGGGATCGTCGTAGTTCCGGGTGCCGGGCTTCGTCTGCCGCCACATCAGGACCAGCAGCCAGACATAGATCACGAGGCCGATGATCCCGACCAGGTTGCCGATGAACAGGTAGCCGTTGTGCGGCCAGTACCAGAAAGTGGTGCCGCGCTCCACGTCGTAGTAGGGGCCGTGACCGATGATCGGATGGCGCATCATGCGCTCGAACGCCTGCGTCCACAGCTTGCCACGGTTGAGCGGCATGCCGTGCTCGAGCTCGAAGGTCGCCGGATCCAGCACCCGCTTCAGCAGGTCGCCCGATCGCGTGTAGTTGGCCACGTACCAGTTCATCATCCCGAGCAGGGCGACCGCGGTCGTGATCGTGAGCACCAGCGGGACGAAGCGGACGCGCTTCCTCAGCAGCCACACCAGGAAGAACATTCCGATGATCAGGGCGATGATCCCGCCGCGCGTCACGGTCGCGAACTGGATGAACGTCACCAGCATCAGCAGGCCGGCCATCATCACCCGCCGGGCGGCGCTGCGCGCGCGGAGCAGATGGAACAGGACCAGCATCGTGCTGATCGCGCAGAACTCGGACAGCAGTTCGAAATCGAAGAACGGCCCGCCGACCCGGATGTTGCGCGTGTTGAGGGCCTCCCCGGTGGTGGCATGGAAGTCGATCCAGCCGGGGATCAGCACGCCGCCCGGGTGGTTGAGCTCGAACACCGCGATCAGGCACACCACCGTGATGGTGATCAGCTGGAAGCCGTGGATCCGCTCGAGATCCTTCGACGTCCGGACGTTCTGCACGATCAGGTAGTACAGGCTCACGCCGGCGAGCAGCGTCGCGTAGTTGGCGAGCGCGTAGCGGAGGTTCTTCGACTCGACGTTGTAGAAGGAGATCAGGAACGCGATCAGCAGTGCGATCATCGGGGCATCGAGCGCGGTGCGGCGCGGCCGCGCCGCGTAGCCCTGGGAGACGCGCAGGAACCACAGGATCAGCAGCAGCAGGATGAAGGCGACATTGGTGCTGCCATACACGTTGGAGCGCGGGAACGGGAGCAGCAGCAGCATGAAGCCGATCCCCGACACGAGGTCGAGGCGCCAGGCGATGCCGAGTACCACCACCGCGGCCATCACCGCGAGTACCCGTTTGTCGGGGGCGACGTACTGGGTCCCCAGCACGATGCCGACCGCCACCACCATCAGCGCGCCGAACAGCCAGGTCCAGGGATCGCGCTCGGTGCGCGGCGACGTCCGCCCGCGACCGAACGGAAGGTTCATACCGCTCCGAATCGTTTCTTCACGAGGAAGGTGAGATTGAGCCAGCCGTCACGCCACTTGTCGAGCTTCACTTCACCCACGCGCGCGCCGTAGGGGATGTGCCCCTCGCCGAACCGCAGTCCGCGCAGCACCGCCTCGAGCTTGATCTCTTCGCTGAACGGCATGCCGTCGGAGGTCAGCCGCATGCGGTCGAGCGTGCTGCGACGGAACACCCACATGCCGGACTGGCTGTCGCGGATCGGTTTGAAGTAGAGCACCGCGGCCGCCACGGTCAGGACCCAGTTGCCGAGCCGGTTGGTCAGGTGCATGGCGGTGGGATCGGTGAGCGGGAATCGGCTCGCCGACAGGAAGTCCCAGTTTCGGTCGACCAGCTCGTCGACCAGCCGCGGAATCTCCTCGGGCGGGTAGGTCCCGTCGCCATCGAGGGTGACGATCACATCCTTGGTCGCCGCCTTGAGTCCGCGCTTGTAGGCGGCGCCGTAGCCCGGGGTCTTCTCGGCGACCACCACCGCGCCGAGCGAACGCGCCACTTCGGCGGTGCGGTCGGTGCAGTTGTTGTCGACCACCACCACCTCGTCGACGACCTTGGGAATGCGGCCGAGGACCTGGCGGACGCCGTCTTCTTCGTGGTAGCAGGGAGTGGAAACGCTGATCGAAAGGTCTCGATGCATGGGATGGGGGGCCGGGAGGGAAGGGGGGCAGGCCGGACGTCGGAGCGGCAACGAGTGTATCAGCCGGTGTTTTCGCGCGGCAACCACGAGACTCCGGAGGGTGGTCTCGGAGGGGTGGGAGGTCAGGGGACCGGGCGTTTTGCCAGCTGCGCCCCCCGGTCGACGCGCTCGAGCCGTCCTCGGCGGACCAGGAACACCGCCTGGGCCATGGGCGGATGAGCCGCGGAGTCGAGCGCCGCAGGACCCGCGATCACGCGTGCGTCGAGGTCCGGCCGCCGGTAGTGGAGGCGCACCATGCTCGGGACCGCGCCGTCGAACACCATGTTGAACACCGAGCGGCCAGCGAACGTCTCGTTTTCCATCGGGTCGAGGAACACGAAGCGCGCGCCGGGCGGCGGAGTCGTGGACGCGTGGTCGAGCGCGGCGAACGTGTCGCGCGCGATCGCGCGGTAGCGCGGCCAGCCGACGCTCACCAGTCCCCAGCCGGTGACCAGCGCGGCGAACCCGGCATAGAGGGCGAGGCGAACCGCCGGCCGATCCCGGGATGCGAGCCACGGTGCGACCCCGAGTGCGACGCCGAATGCGGGCAGGTAGAGCAGCCCGTACGCGTGGCCGCCCATCGGCAGATAGAGCTGGATCGACAGCACCGTCCAGGCGAGCCCGGCCAGGATCTCGGCCCGCACCGGGTCCGGGTCCGAGGCGGACCCGGAGGGATGCACCGATGCGTTCCCGCGTGCGCGTCGTGACGACCACCAGGACATCGCCGCCAGGGCGGTCGGGAGCGGCAGCAGGTGGAAGCCGAAGAACATTGCGTTCTCGATCCAGTTGCGTCCGAACGTGAGCCGGTACTGGACCGCGCCGCGGTGGATCTCGGGCGGATGGAACGCAACCCGGAACACCGCATAGGCGCCGACCGTGAGCGCGATCACGAGCCCCGACGCGAGTGCCGCACGCTGGCCCGCCGGGGACAGGCGGCGCCAGCGCACCGCTTCGAGCCCCGCCAGCAGCAGCGGCAGCAGCACCACCTCTTCCTTGCACATCCCGGCCAGCAGCACCATCACCGGCAGCAGGGCAATCGCGGGCCCGGGGCCGCGACCCGATTCCGCGCGCGCCACTGCCCGGTGATGGAGCCACACCGCCAGCAGCAGCAGCGTCGTGACCAGGCTCCCGGTGATGTAGGAGAACCAGAACACCGTCCACGCGTACGTGTTGGCCTGGACGGCGAGCGCCCCGACCGCGATCCACGCCGCCGCGGGGGTCCCGCCGCGGGCGCGCACGATCGCGGCGAGCAGTCCGGCGTCCACCGCGAACAGCAGCAGCAGCGTCGCAATGTAGGGCCCGGGGGTGAGTCCGAACACCTGGTACATCACCCCGGTCACCAGATCGGGCAGCGGACGATAGAAGCCAGGCGTGTGGGTGGCGAGCAGGGTCGCCGGCAGATCGGCGAGCGAGCGCGTGCCCCGCTCGATGTTGAACCAGTCCTCGCCGCGAAATCCCGCGATCATCGAGGCGGCGATCAGGGCGCCCGCGATTGCGAACACCAGCCGGGGGACGGTGAGGATGCGCACGCGAGAAAGCTAACATGCGGCGGGGTCGTCCGGACGCTATGCTATCGTCCCGCGTTCGCGCCCTGCGCGAACCACTCCCGTGCCGCCGACCACGACCCTGCATCCGACCCGATCCGCGCTCCCGGGCCTCGCGCTCGCGAGCATCCTGCTGCTGGCGCTGGGACTCCGTCTGTGGGGAATCCGCTACGGCCTGCCGTGGCTGTTCTATTTCCACGACGAGCCGCAGGTGGTGCTACGGGCCCTGCGGTTCGGGACCGGCGACCTGAACCCCCACTTCTTCATCTGGCCGGCGACGCTCCTTCTGTATGCCGCGTTCGCCTCGTTCGGGGGGCTGTTCGTGGTCGGCAAGCTGGCCGGCTGGTGGGCCGGGAAGGAGGCGTTCGCGGCCGCCTACTTCGAGGATCCGAGCGCCTTCTACCTGCTGCCGCGCTTCCAGACCGTCGCGTTCGGGGTGTGGGGGGTGTGGCTGACCGCGCGGGTCGGACAGGCCGCCTACTCGGGTCCGGTCGGGCTGGCGGCGGCGATCGGACTCGCGCTCAACGGGCTCCACGCGCACTACTCGCACTTCATCCACCCGGTCACGTGGATGACGTCGTTCACGCTGCTCGGCCTGTGGGCTGCGCTGCGGATCGCGGAGGACGGCGGAACGCGCGACCTGGTGGTCGGCGCGCTCGCGCTCGGATTCGGGATTGCGAGCCAGTACCACGCCGGCCTGCTGGTGGTTCCGCTCGCGATCGCGGTGGTGCTGCGCGCCGTGCACGATCGGGATCAACGTCGGGCGTGGCTGGTGCGGGGCGCCGCGATGATTGCGGGCGGGATCCTGCTGTGGCTGATCATCTCGCCGTTCACGGTCCTCGACTTCAGGACGTTCCGCGCCGACCTCGCCTGGATCACCGCGAAGACCGAGGGCTCGATGAACGGGATCTCGCGCGGCGGCTGGGCGGGGCTCGACGGGTTCGTGCGCACCTGCCTGGTGCCCGCGCTCGGCGAGCCGATCGCGGTGGCCGCCGCCGCCGGGGTGCTGTTCGCGATCGCGTGTCGTACGCGTGCCGACCTGGTGCTGCTCGGATTCACGTTTGCCTACGTGGCGGTCGCGAGCCGTGCGGCCAACCTCAACGATCGCTATGCCATCCCGCTGGTGGTGCCGGCGCTGCTGTTCGCCGCGCGCATGATCGAGTGGATGGTGCTCCAGGGATGGTCGCGGGCGCGCACCATGATTGTGGTCCCGGTGGCGACCGCGCTGCTGTGCGTGCCGGTGGCGGTGCGCGTGATCGAGGACGGTGTGACGATGACGCGCGACGACACGCGGGTCGAAGCGCTGCGGTGGTTCGAGGCCAACGTGCCGGCTGACGCGCGCGTGGTGGTCGACATGCAGCGATTCTGGAACACCGCCACCGCTCCGGTGGCGGAGAACCGCGCACGGCTCGCGGAGCGGCTCGCCGAGGTCCAGTCGGGCCTGTCGGGCGGCGGTCACAGTGCCGCCTACACGGAGTTCTACCGCTACCGGATCGCGCATCCGCACCAGCCCGGCTACTACGTGCGCAGCACCGGCATGGGCACCACGGTTCCAGCGCTCGATACGCTGCGCGCTCAGGGGTTCGAGTGGGCGATGGTGAGCAGCGATGTGACGGACGAATGGCTCACACGCGTCGCGCCGGCCGACAGCAGCGGCGCGGCGTTCTACCGCGCACTCGAGCAGAGCGGACCGCCGGTGGCGGAGTTCGCCCCCGCGCCGTGGGAGCAGCGCGGCCCGCGGATCCGGATCTACCGGCTGAGGCCGGGCGCGTGAGTGGAGCCGAGGCGATGCGCTCCGGATCCGCTCCGGTCGGTGCGAAGGTCCCGGGGGCGGAGCAGATCGATGCGCGCGAGGTCGGGGTGGTGGTGCCGGCGTACAACGAGCGCGGCAAGATCGGCGACGTCGTGCGCAAGGTTCCCCGCCGCTGGGCGTCGACGGTGATCGTGGTCGACGACTGCTCGCGCGACGGGACCGACGACGAGGCGCGGGCGGCGGGCGCCGAGCAGGTGGTGCGCCACGACGTGAACCGCGGGGTGGGTGCCGCCATCCGGACCGGATTGTTCGCCGCCCGGGACGCCGGCCTCCGGTACGCGGCGATCCTGTCCGGCGACGACCAGCACGAGCCCGACGAACTGCCGCGGGTGCTGGTGCCGCTGGTGCGCGGCGAGGCGGATCTCGTCCAGGGCTCGCGGTGGCTGCCGGGCGGCGCGACGCCGGGGATCCCGCACCAGCGGCGCTGGCTGACCCGGCTCTACCCATGGCTGTTCCGGATGGCGAGTGGCTATCCGTCGACCGATGGCACCAACGGATTCCGCGCCTTCCGCCTGTCGCTGCTCGATCATCCGCGCATCCGCCTCGACCAGCCGTGGCTCGACCGCTACGAGCTCGAGCCGTACCTGCTCTACCAGGCGGTGCGGTGCGGCTTCCGCGTTCGTGAGGTGCCGGTCACCGTGCGCTATCATTCCCGCGGCACGACCAAGATGCACCTGCTGCGTGACGGCTGGCGCATCCTGCGCCCGCTCGTGTACCTGCGGCTCGGGCTCGCGCGCTGAACGCCCGGAGTTCCATTCTCGCGAGATGAAATCCCCCCTCGTCGTCCCGCTTCGCGGACCTCGGAACCGCCGTTGATTCGCGACCGCATCGTCCGCCTCGCCCTGCTGGTGGTCGCCGTCACGGGAGTGGCGTGGGGTTCGGGCGTGCCCGGCGACCTCGCCGCGTACCTGGCGCTCGGGTTGCTCCCGGGACTCGCCGCCGCCGATCTGCTCGCACCGCGCACCGGCCTCGCGCTGCGCCTGGCACTCGGGTTCGCGCTGGCGCCGCTCGTCACCACCGCAATCGCATGGCCGCTGATGACCGCCGGGATCGATATGCAGAGCGCCGCCAAGATCGCGCTGGTGGCGGCTGCGTTGCTGCTGATGCTCCATTCCCGCTGGCAGCCCGAGGCGCCGACCCCATCCGGCTCCGACGATCCGGGGCAGGTGCCGGCGGCGGCGTGGGGAATCGGGCTCGCGCTCGCGGCGCTGGTGGCGATCCCGCCGATCGTGAACGCGTACGTGCTGGTGCGCGGCGACACCTGGACGCACGCCGGCATCGTCATGACGATCCTCGAGCGCGGCGTGCCGCCCGAGGACCCGCGGTTCGCCGGAATCGCGCTCCACTATCCGTGGTTCTACAACTTCTTCATCGCGCTGCTCGATGCCCTGCGCGGCGAGCGCACGTTCGCCTTCATGGTGATGCTGAACGTCGCCACCGCGTACGCGACCGTGTGCTTGATCGCCGCGACCGCGCTGCGCCTGTGGCGGCGACGCGACGCGGCGGTCGGAGCCGCGGTGCTGGCGGTGGTGGGGCTCAACGCGGGCGCGTGGCTCCTGTGGCCGGTGCGGCTGGTGCGGGCGCTGGTCGGCGAGACGCGCGGGCTCGACGAGATCGCGCGCCAGCTGGCAACCGTCGAGTTCTCCTCGGCGCGCATCATCTACAGCCTGTCGGCGCCGTTCGCACTGATGGTGAGCACGCTCGACAAGCTGCTGGTCGGCAGCCCGCTGGCGTACGGGTACCTGCTGATGGGGGTCCATGCCTGGGCGGTGCTCGCATGGCTCGAGGAAGGATCGGCCCGGAGCCTGCTGGTCGCCCTCGGCGCGGCGGCCGGCATGATGCTGTTCCACGGCGTGGTCGGCCTGTCGGTGAACCCGGTGTGGATCGGCGCGCTCACGCTCGCCGCCCTGATCGCGACCCGGGTGCGGTGGCTGCCGTCGGCGGGACGGCTGTTCGCCGCTGCCGCGGCCACGCTCGCCGGTGCGATGCTGGCGACCCCCTACATGCTGTCGGTCTCGAGCGGGTGGGAGGGCAACACCTCGGGACTCCGGCATTCATACTTCGCCCCCGACTGGGTGATGCCGTGGACGCTGATCACCGCGTGCGCGTTCGCCCTCGGCTTCGCGCTCGGACCGTACCGCGCGGCGTGGCGCGAACGCCGGCCGCTCGCCGCCGTGGTCACGATCGGGCTGCTGGCGATGATCGCGTTCGCACTGATCGTGCGGCTGCCCGAGCACAACGAGGTCAAGTTCGTCTACCAGGTGTTCATGCTCGCCGCGCTGCTCGCGGCGCCCGGATTCCTCGCGTGGGCCGGTGGATTCCTGGCCCGGCGCCGGGTGGTGGCGGCGGTGGTGCTGGCCGCGGTGTTCCTGGTGCCGTCGGTCCTGACGCTGTGCGGCTACGGGTTCGACCCCGAGGCGCACACGCATCCGTCCGTGACCCCACATCCCGGGGAGAACGAGCTCTACCGGTGGATCCGTGAGCACACGGGGAGCAATGCCATGTTCGTCGACTCGGGATTCCGCGACCTGGTCATGGTCCGGGGCCGGCGCTCTCTCTATCTCGGCACCTCATTCGGCCCGGAGCGCGCCGCGTTCCCGCTCAACCAGGTGCTGGTGCGCCGGCGGGTGGTCGCCGACCTCTATGGTTCGGCCGGGGAGCTGGACGCCGACCTCGTTTCGTTCGAGCGTTTCAAACGCCCGGTGTACGTGATCTTCCGACCCGAGGAGGACGATCGCACGACGGCTGCGCGTGCCCTGCTCGAACGCAGCGACCGCTTCGAGCTCGTCTACCAGCGTCATGGCTACCGCGTGTACTCGGTGATTCAACGGGAAGGGAAGGCATGAGCGCGGCATCGGTTCCAGCCAGCGGGCAGAGTCGTACCGGACGCGATCTGCTGCTCGTGCTCGCGGTCGCGCTGGTCGCGCGCCTGTTCGTGCTGCCGGCGTCGACCGAATCGACCATGGATCCCGACAGCGCGCATCTCATGAACGTCGCGCGCTGCTTCGAGCGGGGACAGGGGTTCTCGAACCCGGCCGCGTGGCCGGCATGGGTCAAGCCCGAGCGGCTGCCGATGCCGGAGACCTTCAAGGAGCCGGCCTATCCCTACGTGGTCGCGAAGCTGGCCCCGCTCGCCGGTGGCGAGTTCCGCGCCGGCCTGCTGGTGGCGCTGCTGTCGGGGCTGCTGCTGACGGTCGCGACCTTTGCGCTCGCCCGCAACCTCGGGCTCGAGCGCCGGGTTGCACTGCTCGCGGGGCTGCTGGTCGCGGTGAATCCGCTGTCGGTCTTCATGTCGGCGCGCGTGATGGTCGACGCGATGTTCCCGGCACTCCTCACCACCGCATTCGCGCTGGCGGCATGGCGCCCGCGTGGCGAACCCGTGCGGCCGCCGTGGCTCGACGTCGTGACCGGCGTCGCGACCGGGCTCGCGTTCATGACCCGCGCGCAGGCGCTGGTCGCCCTGCCGGCGCTGATCCTGCTGGTCGTGCGGCCGTTCCATCCGCGCGCGATGCGGTCGGTCTCGTTCATGCTGCTGCCCGCGATCGTGACCGCCCTGCCGTTCATTCTGCGCAATCTGAAACTGTTCGGCACTCCGTTCTACAGCGACGTCGGCGCGTACGGCCTGTGGCCGTACGTCGATCACCTCACGTTCTCGCACGGACTCGACCGACCGCCCGCACCGATCGCATTCGCGCTCACCCACCTGCCGGAGGTGCTGAGGCACTGGGCGCAGAGCGCCGTCCGGTTCGCGATCTCCTACCTGCCGCAGGAGGTGGGCGGCCATCCGGTGTGGATGGTCCCGCTCGCGATCGGGATCGTGCTGGTGGCGCGGGCGTGGCGCACGTTCCTCGCGCCGGCGCTCTACCTGGTGGTGACGGTGGCGTTCATCTTCGCCGTGAACTGGGACGGCCGCTATTTCTCGAGCACCGTCCCGCTGCTGTCGATCGCGACCGCCCTCGGCGCGATGTGGGTGGCCGAGCGGATCGGCCCGGTCGCGCTGTGGGGCCGACTGAAGGGCAGCCATGTCCTGATCGCGACCCTGGTCGTGACCGGCGCGCTCCAGGTGGCGGTCGCCCGGCGCAATCTGCAGCAGCGCTCGCCCGAAATCGACGCCGCGCGGTCCGAAGCCCCGTTCCTGCGCGAGCAGCTCGGTCCCGACGAATCGGTGATGGTGGTGACCACCTCGTTCTGGTCGTGGTTCACCGACCGTCCGAGCGTCCACCTCGTGATCGCGGACGACGCGCGCTTTGCCGAGGTGGTGCGCCGGCTCAAGGTCCGCTGGGCGGCGCTGCCGACCAGCCGGATCCCCCAGTTCGCCGCGCGCTATCCGGGCGGGCATCTGCCCGCCGCGCTGGTCGTCCATCACGTCGATCCGCAGCGCGACATCACCGTGTTCCAGGTGCGGGATGCAGCCGCCGGGTCGGTTGCCCCATGATGCACGGGTCGCGCGGCGCGGGTTCCGGTCCGCGCCCTCGCTCAGCTCGAATCCAGGAGGATGCATGCCGCTGAAGGATGCCCGTGTGCTCGTGACGGGAGGCGCCGGGTTCGTCGGCGCCAATCTCGTGCGCGGACTGCTCGCCGAAGAAGCCCGCGTCACGGTGCTCGACGACCTGTTCACCGGACGGCGCGAGAACCTGCCCGAGACCGGGTTCGACTTCGTCGAGGGCTCGGTGTGCGATCCACCGCTGGTCGAGCACCTGGTGGCCGGCCACGACATCGTCTTCCACGCCGCGGCCCGCAACATCGTGGTTTCGACCCGCAATCCGCGCGACGACTTCGAGACCAACATCGGCGGCACGCTCAACATCCTGATGGCGGCCCGCGCGACCGGCACGAAGCGGGTGATCTACACGTCGTCGACCTCGGTCTACGGCAATCCCCGCTACCTGCCGGTCAACGAGGACGATCACCTCTCGCTGCTCACGCCCTACGCGGTGTCGAAGCTGGCAGGCGAGCACTACTGCATGGCGTTCTTCGAGTCGTACGGGCTCGCCACCACCGCGGTGCGTTACTCGAACATCTTCGGACCCGGGCAGGACCCCGCGAACCCCTACTGCGGGGTGGTGGCGAAGTTCTGCGAGTCGCTGTTCGCGGGCCAGGGGCCGGCGATCCACGGCGACGGGAACCAGACCCGCGACTTCACCTACATCGACGACGCGGTCGCTGCCACCCTGCTGGCCGCGACCGCGGAACGGGCGATCGGGGAGGTGTTCAACGTCGGCACCGGGGTCGAGACCAGCGTCAACGCGCTTGCCAAGTTGCTGATCGAGCTGACGAGCAGCGCTGCATCCCCGACCCACACCAACCGGCGCGACGTCGACAACATCCGGCGCCGGGTCGTGAACATCGAGAAGACCCGCCGCGCACTGCGGTGGGTTCCCGAGATCACGCTCGAGGAGGGTCTGCGCCGGACGATCGAGTGGCAGCGCTCGGTGATGGCGGCCCGCTGATTGCGAAAAGACAAGGGGTTTCGGGCTCTGAGACCGACATGCGAAATACGCGCAAAAGGTTGCAAATCATGTGAAATAGAGCTTGAGAGGGCCGTCAGGGCTTTGCTAACCTGTGGGCGTCCCACCGGACCGGGTGTCCCGCTGAATTACCCACGGCGGAGGAAGTCGCTAGCGCTCCTTGCGAGATAGGTTCGTAGCAGCAAAACCCAGACGAGCCTCATGCCGGGCCATGTCAGCCCCGGGCACCTAGCGCCGCTAGGAAACCGCATCTGAGGGAATCGCACCTTGGTGTTTCCCCCCGTTGCCCGCTATCCCGTGCCTTCAGATCTCCCAACGACCCTCTGAGGGTATGAGCCGGCCGGGACCCCTACCCGATCGGCTTGCCCGCGGGCCACACACAACCGAGAGCGGCATCCATGGAGCCCGACATCCTCGCTACGCCCAGCGTGCCCAGGTCCGATGCAGCGGATCCGGGCCCCACGAACGGAAGCCAGGTGGGTCTGATCGATCGCGAATCGTTGTCGCATTCGAGCCTGTTCGCGATGAGTGAAGCCCTCACCCGGCTGCCCGAAGGCAACCTCACCCGGAACGGCCATGCCCACGGAAATGGGCACGCCAACGGCCACCCCAACGGTCATACGAACGGCAATGGTCACGTGGCAGGCGACTGGACGCTGCGCATGCGCACCGCGATGGCGCCGGTCACCGGCTACACCGCGGCGGCTGCGCTCCCGCACGTCACCCCGCCCGAGACCGGCCCCTACCTTCGGTTCGGCAAGCGCACGATCGACCTGGTCGGCGCGCTGGTCGCACTGGTGGTGCTGTCCCCGGTCGTCCTGCTGGTCGCGCTGATGGTGAAGCTCGAGTCGCGCGGTCCGGTGTTCTACCGCTCGAGCCGGATCGGCAAGAACGGGCGTTCGTTCACCTTCCTCAAGTTCCGCTCGATGGTCGACGGCGCCGACCGGGCCCGCAAGCAGCTCACGCACCTCAACGAGGTCGACGGTCCGGTGTTCAAGATCAGCCGCGATCCGCGCGTCACCCGCATCGGGCGGCTGCTGCGGATCACGAGCCTCGACGAGATCCCGCAGTTCTTCAACGTGCTCAAGGGCGACATGAGCCTGGTCGGCCCACGCCCTCCGATTCCCGAGGAAGTCGAGCAGTACGAGCCCTGGCAGCTGCGCCGGCTCGACGTGAAGCCCGGGATCACCTGCCTGTGGCAGATCAGCGGGCGCAGTACCCTGAGCTTCCGCGAGTGGATGCGGCTCGATCTCGAGTACATCAAGCACCGCTCGTTCTGGCTCGACCTGCGCATCCTGATGCGTACCATTCCGGCTGTCCTGTCCCGCGAGGGAGCCTACTGACGGGGGTCTCCACGACGTCGTCCGTTCCACCCCGCGTTTCTCCCCCGATTCGCTCCTCGCGCTTCGCATCCATCCTGCCCGGACCGGGAGGCTCGGTTCTCGCCGCCACGGCCCTGGCTCTGGCGCTGCGCCTGTTCCGGCTCGGCCATTCCAGCCTGTGGGTGGACGAGATCATCACCTGGTACAGCGTCCAGAACGTGGCGCCCTCGCTGCGCACGCTGCTCCTCGAGAACGTGCATGGACCGCTCTACAGCCTGCTGCTCGGCGCGTGGGTGCGGATCGCGGGTGACGGCGAGTGGGCACTGCGCTTCCCCTCGGTGGTGTTCGGAACCCTGCTGGTGCCGGCGACCGCCTGGTTCGCCGGGCGCTGGCTGGGGCGCGAGGCGCGGGTGCCGGCGGCATGGCTGGCGGCCGGCGCGCCATTCCTGGTGTGGTACGCGCAGGAGGCGCGCAACTATTCGCTGCTCATGCTGTGCGTGGCGGTGAGCGGCGCCCTGCTGCTCGAGCTGCGCGAGCGGATCGACCCGGCCCGCCTCGCCGGCTATGCGGCCGCGACGCTGGCGGGGCTGCTCAGCAACCTGTCGTTCGCGTTCCTCGCGCCCCTCCACCTGGTGTGGTGGATCGGCGCGCCGGGCCGGCGCGGACGCCGCCTGCTGCTGACCGGCGCGCTCGCAGTCGTGTTCGTGCTCGCCCTGATCCCGTGGCTGGGATCGATCCGCGGCACCTGGGACTGGCAGCGCCTCGATCCGGCGCGCACCCCGGCCGCGCACGAGGGCGAGCTGCGTCCGGGCAGCACCTTCCACGCGGCCGCGATCCCGTGGGCGTTCCAGACCTTCGCCGCCGGCTACACGCTCGGTCCGTCGCTGCGGGAGTTGCGCGCAGACCGCTCGTGGCACGCCCTCGCCCCGTATGGTCTCGAGCTGGGGGCGGCCGCGATCGTGTTCGGGACGCTGTCGGTGGCGGGGCTCGCCGCGCTCCGGCGCCGGGGCCGGCTGCTCCAGGCGGGGCTCGCCATCCTGGTCCCGGTCGCGATCGCGAGCTACTTCGCGATCCAGAACTTCAAGGTCTTCCATCCCCGCTACCTGGCGGTCGTGATGCCGGGCCTGCTGGCGATCTGGGCGGCCGGCTGGGCGGACCTGCGTGGGCGCATGCGGATCGGGCTCGCGGTCGCGATCGCCGCCCTGTGGGCGCTGGCGCTGTTCCGGATGGGGTTCGATCCCCGCTACGAGAAGGACGACCTGCGCTCGGTCGCGCGCGTGCTCCACGAACAGGGCCGCCCGGGGGAGGTGGTGGTCGCGGCCAGCACGTCGGAGATGCTCTTCTACTATTATCGTGGGCCGCTCGACGTGCGGCACTACTGGCTCGGCTTCGCCGCCGATCCCGTGCGGATGGCGGATCGGTTCGAAGCCCTGAAAGGTGGATCAGGAACCTGGGTGGTGTCGGCGCGTCCCGAGGACCTGGATCCCCGCGGGGCCTTCGCACGCTATCTGGACGACACCTACCCGGGCGCTACGCGGTACGCGTTCCCGGGCGTGCGCCTCTGGCACCTGCCGGCCGCGCCCGCGCATCCGTGACGACGCAATCGACGTACTGACCCCCGGCGCGCGGCGCCGATCGTGAAGGAGAGATGGATGCGTGTGGTGGTGGTGGGGCTCGGCTATGTCGGCTCGGTGTGCTCGGCATGCCTGGCGGGTGAGGGGCACGAAGTGGTGGGGGTCGACACCAGCGACTTCAAGGTCGGCTGCATCGCGCGCGGCGAGAGTCCGATCGTCGAGCCGCGGCTGCCGGAGCTGATCGCCGAGGGCCGCCGCACCGGGCGTCTGCGCGCCACCACCGACATCGCCGATGCGATGGCGGGCGCCGAGCTGGTGCTGGTGTGCGTGGGAACGCCGAGTGCGGAGGACGGCGCGCTCAACCTCGATCACGTCAAGCGCGCGTGCGCGGAAGTTGGCGCGCACCTGAAGGCGAGCGGCCGCTTCACCACGGTCGTGATGCGCAGCACCATGTTGCCGGGCAGTGTCGAGGGCGAGCTGATGCCGGTGCTGGCCGAGGCGTCGGGCATGACGCCGGGCACCGACTTCGGCGTCGCCTACAATCCCGAGTTCCTGCGCGAGGGCAGCGCGGTCGAGGACTTCGTCGGCGCCGCCTACACGGTGGTGGGCGCCGACCATCCGCGCAGTGTCGAGTCGCTGCGCACGCTCTACCAGGACATCGGCGGCGATCTGCTCGTCACCTCGACCCGCGCGGCCGAGATGCTGAAGTACGTGAACAACTCGTGGCACGCGCTCAAAGTCGCGTTCGCGAACGAGATCGGCCTGCTGGCACGCCGGGAGGGACTCGACAGCCACGAAGTGATGCGGCTGTTCATGCGCGACCACAAGCTCAACCTCGGCCCCAACTACCTGATGCCGGGGTTCGCGTTCGGCGGCTCGTGCCTGCCCAAGGACGTGCGTGCGATCAACCACCGCGCGCGCCGTCACGACCTCGAGCTGCCGGTGCTCGCCAACATCATGCGCTCGAACGACAACCACGTGGAGGCGGCGATCCACCTGATCGAGAAGCTGCGCAAGCGGCGGATCGGGGTGCTGGGGCTGTCGTTCAAGGCCGAGACCGACGACCTGCGCGAAAGTCCGATTCTGCGCGTGATCGGCACGCTGGTGGGCAAGGGCTACTCGGTGCTGCTGCACGATCCGAACATCTCGATGGAGCGCGTGCTGGGCGCGAACCGGCGCTTCGTCGAGGACGAGGTCCCGTACCTGCCCGAGCGCCTGCGCACCGATCTGAACGAGGTGCTGTCGGCGAGCGAGGTGGTGGTGGTCGCGAATCCGTCCCGGATCTATCGCGAGATCGGACCGATGATGAAGAAGGGGCAGGTGCTGGTCGATCTGGTGCGCGCGGTCGATCGCGCGACCGTCACGGACGGGGAGTATCATGGCATCGCGTGGTAGGGTCCTCCACCTCTCGGAGAACCTCACCCTGCCGTTCGATCGGCGCGTGTGGATGGAACTCAACGCGCTGAAGGCGGCCGGCTGGCAGGTCACGGCGATCTGCCCGGTCGGCGAGCCGCACACCGCGCGCTCCGAAGTACTCGACGGGATCCACATCCTGCGCTATCCCGCACCGCCGCCTGCCAGCGGGATCGTGTCGTACGTGTGGGAGTTTCTCTACTGCTGGCTGTGGACGCTGCTGCTCACCCTCAAGGTCGCGTTCGGACGCGGGTTCGATGTGATTCACGCCGCCAATCCGCCCGATACGTTCTGGGCGATCGCGCTCCTGTTCAAACCGTTCGGCGTTCGCTACGTGTTCGATCATCACGACCTGTGCCCCGAACTGTACGTGGCGCGGTTCGGCGATCGGCGCGCCGGCAGCGTTCCCCATCGCCTGCTCCAGGCGCTCGAGTGGGCGCAGTTCCGCACCGCCGACCTGGTGATCTCGACCAACTCGTCGTACCGCGAGGTGGCAATCGCGCGGGGCGGACGGCGTCCCGAGCGCGTGTTCGTGGTGCGCAGCGGACCCAGCCGCCACCGGTTCGCCACCGTGCGCGCCGAGGATCCGGCGCTGCGGCGCGGCAAGCGTTTCCTGGTCGCCTATCTCGGCGTGATGGCGCCGCAGGACGGCGTCGACCACCTGATCCGCGCCGCGCACCACCTGGTGCGCGACCGCGGGCGCGACGACCTCGGATTCACCCTGATCGGCGCCGGTGATTCGTTCGAGGACCTGCGCGCGCTGACCCGCGAGCTGGGCCTCGAGGACGTGATCCACTTCACCGGCCGGGTGCCGGACGCCGACGTCGAGGCGGTGCTCGCGACTGCCGACGTGTGCGTGAGCCCCGATCCGCTCAATCCGCTCAACGACGTGTCGACCATGAACAAGATTCTCGAGTACATGGCGTGCGGGCGGGCGATCGTGTGCTACGACCTGCGCGAGCACCGCGCCTCGGCCGGTGACGGGGCGCTGTATGCGAAGCCCAACGACACCAGTGATCTGGCGGCGAGGATCGCCGAGCTGCTCGACGATCCGGAGCGCCGCGCGGCGATGGGGGCGCGCAATCGCGCGCGCTTCCTGGAATCCATGTCCTGGGAGCACAGCGCGAGCGAGCTGCTCCGGGCCTACGAGGTGCTATGGAACCCGGCCGCGTAAAGGTCCTGCTCGCCGAGAGCGGTCGCGCGGTCGGCGGCACCGAGCGCGTGGTGTGGGAGCTGGCCACGCGACTGTCGAGCAGCCGCTACGACGTGATGGTGTGGCTGTCGAGCGATCCCGGGATCGACGAGCTGGCCGCCGCGATGACCGCGCGCGGCCTGGCGGTCGAGCGGGTGCGCGAAGTCGAGTCGCGCTGGGACTGGAAGGGCATGTTCGAGACCTGGCGCCGCCTGCGGGCGCTGAAGCCGGGGCTGCTCCACATCCACCACGTGTGGCCATCGGCCGACCGCTACCTGCCGACCATTGCCCGCAACGCCGGCGTTCCGCACCTGATCGTGACCGAGCACATCGTCGGCCATCCGAACTCCCGTTCGCAGCGTGCGCTCAAGCGCATGGAGCTGGCGGATGCCGACGCGGTGACCGCGGTCAGCCAGGCGGTCGGTCATTCGCTGGTGCGCGACTACGGCGTCGCGCGCAACCGCGTGAAGGTGGTGCCCAACGGCGCCGACCTGCCGGACGAGGACGCCGAGTGGCCGCGCGCCCGCATGATCCGCTCGGAGATGGGCACCGGCCTGTACCGCCCGCTGTGGGTGTGCGCCGCGCGGCTCGAGGAGCAGAAGGGCCACACCATCCTGCTCGACGCGCTCGCGAAGCTGCGCCAGAACGGGCTCGACTTCACGGTCGCGTTCGCGGGCGACG
>Ga0210380_10000160_pt1 | contig 37759 bp, 56 predicted proteins | sample PLM4_5_coexredo_FD_155476 | JGI IMG/M metagenome (GOLD analysis project Ga0210380, IMG submission 155476) | Groundwater sediment microbial communities from an aquifer in East River, Colorado, USA - PLM4_5_coex redo | ecosystem: Environmental > Terrestrial > Soil > Riparian zone | place: USA... | reverse complement strand
CGCCAGCCCGAGGTAGCTGATGCACCCCCTGGACTCGTTGATGGTGAAGTGACGGTAGTCCTCGTCCTCGCCCGTGTTCGCTCCACGCACGTTCCTGAGCATGTAGATGCCGTCGCTGTAGGCAATCAGCGCCGTGCCCTCCATGTCCACGATGCCGGTGAGGTTTCGCTTCATGGTCGCCCGGCTGCTGGATGGCGGAAGGCGCCTGTTTCCCGCCAGCCAGTTATTGGCAGCGAGCGAGGTGCCCGAGCTGTTTGCGCCAGGGCTGGACCCCGTGAAGTAGACGGCCGCCTTGTCCGGGGTTGCATAGCCCGGGAGCGAAGAAGCCTTGACGTGCAAGAGGATGGGCTGGTTGGCCCCGAAGGAGCGCATGTAGCCCCATGTGCTGTTGGCAATGGCCGTCTGATCTCCGGTGTTGGAGGAGAAGAAGACGTTGGCCGGAGCGCCGGTGGTAGCCGTGGAAAGGGTGATGGTGGTGGCGGTCTTGGACACGACATAGGTTCCGTCGGTGACGTTGGTTCCGTTGACCCGCATGCCCACGCCCACGCGCAGCACGTCGGCCGCAGCGCCAGTCAGGGTGACGGATGAGGTCCCCGTGACCGAGATGGTGAACGTGGTTCTAGTGAGCGCCGCCGAAGGCATGGTGTCGTCGATTCCGGGGGCGAGCTGTGCGGCCCAGTCCTGACAGTTTGCCGTCGTGTACAGCGTCTTGTTAATGGCGTCCACCATCGCACCCAAGGTCGTGTAGGTGGCGATTGGGAACTTGACCGCTGTGCCGTTGGCGGTGCCAGTGTATGTGGGCGCCGTGTCGTATACCGGGGCCGTGCCGGAGCCAGCGTTGTAGTGAAGTTCCAAGTCCGTATCTGTGATGCGCACTAGGGCGGCGTTGCTGTTGTACTGGTTGTTGCCCCGGGTCACATCATCGTCCGCGAAGCTCGCGTCGAACACGTTGGCTCCGCCGCCGTTCACATTCACCATGGCGAGGATGATGGCCGCAGTGTTGGGAAGGGTGTATCCGATGATGGCCCTCTGGTCCCCGGTGCCGATGTAGCGCGCCCGGCGTGGCATCTGAAGGTCCACGCGGATAACGTCGTCGTCCTCCAGCAAGGAGTCGTCGTCTCCGCCGTAGTCAAGGAACGTGGTCTGGGTGTTGTTCTTCAACACGCCGATGACTCTCAGGTCGAGGGGGCTGACCGTGATGGTGTCTGTCGCGTCCGTGCGATTCTGCTTCAGCGTTCGGCACAGGATGCGGGCCACGGTCCCCTCGGGTCCGATGGGCACATTCCGGTAGGTGATGTAGGGGTACTTGTTGGTGGGCGTGGCCGAGATGGACCCTACCGTAACCAGCCCGTGGCCGGAGGTCAGGACGGGGTTGATTGCGCGCGGGATGAAAGGTGCGCTGTAGGACCCATCCTCGAACTGGAACAGGACCGACAGGTAGAAGGTGTCGCCCTCCACCCACGGGGAGCCGTTGGCTGGCGTGGGAAGATCGCCTCCCGAGGCGTTGTAGAATGGCGGATAGAGTGGGGGCAGCGGCCCCGTCGGATATACCCGAATGACCTCTCCCGCCACTGACGTTGACTCGTTGAGCCTCTTGTTCCACCTCCAAGGGGTGCAGCGCAGGTTGGGGGCATAGAGCCACCGCTCCGTCTGGAGCAAGGCACGGGAGCCACAGGCTGTGTATTGCTGCATGAACTTGTCTGTTCCCGCCGTGCCGGTGAGGGCTCCACGGTTGTACACACCGTCCCCCGACTCAATCCATATGGGCACGACCTTGTATGGCCAGCTGTCCGTGCCGGTGCTGTTATAGGCTCCGCTCACGTTTCCTGGGTAGTGCGTGCTGCTGAACTCCGAGAGGAGCTGGTAACGCTTCTGGGCGTCGGTCAGACCACCGCTATTGCTGCTCGCCACGAACACCGTGCCCGGGAAGCCACTGTCCACCGAGGGGAACCCAGCATTGGTGTCCTCGCTGAATAGGATGGCGGGGACGGGGTAGTTGTCGTCCATGCTCGGGCTATCGAGCGCGAAGAACTTCCGGCTCTTGGCATTCCAGTGGGCGTCCAGTAGGCCATTCACCGTGACGCCAGAGCTTTCGGTATCGTTCTGGATGGCACAGCCAGCCCGCTTGCTCACACCCCCGGTGAAGGGGTCGATCAAGGTGTCGCGACTGGAGTTGGTATCGGACCCAGCGGTGTCGCCCACCAATTGCTCGGGTCGAGCGAAGAAGGGTTCCACGGCAGAGGTGTACCCGCCGTTGAAGGGGCCGCGTGCCGCCTTGAGGGGGGCGTCAGGCACTACCACTCCCTCCACTCAACGGCAGCGGGAAGCTGGAGAGAGTTGACCCCGCCTCGGTACACACGATCAAGCACCGACTTGGGTAGCGGGGCGATGATGGACTCCATGAACGCCGGGGTGCTCTCCTTCTTCAACCGAGCAATCTCCCACGCCAGCAGGCGCGCGATGATGCGGGCGTCGCCCTCGTCCAAGTCCGGGGTGTCGGTGATGGCCGCAATCTCCGTGGCGGGGATGACCTTGAGCGTCATGTGCCGGGTGCGGTTGATTACCGGGAAGCCCCACACTCGCCACTTCTCCGTGCCGAGCGAAGCGGACCCGGAGTCCTCCGTGCGCTCTGCCGCGAAGCACTCCCACTCGGACTCCTGCCCCGTCAGCGCGGTGTCGCCGTCGAAGCGGAGGAGGTCGAGAATCTCGGGAACGCTCACGCGCCGAAGTTCCGGAGACACCGGGAAGGCGAGGGTGGCGGAGTTGGCGGGGTGGGCGGAGACGATCTCCAAGAAGTTGGGAGTGCCGTCCGTCTCCTTGCTCACGTCCCCCGACGAGAAGGTGAGGCCCGTGGACGACGCACCGACGTAGTTGGCCTTGGCCCCCTGGTGCGCCGCCCAGTCCACGAGGATGTTGTTAAGCAGCAGCAAAGCGTCCGCGGCACCCACGGCGAAGTTGCTATTGGTGTCGTTGTCCTGCGCGTGCAGCCTCGCCATCGCAAGGATTTGGGTGCCCGTCCATTTCGCCACTTAGACCTCCTCAAGCCCCCATTCGCCATCCACCTTCACCCACCAGTTCCCGTCCGGGTCCCGCTGTCGCCCCTCGGCCTTGGGCGAGAAGAGCGGTGCCGGTTCCCAGCCATCGTTCCAGACGAAGTCCAAGCCGTCCGGCCCTGTCACGTACTTCGCGGTTGCGCTTGAAAGCCCGAAGACCAGGCTCATATGACGCTTACGCTCCTTCCGCTTCTCTGAATACTGTTTCTCGCGTCTTGCGTGTAGCTCGTGGCCTCTCTCGACCTCGATCCGGCGAGCGTCCTCCTGCATCTCGTGGGCCCGCCGGATGTCAACTTTCTCTTTCAAGCTGATGCTGAACTCGCCCGTCTTCTCGTTTACCTTGACCTTGTCGCCGAACTGCTTCTTCCACTCGTCAAGCTGGGGTGTCGCCGCCACTCGCTTTTTGTACACCTCTCCGGCTTCCACTGCTTCGCTTATTGAGTGGGGTGACACCTTCGTCGATTCCGAACGCGGCAGACGCTCCTTCTTTGCGGACACGCTTGCGCTCCCTCTCCACGACCCCGGCACGGAGCACCTGTGCAGCGGTCTTCTTGTTCTCGGTGGGGCGAGGGAACTTGGCGACGGTTTCCCGCACAAGCTCCTGCTCGCGGTTGGTCAGGTCTGTGGGCTTGGGCTTCATGATGTAGGTCAGCCGCTCGTAATCCTCTCCCTCGTCGGCGATGACCTCAATCACTGCGCCGTTCTCCCGCATGATGTCCTCGTTGGCGACGATGCGGTAGCAGGGGCGCACGCTACGGACCACGCCGCCGCCGTTCTCCGCACTCTTCAAGATCTCCAAGCAGTGGTTGCGAGGCCCCCCGCCCTCGGCAGCCGGGAGTCCCTTGTACGACATGGAGCAGGCGTACCACATGGAGCATCCCTTCACGGTTCCATCGGCCTGCGGCTCAGCGCAGGATGGGAACATGGAGGGCGGCAGGTTGGCAGCCTTCAACTCGTCGATGGTGCCGACCGGCCACTCCGGTAGTCCCTGGGCAGCGATTGCCGCCTTCGGGTCTTTGTAAGCCACGTTGTTACCCCTTGCGTTTACCGTTTGGGGGAGGGGCCCGTCGGCCCCACCCCCGCCCGGAGTTGACTACGTGACGATGAGCGCGACGCCCGAAGAGTCGAACCACTCGGCCACACCGAACTCGGCGTAGCTGACCAGCGCGACACCCAGACCGTCCACCTGCTCGTCGAGGATGTGCGGCTTCTCGTTCCACGCCAGCGCCCAAGCATCCTTGAGCAGAAGCGGGTTGAAGTACGAGCCGCCACTGTTCTGCACGTTGCCAGACTCGCGCCACACGAGACCGTAGGCGTTCATCTGGAGGTTCACGGCCGAGCCGATCGTACCGCGGATCTGGTACTCCTTGATGGCCGGGACGTTCCACACGTTCTTCAGCTGCGTCGGGTGAACCACCAGCAACTTCGGCGAGTCGGGCGAGAACTTGCCCTTCGCGTTCGTCGCCAGCTGGCCGAGGGCCGAGCGGATCATCGCATCGTCGATGGCCGCACCGGACTCCGTCGCCGACAGGTCATCACCGAGCGCAAACAGCGCGACATCGACCGACTCACGGATGGCCGCGGTGAGCTGCTTGCGGATACCGCTGCGGAAGTTGCCGTCGTCCACGACACGGTTCAGCTGCGGACGGTCGAAGCCCACGAAGCCGTACCGCGAGGTCGCGGCCAGCGTGACGCGGGTATCCGTCGGGTTGGTGATGGTCAGGTTCGCACGAAGCGCAGCCGTGGTGCTGGGCGTGAGCGTCTGCGCCGAGACCGCCGACAGCTTGCGGAGGTAAAGGTTGGACCCCATCTTCTGGGCACCGACGGGTTCGCTGACCCAGTCGGCAATCTTGGTCTCTTCGGTCGGGTCGAGGCCGAACTCGGCATCGAACGTCTCCCGAAGGGAACTCGTGTTGTTGGTGGGGTTCATCAGGGTATGAGCCATGAATCCCTTCCTTTCCTGCCGTCGGCGCTATCTGCTCCTAGCTAGTCAACCAGCTTGGTGCGGTTCTCGCCCACGGCTTTCATTAGGGCCCGAGCCTTCGGCCCACCCGCATTCAGGGTGGCGATGTACTCGGACCTCTTGATTTCCTCCTGTGCCCCGGCTCCTTCGTCCGCGCTGCTCGTGGCGGGCACCGTGTTGGCGGGGCTCGTGCCATTAGCTTTCGCGCCCCGGAGTCGGGCGATTTCTTTGTCTGCTTCAGCAAGCTTCTCCGCTAGGGTCTGTGTCTCCGGGTCCGTCACCATGGCCAAGGCGTCGGAGACGCCGAGGCTGTAGTTGGAGTTCCGGATCAAGGCAGCCACGCGGGCCCTCTTGGCATCGGGTACAGAGAACAACTGCTGAGAGAGCCAGGCTTCCGCCCGGGTCACAGCGTTGTCCTGCATGTTCATCAAGGTCGCAGCGGCGACGGGGTCGTAGGCGGCCTGCTCTCTCAACTGGGCGACCATTGCAGCCTGTGGGTCGGTGGCCTGTCCTGCACCACGGCTGTTCGCGGCTCGCTCTGCGTAGAGTTGGGCTTCCAACGCCTTCTTCTCCTCTGCTAGCTTGTTGAACTCCTCTGCCTTCTGCTTAAGGGTCATGTACTCTTTCTGCTGCTGCGCGTTCAACCCGCTGCCGTCCTGCGCCCCACCCTGCCCAGCATTGCTGTTCTCAGGGGTCGGAGTCGCGGGCGTCCCAGCCTGCGCTTCGTCACTCACTTGCTACGCTCCTTGCGGTACTGCTCCTGACACCTGCGGGTTTGAAGCCGTAGGTCCGGGAGGTGCCGCTCCCGTCTCGGGCCCACCACTCGTCCCCGCCCCTTGTGGGGGCGGACCTGTGGGAGGCATCATCCCAGCCGCTAGCTCCGCGGCAACAGTCGGTGAAACAGTCTTCGATTCCCGAAGGATCGCCGACATCACGTTCGGCGGAAGGCCGAGCGGCGCCAGCGCGCTCATAAGCTGCGCGGTCGCCTGAGCCCTGTCTGTGTCCTGCTGGTTCCACGAGTTCTCGGTCTTGACGGTCACGTTCAAGGGGACTAGGTCGCTCCCTCGCACGTTGGCGTAGGCGACATCGCCCTCGTCCGTGACCCACGAGACCACCTGGTCTCCCATGTAGGCGCGGCAGTAGCCGAGTACGACGGTTGCGCCGATGGACTCTTGGAGCCCAAGGTCCTGACCGTGCAACTGGACTGGCAGGTCACCCGTCTGTTGTAGGAGATTGGCGGTGCCCACTGCGATGTCCTTGCTTCGGTCAGGCCCGAGGCTCCCGGCAAAGTCGCCAGAGCCCTCTTGCTGCCACAGGTTGTCCAGCTTGTCCCAGAACTGCGGCATCGTCGGGTTCATGCCCGGGAACTGCTTGAAGTCCACCATGGAGCTTGTCAGCGGCCCGTCGCTGTACCCGATGGAGACCGGGTCGCTGTTGGGGCGATACGCATTTCCCTCGCTGTCGGTCAGCCCCGCCTTTGGCATGATGAGGATGCCGCCCGACATGGATGTCTGCTCATAGGCCGCGCGAGTCGTGCTGTCGTCCATCATCGTGAGCGAGTGCGTCAGCTCGGTATCCGAGATGCCCGTGCGCCGGAGCGGGTGCTTGTAGGCGACCAGCTCCATGTAGGGGTAGGCGGGGAGCGTAGCTTCCGCATTGATCGCGCCATCCAGCCACTTGCCCTCGAACAGGGGCTTGTCCCCCGCATACTTGACCGCCGAGATGATGAGGTAGCCATCGTCGTACTCGTGGCTGTTCACCTCGTTCTTGTTGGTCACGAGGCGCATAGGAGAACCGCCGGGGCCCACCGGAGGCACCGGGTTCATGGGGTCGAAGGGTTGCGTCAACTGCGTGGCGTCGTCGATGAAGAACCACTCGTCTTCCGGGAGGTCGGCGTTGGCCAGCTTGGCATTGTCGCGCCCGAAGGGGTCCTCCCGGAACCACGCCTTGGCGATTGTGACGATGGGGTCTTCCGACTCGTTCTCGTCTGCGCCCGGGAGATGGCTGCCCTGATCGCGCTCGATGCCGTCCGCGTCTCGCGCCCCGCCACTCGACAACTGCTCGCCTCCGTCCCCACGGAGGTCGCTGGGCACGTCCCAGCCCGACATCTTCCTGACCTCGGAGAGCCGCATGGGCATCTCCTCGATGACGCAGGGGTTCCGCGGGTCGTGCAGGAAGGTGAAGCCCGGGGTGATGTGCAGGCGGCGAGGGTCCACGAAGCGGAAGCACACGCCCCACTTGGCGTGCCAGTCGATGGCAATCGAACCGCGGCCACCCGCCAGAGCGCTCCACACCATGCGGGAGCGCGGGTCGTGGTAGCCCTTCAACGGGTCTCGGAAGATCCCCTCGATGATGCGCTTCGACACCTCCGCCGCTGCGCTGTCCGCGCCCGGCTGCGTGGGGTGGGTGTCGAACTGGGGCTCCTGCCGAAGCAAGAGCGAGGCTTTGTGGCGCGTCAGGTTGAACTGGCGCTGCGTCTTGGGCTGGATGCGGCGCCGGTCCTTGGAGTAGGGGTCGCTCTGCTTGTAGTGCTCCAGGTCCAGCCCGAAGGAGAGGAGACGCGCATACAGCTCGTTCTGCGTGCTCCAGTACTGCTTGGCGTGATGGTAGCGGCGTTTGACGATGTCGTGCGCCTTCTTGCTACTTGCACTGGCTCGTCGCGCCATCCACGCCCTCCCTTGTCCTCAAAGTGTGAAGCGGGGGCGGGGGGCCGCTCTCAGGCGGACACCCCCGCGAAGCCTTCTGCCTCGTTCTCCCGCTTACTAGTTGTCCGTGGTTTCCCAGTGCCCCAGCACGGCCTGAAGAATGAATCCGTCAGTGCCATCGGCCGCTCGGAACACGAACCTGATGTAAGGCCACGCAGAGAGGCCGCCCTGATCCGCGTTCTCGCTGTTATTCACGGCCTTATTCTTGAACTTGTAGATCCACACCTTGGGGTCCACGCCAGCGCCGTTGACCGAGAGTTCATCGAGGAACACGCCGGACACGATGGTCTGGTTGTTGCCCGTGGTAAGCGTAGAGCCAGCCGTTCCGCCCTTGAAGGTGAGGGCCGTGCCCCAGCTTTCGCCGTCGCCCGAAACCTGAACCGCGACCGCCAGCGAGTCAAACGTGGAGGCCGAAGCCTGCCCACGAGCATCGTTGACAATCAGGATGCAGTAGTCCGTGCTGTCCGCGGCGCCGCCGATATTGACCGGGCGGAACCAGTTATGGGTGGCGATTCCGACCGTGGTGTCACGAATACCCGTGGCGTTGCTCTCCACCGACACGCCACTGAAGATGGTCGAGTCGATGTATCCGCCCGCCTGCGCAGCAAGGCTGGTGCGAACCTTGACCTGCTCCCACTTCATGTGCGGGAGACCCTGAGCCGCGTTCGCGGTGCCGGTCAGCGTGAATGCCGCCAGAGCGGCGAGGAGGATCTTCTTCATCATGTTTGTATCTCCTTGGTTGGCGAAGCGGGGGCCAGCCGCCTCAGTACGGTTAACCGTGTGCCACCGACGGCGCGCACTATCGCACCTGACCACCACTTGTCAAGCTTCACAGGCTCTGGAAGTCTACGGGGTTGGCATCCCCGCGGGGCCGAGGGCGGAGCCCGAGCTGCTCCCTCAGCACGTCCGAACCCTTGCGTTCCGCGGCGAAGTCCATGTAGGGCATGGTCTCTAGGAGGTGGGCGGCAAGGCCGAGAACAATCATGTCCTCGTCGTGGCAGCCCGCCCCGGCCTCGATGCGCCCGTTGCGGTCGATCACCACGTCGCCGAGCGATGTGACCGCCTCCATCGAGTAGAGCCGCAGGCCATCCTCGATGACAGCCTTTTGCAAGGCGCCTATAACCGTTCCCCGTGATGTGGCGGTAGTGAGCCAGCCCAGACGTTCCGATAGCGGTAGGTGTCGGGCGTCCCGGTGGTGTTCCACGTAGACGTTCCCGTAGTTACCAACCCCCAGGTAAAACGCCTCACCGTAACCGGAGTTACGCTCCCAGACGAGAAGGGCATCTCCGTAGAGGCGTGCGTAGTGGGCGGCAAGGCGTCCCAGTTCGTTTGCCTGGATGTATCCATTGAAACGAGCCTTGATGTCGCGAGTCTTACGGCCCACCACGACCATTTCGCAAGGGTCGTGCTCGCCTGCCTCGTCCCAAATGCCAGCCGAAGGATCGCATACCACCAAGCACGGCTCACTATTCGCCCCATTCTGTGGCTCATCCCACACCTCCACCTCGATTGTGACGCCTTTTGCGGTCATCCAGGGGTGTTTCGCGCCAGCAACGCAGCGCTCTTCCCACTTCTTGAGCCCGGCCGCGTCAAAGGGGTTGGTTCCCGTGAGATCGATGTACTCGCCGTAGAGTTTGGCCTTCTGGAGCGGTCCGCGGCTGTCCTGCTCGATGCTTTTCTTGTGTTCCGGGCTCAAAGCCTCGTTGTCGAAGACGGACATGGTCAGTTCCACGCGGCCTTCGCGCCCTTCTGGCCACTTCGCCCCCTTGAAATCGTCTCTTACGGGCTTCCACTCCCGCTTGTCGATGGGGGTGAAGGTAATCGCCCTCACAAAGTGGCGGTTTGCCTTGCTTCGCATGCGCAACTCCTGCCACATCACCCAGTCGGGGGGCTCATCGGCGTGGACCCAGTCCAAACGCATACCCGCCACGCTCTGCCCGCCCTCCACGAAGAAGCGGATCCGGCTCCAGTCCCGCCATTCGTCGCTCTTGCTTCGGTTCGGCTTGACCCAAATCGCTTCCGTGTTGTTGCCATTCCTCTCTACGTGGTGGGGCCAGTCCCCTATGGCGCTCAAGTACGCCCGGATGACGCTCTCCTGAGCCATAGCGCGGCCCTTGCATAGCACAACACCGCTATTAGGAGCGCCCAGGAGAGGTAGCTGCACCCCATCCAGCTCAACACAACCCCTCGCAATGGCGACAAAGCAGAAAGCACCAATGGTCGTCTTCCCGGCCTGGTTGCCCGAACGAAGAGCCGTCTCTCTGAACCGCGATAGGGCACGCGCGAAGTCCCTCTGGGCTTGGGATTTGAAGCGGAACGCCTTCACGGGGTCGGCTGCGAAGGCCGCTAGGCCCTGTTCCGCGGCTAGGGCGGCGGGGCCAATAGGGGGAAGGGCGAAAAGCTCTCCGCCTTCACCCCCGGTCACGAACACCCCAGTAGACCAAGAAGAAGGGGAGGAGGACCAGCCCGACGACCGCTACGGCGATGACGAAGATCGCCTCCAAGGCCAAGCCGAGGGTCCTCCTCATTGCTACTTACCGCGCTTCTTGCCAGCCTTGCCCTTGGGGAAGAAGAAGTCCTTGTCTTCCTGGGCCATGCCCACCGTGTCGATGTCGGAGCGGTAGTTGCCGATCTTCGTGTTCGGGTACTCCGGCATCTTCTTCTTCGGCTTCGGTGCAGGTGCCTTCGGCTTCGCCACTTGACCACCCCTTTTCAGTTAATTCGAACGTCGAACTCGTCCTCGTCGTCACTCGTGCTCACGAAACTCTTCACCAGCGCCGTCAAGAGCTGGCCCAACTCATGGGTAGTAAGCGTGATCTCCTCCGTCGTGGACTGGATGACACGAACCACCCCCTCGCCATCAATGGCCACGTGTATTTCCAGCCGCTCGGGGAACAGTTTAGACCGGGACATAGCCACCTAGGCGTCGGATACCCGCTTGGCGACGTTCGGGGAGCTTGGTGTTGTAGAACGCCTCAAGGAATGCCTCGCAGCGCTCTGCCCCCTCGTCCGCCGTCATGCCCTCAATACTCTGCGCCAACGACACCTTAGCCGCCAACTCCCCCTCCGTCTTCACGCCAAACCGGATGAAGAAGTTGTTCACCACCTTGTCCTGCTCTCCGAGAAGCTTGGTGATGATCGCGTACTGGTTCAAGCACGTCCGGTCCGGAGGCCGCCCCGTCTTCGAGTAGGGCTGGATGCCCTCGTGGATCGTCGTGCAGAAGTCGTCCACTACCGCTGGGGCCACCAGCCTCTCCCTCACCAGGTCCCCGTGCGTCTCCACAAGCGCATGAACTTGCGCTGCAAACGCCTTCCGGCTTCCGTAGGGGAGAACGTCCTCGCTCTTGTCGCGGTGGTGAAGCGCTCCCTGCGGGGGGCCATCGGTCATCGGCTGAATACCTCCCACGCCTCGAAGCCGAACTCAACGTGGGTTCGCTCTCCAGCCACCGCCTCCACGCGAAGGGTCGGTGCCTCAACGTCTTGTGCGTCAATAGGTTCCCCGCTATATTGCGCATAGTGGTAGTAGGAGATCAGGTCGTCTAGGGGTCGGTGCCGGGGGCGGATCATCTGTGTGTGTCCAGAGTCTCTAGGTCTGAATCTAGCCCACCCCGCCACCCGTCTCCTACCCCCCGGCCCCGGGCATGCTCCTCGGCCACAAGGGCCGCGTTGATGGCACGCTCCGCATCCCTATGCGCCGCATCACGATGCGCGGCAGCAGCATCGCACAGGGCCTGACACGCAGCTATCGCCGCCGCGCTTGCAGCCGGAGCGCCGTCAGGCGTGCGCCACGCTGCCAGTGCTGCGGCCAGCCGTGCGCCCCAAGCCCCGAATATGTTGCGATGTGGTGACATGTGAGGCACCATGCCGACACCGCACGAGGTTGTCAAGCCACCTTGTCACCATGCCAGGCACCGACCAGTTTTTTACCGTGTCAGCCTGGACACAAAGCGCGTTGTAACACAGGCCGGGCAAGATGGTGGGTGAGTCAGCGTCAGAGGCAACGTCAGCAAAAAGTAAAGCCCGCCCGAAGGGAACAGGGCGAGCAGACTTGAGTCAAAGGCTTTTGAATCTTTTTGTTTCTTCTTTTGGTTCTGATCTTCTTTGCCTCTTTTGGTTCTTTGCTTCTTTCTCTTCTCTTGCCTCTTGTGGCGTTCTGCTCAATCGCCGCAGCGGCTGGTGGCGTTATACCCACATTCGGGGAAGCTGTCAAGCGCTAGAGTCGCAATGTCATGGATGGCGCTCTGCATGAGTCAAGCGATCAAATGTCAAGCTTTCAGCCGTAAGGCGTTGGGCCGCAATGGTGGGAGTCTGGCATCTACCATGCAATGAAAGAAAGCAGTGGACAGCATGAGTAGAACGGACGATACTATGTGTGCAGCAAGGGAAGTGAGCGCAGCGAACGTAGAGGGGGAAGCAGATGAGCGAGCGACTGGAGATGGAAGCGGCGGACATGGCTCCGCTGTCACAGTGCACCTGCTGCAAGCACGAGCGTGGCCACGTCAACTGTGCACAGGTTGATTGCATCAAGTGTGAGGACTGCGAGGACATGGACCGCTGCCGTGGCTGTGGGAACGTGGTCGAAGGCTGCGCTGGCGAGTGCGAGGATTGCTTTGGGGTGTCCAAGTGACCGCCCGCCCGAACGCTTCACCCGTGGGCGCGCTGGCGTACACAGCCGAGCAGGTACAGGACTTGCGCCGCAGGCTGGCCAAGGCCGAGGCCGAGCGGGACGCGCTCAGGGTGTTCATCGATTCGCGCGTGTGGCCGATGATGGACCATGCGGCCATTATCTTCGGCGACGACGATAGCCTGTCGGACGCGCAGCGCGAGACGGCCGAAGCGCTGGCGCAGGTTGCCATGGAAGCCCGCGAAGCTCTGCGCGCGTGCGGGGGTGGCAAGTGAGCCGCGTCATGGACTACGAGACGGCCGAGCATTTCTACGCTTGGCTTGACAAGTACGTGGTGCCCGAGCGCCAGAACGATGCCGAACAGGTGATCCACAAGCTCCTCGCCGACCATCCCGACCTCGTTCTGACTCACTCGTGGCCGGACATGCTGACGCTCGCGGAAAGGAACTATCAGCCATGAGTCGCAACGCGTCGTTCGCCGCCGCTGCCCTGTGCGTCATGCTCGCCCTGTGGGCCGCAATCGTGATCGCCTGTGCACTGCCGTATCTGACCGCTGTCAACCAATAGGGGGCTTTCAATGGCACGCTCAAGAGCATACGAGAACGGTCGCAAGGCTGGTGACAACGCCGCTGGGTGGTGGATTCAAGATAACGGCGGAGGGCGCGACACTCGCGGCCCGTCCGAGCTCTCGGATTGGGCGGCCGGACTGCTGGCCAAGATGGACGACGGAGACTGCATGGTGTCCGACATGATGTCATGCCCCGTGAACCTTTCCGGGGAGTGGGCGGGCGATATGACCATGCAGGACGTGGCAAGCCTGTATGCGCGGCCGTTGACGGGCGCCAGGCTCGACGATGCATGCTCCGAATGGGAAGAGGGTGCGCAGGACGGCTGGTACAACGCGATCACGACGCATCTTCGCGACCTGCTGACGCCAGAGGAAGTCTAACTACAACCAAGTAGGGGGATGCCGTGAAAGCCATTCGCACGAAGTACTCGCCGCCGACCGATACCCGAGGTTCCCGCATCGTGGCCACTGCCGAGGGTGGCGCCCGCCCGTGGCGCATCTCGATCCCTTACAGCCACTCGGGAGAGGAACACCGCGAGGCAGCAATCGCCATGTGCGCCAAGATGGGATGGCATGGAACGCTGGTCGAGGGTGGTCTCCCGGACGGCTCCGTGGCATGGGTATTCGTGGACAAGTCCGACGCGGTGACGGTATGAGCCGCCGCACGCCTGCCAAGCTGGTCTACCGCTACTGCCGCGTTGAGCGCGAGCGCGGGAAACGCGAGGCCTACCTGATGAGCCTTCAAGCGGGCCTAGGCCCCGCCTTCGATACCGATCAAGCCTGGCGCGCCCTGTCGAAGCGAATGGGCGCCCTGTGGCACCACCTCACGGCGGCGCAGCGCAGCTGCACGCCTTTCCCGGGGGAGTGACATGATCGCCGCCATCTTCTACATGGGCCTGGACGTAACGCCGCTGGCCATCCTCGCGGCAGGAATCATCCTAGGGTGCTTCTGCCTGATAGCCTTCGAGTCTGTCAAATGGGGGAAGGGACGATGAGTGGTTTTGACCTCTACCCGGAGGCTTACGCGGCCGCCATGCTTGGCAATCGCGTGCTTGTTGTGAGTCCCACCAATACCGTTGAATGGGTGCTAGAAAATGGCTTCGTTGTGGTGAAGCACCACGCGCACGTGCTAGACGGGGCGCCAGGTGGATTCCGTGCTGATTGGGTGCACGCCGACGAGCCGCCCATTGCCTGACTACGCACGCAAGGCGCTAGGCTCGCTCCTGACGGGCTGCGGCGATCCGCATAGCCTGCCAGCCGACCACCTGCCCACAAGGGCCGCACGCGCCATCCTTGGCGTCCTGGTGAGGCTTGGCACGGGCCAGCCCGCCGAGGTTATCGAGCACGAGTTGGCCGGGCTGGTAGATGTGGCAGAGTTGCAAAGCGAACTCGCGGCCTGCATGACCGACTTCTGCATGAGCGATAGCGCTTTCAAGGCCACCCTCGCCTCGCTGGATCGGGAGAGACGCTCGGCTCGGCTGAAAAGCCTCGCCCTCGCCCTCGCGGCCAAGCTGGACGGGGGAGAGCCGCCCGAGTCTGCCGCTCAGGCTATAGCCGACATGGCGGAGGTCTCGCGTACCCGCGTGGCCGATGATGTGGAGGCCATAGGGGACAATGTCCACGAACTGTTCATGTCGTCGGATGCTACGTGCGTACCCCTTGGCCTACAGGCCCTTAGCCGGGTTAAGACAGCCGTTGGCCAGATGCTCGTGATTGGGGCTAGGCCCAGCCGTGGCAAAACAGCCATGCTCGGCACAGTTGCCTTGGCCGCGGCCGCGGGTGGCTGGCGCGTCCTGTTCCTCTCGCTGGAGATGACGGCCGTGCAGATTCGGCAACGCCTCCTAGCTGGACATGGACGGATCAACCTCAATAGCATCCTGGAGCCTCGCGGAACCGAGCTACTCCCCGCCATCGAGCGGTTGAGCGCTCTCCCCGTGGGCATCCGGGACGCTGTTGGGGGCGAGACGCTCAACATCGAGAGGCTCATTGCCATCGTCCACGGCTATCGAAGGAAACACCCGGGTAAGCTCGTGGTCATGGTTGACTATCTCCAACTCATCACCAGCCGGGCCAAGTTTGATAGGCGGCACGAGTTGGTGGGCCACGTCTGCCGAGAGCTGAAGGCGCTGGCCCTGCGGGAAAGCGTGGTCGTCGTGGCGGCTGCGCAGTTGAGCCGCCTCGCAGAGCAGCGGGGCAAGGAGGCGAAGCCCATCATGTCCGACCTCAGCGACAGCTCCGACATCGAGAAGAACGCGGACAAGATCCTGTTCATTCACCGGCAGCGCGGCGAGTCCTCCACGGAACTCATCATGGAAAAGGACCGATTCGGAGAAGCGTTTGACGCGGACGTGACGTTCAACGGGCCCTTGTGCTTGTTTGAGGATGACCCTGGCACGGTACGGGAGGACTGGCAATGAGGGTGCTTGTGGCCTGTGAGTTCAGCGGCACGGTTCGCGATGCCTTCTTGGCCCGAGGACACGACGCTTGGTCCTGCGACCTGCTCTTGAGCGAGGGGAGCAATGCCAATCACATCCTGGGAGATGTTCGCGATGTGCTGTGCGCCGACTGGGACCTGATGATCGCCCACCCTCCCTGTACGCACCTAGCCGTCAGCGGTGCGCGCTGGTTCAAGGACAAGCAGGCGGAGCAGGCGGAGGCACTCGTCTTTGTCAAGACTTTGCTGGATGCGCCAATCCCGCGCATCTGCTTGGAGAACCCCATCAGCATCATCTCGTCACGGATTCGCAAACCCGACCAGATCATTCAGCCGTGGATGTTCGGCCACGGGGAGACCAAGGCAACGTGCTTGTGGCTAAAAGGGCTCGCTCCGCTGACGCCTACGGCCGTCGTCGAGGGGCGCGCGGCCCGCGTCCACCGCGCCAGCCCCGGGCCGGATCGCTGGAAGGAGCGTAGCCGCACAATGCCAGGCATTGCTGAGGCCATGGCGGATCAGTGGGGTACCCCGCAGGGGCGCCGAATGGCTTAACCGCCCCCGGCGTTAGCCAGGCCCATCTAGATGGGGGCGCCAACGCGGAGGGGGAACAACGCGACAGGCGCACGGCGGTACCCTTGCAGCGTAGCACACGCAAATAAACCTTGCACACTGAAAGAAAGAAGGAGTACCGTGACGTTATGCCGATGAACGAGGGGATAGACGAAGAGGGGGCGGCGCTCAAGTCGCTGGCTCGATGGCTGACCAGCTTGACCCGCGCACACAAGGAACGCCTTCGCTCGGCTCCTTGGCCGTGCCGCGGATGCGGGGCTGGAATCCCGCGACGTAAGGGGCAGGGACGCCCCCCGATCTGGTGCAATGCTTGTCGGGGCGGCGAGATATTCAAAGCCCACGAGCGAGAACGCGCAAAGGTCCACAGAGCCGCACAGAAGCGGCGGGAAGGGGAGGCACAGTGAAAGAGATCGAACGGCTGTTGAGCGAGGTGCTTGGGCCCAATGGAGACGACGCGGCCAAGCGTAACTTCATGGCCATCCGAAAGCAGCTCCAGGATGTGCAGACGCTGTTGATCCGCTGCGATCACATGGCCGATGCCATGCTCAAGGACAAGAAGGTGGACTTCCGCAAGATCGACAACGCCGAGTTCTACGCGGGCTACCCCATCTACCAGTTCCTTCAGGGTGCTTGCAGCGACCTCTCCCTAGCCCACACGGCCATGTTGGAGCACTACGAGGACCAGCGGGGCTCCGATGCACGATGACATGGAACACCGCGAAGGCTCTTGCGGCGGCCCCAAGTGCCAGTGCATCGAGTGCCAGAGCTTGACTGACTTGGAAAATGAGTGGCGGTGCGAACACGAGAAGCTGTATGGAGCCAACGCCCTGACGGGCATCGGAGATGACAAATGAGCGACAACAAGTGGGTGCCGGAGAGCGCAGTGCCGCAGAGTGGTGGCAAGTTCTTCAACATGAAGGACCTGGACTCCTGCGAGGGAAAGACGGAGGACTTGCGGGTGCTTCTCCCCCTCATCACCGGGGTCGAGGTCTGGGACTCCAAGAACAAGCCCCACCGCTTCGCCTCCATGGAGGACTTCGCGGCGAGCGGTATCCAGGTCCGCGAAGAGCCGGGCCGGAAGAGCATCAAGTCCTTCTGGGCCACCGCGGTGTGGCGCGTCTCCACGAAGGAGATCGCGGTGTGGGCCTTCACGCAGAAGACGGTGCGCGATGCGCTCTCCCAGCTCGCCGAGTCCAAGAAGTGGGGCGCGCTGGACGGCTACGACATCAGCATCACCAAGTCCGGCTCTGGCATGGATACCGAGTACAGCGTCATGCCCTGTGGTAAAGAGCCTCTCGCGCCGGAGGCTCAGGCGGCATGGGACGAGCTGAAGGAGCGCTGGGTCGGGCCGGATGCGCTCTTCCATGGGGCGGACCCCTTTGCGGACTGGTCTGCCAAGTGAAGCTGGACCTCAAGGCTCCCCACACCGTCTACAAGTCGGCAGATGGGAGACGCTTAACCGGCGTGACCACCTACCTAGGGGTCATCAACAAGCCACAGATCGTGACGTGGACTGGGGAGCAGGAGCGAGAGGGCGTGGTCAACTGGCTGCGGGACAGCCCTACCAAGCCCCTCCCCACCTACACGACCAAGGACGGTCGGGTGAAGGCGGCCCTGTTTGCGGATGCCAAGCGCGACAAGGCGGCCGACCTCGGCACGGTGACGCATGCGCGCTGCGAGGCGTGGCTGCTCAATGACGAGCTGGAGAAGGCCGGTATCCCGGCCGACCTGTTCGAGAAGTCCTTGATCGGGCTCAAGCGCTTCCAAGCCTGGTGGCTTGCGGAGGGCTTCCACTGCCTCCACTCCGAGCGCGTGGTCATCTACGACGATGGCAAGATGGCTTATGGCGGCACTGCCGACATTGTGGCTCGCGACCCCGCGGGGCGCATCGTGCTGGTGGACCTCAAGACCTCCAAGGCGTCTCCCTACTGGCCGTATCCAGAAGTTTACGGTCAGGTGGCTGCGTATGCCGAGGGGCTGGCCAACGACCCCACCATCGGGCTGGACGTGGACCGCATCGTTGTGGCCAGGATCGGCAAGGAAGAGAACGACGTGCTCCAGACCGCGCGGTTGACCTCGGCGCAGCGCGCTGCTGGCTGGGAACTCTTCAAGGCTGCATACGCGGCAAGCGAAGCGAAGCGCATTCTGGAGAAACTCCACAAATGAAGACCTCATGGTTTGCCGTCATGGCCGCTGGCAAGACCAGAGAGGAGTGCGAGAAGGCGCTGGAGCGCTCCGCCTCTCATGAAGACCAATGCAAATGCTTGGTTACTAGGGTCGCAATCATTGATGATGACGAGACTCCGGCCTATGACCTGATGATCGTCCGCAAGTCCAACCTGGCTGCCGCCATCCTCAAGGCGTTGGCCGTCAAGCCATACGACAACGAGTGACCGTGACCGTCCTTCCTTCCGCCCGTGGCGTGTCTAACTCGCCCTCCCGGCAGTGGGACGGTCTTTCTAATAGGGGGATCAAGTGAAGGACGCAACGCAGGTGGCTATTGATGCGCTGGCTCGACGCAGCAGGCTGTACGACCCCGGGATTGCTTCGGACATTGTGGCGGACCTGTTCTCCGCTGGCCTGCTCGTGACCCCTGCGATGGAGCGGCTGGCGGCGGCGCTGAGGGCTGGCCTTTTCAACGATGGCTCGATGTCTCGCAGTCAGTGCGGTAAAGAGGTGCGCGTGTTCCTTCGCAGCGAAGAGGCCGCGTGGGAATACTATCAATCGGTGGGCGCATTCAACGAGGCCGAGCGCGCTGCCCGGGAGAAGCCGGAGCTGGCTAGGTTTGAGGTCGGCACGTCTACCGAGAAGCGGCCGTTCTATGTCTACGACACAGTGGAACAGCGGCGTACGGCGCATGGCCTCACCGAGCGGCAGGCCCGCACAGTGAGCAAGGTTCTCAACGAAATAGCGGAGGGACAGTGAGGCCGGGAACCGTGGTTGTGCTCCCCGATGGCCGCGAGGGCACGGTCGTGTATCACGGGCTCGACGGCTACGGCATCCGGTGGGGGAGGCTGCCGCTTTCTCAGGACGAACTTGCCGCCATTCTCAATGGCAGCGGCAACCTGCTGTCAGAGGGGCCACCCGAGGGGTTCAGCCTCACCCCCGAGGCGATGCTCCGCGCGCCATACCCGAGCGCCGATCTTGAATGCGTTGGCGACGAATACGAGTTGGCCGACGCGCTGAACCGGGAGGCCGAAAATGTTCGGTAGCGGCGACCGTCTGGACAACGCGCAGCGGCACGCTGACGACATGGCGGCCACCATCAAGGCCCTGCGCGCCGAGAACGAGCGGCTGCGGGTCCAACTGGCCGCCGCCCAAGCCCGCGAGTGTGGGCTGCTCGATGAGTTGTACCGACTGGACCCTGCCGCAGACTACTCCGCCCCGCAGGACGAAGCCGCGCTCAGGGCGCTGCTGCTGGAGGCGGTGACATGCAGTAGGCTGAACACCGGCACGGACGCCGAGGCCATCGTGGGCCGCGTGATGGGGAGGACGACATGAGCCAGCCGAGGAATAGGGTGAGGGTGAAGTTTGATTGGTTCGGCCCCGCTTGCATCCACGACCTTGAGTGCTGGCTATGTGGTGAAAATCCAGCCGTCTACGACGTGAACGAACGGACGTTCCACCCCTGCTGGACATGTCAGAGGAAGCCAATACACTCGCTTAGAATGCGTGTCGCACGAGCATGGAGGGTATTCTGTGGCCAGTAAGTCGTATCGCACCACCGCCCGCCACTTCGCCATCTTCAAGGCAGAGGTCAGGCGCCTATTGAAGCTCTGGAACATGGTGGACTGGGATGTGCGGGTGTACCACGAGAAGTGTGACAAAGCCCTCGCAACTTGCGAGGCGCGCGGAGTCGTCCATGTCTGCATCATCTGCCTCTCCACCACATGGGATGTCCCTGTCGCCCCGATTGACGAGGACATTCGCGCGGTCGCTCGCCACGAAGTCGCCCACCTGGTCACCGGGGAACTCATCATGATGGCCCGGTCTCGGTACTGCACCGACGATGAAGTGACCGCTGCCATCGAAACCACAGCCCGCAGGCTAGGGAGGATGTTGCCATGAATGCGAACGACCAGAACCTCGTCGACCAGTACAAACGACGTGCTGAGGTGGCCGAGAATAGCAATGGGGACCTGTCACGACGGCTTTACATGCTCACCGACCTCGTACAGCTCGCATTCGGGGTCGCATTCGCTGCTGACCACCTTGAGGAAAGAGAGTGGATTGGCAGGCTTGAAAAGGAGGCTCACCTCGTGCCCAAAGATGTGCGCGAGTGGGTGCGGTCGCTGCCCTTCTTTAAAGGGACGGGGAAGCCATGAGCCAGACGAACGAGCCGTTGACGATGAGCGCGGAGCGCGAGAGTGCAGTCAGGAGCGCACTCGACATCGAGGCTATTTGGGAGCGCGTGAAGTATTGGCAAGTCATCTCGGATCTGCTGCGCGAACTCGACGCCACGCGCGCCAAGGTCGCCACGCTGGAGCGAACGGTGGAGAGGATTCGGGAGGCGCTGACGAAGTACGGGCAGCACGACTACATCTGCGCCATTCCGCTGCGTGGCGGCGACCGGTGCGACTGCGGGCTGGAACGCGCCCGCGCCGAGTCGGCCGGGGAGGGGGACAAGTGAGCGTCGGATTCAGCTGGACTAGGTGGCTCGGCGGCTCCGGCCGCTGGACACCGTGGCACATGACGCACCACGGCAACTCCGCAACGGAATGCGGTCAGACCATCCCGAGGCATGCTGTGTTCGAGCCTGTCGTCAGCGACCGCGACGAGAACTTGAAGCTGTGCGGGGCTTGCAAGATACGGAGGCCCCGGTGAGCGACCGTCTGGCGAAGACGTTCGGGGATGAATCGCCCTCACTGACTCGCTTCGTTCGCAAACCAATCGAAAGGATCAACATGAAGCGCATTGCCCTGCTCACCCTGCTCCTCGCAACGCTCGCAGCGCCCAAGGCCCAGGCCCAGAATCCTCCGCCCGACCACTACGCCCCGCCCAACATCACGCTGGGCACGCCGTTTCAGAGGCCTGCATACCCTGGCTGGTGGATTCCGGTGAACGTGTCCGGGTGGACCGGCATCCAGCTCGTGACTATCGGGGGCGATGACCACCTGGGTGGCAACATTGTCCTTTTCCCCAGCAGCACGAGCAATCCGCTGCGGCTTGGCTCCTACAACGACCCCGGAATCTACCACTCTTGCCAGAGATACGACTCCCTCACCACCTACTGGTCGAACAACCCATACGGGCCGCTGGGCATCATCAACATCCAGAGGACCGAGACCCCGAACGAGTTCCTGTTCCTGTTCGCGGCCGCCACGCTCGCTCTGCCGCCGTACTTTCCTCCGTTCCAGACCCCGGCCAGCGGAACGATTGGCGTGTTCCACGTCGAGGGGGAAGGGTACGCTTCAATCCGTACCGCGCCGGACACCTACGCCGAGGTCTGCGACAGCGTTGGCTGCTACGTGCAGTCCGTCAACGTCGTCATCCCGATTCAGGGCTACCACCAGCAGATTCCCCCGATCTGGTATGGGCAGTCCGGTGGCGAGGGTGGCGGCGGTGGGCACGGCCACGAGGAAGGCGTCGTTGTGAGCCGAGAGGAAGCTCCGAAGGAAGTGAAGGCAGCAAGGCGTACGACGTGGGGTTCAATCAAGAAGTTCTACCGCTAACCCGGAGTCCCAATGCTCAAGCGGTCCCTTGCCGCTCTGATTCTCCTCGTTGTACTCGTCGTCGCATGGTCCTGCCCCATCCAAGCTGCACCCACGCCGTTCCCACGACTCGCCTGCTACCACGGGGGTAGCTCGGGCGGAGCACCCTTCGTCAAGGGGGATGGCACGCTGGACGACGTGCTGATTCGCCAGACGGCGCGCTACCCCATGGTGACGGTGAACCCGAATGCGGCCGCTGCGCGCCCCGACTTCGTGGCCCGGCTCCGGTTCTGGAACCCGGACATCAAGATCCTGTTCTACCACCAGCTCACCAACTGGCACTTGGACTCCACCTTCGTGGTGAACGCCAGCGACACGTCCTTCTATGCCGAGCAGCATCGGGCCATGCAGCTAACCCACGGCTTCGTGCCCGGGGCGGGCGCCTACTCCGGCTTCATCGTGGACTGGAAGCAGCAGGACCTCGCCGACACGCTGACGAGGCTCTACGTCAAGCACACCAAGAAGCTCCGCCCCGATGGCTGGTTCTTCGACTACTGGAACCCAGAGGCAGGGGGCGCCTACGGCATCTCCGACGACGACGACCACAACCGGATCTACCATGCCCGCAAGCTGGTAGAGGCTCTCCGGGCCGCCTCACCGGGCCTGCTGGTCTTCGGCAATGGCCCCGATAGCGACATCGACAGAACGAAGCTGGACGGAGGGATGGATGAGGGCTTCCCCAACGGGCTCACCATGTTCGGTGAAGCGATTGACCAGCCCGAGGGCTACTGGCTCAAGAGCGAATCCGCGATTGGGACCAGCGGTTCTGCCACTGTGGCTCGATATACCTTGGGCGTGGCCTGTCTCACCGGAGCCTACGCCGAACATGGCAACTCCCATTACACCGGAGCCCCCGAGCAGGGCTCATGGTGGTTCCCGGAGTATTCCGTGAGCCCCACGGGGGACGCGGACCCGACCGGGCGCTATACCGGCTGGCTCGGCCAGCCCACCGGCCCCACGACCAAGCTCGCTTCCGCTCAGTGGCGTCGCCAGTTTGACCACGGCTGCGTGGTGGTTAACACTGGCGGGTCATCTGCTACCATCCAGCTGGGTGGGACGTACCGCCTGATTGGCAGCCAGTCCGGGATCACGCAGACAGTCGTGGGCCCCGGCACCGCCACATTCCTCTGGAAACCCTGAAATGGAGGCCCGCATGAAGGTAAGGACCGTCAAGCGAGTGATGTGGGGCCTGTTCGCCCTGTTCCTGGTGACCTTTGACTGCACCATGGCCCGGGCGGGAAATGGTGTGGCGGGAATCACCTACAAGGTGTACAGGAACCTTACATCTGTCGGCATCTCGGCCGTCGTCAGCGGGGACGACGACTCCTCGGCGGTCCTTCGCATCTTCCAGCGCTATAGCACCGAGGGTGCCTACGACTCCGGCATGGTGATGGTGCGGCGCCCGGGCTTCAACGTCCACATCGGGCGGATCTTCTGGATGACGCCGGGCCTCACCGCCAACTTCCGCATCGAGGCCACCGAGGCGGGGGTGAAGACCTACACCCCGTGGGACACGGTCTCGTGTGCGGAGGTGAGGCGTCGGGGCACGGGACTTAAGATTTACCTCAATCAAGCGACGGGGAACAACGGCAACTCCGGCCTTTCCCCTGTCGCCCCCAAGCGCACCTTCAATACATATGCCGCGGTGGACGGCGGAGCAGCGGGCGCCCTTGCCTTCCTGCTTTCGACGAACGCGAATAACTCTGGAATCATCGTGGCTCCCGGGGAGTACCACGAGAAGCTATCCATTAACTCGGGCACGGATGGAAACTTCTTCTACATCGCTGGCGACGGGTCGAACCCCGACTCCACCATCATCTGTGGGGCCAACCTGAACGGGGAGGCTGGGCGCTACGACGGCTCCAACAACCTGTCGTGGTCTGCTCGCCCGATTGACATTAACACCCTGGCAAGCGCCCACAACGTCTACAAAACGTATCTCCCGTCCGCCACGGGCTTCGGGGACTCCCTCGGCTCCGTCACCTTCGGCTGGGGTGAGTTCCTCCACAAGAAGACCTCCATTGCTGCGCTCTACGCCGACTCGTCCGGCACCTCGGACAACAGCAACCTGTCCGTCGGTCTCGTGGGCCACGGCTGGTACTGGATCGCGGACACGCTCTATGTGAAGCGCCCCGGCGGGTCCACTCCTACCGGAGCGGTTCTTCACGCTGGCTACCTCGGCGCCCTCATCGACGTAGCGAAGCGCAACTGGCGCTTCTCAGGGTTAACCGTGCGCTTCGCTGGTGGCCCCATCAGCTACACCGGCGGTCGCACGGCGCAGGAAGACCCGCCCAATGCAAGCTGGGAGGGCATCGTCTTTGGGCGTAACGCCAATAGCTCGGGCGGCGTGGTGGACTCTTGCCGCTTCTATGGCAACCAGGGTCCGGCGGTCTATGCGCGGTACACCTCCGCGGGCCTCGTGGCCGACTCCTGCGCCATTGCCAACAGTATCTTCGACGGGTTGACCATCGGCACCATGGGCTACGGGGCCTCCAAGGGCCGCATCGAGGAGAACAGCGGCGGCCCGGTCTCCGTGGGCCAGATGTCCAACATCTACAACAACACCATCCGCGAGGTGGCCAACGGCATCCAGCTTGGCCCCGTGGCGGGTGGCGCGGTGGACAGTACGTGGGGCTCGTGGGCGGAGACGGCCTACAACCGCGCCTACCAGTTGGCCGATGACGGCATCGAGACGGACACGGGCGCTGGCATCGGGGAGCTCGTGCTTGGGAACTACTCCGATGGTGGCAACTCGGGGATATCCGTCGCCCCTCTCTACATCGGCCCCATGTGGGTGCTCTACAACACCTTCACGCGGTTCGTCTCGGCGGGCATCAAGATCGGCTTCGATGGCGATGGCCCCGCCCACCTCTACCAGAACACGATGGTGAGCAATGAGCCTGGCTCCCGGGGCTTCGAGGGCGGAAGTGGCGGCTACTACAAGAGCGTGGCGGCCAACAACATCTTCTGGGGGGAGGTGGGCATCCATGGCGTGGGGAGCGACGCGGACACCGCCAACATCTCCGCCACCTTCAACTACAACTGCATCGACTCCACCAGCGGAAGGCTGATTGACCGCTGGTTCCTGAACAGCACCCCCATCAACCGCTCCGTCTGGCGCGCCTACGGCAACGAGGCCAATGGCCAGTTCGGAGACCCGCGGCTGGTGAACCTCACGAGGGGCCGCAGCATGGCGAACCTGCCGAATGTCCGGCCCCGCCACCTGACCAACTTCGCGCCCAACAGCCTCGTGATCCAGAAGGGGCGCACGCTCCCCGGCATCAACTCCGGTCTGGGTGGCAAGCGCTACGCTGGGCCCAAGCCCAACATCGGGGCGCAGGGTTGCTACAACTGCTACTACCCGGAGCCCTAGATGACAAAGCCCAAGCCCAAGTGTCTCGGCTGCGGGGGCCGTACGGGGAAGGTCAAGAAGAAGTCCTTGCCCATCTGCCCAACCTGTAGGTCCAGCCGTTCCATCGTCACTGAGATCCGAGACAGGCTGGCCATCCAGAGGCAGAAGGAGCGTATCGAGGACGAGGCGGAGAAGGAGACGCGAAATCTGCCCCGCGAGGACAGCTACATCCCGCTAACCGGGGAGGCGCTTGTGTTGAAAATGCTAAGGGGGGATTGGTGATGAGCGTCCTGAAGTTCGTGTCGATTTGGGCGGGCGCTGCCCTTGCTATGACTTTGGCCTCTTTCGTGTTCCTCTCGGCGGTGACGGTGCTTGCCAAGCTTGCTGCTACGTCGCAATGGTCTCCTATGGCAATTGCCTCCGTGTTCGCCGGTGTTGTCATTGGCGCAGCCGTAGCAGCCAAGGTTTACAGGGAGGGCATCCTATGAGGCCCGAAAGGGTGTTGGTCCGCTCCCTGCTAAGTGCTATGGTCATACTCATCTTCGCTCTTGGCTTCATCCCGGCTGTCATCCTCAAGGCGCTCGAAGGCGCGAAAGACGGGGCTCAGGGTGCCATCGAAACGGCGAGGGAAGCGATCCGCCAAATCTGGCTCGCGAAGGGGATCAAAGAGTTCGACAACGACTCGGCGTAGAGGATGGGGGTCGGCAACGAAGACTGTCTACGACGGCATCCTCTATGACTCCAAGAGCGAGGCGGCCTTCGCCGAGTACTTAGACGGCTGCTTGAACGATGGCAAGGTTGCCAAGTGGGAGCGTCAGGTCAAGGTGCCTCTGGTCGTGAATGGAGCCAAGGTCTGCACGATGATTCCCGACTTCTTGGTCACCGACTTCCGCAACAAGCAGACCTACGTGGAGGTCAAGGGTTGGCCCACGCCCATCTGGCGCTTGAAGGTCAAGCTGTTCCGCGCCCTCTTCCCCGACGCAGCCTACGTGGTAATCACCTCCAAAGAGGCGCTCGCGCTTTGAGCATGACCGCCGCCAATCTTGAGAAGCGCCTCCGCTTCGCCTTCGACTGCTCCACCGTCGTTTGGAAGAAGTCCAGTGGCTGGGTGCTGGCCAAGGCGGATGTGGATAAGGGAAGAACCATCGTAACTCTTCCGGCTGGGTACGACGACGACTTCACGCTCCGAACGCTGCTCCACGAGCTGTGCCACGTCGCCATCCACGGCGAGCTTGCGTCCTTCGGAATATTTGAGGAGGAGATCTTGGTCAGGGTTATAGAGCCAGTCCTTATGGAGTACGTAACCGGCAATACCCGCAAGCACGAATGGTGGCTCAAGAAGCTCAAAGAGGTCGGCTGGTCCAAGAGGCTCCGCGAACTGAGGGAGGCGAAGTGAAGCGCAAGGCTGCCGAGGTTCTCCCGGTGGTGGTGGTGTCTGACCTGCACGTAGGCTGCGAGATGGCCCTGATGCCGAGGGAGGGGTGGCTGAGGGATGGCGGGAACTTGGTGACGCCTAGCCGCCTTCAGAATGTGCTGTGCGACTGGTGGGACGAGTTCTGGGCGTGGTGCGACGAGGAGACGGGGGGCAGGTATGACGTTGTCATCAATGGTGACCTTATCGAGGGCGTACACCATCGCGCGACTACTCCTTGGTCAGCCAACATCGGAGTCCAGCGGGCTTGTTGCGAGGAGCTACTTGCTCCAGTGCGAGAGCGCGCTCGCAGGTTGTACGTCATCCGTGGAACGGAGGCGCATGTTGGCCAGAGTGCGGAGGACGATGAGGCTATTGCTAGGGGCCTGAAGGCGGACCGGGCGGAGGGCTCTCACGGCTTCTCGTCATGGGAGATGTTCTTCCGCTTCGGCGAGCACCTCTCGCACTTCAGCCACCACATCTCCACCTCCTCCAGCCCGTTCAGCGAGACGAGCGCGCTCCTGAGAGAGCAGGTGGTTGGATACGTGGAGGCGGGGCGCTGGGCGGACGAGCCCGCGGCCATGTACATCAGGAGCCACCGCCACATCTGCTCCGGCATCTGCCACCCCAGCCGACACGGGATTACGTCAACGTGGACGACGCCAGCGTGGCAGTTGAAGACGCCCTACGTCCACAAGATCGGGGCCAGGATGACGCAGCCCCAGATTGGGGGCCTGCTCCTGAAGGTGGGCGACATGGGCCCATACGTGAAGCCGTGGGTGAAGCACATCGACAGGCCCAAGGAGGTGAGGCCATGATGGCGGAGTTCCACTGGCCCAGCTTCATGCTGGGGGTTCTGTCGGCGATAGTGGCTGGCTACATGGCGTTGGCCAAGGTGCGGTATGACGACGAGAAGGGGGCGAAGTGAATGGCGAGCCTGACGGACGTGGACGTGATGGAGGAGCTGAGGAGGTTGGCGGCCAAGGCCCCGGCCTCGGACAGCGGGTGGACGATGGCGGAGCTGCGCTCCCTGCTTGGTTTGGGAGACCGTCGCGCCCGAGCACTGGCTGCCCGTGCGATGTCTGCCGGACTGCTCGCGCTAGGGAGGCGCTGGGTCAAGTACATCAACGGGGTGGAGAGGTGGACGCCGGTGTACGTGCCGGTGAGCACGACCCCGGAGTCCTCGCGGCGTTCCGCGCCTACCGGGCCTCGCAGAAGGGCTGGTTCGTCAAGGGGCTGACAAGGCAACGGAAAGCCGTCTAGCTTGGCGCTGTAGCCTCCAGTATAGCCAGAACGCCCTCGGAGACCATCCCGGGGGCGTTAGGCGTTTGTGGGGCGACTGTGGAAGCCTCAGGCGACTGGCGGGCTCGAATCATCCAGCAGGGCCGCCCAATCCACCGGATCGTGGCCGACAGGCCCCTTCCCAGCTGACAAGGCCTGGAGCTCCGTGGCGATGGCGAGCAGGGCCTCCATGGTCCGCTGCTTGGCCCGCAGTGCGTCTGCGAGCTGGTCCAGCACCTCGGCCTTGTCGGGGAACTTCAGGCGGATCTCTGCGACTTTTGCGAGAAGCCATTCCTCCACGGTTGCCAAGGCCGTGAGCAGTTCCAGCCAGCTCGGTATGCGGTCGCTCACTGGCGCCCCTGAAAGATTCGGATGCGGATGCCGACCTTGTGCTCCAGCCCCTTGCCGTTGAGGTCGTAGACCGAGCTGGCGACCAGCGAGGCGTGGGGGATGACGTTGTAGGCGCCGAAGACGCCAACCTGGAAGCCCTTGGCCCCGTCCTCGTACCACTTGTGATCCACCCCGGTGGCGAGGCTCACCCGCCTCATGCTGAGAATCGGGGCATCCTCCGCGGCATGGGCCGGGGCACAGGCCGCCGTCATGGCAATCCAGACCACGAAGGCGATGAGGATGATGCTGAGGGTGCGGTCCTTCATGGCTTGAACGGGACGGCGCCCGCCTTGACGGTCTTCTTGGCGACCCCAGCGAAGATGATCACGATGAGCACCTTCAGGATGTCGGTGGCCACCTTGGCGAGCGAGTCGTCGATGAGGCCAGACGCCACAAAGAAGCCGAGGGTGGAGGCAACGAGGGCGCCCCACCCCTCGCTGGTACTGAAGAAGTCGCGGAACTTCTGCATGTTCTAACCCCTTTGAAAGTAGGAAAGCATCACAACCAGCACCAGCACTCCGAACACCGCGACGCCAACGATGCTGCCCTTAGCGGTCTTCGCCGTCATTTCTACCACCCCCTCCCACATGACTCTTGAGAACGGCCACATCCAGCTTCAAGTCCTGGATGTCTTTGCCGTGGTACTCAATGGTTCTCTCATGTCGGGACACCGCAGCATACGCCACGGCGGCATTGGCTATGACAGTTGCGATTGCCACAGTGAACGGTACCCAAGTGTAGACCTCTCCGTGCATGTCAGGCAACCTCCGGGGGCTGGGGGAGTGAGCGCCACTCGCGCCTTTCGAAGTGGGGCCTGTCCACCAGGTTCTTCCATCGGCCGCCCCACACCAGCCCTACGCTTTCGCCTGCATTGCCATACGCATTCCACAGCGCCTCGTCCTCCGGGTAGGGGTCGTGGCCGACGACACAGATGTCGAAGGCTGCGCCGACGTTGTGGGCCGACTGCCCCGGCCTAGCGCGCGTGACGATGGCCCTGCTGTCCACCACCACCCAGCCCTCGGGAGTGCGCTTCCTCCCCTTGGCCCACAGGTGCATCTGCTCGTCCATGGTGCGCAGCGTGTGGGTGACTCGAACCGGAGGCAACATCAGGCGCTCGCACTCCGCCAAGAATGCACGGCACAGACGCTGGCTCTCCGGCTCCAAGTCCTCGGGGCGGTTGCTCAAGGCTCAATGTCCTCGGGGTACTGGACGTTCCAGATCTTGCGTCCCGCAGCCTCGTTCGCTGCGCGGACCGCCGTAGTGATGTGCTTCATCGCGAGGAAGCCGGGGCGGCCAGGGTAGGTCGTGGAGTTGTTGCTGTGCCCGTAGCCGAAGTCCACCCCGCCCCCGCCCAAGGACTGCATGGGCATGGCGAGAATTGAGGATCTCCTCTGGGCGTAGAGACGGTCGCGGGAGTCCAGCACCACGCCCTGATCCGTGCTGAAGTTGTCGTAGGAGTTGAACTGCGTGTCGCGTCCCGTCATTGTGAAGTAGCCCATCCAGAACTTGTTCTCCATGGAGACCGCGGCATTGGGCCCGGCGCACACAACGTCGCAATATGGCGGGATGGTGTCACCGGACGACGCCATGATGAACTTGGACGAGCCCCACACCGGGAAGGTGGCGACGGACATCAGGGTTACCCTCTCCCCAATCATGCTAGGAGTGGTGAGGCGCGCCACGCGCTCCCGGCTCTCGAATCCAACGGGGTTGGTCTTGTATGCAGGCTCGCTGTCCCGGCCAAGAGACAGCGTCACGATGGTGGAGAAGCGCGCCCGGCGGGCCGCCCACAGGAGCGAATCCACTAGGTTAGCGTTCTTGCCATTGCGGATCTGGTAGGGCGTCCAGTCGAAGTCCGGGGCCACGAGGGTGGCAGAGATGCGCTCCGGGCCCACGAGGGCGGCAAGCGCCTTGCGAGAGGCCACGAGGCCGTTGTACACGCTGCCGGTGTCGGTGGAGAGCCCGCCGATGTTGCGGTTCCGGTAGCGCCCCCACACGTCTCTCGGCAGGGTCGCGGTGGAGCCGCCGTCGGCGCCAAGCGCCAGCGTGTCGATGCCCGTGCGGACGAAGGGGGTGAAGCGCGCCCCCGTCTTCTTCAGGATGGCGATGTCGCCCGCGTTGACCGCCAAACTCTCGGGGTCTGCTGCGATGACCACCGGGATGCCCCACGCACGGATGCTATCGGCGCTGGTGCTCATGTGCGTCGTATCCGCAGAGAAGATGCCGCCCGGGTGCATACGCGAGCTTCTCCCTCCGCCGTGGGTGAGAACGAAGCCGACTCCCGGCTTCTTCTTGCCGCCCAGCACGAGGCCGCCGGAGATGGAGTCTAGGTGGGAAATGGCGACCATCAGGGCCGGATAGTTGGCGGCAGGGATTGTGTTGAACAGCCCCGCCCCGGCGGTTTGGACCGAGTCCGGACCAGTCAAGGCACCAAAGCCAACGAAGATGACGCGCGAGCTTCCCGCCTTGTGGAGATTCAGCTTCTCCCACACCACCATGGTGTCGGTGTTGGCCGTGCCCACCGAGTCGGGGTTGGCCGTGGGTAGCCCAGTCTTCTCAATGGAGTTGAAGACAGAGTTCATGCCAGCCGCAACCAGCACCCGCATTCCACCGTTGGGCTCTCCGGTGCGCTTGCGGTAGTGGCAGTTATAGATTGGCTCGAACCACCGCAGCGACGGGTTGGACACCAGCCATGCCGTCCCCTCTCCCTCGTGGTTTCCAGAGCCTCCGCCCGGAAGGATGGGGGCGTCTCCCGAGTCCACCCACGTAGAATCAGCCGCCCCGTTCGCCATGAACGTGTTGGTGCCGTTGAAGACGTTGTCTTCCAAGATCATAAGCTGCGGGACGGTCGGCAGTTTGGCGAAGACAGTCAGGGAGTCGGGACGGTAGCCGGTGGTGGCGCTGGAGACCGATCCGTTGAACGCCAAGTGGATCACCGCATCGAAGTGCTCGACGTAGGCGGCCGGGGTGTTGAAGTTGTGAACCACGTCCCCGGTACGAGCGAACTCCGTCTTCACCATGGTGGGCGGGTAGATCTTGTAGTCGGCGCCAAAGCGGTCGAGGATGGCGCGGACGGCGTTGACCTGATTGGTCGAGTACACGAGCGGGTCCAGTACGAGGTTGGAGTACCCTGCGGCGCCAGTGGTGATGTCGTAGGTGACCAGCACCTTGGCCTCCGCCGAGGCGGCAAGCAGAAGCGCGGCCAGTGCCGCGATGGTGACCCTCTTCATCGGAGCTGGGTAGCGAGGCCGTTGATGACGACCGAGTTGGTGTTGACGGTCGCGGAGAGCACGCGGGCCTTGACCGAGAAGTTCTTCAGGCGCAGGGCGTTGCCGATGGCATCCGATAGTGGCACATAGCGCTGGATGTACTTGGTGGAGCCCGTCGCCTGCCGGTAGAGCGTAACGATGAACTCGTACTCATCCGGGGCCACGGCGGAGCCAGCCACGTTCTTGCCGTAGGCCAGCGAGTCCAGCGCCACCGAGACCGCATTGCGGTAGAGCAGCACCGGCACCGTGTTGACAGAGTCGGCCAAGTCATTGATGTGCGTGCGGACCGAGATGGCGATGCGGCAGAAGCCCACGCCAGCCGCGGCTTCGCACGAGGCGCGAACGCTCAAGCCCTGGAGCACGTAGCCGCGGTAGGAGGTCTGGATCTGCGAGGAGTCCTGAGAGGCCCCGATGGCCATAGTGTCGGAGATGAGCTGAATCCAGTCGCTCTGCTGGGCCTCTGCTCCGAACGGCGAGGTGTCCACCAGCAGGCCACCCTGAGCGTTGGTGCGCTGGCCAGTAGTAGCGTTGTTGTAGTAGCTCCCCTTGTCCTGCACGTTGAAGTCGGCGTAGGCGATCCCGATGGCCGTCAGGAGGCCACCGAGAATGAGCCACTTGCGGATAGTCTTTGCGTTCATGCTGAGTGCTCCTTTCAGCCCGTCAGGGCCATTTGTCAAGCCTTATACCACATCAGCCAATCGCTTCCAGCCTTGCCTCGATAGCGTAACTGGGCGTGCCCGCGCCCGGGCTGCTTACGGTGGCGGTGTAAGTGATGTTGGCGCTAGCCGCTGAGTAGAGCGTGAGCGTGGCCCCCTTGGGCGTAGTCGTCACGGCGGCGTTAAGTATCGTGGTGGCGTCCGTGCGGGCCACTCCGTCGTTCCAAGAGAGGGTCACGGTCACGGTATCGCCCAAGTCCCCCGCGGTCCCGCATGTCAGGTAAAGGTTCACCCGGTACATCCCGGCACTGTAGAGGTGCCCGGTCAGGAGGGTGGTGGCGCCGAGATCAGTGGTGCGGGCGGTGATAGAGCTGGTCCCTACAAGTCCGACCGCGCTCCGCCAGTTCGTACCGTCGTACCAGCGGAACAGGGCCTTCTGGTACTCGCTCTCGATGGGGTCGGAGAAGAACATCCACATATCCCCGGCCATCTTGCCGCCCCACTCGCTGACGCCCTTCCTAATCCACGGGATCTGGCGGAAGTCGTTGTCGCTGGCGCTGGAGCCCCACAGGCCCTCGCTCTGCGGTCCGCCGTTGTACCAGAAGGTGATGCCCTCCAAGACGGAGTCGGTGGCGGCTTGGCTGATGGTGAGGCTGGAGTCGCTCGCCTTGGCCGTTACGTAGGTGTTGGAAGGGATGGCCGAGCCTGTCACGAGGTTGCCAACTGCCACGGAGCCGAAGAGGGCGGCTGAGGTCAGGGTGGTATTGCTGTTCTTCTGGGTGGCAACGGAGAAGGAGGAGAGCCCATTGGTGTAGGCGAACACCCCGCCCCGGATCTCATGGGACAGGATGTAGCGGGCCCGCATGTCGTCCGGCTCGGAGGCGTTGATGCCCACCCCCTCCCACTTGCCTAGCTGGAGGAACTTGTGGCTGCGGTCGCTGAAGGTGGCGTTCTCCCGGTTCATGATGCTGCCGCCAGCGCTGCCCGAGGCCGGGGTGGAGGGGGGCCTCACCTTGCCGGAGACCAGATTGCTAATCAGCAATCCATCCACCTCGATGGGCCACTCGCGGGTGCCATCCAAGCCACCGGCGAAGACCAGGTCGTCCCGGTCCCACGTTGACGGGTCCCCGGCCTCCCGGGCGCCACTAGCGGCCGCCAGCACATCGCGCCTGTGGAAGAGCCTACCTCCCCTGATGGTGATGGAGTTACCCACCTCGGAGTCCTCGGGAGTCTTCCAGAAGCGCATCGGGAAGCCCGTGGTGGTGGCAAGGGGAGTGGCCGCGCTGGAGACGTAGGGCTCGATGACCGTGATGTCGCGGCAGTTGATGGAGGTGATGAGCCAGTTCTGGCGGCCAGCCGTAGTCGTCCCATAGGTGGCAACACCGTCAGGGTGGGTGCCATCCAGCGCGGTGCTCAGGACCTCGAAGTAGGGCTGGTGGAAGACGGTGCTCACGCAGTTCAGCAGGGACACCATCGTGGCGTCGTTGTCGTAGTGGCGCACGTCCACCCCGCTCGCCTGCTTGCTCTGGGATTGGAAGGCGCAGTTCCCGCAGAAGGTGGCGTCGCTCACGCCAAACAGGTGGACGGACCCCTTCTCAATGGAAACGACGGAGCCTCCGGTGTTGACGCGCTGGTAGGTGCCGTAACTGTAGGAGTTGGTCTTGAAGCCATTGATCTTGGGCGCAGCCGTTCCGCCGCCCATGTAGAGAGCGCCGCCGCTGTTGGCACTCCCCCCAGTGCAGTCGGTGATCTCCATGAGGACCGAGACGCAGAAGCCGGTGGAGACGTTCGGCTGTATGTCGTCATCGCCGTTGGTCCCGGACTTGGTCTGCCGCGCAGTGCCGCTGTCGTAAATGTTCCACGACGGGGTGCACGCCACCACCACGCGCCGGAGGAAGGGGTGGGCGATGAAGTCCTGTGCCCCCGCTACCTTGGCAATCACCACGCCGCGCCCGGTGCCAACGCCACCCATGCCGTTGTTGGAGTCGGCGCGGGGCTGGCCCGAGATGGTCATGTCCTCCACCCCGCTCTGGTGGTCGGAGATGGTGACGATGTCGGTGTTGAAGTCGTTGTCGTAGAAGAGCCAAGTCGCATCGCGACCCGCGCCCCGCAGCGTCACGCCGGACTCGCCAATGACAATGGCGGCGTCCATCTCGTAGTCCCCCGCCGGGAGTTGCACGATTCCGCCGCCATTGGTCAGGCTCGCCAGGGCCGCATTGATGTTGGTGGCCGTGCAGTCCGCGGCCGAGATGTAGATGGTCTCGTCCACCGTGGCCCACGATGGGTTGGCTCCAGCGCCATTGGTCTTGAGCGGGTGCCCGTAGGTACCAGCATTCAGCTTCACCCAGCTCGTGCCGTTGTGGTAGGCGATGTCTCCCTGAACGCCGGAGAACTCCACGATGGAGGTGCCACCGCCACCGTTGTAAGCCACGATGTTGCCCGAGGTGACCGTGAGATCCCCTGCGGTAACGTCTCCCGCGCCGGATGCCTCGCTGGCCCACGCCGGGTCGGCACCCGCGCCACCCGTCTGGAGGAACTGCCCCGCGGTGCCAGCGTTGAGCTTCGACCACACGGTGCCGTTGTGGTAGAGCACTTGGCCCTGCGTGCCCGTCAGCTCCGTGATGTGCTTGCCGTTGACGTTGTTGTATGCGGCGATGTTCTGGACGCTAACGGAGACATCGTCTCCTACGACATCCCCCGCCGTGCCCGTACCCGCTGGAACCGCCCACGTATTGTCGCCACGCAGGTAGGATGTGGCGTCGGCCGTGCCCGTGCCAAGCTGCTCCGTCTCGGCCAGCCCGTGGGAGTCCGTCCCCACGAAGCCATCGGGTCGGCCCCTGCGCCCCTTCATGTCCTTGATGAGACGGTCGAGGGTGGAGAGCACTCCCCTGGGGAAGTTGCGAATGCCTGTGGTCACTGGCGGTCGTTTCTCGCTGGCGGGACAAGCTGGCCCGCAACCATGCGGGGGATCTGGGATGCGGGGACGACGCGGCGCGAGCCACCAAGCCACTCAAGAGCGTCTCCGAACTTGAGGGCCGCATCGCCCTCTCCCTTGCGTGTCACCACCTGGCTTACGAGGCTCCGGTTGCCAGAGTGGAGTGCGGGGAAGTTGGACTCGGCGTTCTGCATCGCCTGCTTGAGTTTCACGAGATGCTGGGAGCGAGCCATCTGGGTCCTGAGCCCAGGCACATTCTTGACAAGCCACGTCCGGGCTTCATCGGCGATGGCCTTCGACCACTGCTGCTCGATGTCGGAGGGAACGCCGCGGCGGTCCTTGGCCAGCTTCTCGTAGACAGGAGTAGCCCGGAGGTCGTAGGTGCGCTTGATCTCCAGCATGTCCTGAACGGTCTGGGGAATCTCCTTGGCGGGATTCGTGACCGTAGACAGGTTGATGGTGGAGAACTCGTCGGCCAGAGCGTCCAGCGCTTCCTTCTCGTGCGGGAGTCGCCCGGCACCACGCTGCTTCATCAAGCGCTGGAATGCCTTGGATGCAATCTCCGAGCGGTTGACTCGCAAGAGACTCTCGGGTCCCTCGTCGGCCATGGGAACGCCAGCCTCGGCGCCCACGTTTGTCATGCGCGGCTTGCCAGCCGAGACCATGCCTTCGTGGTGCTTGGCCGCTATTTCGTTCTCCTTGGCGATGGAGTCGCTGAGGCGCTTCTCCACCTCCTCGGTCCCGGTGAAGGAACCCTTGCGGCCAATAGGAACCTTCTCCTCCCGGAACGCCTTGCCCGGCGAGCGGTTGTTGATCGCCCTGCTGGGTGGGAGCTTCATGGCGTCTGCCGCAAGGTCTTCGGGCAGGCGGCCAGCGAAGCGCATCCCGGCGCCAATGCCTCGGCCCGTGACCGTGGAGGCCGCCTGCAATCCGCCCTGCAATAGCGCCTGCTTCAGCATCTCTCCCGGGCCGCCTCCGGGCAGGAGGTGCTGCTGGCCGAGCAGGTTGTAGCCGCCTTGGCGAACCATCTCCCCTGCGGTTCCTGCCCCAAAGGCTCCAAGCGCAGCCCTGCCGACACCGGGAGCCGCAAGGTCGGCGGCCCCGGCAGCAATGCCGGGCGCAGCGTCCAGCCCGCCAAGAGCTGCGCCAAGCTGTCCCTGCGGATTTCGGATACCGGCCTGACTGCCAAGCACGCCAAGGGATGCCATGACCGGAGCAGGCACTCGGCTAACGTCTGGGGCCGGTGGGTTTCCGAACTGGACAGCGGGTACGTCGGTGCGCGTGGCCTCTCGGGGAGCCACGATGAACAGGGGCTTGCCCGTGGAGTCGCGCTCCGCCCGGAACGTGGGAACGTCGGCAACGTCCACCATCTTGGTCTTGCCGGTGGGGAGGTGCTTCATCATCACCTTCTGGCCAGCCCTCATCGCGGCCTCCGCTTGGTGCTGTCGGCCTTGGCCTGCACCGGAGCGAACGGGTCTTCCGCCTCGCCCGGCTCCGGCTCGTCCTCCGGCATCTTGTACTCGGTGGGCTCAAAACTGCGGAGCTTCTCGGGATCAACGCCGATGGTGGCCGCTTGGTTCCTGAACTGGTCGATGGCGTTGCGGTAGGTCAGGCGGCGGTTCTTGTAGATGTCGTCCAGTCGCGCCTTGACATGGGCGCGCCCAACGTCGTTGAGCATTCCTCTGCCCCACATCTCCTGAGTGATGTAGATACCGCGTGCGTTCAGCGCGCCAACGGCGTCCTTGAAGGTGCGGAACTCCTCCTCTCGGATACCCGTGCGCGGGTCAGAGGCTCGGGCAAGCGAGCGCATGGCAATGAGGTCGCCATAGGAGGTGCGGGACTTCAAGGCATTATCACCGTCCTTCCACTGGTTCCTGACCACCACGAAGTCGCCCACGTCGGGGTCCGTCTTGATGGCGGTGTTCATGGACATCAGCGCCAAGCGCTCATTGCGCGCATCAGCCCGCTTCTCCTTGTCCGTTGCGATCTTCTCCTTGGCTGCATTGTCGGCGGGGTTGTTGTAGAGCTCCGAGCGGTACACGATCTTGTCAAACGGAATCTTCCCCTTCATGTGGGGGAACTGCTTGATTAGCGCGGCCTCCTTCTCGGGAGTGTCCACGAGCAGGTACGCCTCACCCATCTTTGGGGCCGCCTTCTCAGCGCTGAGACGGGTGCGGATATTGCGCTCCTGCTCCTGCTCGCCAATGCTCTTCTCCAAGAACTTCTGGCGCGCCTCGTTCCTGTCGGCGACCCCCCTGGCCGCGCCCTCGAATGCCTGAGAGCGCGCCTGAGCGCGACCGGCCCGAGCGCGGGCGAAGCCCTGCGCGAACCCGCCCGCCACGCCAGCCGCCCCCCTCATGTTGCCGGGAGGTGGATTGCGGAGCACGGCAGAAGAGAGTTCGTCCAGCGTTCCGCCGCCAACGTGGAACGGTCCCAGCTGGAGCCCCGGAGAGGGCGCCAACTGCGGCGGAGCCTCTGGCTGGGCCTTGTACCCAGCGGCCTGAAGCAACTGGAGGATGCGGGCCTGCTCACCGGCCTGCTGGATGTCAGGTGGCGTGAAGTTCATGGCCATTAGGGCCTCCCGAGGCCACCGGCCAAGGTGCCAGCAGCCTGCCCGGCCAACTGTCCCCAGTAACCACCGTTGGCTTGGTTAGCGATTCTCCCAGCGTTCTGCTGAGCGATGCGCTGGTTCCTAGCGTCCTGCTCGTTTCGGGTGTAGCCCAAGTCGGCCCCGAAGAGCTGGTTCAGGAGATCCTGGTTGAAGCCCTGCTGCTGTGAGAGGATGCCACCCCGCGTCTGGGCCATGATGTCCTGCACGCCTCTCCCTGTGTCCCGAA
>Ga0210380_10000159_pt1 | contig 37804 bp, 56 predicted proteins | sample PLM4_5_coexredo_FD_155476 | JGI IMG/M metagenome (GOLD analysis project Ga0210380, IMG submission 155476) | Groundwater sediment microbial communities from an aquifer in East River, Colorado, USA - PLM4_5_coex redo | ecosystem: Environmental > Terrestrial > Soil > Riparian zone | place: USA... | reverse complement strand
CACGCCTCCGCTGGACACCTCACGGGTCGCCCGGTCGCTGCCCGCCACCGGCCGGGAGAGCACGCAGCTGCTCGTCGTCGCCGGGTTCATCTTCGTGGTCGCCTTCACCCTGCTTGTCGCCTCGGTGACCCGCCGGGGGGTCTCGTGAACGCCAACGCCTACGCCGAGCACCTCGCCTCGAAGATCCTCGACGACGCCGAGAGGCGCATCGCGGGCTTCGCCGACAACACGAAGATCGAGGTCCTGCAAGCCCTCGGCGACCAGGTCCGAGAGGCACTGGTCGATCTCGTGATCAGCCAGTACCCCGACGTCGACCCAACCGAGCACCTCGCCGACGGGCCGTCCGAGTGGTACATGGAGATCGACTGATGCGCGGCGTTCGCCTCGTCCCCCTCGCCCTGGTCGCGCTGGCCGCCTGCGCCCCGAAGGCCATCCCCGAAGGCCCCGGCATCCCGGCCCGCCCGACGCTCAGCTACGTCTGCACCGAAGGCCCCGCCTCCGGTCCCGCCCCCGTCGTCGGCCGTCACCGCTGGTCCTGGGTGGCCAACGCGTCCGGCACCTACGAGCTGCGCGCGCCCTCGCTGGTCGAGCGCACCACCGTCGCTGCCGGGGCGGTGGGCTTCAAGGCCGGCTTCGAGACCGTCGAGGTCTACCAGCTGCTCCCCTCCGGTGACGTCTACCGGGGCACCTTCCCGGTCCCCGCGGTCCTGGTCATCTGCTGATGTCCGGGCCCCACTACACCGCCAAGGGCGACCGGTACCTGCTGCGCCTGCCCGGCGAGAACAAGGCCAAGGGCTTCACCCGCTGCACCACGTTCATAAAGGCGCTCGACACCGCTGAGGGGTTGATCCCCTGGGCGGCCACCGCGGCGATCGTCGGCATGCACCGCCGTCCAGGCCTGGCTGCCAAGTGGGCCGCGCTGTGCGCCGAGTTCCCCGACCCCTGGTATGCGGACGACGACGCCAAGAAGCGATGCAAGGCGCTCTTCGAGGAATGCAAGGATGCCGGGGGCGCCAGCGACCGGGCCGACATCGGCGACGCCCTCCACGACATGGTGCGGGTCCTCAACCGGTCCGGGTCACTGGGCGCGCTGGGCGCGCTGCATCAACGCGACATCGATGCCTACCAGCGCTGCCTGGCCGAGGCCGGGATCACCCCCGACCCGGAATGGTGCGAGGTCACCCTCTACAACGCGCTCTACGGCGTGGTGGGCCAAGTCGATGGCATGTTCCGGGTCGACGGACGACCGCTACACGTCATCGGCGACCTCAAGACCGGAGGCTCCGGTGAGGTGGTCGACGGCAAGGTCGACGGGGTGAAGCCTCAAGCCTTCGGCGCGCAGCTCGCCATGTACCAGGGCTCCGAGACCCGGGTGATCTGGCCCGCGGACAAGGAAGCAGAGTGCGAGCTGGTCCCGGTTCCCGAGACCGACGCCGAGCTCGGCATCATCATCCACCTTCCGGCGGGCAAGGGCTTGTGCACCCTTTACAAGGTCGACCTGGTCGAAGGTCGCATCGACCTGGAGGTGGCGGCGAAGTGGCGGGAGCGGCGCAACTTCGGACAGCGCAAGGACACGATCTGCACACCGCTCCTCACGACCGTCTCCGAGAGCCCGGCGACCCCCTCGCCCGAGGCACCGGAGATCCAGTCCCAGCCGGTCGAGGGACCCGCCCCTGACGCCGGCTGGGACGAGGCCGCCGCCCTGCGGGAATGGCTCATCGCCCGGCTGCTCAACGGCCACGCCGAGCAGGGCAAGCCCTACCTCGACTCCGTCGCCGCCGCCTGGCCGATCGGCGTCCCCACCTTCCAGACCGCCGAGCGTCACAGCCTGACCGACCTGGCACTCATCGAAGCCGTGATCGTGGCCGCCGACGCGGAGCACTCCGTGTCCTGGCCCACCGAGCAGCCCACCTTCCCGCCGCCGGAAACCCCGTTCTTCCTTGCGAGGCATGGCGGACCTGCGCCCGACGTGGGCGTGAACGACCCCTCACCATTGGGGGTCGAAGGTTCGCCGCCGGCGGCGGGAGACCCGTTCGACTTCGACCAGCGGCCTGCGGTCCCCTCGACGCCCAACGCCCCCGCGTCGCTGCCGGCGTCGGCCGACTGGTGTGCGGGCACCGTCGAGCAGCTGCGGACCCTCCCGCCCGACCTGCTGGCCTGGCTCGAGGCGCGCTGCGTGGGCATCCCCAACCTGACCAGCGGCAAGGTCACCGTCGACCACGCCATGCACCTGGGCCGCGTGCTCCGCTGGGCCACCTGGGTGCACCGTCGCCGCTGGGACCGGATTCGCACCGCCCAGGAGCAGCACAAGCTGACCGACGACGACGCAGCGACGCTGGCCAAGATGGCGTCGGGCGGCAAGCGGACCGTCGACCGGCTCACCGAGGCCGACACCTGGCGACTCCTGAGCCTCTTCCAGGCCGTCCAGGAGGGCTGGACGCCCGTCTGGGACGACCAGGGGCGCCTGAGCGCCATCGGCGTGCCCCAGGAGGCCTCCAGGGCCGCCTCAGCCCGTCACGGCGGAGCCCGTCCGGCCATCGCGGCCGCCAAGGCCCAGGCGCTCGAGCTCGGCCTCGATGCCCCGCGGTCGCTGGTGGAGGCCATGGCCGACCCGGTGCTGGCCGCACAGCTCACCTACGGCGTCACCGACGCCGCCTAGATCTCGCCGGCAACACCGCCGGGAGCCAACAGAAAGCAGGAACCACATGCCCATCGACTGGGAGCAGCACCGGCCCGCCTCCAACGGAGAGTTCCGTGAGCGGTTCAAGTTCACCAACGTCGGCGACCGCATCGCCGGCGTCCTCACCAACGTCCGCACCATCACCTCCACCTACGGCGACACCCCCGTCATCACGCTGCGGCACGACGACAGCGGCGAGGAGCAGGAGGTGTTCCTGTCGTTCCTCGACCTGGCCAACGGGATCGTGGACGCGGCGCCGGAGCTGGGCGACCACGTCGCCATCGAGCTGGGCGCCATCGACCGGCTGCCCAACGGCAACACCCGCAAGCGGGTGTCCATCCAGGTGACCCGAGCGGCGCCCGGCGCGGCCGAGCCGCCCTCGGCCTCCAGCCTCCTGCCCGCCTCCTGACGGGCGCCCCTCAGCGCGACCGGCGCGCCGTCGCCCCGTTCGACCCGGGGTGAGGGGACCATGACAACCGACACCATCACCCAGGCCCGCCAGGCCCTCGCGTCCGAGCGCGACGCGCTGGCGGAGCGCCTCACCCACCTCGACGCCGCGCTGGTCGCCTTGGCCGCCCTGGACGGCGTCACGCCTGCCCCGGTGGTGAAGGCCAACGGGCATGAGCCGAGAGCGGCCGTGAACGGGGTGAAGCGCCGGCGCCAGGTGCCCGCCACCTGTCCTTCTTGCGGGCGGGTGTTCACCAACGCAGCAGGCCTCGGGGCTCATCGCGGAGGCACCAAGTGCCCCGGCCGGCCCGCCGAGCCCGATCGTGGCGCCGAGGCTGACGACCTGTACAGCCTCGGCGCCACGCCACCCCGCAACGGCAAGGTCCTGGCCTGCGACGACTGTGACTTCACCGCCAGCCCCGAACGGCTGGGGGACCTGCGGACCCACGTCCGCGATGCGCACAAGCGGGTCGTGACCGTCGCTGAGCGCACCCCGACGGCAGCCTGATGCCCTACGAACCAGAGGCCGAGTGGAAGGCCCGGGCCCGCTGCCACCTCGAGGCGACCCCGCGCGACTTCTTCTTCCCGACCAAGGGCGACTCGCGCAAGATGACGGAGATCCGGGCCTTCTGCGCCGGCTGCCCGGTGATCGCCGAGTGCCTCGACTACTCCCTGGAGCTCAACCTGCAGCACGGGGTCTGGGGTGGCTGCTCGGAGCGTGAGCGCCGACCGATGCGGGTCCGGCGCAACCTGGCCCTCCGGTTGGCGAAGCAAGAGGCGGTGGCGTCGTGACCGGCCTCCGACGTCTGGCGCCGGCGCTGGCCCTCGCAGTCATCGCGGCCTGCGCGCCACCGAAGGTGCAGGTGGGGCCAGCGCTGCCCGTCGTCGCGCTGGCCAAGGTGTGCCTGGGGCCGGAGCACCGGAACCACTACGACTATGCTGTCAACGCCACCGGCTGGTACGTCCTGCGCGGGCACGACGGCGACTCCTACCCGGTCTACCTGCAGCCGAACAACGTCTTGCAGGCCGCCGGCATCGACCCCTCCGACGTGCTGTGGCAACCCGGAGCCGAGTGGCCGGTCGAGAGCCGGTGGCTCCGTCCCTCCGGTGGTCACCGGGACTCACAGCGCAGCCCAGCACCGCCCTGCGCGCCATGACCGGCGTTCCCGCCGACCAGCTCGACGTTGCCACCCGCAAGCGCCTCGGGATCACCGGCTCTGGCCGCGCGCCCCGGACGACCCGCCGTGAGGTCGGTGGAGCGGTCCACGTGGTCTGCCACGACTGCGCCGCCCATTTCACCACCACCGCCTCCTACGAGCGCCACTGCGACCAGGCGGGCCACCACCGCTTCGACATCCCACTGGAGGGACCATGAACGACCAGCAGCTGCGCCTGTTCGAGGGCGCCGACGTCGAGGTCTGCCGCCTCACCGTCACCGGCTCGACCGATTCCACCCAGGACGACATCGTCCTTCCGACCGGTTGGAAGCTGGGTGAGAGCGTCTCGTTCCTCGCCCGCGGCATCGTCACCAAGGTCACCCATGCCCGCACCAGCAACGGCTTGGAGCGCCAGCACGTCGTGGTCATCGACTCGATGTCCTTCGAGGAGGTCCCGCCCACCCGTTCGGTGACCCTCACCACCGACGCGGTGGACACCTACCTGCGCGGAGCTGGCAACGACCTCACCGCCGACGGGTGACCAACCTGGACGCCGCGCTGGCCCTGGCCGGTCTCGGCTGGCCCGTGTTCCCGATCGTCGAGGGGACCAAGGCGCCCCGCACCGCGTCCGGGTTCAAGGACGCCTCCACCAACGCCCGCCAGATCCGCCGCTGGTGGGACGACCACCCTGACGACTCCATCGCCGTCCGCACCGGCCAGGAGTCCGGGGTGTTCGTCCTCGACGTCGACGTGGCCGACGGCAAGACCGGCGACGAGGCCCTGGCCGAGCTGGAGGCCGAGCACGGACCGCTGCCGGCGACGGTGGAGGCGATCACCGGGTCCGGCGGCCGGCACATCTACCTGCGTTGGCGCGACGGGATCACCAACGCCCGCGGCCGGCTACCCGACGGCATCGACGTCCGCGGCGAGGGCGGCTACGTCCTCGCTCCCCCTTCGCTCCACCCCTCCGGCGGGCAGTACCAGTGGGAGGCGACCTGCTCGCCGTTCGACGGGGTCACCGTCGCCGAGCCGCCGGCCTGGCTGCTCACCCTGCTGGCCGACGCGCCCCCCACCCGCCGCGACGCAGCCGCACAGGTTCCCCGCGCCGTAGAGCGGGTGGGGGACCGGCCCGGCGACCGGTTCACCGCCGAGACCACCTGGGCCGAGCTGCTCGAGGCCGACGGCTGGACGCTGCACCATCGCAACGGCGACGGCGAGGAGCACTGGACCCGGCCAGGGAAGGACCGACGGGAAGGGCCATCGGCCACCGTCAACTACCTCGGCTCCGACATGCTCAAGGTGTTCACGTCGTCAGTGCCCGCGCTGCCCCAGGACCAGACGTTTGACCGGTTCGGCTACTACGCCTTCACCCGCCACGGCGGCAAGTGGACGGACGCGGCGTCCGAGCTGGCTGGGCTCCAGACCCGCGATGCCATCGGCTGGGCGCGGGCCATGGCCGCCAAGGCCGACCTCGAGACCCCGCCACTCCCCACGCGTCCGGTGGTGGTCGTCAACGGACGCAACCTCGACGAGCTGGCCGCCGAGGTCCTTGGTCATCTCGACGCGGCCAACGACCCGCCGCAGCTGTTCGTGCGCGCCGGCCGAGTGACCCGTTGCCGGGCCGATGAGAACCTGTCCCCACTCCTGGAACACCTCGACGCCGAGCACCTCCGCTACCACGCCGTGCAAGCCATGCACTTCGTTCGAGTGAACAAAGACGGCGAGCGATCCAAGGGGTCGCCCCCCATTGACCTGATGCGCACCATCCTGGCTCAGCCGGGGTGGTCCTTCCCGCCGCTCATGGGCGTCACCGAGACCCCCATCCTGCGCCCTGACGGCGTCTTCCGCACCATCCACGGCTATGACCCGGCAACCAGGCTCTACCACTGGGCGCCAGTCGGACAGCCCATCCACATTCCCGAACATCCCACCCTCGACGAAGTGACCGCAGCCGTGGCCACCATCGAGGACCTCCTGTGCGATCTGCCGTGGGACACCACCGCCGACCGGGCCAATGCCTGGGCGCTGCTCCTCACCAACCTCGTCCGCCCCGTCATCCCCGGTCCGGTGCCGATGGCCCTGATCGACGCCCCCGAACCAGGGACCGGCAAGAGCCTCCTGGTCGAGCTCATCTCCATGGTGGTGACCGGTCGAGCGACTGGGATGCAGCACATCCCCGAACGACACGAAGAGCTGCAGAAGCTGATCACCTCGCTGCTCATCTCCGGGGTGACCACCATCGCCTTCGACAACGTCGAAGGCACCCTGCGCTCATCCGTGCTGGCCACCGCCCTCACCGCTGACCAGTGGCAGGACCGCATCCTCGGCCGATCGGAGCGGGTGAGCGTGCCGGCGCGGGTCACCTGGATGGCCACCGGCAACAACATCGACGTCGGAGGTGACCTGGCCCGCCGCTGCTACCGCATCCGCCTCGACGCCCACCAGGCCCAGCCGTGGAAGCGCACCGGGTTCCGTCACCCCGACCTCCTCGGCCATGTCCGGGCGCAACGGGCCGAGATCCTGGGGGCGTTGTGCATCCTCGTGCGGTCCTGGTGGTCGGCTGGACGGCCGCGAGCGGCTTCGGTAGCCGCCATGGGGGGCTACACGCCCTGGGTGGCCACCGTCGGCGGCATCCTGGCCCACGTCGGCATCAGTGACTTCCTGGACAACCTCGACGCCTTCCACGCCACCGCCGACCACGAAGCCGCCGGCTGGGAAGCCTTCCTCACTGCATGGATGGACACCTACGGCCCCGACCGCAGCGTCACCAGCCCACAGATCTACCAAACCATGGACAACGACACGAACCACCCCCTCAAAGCGTCACTGCCCGACGAGCTGGCCGAGCACTGGGGGGCCACCGGGTTCACCCGCCGGCTCGGCCGAGCCCTCGTGAAGAAGGCCGGGAGGCACTACGGCGACGACGGACTGCACATCGTCACCATGCCCCCCGGACGTGACCGGCTGGTCCGCTACACGGTGGCCATCCGCGACATAGGCGCGAGTTGCGAAGATGGGGCTTTGGGCCTCGATCCGTCTACCAGGGACGATGCAATTCACCGCGAGTACCGCGAGTCACCACCTATCAGCGCCGTATGTGAAAACGGGGAGACGAAAAGTACAGAGGGGCCAAAAGTCACTCGCGAAACTACGCAACTCGCGCCCCGCCCTCAGCGCAAACCACGCCCCCAAACCCCCACAGGAGACCTCACGGCATGATCCATCCCACCTGCATCACCTGCTTCCACTGGGATCGCTTCGAGTACAACGGCACATGCCATCTCGATCCTCCGACACGCCAAGTGGACGAACATGGCAAGCCCAGCATCGGTCAGCCCACCACCCGACCCCATGACTGGTGCAGCCACCACCAACCCGCCACCCCATGACCACCCGCCACTGGCCGGCCGCTCCGCTCATCGAGGCCACCGGGCTCTCGCTGCGAGCCACGGCGCTGCGCCTCCACCTCGACCCCGCCATCCTCTGCCGACCCCTCACCGACCGCCAGGCCGACGCCTACGCCACCCGATTGGACCTCCGACCCGACCACGTCTGGGGACCCGACTGGTGGGACGACGAGGAGTGAGCGCTCTACAGATCGTCGAGCTGGCATGCGTCATCTGGGGTGGGCTGAGTTTGGCCCGGTGGATCGGCAGCCGCCATCCCGACTGATCCCCGGCAGGTCAACGGATGCATCCGATCATGCATCCGCCATGCAGCCCAGATGCACCGCCGAGCAGAAGGCCGAAGCCTTGGCCATCCTGGCCGCCCACGGCAAGGCTGAGGCGGCGCGCCGCACCGGCATCCCCGCGGGCACCATCGCCAGCTGGGGCTCACGTCACGGCATCACCTCGCCCCCAGCAGCCGAGCTGGAGAAGGCGAACGCCGCCAAGACGCTGGCCTGGGAAGACCGAAAGATCACCATGGCGCAGCGGCTGGGCGAGGTGGCAGGCAAGGCTCTTGACCGCATCGCCGAACGGGTGGAAGCAGATCGCCTCACCGGCATCCGGGACCTGGCCACCACCATGGCCATCTGCGTCGACAAGGCGCAGCTGCTCGCCGGCGGAGCCACCACCCGCACCGAGGCCATCGTCCCCGTCGAGGTGGCCGAGCTGCGCGACGACCTCGCCGCGCGCCGCAGCGCATGACCATCATCATCCCCGACGAGGACCTGGCGAAAGCCACCCCCGCCGAGCTGGCCAAGTACTACCGCTACCTCAAGGCCGAGCTGGCCAAGGAAGACGACCGGTACTTCCCCGGTGCTCGCCCCGCCCAGCAGCCACCCGAGGGCGACTGGTCCACCTGGGTCATCCTGGCCGGGCGAGGCTTCGGCAAGACCCGCACCGGCGCCGAGTGGATCGTCGAGCTGGCCCTGCGTGAACGCCGGGCCTACGGCATAGCGGCGCCCACCTTCGAGGACGCCCGCGACATCTGCGTCGAAGGTGAGTCCGGCGTGCTCGCCGTGCTCGAACGCCGCGGCTACCGCGACGGCACCACCTGGAACCGGACGCTCGGCGAGCTGATGCTGCCCAACGGATCCAGCCTCAAGCTGCGCTCCGCCGAGCAGGTCGAACGCTTCCGTGGCCGCAACTTCGCCGCCTCCTGGTGCGACGAGCTGGCTGCCTGGCGCTACGCCGACGCCTTCACGCAGCTGCGCCTGGCCACCAGGGTCGGCAACCAGGACGGGCGCATGATGGTCACCACGACGCCCCGGCCGACGAAGCTGATCCGCGGCCTGCTCGACCGGCCCACCACCGTCACCACCGTCGGCTCCACGTTCGACAACGCCGCCAACCTGAGCCCCGCCGCCCTGGCCGAGCTGCGCTCGCTGTACGAGGGGACCCGCATCGGACGCCAGGAGCTGTACGCCGAGCTGCTGGTCGACACCCCTGGGGCACTGTGGACCCAGGACCTGATCGACGGCCATCGAGTGGAGGCAGCGCCCAGCATGAGACGGATCGTGGTGGCCATCGACCCGGCGGTCACTTCCGGCGAGGACTCCGACGACACCGGCATCGTGGCCGCGGGCCTCGGCACCGACGGTCACGTCTACGTGCTCGCCGACCGCACGCTGCGGGCCAGCCCCGACCGCTGGGCGCGCGCCGCGGTCGACCTGTACGACGAGCTGGAAGGGGACCGCATCGTGGCCGAGGTGAACAACGGCGGCGACCTGGTCGAGCTGGTGCTGCGCACGGTGGACTCCTCGGTGCCGGTGCGCAAGGTCCACGCTTCGCGCGGCAAGCGGGTGCGCGCCGAGCCGGTCGCTGCGCTGTACGAGCAGGGCCGGGTGCACCACGTCGGCGGCCTGGCCGAGCTCGAGGACCAGCTGTGCACGTGGACGCCTGACTCGGGCGACTCGCCGGACCGCCTCGACGCCCTGGTCTGGGCGGTCACCGACCTGGCCATCGACCAGCGCAAGAGTCGCCGTCGGTCGATCGTGAACGTGGCCGCATGACCATGCTGCCCGCCGTTCCCGAGCAGCGCCTCATCCTGCCCACCGGCGTCCGTGACCCCTCGGGCGCCACCCGCCAGCTGTACTACACCGGCCCCGGGCAGGCCATGCCGTTCGAGTGGAACGCCGACCAGGCCTTCCGCCTCGGCTACCTGGCCAACGTGATCGCCTACCGCTGCGTGCAGATCATCGCCAACGCCATCGCCGCGGTGCCCATCGTCGTCGGCCGGGACCGCCGTCGCAGCGCCGACACCAACCCCAACGCACCGCTGGCCCGCCTGCTCGGGCCTCCGCCCGGAGGCCCGGCGCCCAAGCTCTCCGCTCGCAAGCTGATCCGCTGGACGATCGCTCAGCAGCTGGTGACCGGACGGCGGGCATGGGAGATCGAGACCGACGACGGCCGCGAGGACGGCGCCATCGTGGCGCTGTGGCCGCTGGTCGCTGCTCGCTTGGACACCGAAGCCTCCGAGGGCGGCATCGAGTGGTTCAAGGTGTTCACCTACGGGCGGGGCGACAAGCCGGTCAAGCTCCCACCGGGCCGGGTGTTCTACGGGTGGGACCCGGGCGGGCTCGACTTCCGCCAGGCCGAGTCGCCGCTGATGGCCTGCCGCTTCGACCTGTCGCTGGCCATCGCCGCCGACCGGTACTCGGTGGCCTTCCTGCGCAACAACGCCACCCCCGCCACGGTGGTCACCACGACGCAGTTCCCCGACGAGGAGCACCGCCGCCGCTTCCGCCAGCAGTGGTCGGCCGAGTTCCAAGGGCCGGACAACGCCGGGCGCACCCACTTCCACGAGGTGGGCGACGACGGAGACGGGCCGGTGTCGGAGACCATCGACGTCAAGGTGCTCGGCCTCAGCGCCAAGGACGCCCGCCTGGTGGAGCTCCGCCGCGACGCCATGGCCGAGGTGGCGATGGCGCTCGGCGTCCCCTGGTCGAAGCTGGACGCCAGCGGGCGGACGTTCGACAACGCCGAGGTGGAGGACCGAACGTTCTGGGAAGAGCGCCTCCTGCCCCTCATGGAGGACTTCACCGACGACGTGAACATGCAGCTGGCGCCCCGGCTGGGGGGCGAGGTCTGCTGGTTCGACCTGTCCGTGGTGCGGGCGCTCAAGGGCAAGCCCCGCTTCGCCACCATCGACACGACGGCGATGCTCACCCTCGGCGTGGTCATGCCCAACGAGGTCCGCGAGGACCTGATGCTGGAGCCGATGGACGGCGGCGACGAGCCGCTGGAAGCCCCGCAGGCCCCTCCCGTTGCCCCTGTGCCGGCCGTGATGCCCCACGATGCCATCGACATGCCGGTCGAGCCTCCTGTGGCCATGCAGGCCCCCGAGCGCGAGGACCGCGCCGCCGACCCCGCCACCATCGAGGCCCGCCGAGCCAAGATCTGGCGAGCCTCCGACGCCGTCGTGCGCACGCTCGAAGGGCGCTGGGAACGAGCGTTCCGTCGCCTGTTCGAGCGTCAGGTGGTCGCTTCGCTGGCTCGGTTGAAGGGCAAGCGAGGTCGCCAGATGCTGGAGGAGCGGGCCCCGGCCGACCCGCTCGACCCCGCTGCCATCTTCGACCCCGCCTTCTGGGCCGACGAGACCCGCCAGCTGGTGGCCGACCTGTTCGAGGAGGTGGCCACCGCCGGGCTCAACCGCCTCTCATCGGTGTTCGGTGTGGCCTTCGACGTGTCCGACCCCTGGGTCCAGACGTTCATCGACGCCCGGGCCAACCAGCTGGCCGGGCCGGTCACCGACACCACGTACCAGGCGATCCGGGACACGCTGGTCGAAGGGGTCACGGTGGGCGAGGACGTCGACGCCTTGGCTGACCGGATCCGCCACGTGTTCGCCGTGGCCGACGACGTGCGGGCTACCCGCATCGCCCGCACCGAGGTCATCTCGGCCTACAACGGCAGCGCCACGCTCGGCGCGGTGCAGCTGCCCCGTGACGTGGTGGCCGGCCAGGAGTGGATCGCCACCCGCGACGCCAAGGTGCGTGACGCCCACGCCGAGGCCGACGGCATGACGGTCGAGGTGGGGGCCCCGTTCACGGTCGACGGCGAGGGCTTGGAGTACCCCGGCGACCCGTCAGGGTCGGCTGCCAACACGGTCAACTGCCGCTGCACGGTGGCGTTCCTGACGCCCGAGGAGTTCGCCACGGCCGGTGCCCGGGCCCCGCTGCAGGTGGAGACCCGCACCGCGCTGGCCCTGCTGGGTCTGGTTCCCACTGGAGAGTTCGACGTGCTCGGCTTCCGCCGGGTGCTGGAAGGAGTGGCGGCATGAGCGCCAAGCGTGAGACCCGCAAGGCCGAGCTGCGGGCGGTGAGCAAGGATGGCAAGCCGGGCGTGACGTTGAAGCCGATCACCCCCAACATCGTCGACGACTACGGCTCGGTGTTCCTGCCCGACGCCTTCGACGCCAGCCTGGCCAAGCGCATGCCGACGCTCGTCTGGGCGCACGACTGGTCCGAGCCCCTCGGTCCGGCCACCGGCTACACGGTGAGCGAGGACGGCCCCACGGTCGACTTCGCCTTCTCCGACTTCGACGCCGTCCCGATGGCCCGACGGGCCCACGCCCAGGTGGCCGACGGCACCATCGTCGACTGCTCGGTCGGGTTCTGGAACACCGAGCGACGGCCACCGACGAAGGACGAGGAGACCAAGTGGGCCGGAGCGCGCGAGGTGATCGTGGCTGCCGACCTCGACGAGGTCAGCCTCGTGCTGCGGGGCGCGGTGCCGGGAGCCAAGGTGCTGGCCGTGCGCGCCGGACAGGTCTCCGTCGATGCGGTGGTGGAGATCGCCAAGCGCAAGGCCGCGGGTGAGCTGACCGACGAGGAGGCGAAGGCCGCCATCGAGCTGCTCGCCCACGCCGACACCGACGAGCAGCAGGAGCAGCCGCCGCCGGTCGACGACGGGACGGCCGAGGCCGAGGCCGCTGCGCTCGAGGTGGACGTGGACGCCGCGCTGGCGCTCGTCGATCGCAGCCGCCGGTAGGTCAACACGTCGGGCGCACCGTGACGCCCGATGCGACGTCTCCTGCTGACCGTCCTGCTCGCGCTCGGCCTGGTGTTGCCGGTGGGCAGCACCGCCGAGGCCCACTCGTTCGGGGCGCAGGGGCCGCCGCACACCCACCTGAGCAACCCCGGCTGCACCGCGTACGACTGCTGGCGTTGGATCCTGGTCAACGGGGCGATCCTGCAGGGCCCCGCCTTCCACCTGGCCGGCGAGATGCCGCTCGTGCTCGTCGTCTGCTCCCAGCGGGTCTCGGGGCCTGGCGGCGCCCAGATCTGGGTGTGGAACAACGAGCACCTGGGCTCGTCCGGCCAGGCCGGCTACGCCCATCCGTACTGCCAGCTGCCCGCCTACAGCGGCACCCCCTGGTCCGTCAGGCCGTGAGGGTCGCCGTCTACCCGGCCGACCTGGGCGGGTGCGGCCACCATCGGATGATCTGGCCTGCCCGGACACTGCAGGCCCAGGGCGCCGACGTGCGCCTGGTGATGCCCGCTGACCACGACCAGATCCAGTCCTGGTGGATGGACGGCGACGACGGTCCGAAGGTCCTCGACGTCATGGTCCCCGACGCCGACGTGGTGGTCATCCAGCGTCCCCTGCAGAACACCTTGGTGGCTGCCATCCCCATCATGCAGGCCAAGGGCGTCAAGGTGGTGGTCGAGATCGACGACGACTTCGAGGCCATCCACCCGCAGAACATCGCCTGGCACACCGTGCACCCGAAGTTCAGCCCGTCCCGCAACTGGCATCACCTCCTCCACGCCTGCCAGCTGGCCGACCTGGTGACCGTCACCACGCCCGCCCTGGCAGCCCGCTATGGACGCCACGGCCGGGTGGCCGTCGTGCCGAACATGATCCCCGAGCGGTATCTGGACATCACCCGTGAGCCCCACTTCGACGTGTGGTGCGGCTGGTCAGGCTCGGTCGAGACCCACCCGACCGACCTGCAGGCCGCCCGGGGCGGGATCGCCACCGCGGTGCGTGACGCCGGGGCCCGCTTCGCGGTGATCGGCACCGGTCGGGGCGTGCAGCGCGCCCTTGGCCTGGCCGAGGCGCCCCACGCGGCGGGCTGGCGGGCCATCGACGAGTACCCCGAAGCCCTCGCCCAGCTCGATGTCGGCGTCGTCCCCCTCGACCTGATCCCGTTCAACGCCGCCAAGAGCTGGCTCAAGGGCCTGGAGATGGCCGCGGTCGGCGTCCCCTTCGTCGCATCGCCCACCGCCCCCTACGTCGAGCTGGAGGCTGCGGGGGCGGGGATCGTGGCCAACCGGTCGAAGGACTGGGCGCGTGAGCTGCGCCACCTGCTCACCTCGGCCGACGCCCGAGCCCACTTCGCCGGTCAGGGGCGTTCCTGCGCCAAGCGCATGACCATCGAAGGCAACTGCGAGCAGTGGTGGGATGCCTGGTGTTCGTCGGTCAACGCCATGAGCGCAGTGTGACGGCGTGGGTGCGAAGCTGAGTCCCGAAGGTCGGCGCGCGGTGGACGCCTACACCGCGGCCGAGCTCCACCGCTTCCTCGTCGAAGACGCCGTGAGGCGCCACGCCACCTGGCTGCCGTGGGCGGTGGCCGCCTACGAGCGCATCGGCGGCAACGACCCCGACGCCATGGAGGCCGCCTACCAGGCGGTCCTCGACGAGGTGGAGGCGCTGACCGGGCTGCGCCTCATGCCGATGGGCTGAGCGTGTCGACCTTCACCATCGACGACCTGGCCGAGGACTGGGGCGAGGCCGACACCCCGGCCACCGAGCGCTTCCCGGCCACCGCCAACCAGTGGGCCTGGCAGCGCGACGGCGTGGTGATCCTGCCCGGCTTCGCCCCCGAGGCTCTGATGGCGTTGTACGAGACCGAGTGGCTGGCCGTCAACGGCGGCTTCGGGGCGCAGCCCGGCTGGCTGGAGTCCTACGCCTCGCCCGGTGGCTGGGACTACGCCACCCCGTACATGGACTACCCGATGCTCAAGGCGCTCTGCTGCGAGGCCGGGCTGGCCACGGTGCTGGCCGAGCTGATCGGTGAGCCCGCCGGCGTGCACCTCAACCTCACCGGTTGGCGCTCCACCCGACGTGACTGGCACTTCGACCAGTACCTCAACCCGCCCGGCGTCGGCGCTCACTACGCCGCCGTGTGGCTGGCCCTCGACGACATCCACCCCGACTCCGGGCCCTTCCAGTACGTGCCCGGGTCGCACCACTGGTGGCCGCCCATCTCCCAGGACCTGATGCGCCAGGCTCTCGGCCTGGAAGGCGCCACGCCCCAGTGGCCGGCCGCCTCCGAGCGCATCCTCACCCCGCTGTTCGAAGCCGAGCTCGAAGCGCGCCACGTCACCCCGACCAGCTACCGCCCCGTTCGGGGCGACGTGCTCATCTGGCACAGCCGGCTCCTGCACCGTGGCTCCGTCCCGCGGGACGAGACGATGGAACGCCGGGCGCTCATCTCCCACTTCTCCGGCATCCACCACCGACCCGACATGCCGCCGGCGCGCCACCACCCGCTCGGCGGCTGGTGGTTCCCGCTCGACGGCCGTCAGCCGGTCCGATGACCATCGAGGAACGGCTGTGGGAAGAGCGTGCCGCGCATCGCATCGTGGTGGACGCCGGGGGGTGCTGGATCTGGCAAGGGCCTCTACGACGAGACGGATACGGTGAGTTGCGCGTCCATGGTCAGCTTTGGTTGGCGCATCGGTTTGCCTATGTGGCGCTGGTCGCGGACGTCCCCGCGGACCTGACGCTTGACCACCTGTGCCGTGAGCGGTCCTGCGTCAACCCGGACCATCTGGAGCCAGTGACGCGCGGTGAGAACGTCCTGCGCGGCGAGCTGGGCACCGTCAAGGCATGGCGAGCCGGCACCTGCATGAGGGGGCATCCTCGCTCAAAGGAGAACGCCTATTGGCGGAAGGATCGACCCGGGGCCTGGAACTGTCGAGCGTGTTGTCGCGAGCGGGACAGAAAGCGCGTGCGCTGATGTGGTTGAACGTAGGGTGCGGGTCCTTCAGGGCGCCTCCGCCTTGGTTGAATCTGGACTGCCACGACGGTGACGGGGTCCACCCCGACGAGGTGGTGGATCCGGACCGGCCGCTGGCCACCTACCCGGACAACCGGGTGGACCGGGTCTACATGGGCCACGTGCTCGAGCACATCCCCTGGCCCGACGTCCCCGCCTTCCTGGCCGACATCCACCGGGCCCTGCGCCCCGGCGGGGAGATCTGCGTCGTCGGCCCCGACATCCTGCGGGTGCTCAAGCGGTGGAAGGAAGACCTCGACCCCGAAGGCTGGGACCTGATCGAGTCGATCCTGGAGAACCCCTGGGACCGCTGCTATGGCGAGACCGGCTACGGGCTGATCTACGAGGAGCCCCGCTGGAAGCATTCCCGGCACTGGTGGAACTGCTACGAGGCCCGGGTGGTGTTCCTGTTCCGCCAGCACACCGAGTTCGTCGACGTCGAGCCCCAGCCGATCCACCCCGAGCAGCTTGGATCATGGCCGCTGGTCGCCTACACCTTGCACCAGTGCGCGGTCACCGCCCGGAAGGCGGGCGGGTGAAGATCCTCGTCACCGGGGGCTGCGGGTTCGCCGGCCACCATCTCGTCGAGCACGTGCTCGCCACCACCGACCACCAGCTGGTGGTGCTGGACTCGCTCACCTATGCCGGTCGGGTGGACCGGCTCACCGACATCGCCGGCTACGACCCCGACCGGGTCAAGATCCTGTGGCACGACCTGCGCGCCCCACTCCCCGACCATCCGGCCCTCGACGACGTCGGGGCGGTGTTCCACCTGGCTGCCGAGTCCCACGTCGACCGGTCCATCGCCGACCCTGTCCCGTTCGTGACGAACAACGTCGCCGCCACCCTCAACCTGCTGGAGTGGGCGCGTGGTCGGGACCTCTCCCACTTCGTGCAGATCTCCACCGACGAGGTCTACGGTCCGGCCGCCGAAGGGCATGCGCACGCCGAGTGGGAGCCGCCCATCCCGTCGAACCCGTATGCGGCGTCGAAGGCCTCACAGGAGGCGCTGGCCATCGCCTGGTGGCGGACGTTCGACGTCCCGGTGGTGATCACCAACACCATGAACCTCTACGGCGAGCGCCAGCACCCGGAGAAGTTCGTGCCGATGCTGGTCAAGCGCATCGCCCGCGGCGCTCCCGTCGAGCTGCACGGCCGGCCGGGACCGGAGGGATGGGAGCCGTCGGCGCGGCACTGGCTCCACGCCCGCAACCACGCCGACGCCCTGGTCTGGCTCCTCGGCCAGCCGGTGGCGCGCTACGGCGTGGACGTCGACCGGCCGGACCGGTGGCACGTTGCCGGCGAGGAGCGCACCGTTGTCGAGATGGCCGAGACGGTCGGTCAGATCCTGCATCGGCGACCGTCGATCCGATGGGTCGACTACCACTCCTCTCGTCCCGGCCACGACCACCGCTACGCGCTGGACTCCGCCAAGATCCACGCGGCCGGGTGGAAGCCGCCGTTCAGCCTGGACGACGCGCTGGAACGGACCGTCGTCTGGATGGTCGGCCACCCGCAGTGGCTGCGATGATCCGTCGCTGGTGGCGCAATCGGAGGCTGGTCGCCGAATGCGAGACGTGCGGCCGGACCGTGCCACGTCGCAAGGCGGTCGTGTTGACGGAGACCTTCCCCGAGGAGTGGGGCGGGTCGGCCATCGCGGCCACCTTCTGCCGCTCCCACGACCCCCGCTAGCGTCCGCGGCGGTGTCGAGGAGCGACGTGCTGCGCGAGGCGTTCCGCCGCTATCACGCCCGGGAGATCACCCTGTCCCAGCTGCTGGCCTGCATCGCCACCTGGCGTCGATAGGTCAACGTCATTCCGTAACCGTTTCGACATGAAACGACTCGCCCTTCTGGTTCTGGTCGCCCTCACCGCCTACACGCCCGCCCAGGTCGCCCGCTGGATGGAGCTCCACCAGCTCGACCCTGCCACCGCGCAGCAGGTCTCCGACGCCTACCTGGCCGAGAAGGCTGCGATGACCACCGGCCGGCCCTGTCCGGAGTGGTTCGACCTGGCCCTCGAGGTCGGCTGGGAGCCGGACCAGTGGCCAACCATGGCCCGCGTCATGCACGCCGAGTCCATGTGCGTCGAAGACGCCTACAACGGCTCCGGGGCCACCGGGCTGATGCAGGTGATGCCTGCCTGGGCCGATGACTGCGGCGGCACGGCGTCCGAGCTGTTCGACGCTGCTTTCAACCTGGCCTGCGCCCTCCACGTCCACGACGTCTCCGGCTGGGGGGCCTGGTCCACCTACTGAGGTCAACGCCCTCCCGGCATCCTCCGAGCAGCCGCTGTGCCTGGCCGATTGCTCTGTGGCAGCGACGTCCAACCCATCCAGTTGCACGTCCCCGAGGAGCACCCTCATGCCCTATGCGCCCACCGTGAAGGCCGAAGACGGCCTTCCCGAGATCCGCCAGCACCTGGCCGGCGCCGGAGAGTACCTCCGCGACCTCCGAGCCGGACCCGAGGACAAGCGTCCCCCCACCTACGCCGACGACCTCCGCTCGGCCGTCGACTTCATCCACATGTTCGACTCGATCGAGAAGGCCCTCGAGGCCGGCGAGCGGGCCGCGCAGGCCGAGGCCCGCACCAAGGCCGAGGCGGCCGCCAAGGCCAAGGGCCCCACCGGCGCCTTCGCAGAGCTCGAAGAGGCCCGCATCTCCGCCGGCCGCGAGTTCGTCGCCGCCGAGGGCTACGAGGAGTGGGCCGCGAAGCAGCGGGGCACCTTCGAGGTCGAGGTCCGCACGCTCATCGACTCCGGGGTCGTCGACCCCGCCGGCGGTGTGTGGCGACCGGTCGGCACCCCGTACATGGCAGCCGGAACGGCCCGCCAGATCCGCCTGTTCATCCGCGACGTCCTCTCGGTGCAGCAGACCGGGCTCGCCTCGGTCCCCTACATCCGCGAGGTGAATGCCCTCACCAACGAGGCCGGCGCCCTGATGACCTCCGAGGGCTCGGCCAAGCCCGAGGTCGTCATGCAGTTCACCCAGGTCGACGCTCCGATCCGCAAGATCGCCGCCTGGATCCCGGCCACCTCGGAGATCCTGGCCGACGCGCCCACCCTGCGTGGCTACATCGACAACCGGCTCCGCTACATGCTGATGCTGCGTGAAGAGGCCCAGGTGCTCAACGGCAACGGCACCGCACCCAACCTGCGGGGCATCCTCCAGACCGTCGGCGTGCAGACCCGCGCCGCAGTCGCCACGGACCTGCCCGGCACCATCGGCCTGGCCATCGGCCTGGTCGAGAACGTGGACGGGGAAGCCAACTTCGTGGCGCTCAACCCGCTCGACTACTGGGCCGGCATGACCCGTCGTCAGGCCAACCAGTTCGACAACGGGTTCGGCGGCTCGGCGCCGGCGCAGCAGGAGGCCTTCACCTGGGGGCTCGCCGCGGTCCGCACCCGGTCGATGGTCGCCGGCAAGGCGCTCGTCGGCTCCTCGATGGGAGCCACCATCTTCGAGCGCGAAGGCGTCACGGTGCGGGTCGGCGACCAGCACAACGACTACTTCGTCAAGAACCTGGTGGCGATCCTCGCCGAGGAGCGCATCGGCCTGGCCGTCCACCGGCCCGACTGGTTCGTCGACACCACGGTAACCCCGTAGGTCCCCTGCCAGGGCTGCATGACCGGGCACCTCTCCGCACCCGCTCAGGGGTGCCCGGTCTGCGGCGGCTGCCAGCTCACCCTGCCGCCGCACCCGATCGACTACCCGTTCCTACCCGGAGGTTTCGACCCCATGGCCGGCCAGGACTTCGTCATCGCCCCCCATCGCATCGTCGACGAGGAGCTGTGCCGAGTCGTGTACGGGGAAGGGGACTTCGTCCCGATGGCCGACGCCGTCAAGTACGGGCTGGTCAAGGCCTCCAAGGCGGCCAAGAAGCCGGCAGTCGAGGAGCCCAAGCGGGGCGCCCGCCGACGCACACCCGCCGAGGACCGGGCCCACCGGCCCGCCGAGGACCGCTGATGGCCCTCGTCACCTTCGCCCGCTACCAGGCGATCACCGGCGACATCGACACGCCCGAGTACCTGGTCTCGGCCAGGATCGAGTACGCCGTCGAGCTGCTCGAGGACGAGCTGGCCCGCCCGTTGGCGGCGGCTGAGCGCACCGAGGAGCTGTGGCCCACCCGTGACGGCCGGCTGTGGCCCACCGCCACGCCGATCACCGACTCCGGCGGCTACTTCGTCGACGGCCTGGCGCTGCACGCCTCGCTGTTCCCGGCCGTGTTCGACTTCGTTGGAGGCACCACGGCGGTGACGGTGACCTACACCGGTGGCTGGGTCGAGCGCACCGCCAACCCGGTCGCCGACAACCGGCTGCCCACCTGCATCGAGCGAGACCTGGCCTTCGCGGCCATGGCACTGGCCGACCCCACCGCAGGCAGCCTGTCGGGGCTTCCGGCCGGGGTCACCGCGGCGACGGTGGGGGACGTGTCGGTCACCTTCGGCCCGGGCGGCGCCGGCGCGGCGTCGGAGTCCCAGGTCAGCTGGTCGGACGAGACGCTCGCCTACCGCTACACCCGGGTCGGCTCACCCGTCGGCTGCGACCTGGGGGGCTGGTGGTGAGCCTCCCTCTGGCCACCACCACCGTCACCATCCGCCGACCGGAAGGCGGAGACGACCCCTACGAGGCCGACAGGGGTTCGTTGGTGGTCAGGGGCAGACGAGCCCACATCGGCTCCCCCCATGGCTCTGAGACGATCGTGGGGGGTTCTAAGGAGGTCGTGGACGCAGTCCTGCGCCTCGACCCTTCTCCCTGTCTGACCCACCGGGATCTGGTCACCGACGACGGCACCGGGGAGTGCTGGTCCGTCGTGTGGGTCCGCCAGCGCCAGGGCCTCGGTCTCGACCACCAGGCGGTCGGGCTGCGCGCCGTGAAGGGCGGGGCCGATGGCTGACGCCTACGTCGTGTTCGACCAGGCCGCCCTCGACGAGCTGTTCGCCTCGCCCGAGGGCCCGACCGGTAAGGAGCTGGCCCGCATCGCCATCAGGGTCACCTCAGCGGCGAAGCGCAACGCCTCCGGGCGTCCTGGGCCCCGGGTGGTCACCGGTCGGCTGCGCTCGTCGATCACCTTCGAGCTCGGCCGCAACGGCAAGACGCTGGTGGCGCGCATCGGGACCAACGTCCACTACGCCCCCTACGTCGAGATGGGCACCTCCCGCGCTCCCGCCTACCCGTTCCTGCGCCCCGCCCTCTCGGCCGCCGGCGGTAGCGGGCCGTGAGCGCCTGGCCCGATGTCGAGGGCGGTGTGCGGGACTGGCTGCGCGCCGACACCGCCATCACGGCGCTGGTCGCCGGCCGGGTGTTCTTCGGCATCCCGGAAGGGGCCACCGACGCCACCTTCCCCCTCGTCACCGTCGCCCGGGTGGGCGGCGGCCAGGACCCGAGCGAGGCGCCTCTGGATCTCGCCCTGATCGATGTGAGCGTCTGGGGCCGGCTGCGGGACAAGGCCGGCGCCACCGAGGTGCTCAACGCCGTGCGGTCACGCTTGGAGGAGATCCGCGGCCGGACCACCCTGGCCACCGGTGTCGACGCCTTCGGAGCAGAGGTCGTCGGCGTCGTCTGGCTCCCGGACGCAGACAACGCCAGACCCAGGTACTCGGTGACCGCAGAGGTGACCGCGATGGCCGCCTAGAGCGGCAGGAAGAAGGCCACAGATGGCAGCAGGAGGCGTAGCCGGCAACGTCCAGCTCGGACCGGGCCGGCTCTACTACGCACCTCTCGGCACCGCCGAGCCGACCAGCGCATCGGCGGCCCTGCCGTCGGCGTGGAAGGTCGTCGGCTACACCGAGGAGGGCACCGCGATCGAGACCGAGCTCACCTCGGAGGCGATCGAGGTCGCCGAGGAGCTCGACCCGATCCGCTACGTGATGACCAAGCGGGCATCGCGGGTGGTGTTCACCATGGTCGAGGCCACCGTCTCCCACCTGGCCCTCGCCCTCGGCGCAGGCGCGGCGACCACCGACACCGGCACGGCGTTCGAGTTCCCCGACCCCGACGCCATCGTGGCGGTCATGTTCGTGTGGGACAAGCTCGACGTCCCCGGCTCGCTCAACCGGCGCTGGGTGTTCCGCCAGTGCACCCCGTCGGGCACCATTGCGCTGACGGTGCGCAAGGCGCCGGCCAAGTCGGCGATCCCCGTCACCTTCAACGTCGAGAAGCCGTCGACCGCGAAGCCGGTCATCGTCTACCCGAACGCCGCCGGCCAGATCGCGTAGCGCCGCCATGGCGCACTTCGACGCCGACGCGGCGCTGCGTGGCTACCCCTTGGCGCGCCGCGAGACGGTCACCTTCACCATCGGCGACGAGAAGTTCGTCGCCCTCCCCGAGCCGTCGCTGGGCGACGCCCTCGACCTGCACGACGCTCCGGAGATCACCCCCACCACCAACGGTGAGGCGGTGTTCGCCCTCGCGCACTTCATCGAGCGGATGCTCCCCGACGAGGACCGGCCACGGTTCCGCACCGCCCTGCGCGCCATCCCGGCGACGCAGGGCGGGATCGTCGTCGAGCTGGGCGACTGGCTGGTCGAGCAGATCACGGGAAACCCTACGAAGCCGCCCGGCAGCTCTGCATCTGGGCGGTCCACAACTGGTCCCACCTCCAAGAAGCGTACGGCTGGCAAGAGCCGCTCGAGCTGATGCCAGCCCGGCGCGCCTTCCCGTTCATCTACTACCGCCTCGTGAGCCTGCTCACCGAGGAGGGAAAGGTGCGGGTCAACGCCCTCCTCGGTGACCCGGCCGCCATCGAGGAGCGCCGGTCCATGAACCTGGAGCTGCTGGCCGACATGGACGCCGAGGTCGGCTGATGAAGATCGCCGACGCCTACGTCGAGGTCACCGCCAAGACCGACAAGGCCGGGAAGGGCATCGACGACCTGGGCACCAAGGCCAGCGGGCTGTCGGCCCGCTTCGGTGATGCCTTCGAGAAGGCCGCGGCCAAGTCTCCGATGCTCACCGGGGCGCTGGACAAGGTGGGCCTGTCGGGGGCCAAGGCCGGCTCGATGATCGCCACCGCCCTGCCCGGCGCCGCGCTGGCGGCCGGAGCGGCCATCGGCGTCTTCGCGCTGAAGTCGATCGGCGAGTTCGAGAAGACCGCCCTGGCCGCCGACAAGTTTCGTGACGCCACCGGCCTCTCCCTCGACCTGAGCTCGAAGTGGATCGCGGTGGCCGACGACGTGGGCGTTTCGGCCGGCACCATCCAGACCGCCTTCGGGAAGATGGAGCGGGCCATCGACACCAACCGCAAGGCCTTCGGTGACCTGGTCGTCACCGCGAAGGACGGCTCGATCGACCTGGGAGCCACCTTCCTCAACGTGATCAAGCACGTACAGGGGATCAAGGACCCGATCGAGCGGGCCAACGAGTCGGCCAAGCTGTTCGGCCGCGGCTTCGCCGAGGTGTCCGACATCATCTCCACCGACGCCGACACCTTGACCAAGAAGCTGTCCGAGGTTTCCGACGCCCAGATCATCGACGAGGCCGAGGTGCGCAAGGCCCGCGACTACCAGGCCGCCATGGACAACCTGGGCGACGCGGTCAAGGACCTGCAGATCGCCTTCGGCGAGGCGTTGGTGCCCGCCATCTCCGACGCCACCAACTCCCTGACCGGGTTCATCGACCTGGGCAAGCAGGTGAACGCCAGCACGGGCGGGTTCCTGGACACGGTGGTCCGCTCGGCGCGGGAGGTCCTCGACCCGGTGGAGCGGGCCAAGCACGCATGGAAGGACTATCTCGACATCATCGGCATGGGTGGCGACAAGGCCAAGGGCTTCGGCGACATCCACCGCAACGTGTTCTCCGAGGCGGTCGGCGCCGTCCAGCGCTGGTCCGACCAGTTCCCACCGGCCGGCGAGGCGGGCGCGGACGCCATGGATGTGATCTCGGCCGCCTACGACGCGCTCAAGGGCAACCTGGCCGGAGACGAGGCGATCCTCAACCTCCAGGACCAGTTCGACGAGGTGGGCCGGAGGGCGAAGGAGGCTTGGGACAAGACCGCCGCCGGGGCCGACGACGCGAAGCAGGCCGTGCGCGACAGCCAGAAGGCGGTCATCGACCTCAAGCAGAAGGTCATCGACTACGCCGCCGAGGTGGGGAACATCCCCCCGAAGAAGACCTCGGACATCCTGGCGCTCATCGACCAGGGCAAGCTGGCCGAGGCCCGGACAGCGTTGGAGAACGTGGCCGCAGCCCGAGCGGCGACGATCAGGGCCGCCGACCAGAACGTCCCATATGTCGAGGAGCGGCTCGCTTCCCTGGCCCGCAACCGAACCTCGACGATCACCGTCAACACTGTTGGTTATCAGAAGCTGGCCACTGGTGGACCGGTCAACCCCGGCACCTACATGGTCGGCGAAGCCGGACCGGAGATCCTCTCCATCGACGCCCACGGGCGGGGCTCGGTGACCAACGCCGGCGAGACGGCCCGCCAGGGCGCAGGGACCCAGGGCGGTCTGTCGATCGGCGTGCTCAACGTCGGTGACCGGGGCCAGGCCGCCGATGTCACCGACGCCATCGACCGCTACTGGTGGAAGGCCAGGAACTCGGCATGAGCGCCTGGACCGCCACCATCGGCACCACCGGCCTGGTCGTCGGCAAGGGCACCACCTACCCGTGGGCCATCATGCCGGACCTGTTCGGGGTGCCGGAGATCCGCACCGTCGACTACTACCGCCCCGCCCGTCACGGCGAGGTCGCCGGCCAGGACCTCCTGGCCGCTCGCACCGTCGTGCTCGAGGTCCACGTCAACGCAGCCATCGAAGAAGACGCCGAGACGGCGCTGCACCAGCTCACCGTGGCGTTCAGCGCCGTCGACGCCGACACCACCCTCGACATCGAGGTGACCGGCGCCGTCGCCTACCGGCTCTACGGCCGGCCCCGCGGCGTCGAGGTGGCGCTCGACAAGCAGGTCCGAGGAGGCGTGATCAGGGCCCGCTGCACGTTCAAGGCGATGGACCCGAGGCTGTACATCGCTGCTGCGCAGACCCTTCCGATCAGCCTTGCCGGCGGTGGCGGCGGGCTCACGTTCAACGCCACCGCCGACTTCACCTTCGGCGGCGCGGTCTCCGGTGGCACCGCCACCGCCACCGTCGCCGGCACCATCCCGGTCCCCTGGGTGGCGACGATGACCGGACCTCTCACCAACCCGATCTTCGAGCATGTCGGCCAAGGCCGCCAGATCGCCCTGGTCGGCACTGTCAACGCCGGTGAGACGCTGGTGGTCGACTCCGACGCCCGCACCATCCTGCTCAACGGCACGACGTCGCGCTACTCGTTCCTCTCGTCGACCAGCAGGTGGTTCGACCTCACGCCCGGCGCCAACCTCCTGGCCTTCCGCACCTCGTCCGGCACCGGAACCCTCTCGCTCGCCTATCGAGCCGCCTACATCTAGGAGCGACCATGACCGTCGAAGACCCCCCGTTCGTCCTCCAGTCCGACGCCCACCCGGCCAAGGTGTTCCGCCACCTCGTCCAGGCGCTCTTCGGCTCACCCGTCGCGTCGCACACCCCGACCGCGGTGGTGACCACCGGTGGCGGCGGCAACGGTGTCGCCGGAGCCGCCGACTTGGTGGTGACGGCCAACGGGACGCCCAACATGACCGTCAACGTCTCGTCCGGCCTGGCCTTCGTGCGAGGCTCCGAAGCGGCCGACCAGGGCATCTACGCCTTCCATAACGACGCCACCGTGAACCTGGCCATCGGCACCGCCAACGGCTCCAACCCGCGTGACGACATCATCGTGGCCCAGGTGCGTGACGCCGGCGGCGGCTACTCGGGCGCCAGCAACGACGCCCGGCTCTTCGTGGTCGCCGGAACCCCCGCCGCGGTTCCGGCCGACCCGACCTTGCCGGTCAACTGCATCGCGCTGGCCCGCGTCCGCGTCGGCACCAGCGTGACCTCGATCGTCACAGGCAACATCACCGACCTCCGCAGACGGGCCTACACGGTCGGTGGGCGGGCGATCGTCACCTCGACCACGCGACCGACCGGCGCCGCGCTCTTCGACGGTCTGGAGATCTACGAGACCGACACCGACCAGGCCCTCACCCATGATGGAGCGAACTTCCTGCCGCCCGACAACGTGGCCGCCGGGGCACAGGGTCGCTACGCCCAGGTCGTGGCCAACCAGACCGGGATCAGCACTGAGGTCGACATCACCGGCCTCACCATCACCTTCACCGCGCTCGCCGGCCGCCGCTACAGGATCAGCGGCTACATGCGAACCCAGCAGCTCACCACCGCGTCCGACACCCAGGAGATCTACATCACCACCGGGGCCAACGTCAAGATCCAGATCTCCAGCCTTGTAGGAACCCTCAACGGGTTCAACGTCCACCAGCCAGCGGTGATCCTGGTGCCGGGTGCCGGATCGGTCACCTACAAGCTGCGGGGGGCCTCCATCGCGACCATGTCGATTCTCGCCGACGTGATCTACCCCGCGTACATCCTGGTCGAAGACATCGGGGTCTGATGCCCGTCCCGGTCTATCGGTATCTGGCCTACGACCTGCTCACCGGCATCCTGCTCGAGGAGCTGCCACTGCGTGACGTGTCCTTCGAGCTGCGCCTCAACGGAGCCGGCGCCTTCTCGGCCACCATGCCCACCGGGTTCCGCACCCGGAGCGGGGTCAGCCTCAACCGCATCTACCTTGGCGCCACCGAGCCCCTGCAGACCGCCCTCTACGTCGAGCGTGACGGCGTGCTGGTGTGGGGCGGGTGGATCATCGGCCGGGGCCGATCCTCGGAGAACGGCACCATCACCCTTGCCGGCGCCGACTTCTTCTCGTTCCTCAACCGTCAGACCATCGAGACCACCTTCACCTTCACCGTTGGGGTCGACGACCAGTTCGACATCGTGCGCGCGCTGGTCGACTGGCTCCAGGCCCAGGGCGGCGGCAACATCGCGCTGGCCGTCACCGCAGGTGACTCCGGGGTCACCAGGGACCGCACCTACTACGGCTACGAAGCCAAGAACCTGGGCGAAGCCATCTCGCAGCTGGCTGCGGTGGCGGACGGCTTCGACTTCGCGGTCGACGTCGGGTACTCCTCCGGCTTCCCCACCAAGACCCTGTCGCTGCACTACCCGAGCCGTGGCCGCGCGCTGGCCGACACCGGCCACGTGTTCGAGACCGGTCGCAACATCCTCACCTACGACTGGCCCGAAGACGGGGCCCGCACCGCGAACCGGGTCATCGCGTTGGGCGCCGGCGACGGCATCGACATGCTCACCACCGTCGCTGCCCGCACCGACCTGATCGACCTCGGCTACCCCCGCCTCAGCTCCGTGCTCTCCCTCAAGGACGTCTCCGTGGCCTCCACCCTGGCCGGCCACGCCCAGGCCGAGGTGGACGCCTACGGCCTGCCCACCGTCGCCCCCACCGTCACCGTGCAGGCCGGCGCAGAACCCTCCGTCGGGTCGTGGATCGTCGGTGACCAGGCCCGCATCCGCATCGAGGACGACGACCTGTTCCCCGCGCAGGCCGATGGCTCCGCCGGTCTCGACGTGGTGCGCCGCATCGTGGCCGCCACGATCCGCCCCGGCGAAGCAGGCGACACCGCCACGCTCACCTTCGCGGAGATCTGATGCCCCACGTCCCGCAGCGCTCCACCCTGGCCGGTGACCTGGCCGACATGGACCGGCGGCTGCGCAACCTGGAAGCCACCGCTCGCAACGGGCTCAGCCGCATCGCCTTCGCCTTCCAGAACGACGGCATCGCCGTCCCCACCTACGACGCCTGGTTCAAGACCGACGGCGTCACCACGTTCCCGTCGATCACCCTCGTCACCGGCAGGCGCTGCATCATCCAGGTGGGGGTCCTGGCCACTCAGTTCGGCTCCGCGTCGACGTTCAAGGCCAAGCAGGGGCTGTTCGGGTTCGGGCTCGACGGACTCAACCCCGACGACACGCCCACCTTCACCCAGAACCTGCGGCAGTTCTACTTCGACAGCAACAACCTGTACCTCCCGATGGCCTTCGCCGTCACCTTCGGCGGCACCGCGCCCGGCTGGGGCGAGGCGCTCGAGCCGGGCGTGCACACGTTCCAGGTCTGGTGCTGGGCCACCTACGACGGGGCGGGAAGCGTCGACCCGGTGTTCGACGACGCCTGGATCATGGTCACCCCGCTGGACGTCGTCTGATGCCCTTCGTGGCGCAGCGCTCCACCCTCGCCGACGCAGCTGCTGACATCGACCGTCGCATCCGCAACCTGGAGACGGCCCCACGGTTCGGCCTGGCCTCCATCGGCTTCGCCTCACAGGACCGCTCCATGGTCGTGCAGACCTGGGCCACATGGGTCGACGATGGAGTCCCGATCCCGTCCGACCCGGACCCTACGGCGGTGAACCTGCCAACCCTCACGACACGAACCGGCACCCAGGTCATCGTCACCACCGGCGTGACCGTCGACCGGTTCGGCACCGGACCCACGGCGCTGCTCTCCGCCGGTGGCCGCTTCGGCATCGGCATCGACGGCGGCCACCCCGACGACGTCGGCACCTTCGCCTACCGTCTGTTCCGCAACGTCGGCAACGCATCGCGTTGGAACCAGCAGTTCTCGTTCCAGGTCACCGGCCTCACCCGCGGGGAGCACAGCTTCGCCATGTGGGTGATGGTCGACCTGGACGACGCCACCTTCGGCGCCGAGCACCCGGTCGTCGCCGACTCCTGGCTGATGGTCATGCCCATCGACGTCGTCTGAGCAGGTCAACGGCGAAACCCCACCATCGGGGGCGTGGGTGCGTGGTGGATTCGAGACCTTGAGCAGGTGCTGCGTGCCGCCGGACCGCCAGGACCGATCAACCTGGTGGGCGGCTGGGAGAACCGCTCCAACAGCCACGGCGGCTACGACGCTGTCCGCGGGGTCGTCATCCACCACGACGCCGGTGGCAGCTCCGACACCGCCTCGGTCAACTTCCAGTGCTTCGTCGACGCCGACCGGCCCAACGCCGCCCTCCACGTCGGCCGCAAGGGCGAGGTGTGGATCATGGCGGCCGGCGCCACCAACACCCAAGGCTTGGGCGGTCCCATCGCCGGCGTCCCCCTCAACCAGGGCAACTTCCAGCTCATCGGCATCGAGATGGGTAACAACGGGGTCGGCGAGCCGTACCCGGCGCCCCAGCAGAACACGATCCTGTGGCTCTGCCGCACCCTCGTCGCCGTCTACGGCGCCCGCTTCGGCTTCGGTCCGGGCTCGGTCATCTCCCACTTCGAGTGGGCGCCGGCCCGCAAGAACGACCCTTCGGGGCCGTCGCGCTGGTCCCCTGGCGGAGGCCGTTGGGACATGGCCGCCTTCCGCTCCGACGTCGCCGTCCCCCCACCACCCCCAGGAGATGACTTCATGACCCCGGAAGACAAGACCTATCTTGATACCAAGTTCAAGACCCTGTTTGACGCCTACTTCGTCGACATCCGCGGCGTCGCGTTCGGTCAGCAGATGGTCGACACCATCAAGGCCGGCGTGCGCGCCGAGCTCGAAACCAGCTTCGGCCTCGACGCCCTGCGGACCGCTCTGGTAGCCGCCATCGGTGAAGCGCTCGCCGACGCCACCGTCACGGTCGACGCCGAAGCCATCGCCAAGGCCACCCTCGACGCGATGGCAGCCCGCCTAGCCGCCTGATGGCCGGCCGCCTACGCCGGATCGGCTACCAGCTCGGGGTCGTCCAGGCGACCACCGCCGCCCCACCGCGGGTGCTCGACTACTCCGGCTGGCGACCGACCGACGCCCAGCACCTCCAGATGCGTCAGGCCGGGATCGTTGGCGTGTCCCGCTACCTGTCGCTCCCCGACCAGGACTGGAAGGTGATCCACCGCGCCGAGTACGACCGCATCCTCGCGGCCGGCCTGTCGATCGTGCTCAACTGGGAGTACCAGAAGGGCTCAGCGCTCGGCGGGTTCATCCTCGGCGTGCAGCATGGTGCCGAAGCGCGCCGTCAGGCCCGCGCGCTCGGCCACCCCGACGAGCGGCCGATCATCCAGTCGCTCGACGTCGGCTACACGATGGCCCAGGCCCCCGGCGCCCTCGAGTACATGCGCGGCTTCAACGACGGTGGCGGCTGCGGCCCCCAGGGCATCTACGGGGCCCGTCACATCATCGACGAGTGCCTGGCCCGAGGGCTGGTGCGGGTCGGGTGGCAGACGGCGGCCACCTCGTGGGGCCCGGTGCCCGGCGTGTCGCCCAACGCCCACATCGTCCAGCGGGCCGAGAAGAGCTACCCGCAGTTCGCGCCCGGCCTGTACGACCAGAACGACATCGTGCGACCCGACTGGGGGCAGCATCCCGCCCCGGTCGACGCCGCCCACACCTGCCTGTTCGGCTACCCCTGCCCCTGGGCCGCCTGATGGTCTGGAGCCTGTGGCATCGCCTGTGCGCCTGGATCCAGTCGGGGGCCCGCTGGTGGAACCCGACCGACGAGAGCCGCTGGCGATGATCGCCGATCCCGGTGTGCTCGGCGCCATCATCGTCGCGGTCATCGTGTCGATCCTGGCCCCGCTCGTCATGGGCTGGGTGAAAGGCCAAACCCAGGCTCAAGCCATCGAACGGGCAACCATGCAAGCCGCCAAGGAGAAGGTCGACGCCCAGGCGGCACGCGCCCAGGAAGCCGAGGATCGCCGCGCCGAGAAGCAGCAGGACTGGGACCGGCAGGATCTCGTCGCCGAACGGGCCGAGACGGCCGCCGCCAGGCTCCTCGAATCTCAAGCCCTCCTCGCCAGACAGCAGGCCGCCGCCGCCGCTGTCCTCGCCGCCAACACCCGGACCGTCACCGATCAGCTCAAGGTGATCGACGACGGCCAGAGGATCATCCACAGCCTGGTCAACTCGACCCTCACCGCGTCGATGCAAGCCGACCTCGATGGTAAGCACCTCCTCCTCCTCGCCTTGCGCCGCAACGCCGAGCTCGAATCAGCTCCCCAGGACTCCAAGGACCTGCTCCTCGTCACCGAAGCCAAGGTCGCGGCGCTGGAGCAGGCGCTCGCGGAGCGGACCGAACAGCAGCGCCTCGTCGACGCTCAGCTCCAGAAGCAGAGCGATGACCGAGCCTCGACGGTGTGAGTGCGTGCAGATCTACCGGGTGGCAGCCCTCGCCGTCTCCGCCGTCCTGCTGGTCGCCCTGGTGGCCATGTTGCTGATGTCAGCCGAGCACGGCTCCACCGACCCAACGACGACGACGAGCACGAGCCTCGCCACGACGACCACGACGACCGTGCCACTCTCCGCCGAGCACAACGACGGGGTCATCTCCGAGGCCGAACGGGTGACCGTCGCCCCCACCCGGACGCTCGTCGCCCTCAACCAGCTCGCCCGCCTCGTCTGCACGACCGTGGTCAGCGCCCCCACCCGCGAAGCCGTCCGCACCTCGGTCTACACCCAGCTGCGAGCGACCCGCCTCAACCTGGACGCCGAGATCATGGCGATGCTCACCGAGCGGGTCGCTCGAGCTGCCTGCGAGGACGCCTGGCTGGCTCTTCCCTGACCAGGTCAACGCAGCACCACGACGATGGTGGGGACCCAGGAGGTCTTTCGCCCATGTTGAAGCCCTACCTCAAGGCGATCGTGGCAGTCGCCATCGCGGTCCTCACGACCGTCTCGACCGTCATCACCGACGGCGAGGTCACCGACGATGAGAAGAAGCTGATCGCCGGCGCGTTCCTCTCCGCCGTCCTCGTCTACCTCGTCCCCAACAAGCCCGCCGCGGGCTGATGCTCGCCGACGTCGTCTACGCCGGGGGGATCGTCGGCCTGCTGGTCATCGCCATTCCTGGTCCTCGGCGTCATCTGGCTCATCCGCCATGTCTGACCCCACGAAAGGGGCACCCGTGACCGACCCCGAGGACCTCACCATCGAAGCCGTCGGCATCGTGACCAACCCTGAGCCCGACGAGGACGCGGACGTGGATCCCGACGAGACTGAGTCCGAGGACAACTGATGGCCCTCGGCTACATCACCGCCCTGCGCAACGCCCGCCTCGACGCCATCACCACCTTCGCCGGCACCACCGCCAAGCTGAGCATCTACTCCGGCGCCCAGCCGGCGACCGGCGGCACTGCCACCACCCAGCTGGCGCAGCTCGTCTGCAACGCCACCTTCGCCCCGGCCGCGTCCGGGGGCGTGCTCACCCTGAACGCCATCACCGCGGACGCCTCCGCCGACGCCACCGGCACCGCCACCTGGTTCCGGCTGTTCAAGACGGACGGCACCACGATCGTGATGGACGGCACCGTGGGCACCTCCGGCGCGGACCTGAACCTCAACACCACCAGCATCGTGACCGGGGCCAACGTCGCGGTCACGTCGTTCGTGATCACCACCGGGAACCCCTGAGCCGCCAGGAGGGCTAGACCATGGCCCTCGTCTCGTCGGTCCTCACCGCCAACCTGGACCACACCGACCTCACCGTCTACACGACGGCGTCGATCTCCCCGGCGGCCAACACCCACATCCGGGTTTACTGGTCATCGGCTGGCAGCAGCACCGGCCCTGATGTCACCGTCACCGGGCTGGGGCTGACCTGGACCAAGAAGCAGTACCTGAGTGACGGTGGGCGGGCCATGGGCCTGTCCACGGCTATCACAGGGGGTTCTGCGCCTACGCCCGGGGTGTTGACGCTGACCTGTGGGGCTGCGGCCATCGGGTTGTGCTGGGTGGTGATGGGTGATGTCGGGGCGAACCTGACGACTCCGATGCCGCAGATGGTGGTAGCTGGAGGCCCGGGCGATACGGGATCGGCTACGTCCGAGACGGTGACGCTGGCATCCCCGGTTGCGTCCACCTCGAGGGCCAGCTTCTTCATAGCCCATAGGGCCAACGAGGTGACAACGCCTCGGGCTAGTTGGACTGAGCTGGCTGACTTCAATGGTTCGGCCCCGAACATGGGCTACGAGTTTCAGCATCGGACCGACGCCTTCGAGACGACGGCATCTGCGACGTGGTCTTCCAATGTCCGTCACCAGGGTATTGCGGTGGAGATCGCCGAGGCCACCGGCCCGCCGGCGGTCACCGGGACGCTCGCCAGGACGGAAGCCAACGACACCTCGGCGGCGACCGGAACCGAGACGTTCACCGGCACCCTCGCCCGGACCGAGGCGAACGACACGGCCGGCGCAGCAGGGGCGGTGGCCAACCCGGTCACTGGGACGCTGGCCCGCACCGAAGGCAACGACACCTCTGCAGCGGCTGGAGTCGAGACCTTCACCGGCGCGCTTGCTCAGACCGAGGGCAATGACACGGTGGTGGCAGCGGGGACGGTGGCAAACCCGATCACCGGCACCCTGGCCCGGACGGAAGGCAACGACACGGCCGCAGCGGTCGGGGTCGAGTCCTTCACCGGCACCGTCGCAAGCACCGAGGGCAATGACACCTGCGTCGCCTCCGGGAGCTCCATCACCGGGATCACCGGCGCGCTGGCCCAGACGGAGGCCAACGACACCGCCGCGGCCACTGGTGTCGTGGCCAATCCGATCACCGGCACGGTCGCTCGGACAGAGGCCAACGACACGGCGACCGCGACAGGCGTCGAGTCGTTCACCGGCAGCCTGGCCCAGACCGAGACGAACGACACCGCCGCAGTGGCCGGCCTGGTCGCCAACCCGGTCACCGGGACCCTTGCCCGAACGGAGGCGAACGACACGTGCGTCGCGTCGGGCACCTCGGTCTCCGGGGTCACCGGCACCATTGCCCAGACGGAGGCAAACGACACCACTGGCGCCAGCGGAACCGTCACCGTCCTCATCGCCGGCGCCCTGTCCCGCACAGAGGCCTCGGACACCGCCACCGCAACCGGGGCCGCAGCCAACCCGGTCAGCGGCTCCCTGGCCCGCACAGAAGCCAATGATGTCCTTGCAGCGGCCGGCGTGGCGGCCAATCCCGTCACCGGCACCCTCACCCGCACCGAAGCAAACGACACCGCCACCGCCACAGGGGTCGTCGCCAACCCGGTCGTCGCTGACCCCAACGCAGCCGAGCGTCTCGAGGTGGCCACCTCCGCTCGGCTGCTCGTGCGCACCTCGGCCCGCCTCGAGGCCATCGTGGCCCGCCTCACCGTCACCACCGAAGCCGGCCTGGATGTCGACACCAGCCTGCTAGTCCTAGCCAGGAGCTGACCTCGCCATGACCTCCACCTGCTTCAACGAGCCGCCCCGCACCGACGAACGGATCGCCGGCGCGCTCCTGCCCGACACCGGCATCTTCTGGCAAGAGGACGGCGTCTACCTCGACCTGTCCAGCGCATCGGTCTGGCTGGTGGAGTGCCGGGCGCCGTGGGGGCAGCTCATGTTCGCCAAGTCGACCGGCGTCACCGGAGCGGTCGGGTCGAAGACGGTCGCCTCAGCCACGATCGCCTGGCTGGCCGGCGATCTGGGCCTGCTGACCCAGGGCGGGGACTACCTGATGGAGCTGTCGGCCACCATCGGCACCAAGCAGCGCAAGCTGCAGTTCACCATGCCCATCGTCGCCCAGGTGTCCTAGCCGACGCTCTGGCAGCCGGCGATGAGCCGCTTCATGGGCGGCAGAGGATCCGAGTCCTGCGTGGCGGCGACCAGCAGCGCCCTCGCCCCTTCCCTGATCACAGTGATCTCCGAGGCTTCCGCCGAGTCGTTGATCGCCTTGATCCGCCCCCTGATCTCGACGTTGTCCAGGGTGTCGAGGTCGTCGAGCAGGAGCTGGGTCTTGAGGCACGCCTGCCGCGTCGACGGGGACGTCTTCACGTTCGACCCGCAAGCCACGGCCAGGCTCATGATGTTCACACATGCGAACGCCAGAACCAGACCATGCGCCACTTTCCGGCGTCGATGTGTGAACATTCCGGCATCATGCCTGGTGTCGACCGTCATGCTTTGCACCTCGCCCTCGACCGGTCCGGCCTCAACGCCGCCCAGCTGGCCGAGCGGTCCCACACGAGCAGAGGATACGTCTCGATGCTGCTCTCCGGGCAGCGTCGCGCCAAGCGCAACCCGGCGCTACGAGCGCGCCTCGCCGCGGCGCTCGGCGTCCCTGTCCACTGGATCGAGGTCCACGACACCCGACCACCATGAGTGGTCATGGATGTGAACGACCCCGAGCGCGGCTCGGTCGGCTTCCGGCTGGTCAAGCTCCCGCCGTCGAAGCCGATCGACGAGAAGTGGCTGTCCCGGCGGCGGGTGTCGGTCATCTCCATCGCCCTCGTCGCCGCCCTCCTGCTCGGGCGCATCGGCTCCTGCTCCACCCCGCCGGCGCCGGGCACCGTCTCCAACAACCAGCTGGAGGCCTTCTCCAGGCTCAACACCTTCCGCGGCCCTGACCTGGTCCCCACGGCCGAGCTCATGGTGAAGGCTCAGGACTGGTCGGCGCACATGGCCGACGAGGGGCGCCTCTCGCACTCCACCCTGCCCGACGGGCTGGCGCCGGGATGGCAGGCCATCGGTGAGAACGTGGCGGTGTCGGAGTCACTGGCCGCCGCCCAGGCTCAGCTCGAAGGCTCGCCCGGCCACCGGGCCAACATGGTCAACCCCGCCTACTCCGAGGCCGGAGTGGGGGTCACCGTCCGTGATGGCCGGTTCTGGCTGGTGCAGGACCTGCTCGGGCGCTGAGGCCCCCACCACCAACGGCAGCCCCCGCACCGCGGCCCGGCCGCCCTCGCCGTCCAGCTTGGTGTAGACCGCGGTCACCGTCGGCGTGGAGTGTCCGAGCAGCTCCTGCACGGCGCGCAGGTCCTTGCTGGCCCGGTAGGCCTCGGTGGCGAACCAGTGGCGCAGCTGGTGCATGGTGGCCGAGACCCCGATGGAGTGCAGCCAGACGTTCATCCAGCGTGACAGCTGCTCCGGGGTGAACGGCCCACCCGACGGCCGGCGGAACACCCGCCCAGCACGGGGCATCCCCATCACCACCAGCGCCTCGCGCGCCGCCGGGTGCAGCGCCACCACCCTGGTCTTGGCCCCCTTCCCGAAGACCCGCACCACCTCCCGGTCCTCGTCCAGCCAGTCCCGCTCCAGCCAGGCGATCTCCGCGCAGCGCAGCCCGGTGTAGGCGCCCAGCATCACCGCGGCTCGCTGCACCGGCCCGCCGGCGCCCAGCGCCCGCTCGAGGTCCGAGTCGGTCATCGGCCGCGGCAGGCCCTGGCGCAGTCGTGGCCGGTCCAGCGCCGCTGTCGGGTCGACGATGGCCGGCTCCAGCCGCTGGGCCCAGCCGTAGAAGGCGTGGAGGTTCGACAGCCAGCCGTAGCGGGTCTTGGCCGCCAGGCCCCGGTCGTCGAGGAAGGCCTCGAGCTCGTCGCTGGCGGCCTCCACGATGCTCCCAGGGGCCAGCCAGGCGGCCCAGCACCGCAGCTGCACCTCCCGGGCCTCGATGGTCGTGGGGAGCAGCCCTCGGCGCTCCTGGGCCACCCGGAAGCCCTCCAGCACCACGTCCAGCCCCATGACCAGCAACTGGACCATGTCGAAACCCTGTCCACCAGGGGAGACCGCCTTCCCGCATCGACCCGCCTGAGCGGCCGGCCGCTCAGGCTTCACGCCGTGGCGCTCAGGCCACGCAGGGCGGTGCGCTTGGCGCTACGCGGCATGTGCCTGATCAGCCTTTTGGGCACAGAGCATCTACTTCTGACGAGCCAGTCCGGGGGGACGGGGCACACCGCCTCGATGGTCCTGATCTGGGAGAGCCGGGGCTCACGGGTGTCGCTCTCCCACTTGCTGACCAGGGACGCCGACACCCCGACAGCGCTGGCCAGCCCGATCTGGCTGAGCCCGGCCAGCTTGCGCGCCTTGGCGATCTTCTCGCCCAGCGTCCATGCCGGCTCGCTGTGCTCCACCGTCGTCATCACCGTGCTCATGCGTCCACCATAGGACAGATCGTCACTCTCTGTCACTACCTGTCATGTTGCCGACGGGTAGCAGTTGACCGTATCTGTCCACTGACGTACTATGCGTCCCATGCAGGACGCACCGGCACTCCTCGTACAGCAGGAAGTCGCTGACCTTCTCCGTGTCGAGCCCCGGACGGTTCGCCGCTGGGCCCGGGAGGGGAAGATCCCCGCCGTCAAGCTCCCGAGCGGCGAGTACCGCTTCCGCCGTGAGGACGTCGACGACCTGATCGAGTCCGGGAGCGCGGCGTGATCACCCCAGACAACCTCATGGTCTGGGCCTGGGCCATCGGCGGCGCCTCCGTCGCCCTCCTCCTGGTGGTCATCGTCCTCGACGTCGCCGTGCTGCGCACCTTCGCCCCCCGCTCCACCAAGGTGGTCATCGCCGTCGCGTGGGCCTGGATGTTCGCCCAGTCCCCGATCTGGGCCGGGTGGCTCGGATGAACCCGCTCGCCATCTGCGCCGGGGTCGCCGTCGGCCAGGTCGCCGGGATCGTCGCCGAGGTGATCGTCGACCTGCGCCAGCGGCTCCATGCCGCCGAGCAGGCCCGGGACTCCTACGCGGTCGAGCTGCGCCACTACCAGGAGCGCGACATCGACCTGGCCGGTTTCTCCTGCCGCTGCATCGAGTGCGGCGTCACCTTCGACGACCCGCTGACCGCCATCACCCACCTCCGAAGCCACGAAGCCACGAAAGGCCAGCTATGAGAACCCGTCACGCCGTCCCGGCCCTCGCCCTCCTCGCGGTCGGCTGGGGGGCCTGCGAGTCGTCCCAGGCCCACGCCCTGTCGAACTGCGGCGGGCAGAGCGCAGCCCCCCAGCCCGTCCCCTACACGTGCGGCCTGCCGCCGAAGGTGATCGACGGGTCCACCTTCTCGGCGGTCGTGTCGGCCAACGGGTCGACGGTGTCGGTCCTCATCCACCTGGCCGCTCCCCGCCAGGTGCCCACCCCGGTGCGGATCGTGCACCACGAGGGCATCTCCGGCGCCGGCGGGAGCAGCGACGCGGCCCAGGGCGTCATGGCGCCCGGCCAGGTCAACATCGTGCTCACCGACTCCGCGCCGTGCCGGGCAGGCCAGCTGGACGTGAAGGCGGTGTTCACCGGCAACGGGCAGGCTCAGGGGCGCATCGGCGGACCGTGGATCGAGAACGGGACCGGCTGCACGACGCCACCCGACACGACCGTCCCGCCGCCCACCACCGTCCCGCCGGTCACCTCGACGCCTCCGCCCGCCACGCCGCCCACCGGCAC
>Ga0210380_10000158_pt1 | contig 37843 bp, 34 predicted proteins | sample PLM4_5_coexredo_FD_155476 | JGI IMG/M metagenome (GOLD analysis project Ga0210380, IMG submission 155476) | Groundwater sediment microbial communities from an aquifer in East River, Colorado, USA - PLM4_5_coex redo | ecosystem: Environmental > Terrestrial > Soil > Riparian zone | place: USA... | reverse complement strand
TGCTCCCAGACGGCCTCCGGTGCCTCTTGCAGGATCGGCGGGAGGCTGGCAGCCGGTGCGCTGGTGCCTGCGTGCCTGCACCCCCCTCTGCAGGAGGAATGAGAAGAATTTCGCCACCGCCCGGTACTCGTCCGGCTGCTTGCCGCCGACCACCGTGTTCTGCGCCACGAAGTATATAGTCGGCGCATCATGGCCTCCATCCACGAACTGAGCGCTGCGGAAATTTCTTCCCAGTACGAGGGCGGCACGCTCTCGCCGGTCGAAGTGACGCGCGCGCTGCTCGAGCGCATCGAAGCCTGGGAACCGCGGCTGAATGCCATGTACCTCGTCGATCGCGAGGGCGCGCTGAAGCAGGCGCGCGACGCCGAAGGCCGCAGGCGCGTGCAGGCGCCGCTGTCAGCGCTCGACGGAGTTCCGGTGACGCTCAAGGAGAACATCCATACCCGGGGCCACCCGGCTCCGATCGGCACCGCCGCCAACCTGCCCGCCGCGGCGCAGGCGGCGGACGCGCCGCCGGCCGCGCGCTTGCGCGAGGCCGGCTGCGTGTTCCTGGGCAAGACCACCATGCCCGACTACGGCATGCTCTCCTCGGGTGTGTCGAGCGTGCACGGCGTGACGCGCAATCCGTGGAACACGGCCATGAACACTTCGGGCTCCAGCGCGGGCGCAGGCGCTGCGGCGGCCGCCGGCTATGCCCCGCTGCACCTGGGTACCGACATCGGCGGTTCGGTGCGCCTGCCCGCCACGCATTGCGGCATCTTCGCGTTGAAGCCGAGCCTTGGCCGCGTGCCGGTATACCCGCCCTACCTGGGTCGCGTCACCGGGCCGATGACGCGCGACGTCGAAGGCGCGGCGCTGATGATGAACTGGCTGTCGCTGCCTGATGCGCGCGACTTCATGAGCCTGCCCTACCGGGCAGTCGATTTCGCCTCGGGGCTGGAAGATCTCGATCTCAAGAAACTGAAAATCGGTTTCCTGCCGGACATGCGCGCCGGGTTGCCGGTGCATGCCGAGGTGCGTGCCGCCGCACAAGCGGCGGCAAAGGCGCTGGAAGCTGCGGGCGCAAACGTCGAGGAAATGAAAACCTTCCTCACGCCGGAGATGCTCGACAGCATCGGAAAGTTCTTCGAGGCACGCTCGTACGACGATTTCGTGCAGCTGCCGCCCGCGCGGCAGAAGAAGGTCCTGCCGTTCATCGCGGAGTGGTGCGCCTGGCGCGCGAAGAATTTCAGCGGCCGGGACGTGATGCAGGCCTACGGCCAGGTGATGGCGATGCGCGAAGCAGCGGTCGCGGCCTGCGAGCCCTACGACTTCGTGCTCTCGCCCGTTTCGCCGATCCTTCCCTACGAGGCGGAGCTGCCCTGCCCCGGCAACGATCCGCACAACGCGCTGCCGCACATCGCCTTCACGGTGCCCTTCAACATGTCGGAGCAACCCGCGGCTTCCGTCAACTGGACGTTCAGCGCCGACGTCTTGCCGATCGGCGTGCAGCTCGTCGGCCGGCGTTTCGACGATGCCGGCGTGCTCAAGCTCGCGCGCCGCATCGAGTTGCTAAGGCCGGCGCAGAAGCCGTGGCCCGAATAAATCGGGCTCTGACCCCGATTTTCAGCCCTGATACACCGGGCCCAGGGGGCGCAGGCGCACGCCTTTGCGCAGCTTGGTCCACTTGAACTCCACCGGGTCCGCCAACGCCGGACCCGGCGCCTTTACCACCAGCACTTCTTTCGCGATCGGCTCGAAGTCGGCGCGAAAGTGCACGGAACTCTTCAGGGCCAGGATCCTCTCCTTCTTCGGCTCGACGCCGACGTGGCGGAACATCTCCTGGTCGGCGGCCTGCACCTTGCGCGAGGCGAGCACGACACGGACACCTGGCGCAGCCTTGCTGCGCAACAGCGCCATGTTCCCCAAGGTCATGCGGAAACCCTTGAACATCGGTCCGGTGCAAGTGAACTTGCCGTCAGCGAGCTTCTCTACCGTAAATTCCCCTACGAAGGGAGCATCTCCAGGCACGCGGGATTTTCCACCAAGAGAGAAAGCGAGCGTCGCCCCTTGCCCGGCCTCGTGCGCCTTCAGCGCGGCAGCGGAATCGATGAGCAGCCCAAGAACGGCATGCTCTGCTCGTTGACGTATCAAAGACACCAGTAGCCCCGTCGTATCGCCATTTCCCCCCGCCCCCGGATTGTCCTGGGTGTCGGCCAGCACCACCGGGCGGCCGCTCTCGCCGTGCGCGCGAGCGCGCGCCACGGCGTCGTCGGGCAGGTGCAATTCAAGCGCGAAGTCCTTCTCCGCGTCGGCCACGCGCCCGCGCAGTTCCTCGACCGCCCGCTCGACCGCCTTTGCGTCGGCGCCATAGCCGAACACCGCCATGCCGCACTCGGAGAAATCGGCCATCGGGAACCCCGGGGTAAAGGACAGCACCACGTCGTGCCTGCGCTCCAGCATAGACATATCCGCGTAGATGCCCTTGCAGGGCTCGATGAACGTGCACTGAGTGGATATGCCAGTCAGATAATCCAAGCCGCGCCACGCGCCCGCGAGCCGCGCACCGCCGCGCAGCATGCGATCCAGCAATTGCGCGGCGCGCGCCCCGGTTTCGGCCATGTCCACGTGCGGGTAAGTCCGGTAAGCGACGAAAGTGTCGGCGCGCTCGTACATGGCGCGCGTGAAATTGCAGTGCAGGTCCAGGCTCACCGCCACCGGCACGCGCGCGCCGACCGCCTCGCGCACGCGCCGCAGCAGCTCGCCTTCGCCATCGTCGTAGCGCTCGCTCACCATCGCACCATGCAGGTCGAGGTACACACCGTCCACCGGCAGCGCCGCCTTCAGGCGCTTGACCATCTCGCCGGCGATGCGCTCGAACGCATCCGAGGTCACTGCCGCCGAGGGGCTCGCCGCCGCCCAGGCGGTGCCGACCAGCTGGTGACCCGCCGCGCGCAGGGCGTCGACGGCACCTGCAGCGGGAATGTTGGCGCCCGCCACCGCAGCGAACAGGGGCTCGCCGTACTGCACGCCCGGCCAGCCGCCCCCCGCCTCAAACGCCGCGTAGTCCGCAGGCGAAGGCGCGAAAGTATTGGTCTCGTGCTGGAAACCGCCGATTGCGATGCGTGCCATGGCCTGCTACCCTCTTTTTCGCCAGTCCGAGCCCAAAGGATACCCGCATGAAGCGCAAGACCGTCGCCGCAGTTTTGCTTGCGGCCGCCGCCGGCACCGCATTCGCCCAGGACAAGGTGCTGCGCGTGGTGCCGCACTCCAACCTCTCGATCCTCGATCCGATCTGGACCACGCAGTACATGGCCCGCAACCACGGTTACATGATCTATGACACGCTCTTCGGCACCGACGAGAAGAGCCGCGTGCAGCCGCAGATGGTGGACAAGTGGACGGTGAGCCCGGACAACCGCCTGTGGACGTTCGTGCTGCGCGACGGGCTGGAGTTCCACGACGGCAAGCCGGTCACCGGCGAGGACGTGGTGGCCTCGATCGCGCGCTGGGGCAAGCGCGACGCGATGGGGCAGAAGCTGATGACCTTCGTCGAGCGCATGGACTCGCCCGCGCCGAACACCTTCCGCATCTTCCTGCGCGAGGCCTGCGGCTTCGTGCTGGAGGCCCTGGGCAAGCCTTCCTCCAACGTACCGTTCATCATGACCAAACGCGTCGCCGACACGCCCGCCGACAAGCAAATCGAGGAGCATATCGGCTCGGGGCCGTACGTCTTCAAGCGCGACGAGTTCAAGCCGGGCGACAAGGCCGTCTACGTCAGGAACGCCAAGTACCAGCCGCGCAAGGAGACCCCCTCCGGCACCGCGGGCGGCAAGCACGTCTACGTCGACCGCGTCGAATGGAACCTCGCGCTGCGCGACGGCCAGGCGCAGGTCAACGCGCTGGCCAAGGGCGAGATCGACGTGCTCGAGCGCCCCGCGTTCGAGAGCTACGAGCAGCTGCGCAAGGCCGACGGCGTCGTCCTGGTAACCAAGGATCCGCTCGGCTTCCAGTACATGGGCCGCTTCAACCACCTGCACCCGCCGTTCAACAACCCGAAGATCCGGCAGGCGGCGCTGGCGGCGATGCAGCAGGAGCCGTTCCTGCGCGCGCAAGTCGGCATCAAGGAGTTCTACAAGCCCTGCGCTTCGATGTTCACCTGCGGCACGCCTTATGGCAGCGCCAAGGGCAGCGACGTGCAGTCGAAATCGAACATGAAGAAGGCGCAGGAGTTGCTCAAGGCCTCGGGCTACGACGGCACGCCGGTGGTGATCCTCAAGCCGACCGACCTCGCCGCGATCCAGAAGCTGCCCGATGTGGCGGCGCAGCTGCTGCGCCAGGCCGGCTTCAAGGTCGACCTGCAGGCGATGGACTGGAACACCGTGGTGTCGCGCCGCGCGAAGAAGGAACCGCCTGCGCAGGGCGGCTGGAACATCTTCCTTACCGCCTGGGTCGCTCCGGACATCTGGAACCCGCTCACCAATGCCGCGGTCGGCGCGCAGGGCGAGAAGTCCTGGTTCGGCTGGCCGAGCGACGAGCAGATCGAGAAGCTGCGCGACCAGTTCGCGCGTGCCACCGAAGACGCGAAAAAGAAGGCGCTGGCCGAAGCGATCCAGGTGCGCGCCTTCGAGATCGGCACGCATGCGCCGCTCGGCGAGTACGTCAACCCGCTCGCCACGCGCAAGAACATCAGCGGCTGGGTCATCGGGCCGGGCGACATCTACTGGAACGTGAAGAAGAACTAGGCTGACGGAGGCTTGAACCGGGGCCCCGCGAGGGGCCCTTTTGTTATGTACACCTTCATTGGGCGCCGCCTGCTGTCGACAATCCCCGTGCTGCTGATCGTGGCAGTGCTGGTATTCCTCATGCTGCGCCTGACGCCCGGCGACCCGGCGGCCATCCTCGCCGGCGACGCGGCGAGCTCCGAGCAGATCGCCGCCATCCGCGCGAGCCTGGGCCTGGATCGCTCGATCCTGGTGCAGTTCGGCATCTGGGCGTCAAATCTTCTGCAGGGCGATTTCGGCAGTTCGTACTTCTACAAGATGGAGGTGACGCAGCTCATCGGCCAGAGAATCGAGCCGACGCTCGCGCTCGCCACGCTCACCATCCTCATCGCGGTGGTGGTCTCCGTGCCCCTCGGCGTGATCGCCGCCTGGCGCTTCGGCGGCTGGTTCGACCGCGCGCTGATGGGCTTCTCGGTGATGGGATTTTCCATCCCCGTGTTCGTGCTCGCCTACATCCTGATCTGGATCCTGTCGCTCAAGCTGGGCTGGTTCCCAGTGCAGGGTTATCGGCGACTCGCGGACGGCTTCTGGCCGTTCCTGTACCACCTCATCCTGCCGGCGATCACGCTGTCGGTCATCTACATCGCGCTCATCGCGAGGGTCACGCGCGCTTCGGTGCTCGAAGCACTGGGCGAGGATTACATCCGCACCGCACGTGCCAAGGGGTTGCCGGAATCGCGCGTGCTGGTGCGCCACGCGCTCGCCAACGCGGCGGTGCCGATTGCCACCGTGATCGGCATCGGCGTCGCGCTGCTGATCGGCGGCGTGGTGGTCACAGAGTCTGTGTATGCGATTCCGGGCCTGGGACGGCTCACCGTGGACGCGGTGCTGGCGCGCGATTTCCCGACGATTCAGGCGGTGATCCTGCTGTTCTCCTTCGCCTATGTGCTGGTCAACCTGCTGGTGGATCTGTCCTACGTGTTCTTCGATCCCCGCATCCGGTACTGATGGACCTGCAGACGCTTTCGGTCGAGTCCGCCAACATCGCGCGCCGCGAAAGCGCCTGGCAGCGGCTGCACCGCAACTGGTCGGTGCGCGTGGGCGGCTGCGCGCTGCTGCTGATGATCGTGGTGGCGGGCGCGGCGCCGCTTCTCGGCACGGTGGATCCCACGCTGTTCGACGCCGCCAGCCGCGACCTGCGCCCCGGGCAGGCCGGCGAGATCATGACGCTCGACGGCGCGTTGCTGCAGCACAAATTCGTCATGGGCTCGGACTCCTTCGGGCGCGACATCTATAGCCGCGTGATCTACGGCACGCGCGTGTCGTTGCTAGTGGGCATCTTTTCGGCGCTGCTGGCGCTCGCCTTCGGCATCGTGCTCGGGCTCAGCGCGGGATACCTGCGCTGGCTGGACGGCCCGCTGATGCGCGTGATGGACGGCCTGATGGCGATTCCCGCCATCTTGCTTGCCATTGCGCTCGTGGCGCTCTGGCGCGCGAGCGTCCTCACGGTGGTTCTCGCCATCGCCATCACCGAGATTCCGCGCGTGACGCGCCTGGTGAGATCGCTGGTGCTGTCGATCCGCGAGGAGCCTTACGTCGAGGCAGCGATCTCGCTGGGTACGCGGACGTGGAAGATCATGTTCGGGCACATCCTGCCGAACTGCGTCGCGCCGCTGCTGGTGCAGGGCACCTACATCTGCGCGTCGGCGATCCTGGTGGAGTCGATCCTCTCATTTCTCGGCGTGGGCCTGCCGCCCGACATCCCGACCTGGGGCAGCATCATGGCCGAGGGCCGCGTGCAGTTCATGGCCTATCCGCACAACCTCTTCTTCCCTGGCGTGTTCCTCGCCGTGACCGTGCTCGCGGTCAACATCCTCGGCGACGGCCTGCGCGATACGCTCGACCCGAAGATGGCGAAGAAGGTTTGACCGCCATGAGCATTCTCGAGGTCCGCGACCTGACCATCGCGCTGCCGCGCGGCAGCGACCGCTCGGAGGCCGCCGCGCGCGTTTCCTTCAGCGTGGAGCGCGGCGAGATCGTGTGCCTGGTGGGCGAGTCGGGCTCCGGCAAGTCGGTGATCGCGCAAGGCGTGATGGGCTTGCTGCCGAAGGGCCTGCCGGTGACCGGCGGAACGATCCTGCTCGAGGGCGAGCCAATAACGCATGCATCGCAACGCCGCTTGCGCGAATTGCGCTGCACGCGCATGTCCATGGTATTCCAGGAGCCGATGACCGCGCTCAACCCGGTGATGAGTTGCGGCGACCAGCTCGACGAAGTGCTCGTGCAACATACAGGATTTTCCGCCGCCGAACGGCGGCGGAAAATCCTCGACATCGTGCGGGAAGTGCGGCTGCCAGAAGCGGAACGGATGGTCGAGTCCTACCCGCATCAGCTCTCCGGCGGCCAGCGCCAGCGCATCATGATCGCCATGGCGCTGGTGTTGGAGCCGGCGCTGCTGATCGCCGACGAGCCGACCACCGCGTTGGATGTCACGACGCAGGCGCAGATCCTCAAGCTGATCCAGGACCTGCAGGCGCGCCACGGCACAGGGGTGCTGTTCATCACGCACGACTTCGGCGTGGTGGCCGAGATCGCGCACCGCGTGGCGGTGCTGCGCCTGGGCAAGCTGGTCGAGTTCGGGGCCAAGGACGAGGTGCTCAGGCGCCCGCGGCACGACTACACGAGAATGCTGATCGGCTCGGTGCCCACGCTCAAGCCGCATGCGCGGCCCGCTGAGGCCGGCGCGCCGGTGGTGCTCGCCACGCGCGGCCTGTCCAAGACCTACCGCGACCGCAGCTGGTTCGCGAAGGGCCGCGAGGTGCGCGCCGCAGTCGACGTGACACTCGAGGTGCGCAAGGGCCAGACGCTCGGCATCGTCGGCGAGTCGGGTTCGGGAAAGTCGACGGTCGCGCGCTGCATCGTGCGCCTGATCGACCCCAGCGCAGGCGAGGTGCTGCTCGGCGGCGAGGATATCGCCACCATGCCGGCCGGGCGGCTGCGGCCGCTGCGCCGGCGCGTGCAGATCGTGTTCCAGGATCCCTATCGCTCACTCAATCCGCGCCGCACCGTGCTGGAGGCGATCATCGAGGGTCCGCTCAACTATGGCGTGGCGCGCGCCGCAGCGGTGGAACGCGCGAGGAAGCTCATGGAACTGGTGCGCATGGACCCCGAGTCGCTCAGCCGCTACCCGCACCAGTTCTCCGGCGGCCAGCGCCAGCGCCTCTGCATCGCGCGCGCGCTCGCCATGGAGCCCGAGCTGCTGGTGGCCGACGAGGCGGTGTCGGCGCTCGACGTCTCGGTGCAGGCGCAGGTGCTCGCGCTGCTCGAGGAAATCCGCGAGCGCCTGCGCCTTGCCATGCTGTTCATCACGCACGACCTGCGCGTCGCGGCGCAGGTCTGCGACCACGTGGCGGTGATGTCGCAGGGGCGTGTGGTCGAATACGGCCCCGCGGCGCAGGTGTTCGGGGCGCCGCGCCACGAGTACACACGCGCGCTGTTCGAAGCCGCGCCGGGGCGCGATTTTGCCTTCGGCGCCGCTTGAACCGCCGCACAGACCGTAAACTAGCGGGCATGGATCGTCTCGAAGCAGGCGCCATCCACGTCCCGGGGGCCGCGGTGCGCGTGCTCAAGCGCTGCACCTCCACCAATACTATATTGCTCGCCGGCCACGTCGAGCAGCCGGTGCTGCTCGCCGCCGACCAGCAGAGCGCGGGCCGCGGCCGGCGCGGCAGGCGCTGGCACAGCGCGGCGGGCAGCGGTGTCCTGTTTTCGCTTGCGCTGCCGATGCGGCGGCCGGTGCGCGAACTGGGCGGTCTTTCCATCGTCGCAGGCTTGGCGGCGGTAAGCGCGCTGCGCGCGCTCGGCACCGCCGAGGTGGCACTCAGATGGCCCAACGACCTGCTGGTGCGCGGCGCCAAACTCGGCGGCATCCTGGTCGAAACGCGCGCACGCGGGACAGGCAGCGTGGTCGTCGTGGGCATCGGTGTCAACCACCGTACCGTGCGGGGCCTCGCCGCGCGCCTGCGGCGAGACGTGGCCGCGCTGGACCAGGTGCTGCGTCCCCTTCCCCCGCGCAGCGCGATCACCGGCGCGCTCGGGCGCGAGCTGCTCGGCGCCCTGCAAGCCTTCGATGCCACAGGATTCGAGCCGTTCCGCGGCGACTGGGATGCGCTGCATGCCGACTCCGGGCAACGCCTGCGCGTGCGCCTCGCTGACGGGCGCGTCGTCGCGGGGCTGGCCGAGGGGCTGGCGGCGGACGGAGCGCTGCAGTTGCGCACGCGCCGTGGCGTGCGCACTGTGCGCAGCGGGCGCGTGGTGTCGGCCGCATGATCCTCGCCATCGACGCCGGCAACTCGCGCGTCAAATGGGGCTGGCACGACGGCAGCGGCTGGTCGAGCCTCGCCACCGTCTCGCTCATCGAGTTTGCCGCCGCGAATCACGACATCAATCCGTTCGCGGCAACGCATGAGAATCCCGCGCGCATCGTGATCTCGAATGTCGCCGGCGACGGCGCGCACCAACTGCTGATCAACTGGACCAGCATCTTCGAGGCTGAGCCGCATTGGCTGAAGGGCGAGGCCGAGCGCTGCGGCGTGAGGAGCCGCTATGAGCGGCCCGATCAGCTCGGACCCGACCGCTGGGCCTCGCTGGTCGCCGCACGCGCCCTGCACCAGGGGCCCTGCCTGGTAGTCAACGCGGGGACCGCAACCACCGCCGATGTGCTGTCTGCGCAAGGCGAGTTCCTCGGCGGCCTGATCCTGCCCGGTGTGGACCTGATGAGGTTCGTCCTGCACGAGCACACCGGGCGGCTGCCCTTGCAGGAGGGACGCTTCGTGCACACGCCGCGCAACACCATCGACGCCATCGAGACCGGGTGCCGCCAAGCCCAGGCGGGAGCGGTCGAGCGCATGCTCCGCGTAGCCGGCGACGGCGCGCTTTGCCTGGTTTCTGGCGGGGCCGGCAAAGCGCTGGTCGAGCAGCTCGGCATTCCCTGCCGCTACGTGGAAAACCTGGTGCTGGAAGGCCTCGCCAGGATCGCCTGGTCATGAGGACGCTGTTCCTCCTGTTGCTTGCCGCGGGCCTGGGCTTCTACGCCTGGGCTCGTTTCCTCGCCACGCCGGACCCGGGGATCGATCCCCGGCCCATGGCGCGGCAGATTGCGCCGGAAAGGGTGCGCGTGGTTTCGGAAAGCGAGCTTGCCAGGACGCCGCCGCCCGCGGCACCGCAACCCAAGCCCAGCAGCCCGGCGCCCGCCGAGCCGCCCGCGCTCGCCTGCCTCGAATGGGGCAGTTTCAGCCCCACCGACGCAGTGCGGGCGGAGCAGCGCCTGGAGCCGCTGGCGCTCGGCGCGCGGATGGCCCAGTACCGCGGAGAGGAAACGGCAGGCTGGTGGGTGTTCATTCCGCCCCAGTCCAACCGCGGCGCCGCGCTGAGAAAGGCTGCGGAACTGAAGCAGCTCGGCGTGGACGAATATTTCGTGGTGCAGGAAGAGGGCCGCCAGCGCTGGGCGCTGTCGCTGGGCGTGTTCCGCTCCGAAGAGGCGGCCCGGGCCCGCCTCGAGGCGGTGCGCGCGCGGGGCGTGAAAAGCGCCCAGGTCGGCCAGCGCGAGACGCGCGTACCGAAAGTGTGGTTCCAGGTGCGGACCGTCGAGCAGGCGCTGCACGCGCGCCTGCAGGAAATTGCCCGCGAGTTCGAGGGCGCAACCCTGCACGAATGCGTGCAGCGCAGCTGAGCCGCTAGCCGATCGGGATTGCCCCGCCGGGGACATGCTGCGCCACCAACGACAGCAGCCGGTCGGCGCGTACTGGCTTGGTGACGTAGCCGGCCGCGCCGAGCTCGCGGCCGCGCGCGTCGCCGTCTTCCAGCGAGGTGAGGAATATCACCGGGATCTTCGGCAGCGCGGCGTCTGCGCGCAGCGCGGCGACGAATTCGAAGCCGTCCATGTGCGGCATGTTGACGTCGGTGATGATCAGGTCCGGCGGGCCCTTGAGCACGAGGTAGCCGGCCGCGATCGCATCCTCGGCCACCTGCACTTCATAACCGGCCGACGACAGGTGCAGCCGCAACAGCTCGCGGATGCTCTCGTCGTCGTCAACCACCAGTATGCGTGCGCCCAATGCGGGTTTCCCAAAGTCGCGGTACTTGCCTACGGTGCTGGTGGCCCGACTCGAACGGGCGACCTACTGATTACGAATCAGTTGCTCTACCAGCTGAGCTACACCAGCAGTGTGATTTATTGCCATTATACTGCGGCGCAACGCGCCGTTCGTGCCGCGCTTCCTTCCGCTGGTCGCCGGACCTTTGCGATGTGCATGGCGCTCCCATAGCATCCAACCAAGGCAAAGGAGGCAGCATGCGTTACGCAAGAGGTTTCACGCTTATCGAGCTGATGATCACCATCGCGATCATCGCGATCCTTACGGCTGTCGCCTTCCCCTCTTACACCGATTACGTGACCCGCAGCAAGCTCGCCGAAGCCTACGCGCACCTGGCGGACCTGCGGGTGAAGATGGAGCAGTCTTACCTGGACAACCGGCGCTACAGCACCAATGCGGCAGGTGGCACCTGCGGCATCCCGGGCGGCAACACCCCCACAACGACGGGCACCAAGTACTTCGACTTCGCGTGCGCTTCTTCGAACCCCAATGCGGCCGGCGATCAGGAGTACGTGCTGACCGCCAGCGGCAAGGCGGCCGAGAACCTCGGCGGCATCGCGTTCACCATCAATCACGGCAACAACAAGGCGACGACCGTGACCGCCTCCACACCCATGTCGGACAAGGGCTACACGGCCGGCACTACCGGCTGCTGGGTGAGAAAGAAGCCCGCGACATGCTAATGCGTCAGCCCATGGCCGTCCGGGGCTTCACCGTCGTGGAGCTGCTGGTCACCATCACGGTGCTCGGCATCGTGCTGATGCTTGGCCTGCCGAACCTCTCCGCCTGGTTGCAGAACACCCAGATCCGCAGCGGCGCCGAGGCGATGGTGTCGGGCCTGCAGCTCGCGCGCACGGAGGCCCTGCGGCGCAACCGGCAGGTGCGCTTCAACATCGTGGACACGCTCGACGCAAGCTGCAACCTGCTCGCCACCGGCAGCAGTTGGGTGGTCAGCATGGTGGATCCCACCGGCAAGTGCAACGAGGACCCCTCGGATGCCATCGACCCCTTCATCGTGCAGAAGCGCGGCAGCCAGGAGGGCACGCAAAACATCGCGATCGGCGCGTCGGCTTCGACCGTGTTCTTCAATGGCCTCGGCAGCGCGAGCGGCGTCCTGCAGGTCGCCATCACCAATCCGAGCGGAGGCGCCTGCCAGAGCGCGGCGGGCCCGATGCGCTGCCTGCAGGTCAACGTCAGCTCGAGCGGCTCGGTGCGCATGTGCGACCCTGCAGTCACCGACGCAACCGACCCGCGCAAGTGCTGAGGAGCCGCCACATGCTGCGACACCAATTGGCCACGCAACGCGGTGTAGTTCTGATCGAAGCGTTGCTCGGCATCCTGATCTTCTCGATCGGCATCCTCGCGCTGATCGGCATGCAGTCGGTGGCGGTGAAGAACACCATCGACGCGCGCTACCGCACCGAGGCCGCCTACCTCGCCAACAGCGTCATGAGCCAGATGCGCCTGGACATGGCCAACATCACCCTGTACCCGGACAGCAATACCGCCAACTACGTGCCGCGCACCACCTGGCGCAACCAGGTCGAGGCCACGCTGCCCGGAATCAAAGTCGCCTCTGCGCAGCGCGTGCCTGCGATCAGCACCGCCCCCGGCCCCACCTATGGGGGCGATACGGATCCGCCCACCCGGGTCACGGTCATCATCCTCTGGCTGCAGCCGGGCGAAACGCAGGAGCGCAGGTTCGAGATCGTCAGCTTCCTGTCGCGCGACGTATGAAAACTCAATCCACACTCCGCAGTTCCGCCGGCATGAGCCTTATCGAGCTGATGGTCGGCGCCGCGATCGGCCTGATCGGCATCGTCATCATCACCCACGTCTACCTGACGAACGAGCAGCACAAGCGCACCACTACTGCCGCCGGCGGCGCGCAGACCAACGGCGCGATCGCGCTGTACGCGCTGGAGCGCGAAATCCGGCAGTCGGGCTTCGGGCTCAACAGCAGCCTTGCGTTCCAGTGCAACTGCGATGCGACCGTCAACGCCGGCTGCAGCGCGATCCAGTACTACTACGATCTCAAGTACTCGTTCCCGCCGAACGCTTCGATGACGAACTCGCGCAATGCGCTATCGCTCTACCCCTTCCTCATCACGGACGCACCCAATGCGCCGGACGTTCTGAGCGTGTTCTACGGCTCCGACGCGGAGCGCGCGCTATCCACGATCCTGGTGGACAACATGGTCACGCCCGGCGCCGACATCAAGCCCGACGGTACCGCAGGCTTCGAGACCGGCAACCTGGTCGTCCTGCAGAACGGCACGGCCTGCGCGATGTACCAGGTCACGGGGGTCGTCGCGCAGACCCTGCTGCACGCGGACAACATCTGGAACCCCAGCGCCGGCGGCACGCTGCCCACCTGGCCCAAGGACTCGACGCGGATCTTCAACCTCGGCTCGCGGCCGGTGTGGAAGACCTACGCCATCGCCAACGGCAAGCTGCAGGTGACCGACCAGCTCGCCGTGCTGACCGCCGGCGCCGTCAGCCAGGACCTGATGGACGGCATCGTCGACCTGCAGGCGCAGTACGGCAAGGACACCAACAACGACAACGTGATCGACGTCTGGACCAAGCAGCTGCCCGCCGCGTTCGGCACGAACTTCAGCGCCACCGACATCGCGCAGGTCAAGGCCGTGCGCCTGGCAGTGCTCGCGCGCAGCGAGCACTATGAGAAGCCGGCCACGGCGGGAGACCCCTGCGAGGCCACCACGGCTGCAAACCGCCCGACCTGGGGCGGCACTGACAACCTGCCGTTTCCGAGCTTCGATGCGCCGGGCGCGCTGCCGAGCTGCTACAAGTACCGCGTGTTCGAGACCGTGGTCCCGCTGCGCAACATGCTCTGGAGGTCGGAATGAACCGCATCGCGCGCGTGCCCCGCAAGGCGCAGCGGGGCGTGATCTTGTTCGTTGCGTTGATCGTGCTGGTCGCGATGACGCTCACCGGCATCGCGCTCATCCGCTCGGTGGACACCAACGTCCTGGTCGCTGGCAATCTTGCGTTCCGCCAGGGCGCCACTGCCGCGGCCGACTGGGGCATCGAATCGGCACGCGTGTACCTGAAGACGACGGTGGTCGCGAACAAGGCCGCGCTGGATAACGACAATCCGGCCGCCGCGTACTACTCCACCTGGCAGTCCGGACTGGACCTGGTGGGCACCACCACTACACCCTTCAACTGGAGCGGCGCCTCGCAACTGGTAGGCACCGACAGCGCCGGCAACGAAGTGCGGTACGTCCTGCACAGAATGTGCGAAGCGTCGGGCGCCACCACCGCGGCGGGCGCCAATTGCGTCAAGGCGTCGGGAAGCGGCGGGACCACTGGCGCCGACGGCAGCACCAAGGCCACGGTCAGCTACAGCACGCTCGCGCTGCCCTCGTCCACGGTCGTCTATTACCGCGTCACGGTCCGGGTCCTCGGGCCGCGCAACACCCTGAGCTTCGTGCAGGCCATGCTGAAGTAGGCGATGGCCGACATGTCGCTGGAGAACACCATGAAATCGCGAAACACCAGACTGATCCTCGCCTGCACCTTCGCACTGGCCGGCGCCGCGGCGCTGCCCGCGGCGGCGCAGCAGCTCAACATCTCGACCGACCCGCTCGGCACCGGCGCGAGCTCGATCAAGCCGAACGTCATGTTCATCCTCGACGACTCGGGCAGCATGGCCTCGGACTACATGCCCGACTACGTCAACGACAGCCACAACCCGCCGGGCACCACCGCGGGCTGTTTCGACAATGGCGATGACGGCGATTCTGGTGGCGGAAGCAACATCGGCGGGGCTCCCAATGCCTGCATTTTGGGCGACCCACCCTACAACAGTTCGGACTTCAACACCATCTACTACAACCCGGCCCTGCGCTATCGCCCGGCGTTGAACGCTGACGCCACGGAAATGCCGCTGCAGAACGCGGCCAACACCACGAACTGGAACGCGGTGCGCACCAACCCGTACCAGAACACCACCACCACCAACATCGTCACCGGCTATCTGGACCGGGTCTGGTGCGCGAACCAGGCCGACGCCGCAACCAGCGGGACCTGCCGGCAGAACTCGGGCTACAACTTCCCGAATGCCGCCTTCCCCTACGGCGAGGACACGGGCGGCGCCATCAAGACCATCGCGGTTTCCCCCTACTACTACCGCATGCAGACGCGGCAGTTCTGCAGCGACGCTGCGCGCACCATCTGCGTGAGCGGTTCCGCGATCAATCCTTCGGTGCACGTCTTCCCCGCGCCCGAATTCTGCAAGGACGCGGAGCTCACCGACTGCGCCGCGGGCGCGGGCGTCACCGCGCTGCATACGTTCTCCGGCGTGCGCTGGTGCAACAACGCGAATCACCAGGAGGACTCGATCCTCACGATCCCGCGGGTCAATTACTGCCAGCGCAAGAAGATCGGCGCCTTCATCCACGCCAAGCACATCGGACTCACGGTCAACGGCACGGTGCCGGCGCGCCAGGCGGAGGGCAATATCCAGGTGCAGTCGATCAACGCCGCGGGCGGCAGCATCACCGGCATCACCATCGGCGTCACCCAGGTCCTCAGCGGCACGCTCGCGGTGGCGGGCGGCTCGCCGATTTCCACGGTGGCTGGCCAGATCGCGACTGCAATCAATTCCGGCCCGGCGAACGGCACTTACGTCGCGGTACAGAGCGGCGCAAACGTCGTCATCACGGCAATCGCAACCGGCACCACGGCGAACGGCAAGGCCATCACGGTCAACTCCTCCACGGTCGGCACCACCAGCGCGACCGGGATCATCCAGATCGACACGGCGGGCAGTGCAAACACCATCACGTCGATCACGGTCAACGGGCAGCAGCTCTTGTCCTGCGCCCCGGCCTTGCCGCAGACCTTCACGGTCAGCGGTGCTACCGCCAGTTGGGTCGCGGGCGGCGGCACCAGCGGCGCGCTCAGCCGCATCCTGGCCCCGGCCGGCTCCTCCAGCACCGCGAGGCGGCAGGCCACGCGCGACGCCCTGCGCACAGCCATCAATACCTGCGCACAGACGCCGCCTGGAGGTTCGGGACCTTGGACGGCGACCAACAACGTCACCACCGGGCTCAACATCGTGGCGCCGGTCAATCTCGGCAGCATCCCGAACCTCTGGACAGTGATCGAGACGGGCACCGTGTCCACCACCATCTGCAACATGGGCACCACCGCCTGCGGCAGTGTGCTGGGCGTATCGACCACGATGATCAACACCGCGACCGCACCGATGTCCGGAGGCGCCACCGCCTTCGTCGGCCGCGTGCGCATCGGCGTGGGCCAGTTCACGCGCACGGATATCGTGTCCGCGGTCAACTCGTATGTGAAAAGCACGCCGCGCACCGACTGCGCCGGCGTGACCTGCACCTACCAGGAGGAGATGACGAACTTCGCCAACTGGTACGCCTATCACCGCACGCGCATTCACATGATGAAGGCGGCGGCGGGGCGGGCCTTCGCCAATCTGAACGAGGGTTTCCGGGTCGGTTTCATCACCATCAACCCCGGCTCGCCGGTGTCCACCAGCAAGTACTTGAAGATCGGTGACTACGATGCCACGCACCGCGCCGCCTGGTATACCCAACTTTATGCTCAGAGCCCTGGCCCCAGCACGCCGCTGCGCGAGGCGCTGTCACGGGTCGGCCAGATTTACGCCGGCGTGTTCGGCAGCGGGCTGACAACGGGGCTGACGGCGGCGGCCGACGATCCAGTCACTGCCTCCTGCCAGCCGAACTTTACTATCCTGTCCACCGACGGCTACTGGAACGGCCCCGGCGGGAGGCGAATCAACAATGCCGCCATGGGCAACGAGGACAACACGGACACCGCGCCCTACTCGCGCCAGTCGGATGGCGTGTACGACGGCGGCACGCCGGTCGCTGCGGACACGCTGGCGGACGTGGCGCTCTATTACTACAAGACCGACCTGCGGCCGGCGATGGCCGATACCGTGCCGACGACCGCCAAGGACTCGGCCCCCCACCAGCACATGGTCACGTTCACCATCGGCCTGGGACTGGATGGCGAGCTGACGTTCAGGTCGGACTACGAGACGGCGTCGACCGGCGATTTCGTGGACGTCAAGCAGGGCACCAAGAAGTGGCCTGTGCCGGTGGCGAACGCGCCATCCGCCCTGGACGACCTGTGGCACGCGGCGGTCAATGGGCGCGGCGTGTTCTTCAGCGCGAAGAGCCCCGACCAGGTGGCGCAAGGCCTGGCGGACACGCTGGAGCAGCTGCAGGCCCGCGTCGGCGCGGGCGCGGCGGCGGCGACCTCGAACCTGCAGCCGGTGGCGGGCGACAACTTCGCCTTCACCGCGCAGTACCAGACCGTGGACTGGATCGGCGACCTGAAGGCGCGCACCATCGATCTCTCTACAGGCACAGTGTCGGCCGTGCAGTTGTGGTCGGCGACCGACTTGCTCGACACGCGCCTGCACACCACGCGGCAGATCTTCACCTTCGACAGCGGCGACACGACGGGCAATCGCATGAAGCACTTCTGCATGAGCGCCGACGTGGGCGCGAGCTGGTGCAACGACGGCGCCGGCCTCACCGCCGCCGAGGCGAACTACTTCGATCCGAGCATCATCTCGCTCTCCCAGGAAGGCGCCTGGACCGTCGCCGGCACCGCGCAGTCGCTCGTCAATTACCTGCGCGGCGACATCTCCAAATACAACACCGGCACCATCCCGCGCGGGGCGTCGGACCTGTACCGCGCGCGCACCAGCATCCTGGGGGACATCGTCAACGCGCAACCGGCGTACGTGCGCAAGTCGCCGTTCTCCTACGGCGACTCCGGCTACTTCGCCTTCAAGGCCTGCACCGAGGGCACCGGGACCGGCTGCCCGACAGGCCGCTTCCCGGATCCGACCAACTCGCGGCGCGGGACGGTGTACGCGGCTTCGAACGACGGCATGCTGCATGCGTTCGAGACGGATGCGAATAACAACCCGTACTACCAGACTGCGGGCATCTCGACCGCCGCCACCCTCGACGACACCTTCGCCGGCAACAACAGTGGCAACGGTGTGGAGCGCTGGGCTTACATTCCGGGCCTGCTGCTGCCCTACGTTCACCTGCTCGCGAACGAGCCCTACACCCACCGCTACTTCGCGGACGGCTCGCCGGCGATCGCCGACGTCTGCGTGACCAACCCGTGCGGCGGCATCAATGACTGGCGCACCATATTGGTGGCGGGCCTGAATGCGGGCGGCCGGGGCTACTACGCGCTCGACATCACCAACCCCTTGGCGACGAGCGTGAAAGTGTTGTGGGAATTCGGCTACACCAGCACTTGCGTGACCACGGGCGCCCAGGGCGTGCCGGTTGGCGGACCGTTTGTCGGCGACTGCCATGTGGGCCTTTCCTACGGCGTACCGGTCATCACCAAGCTGAACGGCAAGTGGGTGGCGCTCGTGACCTCCGGCTACAACAACGGCTCGACCGATGGCAACGGCAACGGCGGCGGCTACCTCTACATCCTCGACGCCGCGGACGGCCACATCCTGCATCGCCTCGCCACCGGCGCGGGAACGGCGGCCGCGCCCAGCGGCTTGGCCAGAGTTGCCGCCTATGCGATCAATTCCACGGTGGACAACACCGCCTTGTATGTCTATGGCGGCGACATCCAGGGCAACATGTGGCGCTTCGATCTCAACTACGGCGGCGGTTTGAACGCGAACTACCTTTCGGTCACGCTGCTGGCGGTGGCGAAGGATGCGCTCGGCAACAGGCAGCCGATCACGGTGAAGCCGGAATTGTCCGACGCGCCGACCGTGCCCAAGGTGCCGCTGGTCATGTTCGGCACGGGCAAGTTCCTCGAGACCGCCGACAAGTCCGGCCCGTTCATCACGCAGTCGATCTACGTGCTGAAGGATGAACCGACCGTCACTACCGGACCGGTCATCGCCGACGTGCGTGGCCCCTCGATCAAGCAGCGCGTGTTCCAGGCCGGCGTCAATCCGGGCGAGCGCACGGTTGCGGCGGGAACTGCGCCGACCTGGGCCACCGATTCCGGCTGGTACATCGACCTGCCGGATTCTGGCGAGCGGGTCAACGTCGACCCGCAACTGCAGCTCGGTACGCTGACCGTCGCGTCGAACACCCCGACCCTGGACACGTGCACCGCGGGCGGCGAGGCGAACATCAACTACCTCGACTACCTGACGGGATCGTACGTGGAAGGGGCCCCCGGTGGCGTCGCGAGCATCAAGATCGGAAGCTCCCTCGTGGTGGGCATCAACGTCATCATGCTGCCCGGCGGCAAAGTGGTGGCGATCGTCACCACCGCTTCCAACCAGCAGTTGACGCAGGATGCACCGGTGGCGCCGTCCGAGTTCGGCGCACGCCGCGTGTCGTGGCGCGAACTGGTCGTCGAATGATGTTCGACGCTCGCATTCCTGCGGCCGTGGGCACATCGCTCCTGCTGCACGCCGCGGCCCTGGCACTGGTCGAGCGCATGCCCATAGGTTGGCAGGTGTCTTCGCCCGGTTGGGGCCAGTGGGGCGCCGGCGCCCTGCAAGCGCGGCTGCGCGCGCCCGCCGGCGATGACGCGATCCTGCCGGCATCTCGCGCCACTGTCGACCGTCGCAGCGCGGGCCCGGACTTGGCATTGCGCCAAGCGCGGGCGCCCTCCGCCGGCATCGCCGCACCACCCCGGTATCTCCCCGCGGAGGAACTGGATGAACGTCCCCTCATTCGCACGCACGTACAGCCGGCGTTTCCCCCCGATGCAACGGCGGCCAGCGGTCGCGTGGTGCTGCGGCTTCTGATCAACGAAACGGGCGCAGTGGACGAAGCAGTCGCGGTGCAGTCCGATCCACCCGGGGTTTTCGACGAGGCAGCGGTGGACGCGTTCGCTTCAGCGCGCTTCACGCCGGGCCGCAAGGACGGCAACGCTGTCAGAAGCTCGCTGAAGATCGAGCTCCATTTCGGCGAAGGCCCCGCCATGAGCGCCCAACCGCGCCGGCAGGACGTCCCGCTGTGGCAGCCGCCGCGCCGGGCGCGTACCCAACACAACACTCAAGCGCAGGAGAAACCATGAAATCGAAGATCGCGCTGCTGGCGGCGCTGCTCGCCGCGGTGTTCGCGCTGCCCTCGCACGCGCGCGCGCCGGAACAACGGGGATGGCTGCTGCTCGCGCAGGCCGGCGGGCAGGCGACCTGCGAGCTGGACGGCCGCCGCGTGCCGAACGGCACGAGCATTTGCCTCGACGGCTACGTGACGACGTGCAACCGCAGCGGCCGTTGGGAGAAAACCAGCAAGCGCTGCTAGCGCAACCGCCTAGCGGCGCCGCGCCAGCTCGCGCGGCAAGGTAAACACCACGCGCTCGGTGATGCCCTCGAGCGGCTGCACGCTCGCCGCGCCGAGCGATTTCAAGCGCGCCACCAGCTCGTCCACCAGCACCTCGGGCGCGGAAGCACCCGCCGTGACGCCCACGCGCCGCTTGCCCGCCACCCACTCGGGCCGCAGGTCGGCGGCGGTGTCCACCATGTAGGCCTTGGCGCCCATGTTCTCCGCCACCTCGCGCAGGCGGTTGGAATTGGAGCTGTTGGGCGAGCCCACCACGATCACCACGTCGCAGCGCGGCGTCATGAACTTGACCGCGTCCTGCCGGTTCTGCGTGGCGTAGCAGATGTCGTCCTTCTTCGGGCCGTGGATCTGCGGGAAGCGCGCCTTCAGCGCGGCGACGATCACCCGAGCGTCGTCCACAGACAGGGTGGTCTGCGTCACGTAGGACAGCTTCGCGGCATCGCGCGTCTGCAGCTTGGCCACGTCCTCGACGGTCTCCACCAGGTGCATGCCGGAGTTCGCCTGCCCCATCGTGCCCTCGGCTTCCGGGTGCCCGCGGTGGCCGATCATCACGATCTCGTATCCGTCGCGCAGCATCTTGGACACCTCGACGTGCACCTTGGTGACCAGCGGGCAAGTGGCGTCGAAGACCTTGAGCCCGCGCGACTCGGCGTCGCTGCGCACGGCCTGCGAAACGCCATGCGCGCTGAAGATCACCGTGGCGCCGGCGGGAATCTCGTCCAGTTCCTCGACGAACACGGCGCCCTTCCTGCGCAGGTCGTCCACCACGAACTTGTTGTGCACGATCTCGTGGCGCACGTAGATCGGCGCGCCGTACTGCTGCAGGGCGCGCTCGACGATGTCGATCGCGCGCTCGACCCCGGCGCAGAAGCCGCGCGGATTGGCAAGCAGGACTTCCATGGTCGCCATTCTAGTCTTTGCGCAGGAAGCTTTCGGCGATCAGGAGCCCCGCGCCCACGCTGATCGCCGAGTCGGCGATGTTGAACGCCGGCCAATGCCAGCCCATGGCGTGAAAATCGAGAAAATCGATGACGTGCCCGTAGGCCACGCGGTCCCACAGGTTTCCCAGCGCGCCGCCGAGGATCAGCGCGAGCCCCGCGCACAGCAAGCGCCGTGCCGGGTAGCGCCACAGCAACCAGCTGACGATGGCCGCAGCGATCAGCGCCACGGCGATGAAGAAGGGTCGCTGCCAGCCCGGCGCGTCGGCGAGGAAACTGAAAGCCGCGCCGCGGTTGAACACCAGCACCAGGTTGAAGAAGCCGGTGACCGCGACTGGTTCGCCGGGGCGCAGTTGGGACAGCGCGACCCACTTCACCAGCTGGTCCGCGAGCACGATGGCCGCGGCCCCAGCGAACCAGGGTGCGGCCTTAGGCATGCACCCGCCTCTCGCCGGCGCCGTGCAGGTTGGTCTCGCAGCGGCCGCAGAGGCCGGCCGGGTTCACGTCGGCACGGTAGTGCCAGCAGCGCTCGCACTTGGCGTGGCTGCTCGGCGCCACTTCGATCCTGGCGCCGCCGGCGGCAGCGCGATGCACGCGCGCGGCGGAGGTCAGCAGCATGAACTTGAGGTCCTCGCCCAGGCCGGCCAGCAATGCGAAGTCCGCGCCTTCGGCATGCAGGTCGGCCTCGGCCTGCAGCGACGAGCCGACCTTGCCCTCGGCTCGCAGTGCCTCGATGCTCTTGCGCACCGGGTCGCGCAGCTCGCGCAGCCGGTCCCAGCGCGCCAGGAGCGCAGGCGCGCCTTCGACCTGAGGGACTGCGTACAGGGTCTGGAAAAACACGCAGTCGTCCGCCTTGCCGGTGAACGACTGCCACAGCTCCTCGGCGGTGAAGGAAAGGATCGGCGCCATCAGCCGCACCAGCGCGTGTGTCACGTGCCACAGCGCGGTTTGCGCCGAGCGCCGCGCCGAGGACTTCGCGCCGCAGGTATAGAGCCGGTCCTTGAGGATGTCGAGATAGAACGCCCCGAGGTCCTCCGAGCAGAAGGTCTGCAGCCTCTGCGCCACCAAGTGGAACTGAAAGCGCGCGTAGTTGCCGGCCGCTTCCTCCTGCATGCGCGCGGTGAGCGCCAGCGCATAGCGGTCGATTTCCACCATCTGCTCGACCGGGACCGCGTGCCTTTGCGCATCGAAATCCGAGGTGTTGGCGAGCAGGAAGCGCAGGGTATTGCGGATGCGGCGGTAGCTCTCCACCACGCGCTTGAGGATCTCGCTCGAGATGGTGAGCTCGCCGGAGAAGTCCCCGCTCGCCACCCACAGGCGCAGGATCTCCGCGCCCAGCGTGCCCGCAATCTCCTGCGGCGCCATGGTATTGCCCTTCGATTTCGACATCTTGCGGCCTTCGAGATCGATGACGAAACCGTGCGTGAGCAGTCCCCGGTACGGCGGCACCCCGTTCAACATGCAGGACACGAGGAGCGACGAGTGGAACCAGCCGCGGTGCTGGTCGGATCCCTCCAGGTACAGGTCGGCAGGGAAACCGAGCTCCGCGTGCGAGCCGCGCAGCACGGTCTGGTGCGTAGAGCCTGAGTCGAACCACACATCCAGCGTGTCGCGGCCCTTTTCGTACTGCGCTGCCTCGGCGCCGAGCAGTTCGTCGATCTTGAGTGTGTGCCAGGCCTCGATGCCGCCTTTCTCGACGCGCTTCGCGACCTCCTCGAGGAGCTCGAGCGTGCGCGGATGCGGCTCACCGGTCTCCTTGTGCATGAAGAAGGGCATTGGCGTGCCCCACTGCCGCTGGCGCGAGAGGGTCCAGTCCGGGCGGTTGGCGATCATGCCGTGCAGCCGCGCCTGGCCCCAGGCCGGGAAGAACTGCGTCGCATCGATGCCGCGCAGCGCTACGGCGCGCAAGGTCTCCTTCGGCTTCGCGCCGCGGTAGCCGGGAACCTGTTCCATGCCCGCAAACCACTGCGTCGTGGCGCGCAGGATGATCGGCGTCTTGTGGCGCCAGCAGTGCATGTAGCTGTGGGCGTACTTCCAGTCAACCGCGAAAAGCGCTCCCCGCTCCTCGAGGACTTTCACGATCTTGGGATTCGCGTCCCAGATGGACATGCCGCCAAATATCGGTAGCGACGGAGCGAATTTTCCATCACCCATTACCGGAGTCAGGATTTCGTCGTCCTTCATGCCATGACCTCGACAGGAATCGAAGTCCTCGACGCCATAGGCAGGCGCGGAGTGAACGATACCCGTCCCCGTGTCAAGGGCAACGTAGTCGCCAACGTAAATTGGCGCCGTCCTGTCGTAAAACGGATGCTTGAAACGCAAGTGTTCCAATTGTTTGCCGTTGCAACTGTGATCAAACTTGCTCGATGGATCCTTTCTTTCAATCTTGAATCGAGCAATGCACGCCTCCTTCAGTTCGCTTGCGAGAATGAGCCAGCCTCGTCTGGTATCGACCAGCGAATACAGATACTCCGGGTGGACGTTGAGCGCCTGATTGGCAGGAAGCGTCCATGGTGTCGTCGTCCAGATAACCGCATAGATCGGGCCACTGGGAGCTTCATCGAGAGCAAACGCCTTCTTCAGCTTCTCTCGATCTTCCTCTATTAGCTGAAACCCCACGTCCACCGCCGGATCCTTGCGGTCCTCGTACTCCACCTCCGCCTCGGCGAGCGCCGAGCCGCAGTCGAAGCACCAGTTCACCGGCTTGAGGCCGCGGTAGACGTAGCCCTTCTCCAGCAGCCTGCCGAGCACGCGCATCTCGTCGGCCTCGTTGCGCGGCGTCATCGTCGTATAGGGATGGTCCCAGTCGCCGAGCACGCCCAGGCGCCGGAAATCCGCCTTCTGCCGCTCGATCTGCTCGCCGGCGTAGGCGCGGCACAGGCGCAGCGTCTCCTCGGCGGGCAGGTTCCTGCCGTGTTGCTTTTCGATCTGCACCTCGATCGGCATGCCGTGGCAGTCCCAGCCGGGCACGTAGGGCGCGTCGAAGCCGGCAAGCGACTTTGATTTCACCACCATGTCCTTCAGGATCTTGTTCACCGCGGTGCCGATATGGATGTCGCCGTTGGCGTAAGGCGGCCCGTCATGCAGCACGAACTTCGGTCGCCCCTTCGCCACCTGCCGCAGGCGCTGGTACACGCCCTGATCCTGCCACTGCCTGACCCATTGCGGCTCGCGCTTGGCGAGGTCGCCGCGCATCGGGAAAGGCGTGTCCGGGAGATTCAGTGTGTTCTTGTAGTCAGGCATTCGTCTTGTTCTTCGCAAAATGGATTCTGGCCTGCGCCGCATCGCGCGCGATTGCAGCGCGCAGCGCCGGCACGCCGTCGTACTTCTCCTCGTTGCGCAGCTTGGAGAGGAACCGCACCTGCAGGTGGCGGCGGTAAAGGTCCCCTGCATAGTCCAGCAAGTGCACTTCCAGCAGCGGCGCGGCGACCGGGTTCACCGTCGGCCGCCGCCCGACGCTCGCCACCCCCGGACGCCAGCCCACCTCGCCCTCGATGCGGCATTCGACAACGAAGATGCCCGCCACGGGAGGACGCGTGCGCAGCACGACGTTCGCCGTCGGGAAGCCGAGCTCGCGCCCGAGCTTCTCGCCGTGCGCAACCCGCCCGCTCATCGTGTAGGAGCGGCCGAGCAGCCGCTGTGCCGCCCCGAGCTCGCCGGCAGCGAGCGCCGAGCGTACCGCGGAACTGGACACGCGCTCGCCCTGCACGGCGATTTCCGGCATCGATTCCAGCTCGATGCCATGGCGCGCGGCCAATTGCGCGAGCAGCGCGAAGTCGCCACCCCGTTTCGCGCCGAAGCGAAAGTCACGGCCCACCAAGAGCCAGGCGGCGCGCAGCCCGCGCGCCACGAAGTCCTCGACGAAACGCTCGGCGGCGAGCGCCGCGAGCCGCGCGTCGAAGCGCGCCACGTGCACCCGGCCCACCCCGGCCGCTGCCATCAATTCGAGCTTGTCGCGCAAGCGCGAAAGCCGGGCCGGGGCCGTCGCCGGCGTGAAGAATTCGCGCGGATGCGGCTCGAAGGTCAGCACGCAGGACGGCAACTGCAGGGCGCGGGCGCGCGACACCATGCGCTCGAGCATCGCCTGATGGCCGAGGTGCACGCCGTCAAAGTTGCCGATGGTAAGCGCCAGCCGGCTGCTCCCCGGCGCGATGGACCCGTGCGTGACCTGCATCAGCCCGTGTGTAAAATACTGAATTATAGTGGCTTTCAGGGAGGCTCCGATGCAGACGCTCGAACAGCAGATGAGTTTCTACGCGGCCTATCACCAGGACCCGCGCAACAAGGCGACGCATTTCGTCGGTGTGCCGATGATCATCTTTGGCCTGTTCGTTGCGCTAGGCTGGGCGCGCATCGAAGCCGGCGGCGTCACCCTGACCGCCGCCATGCTGCTCGCTGCCGTCGTGCTGGCCTGGTACTTCCTGCTCGACGTGCCGCTCGCACTTGCAATGCTCGCAGTCAACGGGGTGCTGCTGTACCTCGCGAACATGGTGTCCGTGCTGCCGCTCGGCACCGGGGCGCTCTGGTTCCTCGCGTTCTTCGGCAGCGGCTGGGTGATCCAGCTCATCGGCCACGGCTATGAGGGCCGCAAGCCCGCCCTGGTAGACAACTTCCTGCAGATTTTCGTGGCGCCGATCTTCCTCGCCGCCGAGGTGTTCTTCGCGCTCGGCTACAAGCCCGGGCTGCACGCGGCGGTGCAGAAGCGCGCGCTGGAAATGCGCGCCGCCGCCGGCATCGGCGAGCGCTCGCCCGCCCAGCGCTTCAGTTGAGGCGCGCGCAGAGTGCGCTCAGTTCCAGCACCTTGGTGCGCACGTCCTCTATGTCCGGGGCGTCGGGCTCGAGCGAGGAATAGTCGGAGAGGTCCTTGAGGGCCGCGCGGTAGCACTCCAGGCGCTGGTAGACCAGACCGCGCTCGCGCAGCTCGCCGTGCGCCTCGGGCGCCACCAGCAGCATGCGGTTGAGCACCTCGAGCAGGCGCTCGGGCTTGTCCGCCTCGCGGTAGATGCCCTTCAGGTTGCGCAGCAGGCGCGCGAGGATCTGTCGCTTGCCTGCGGGCTCGAGGAACTGCTCGAGCGGCAACTCCTCCAGCGGCACCGGTCCGGTCGTGCCAGCGGGCACCACGCGCCGCAGGCGCGCACGCAGGTCCGTTTCCGACTGCGGCTCGCCTCCCGAGAAAGGGTCGAGCACCAGCATCGAGCCGCGCAGCGGCAGCCGGACCAGGAAATGCCCGGGGAAGGACACGCCCTCGAGCGCCAGGCCGATGCGCCTGCCGACCTCCAGGTAGAGCACGGAGAGCGTCAGCGGTATGCCCATGCGCCGGTCGAGCACTTCGTTCAGGTAGCTGTTGCGCGGATCGTAGTAATCGCGCGCATTGCCGTGAAAGCCGAGTTCGTCGAAAAGGAACTGATTGAGCTCGACCACCCCTTCCTCCACGCCCCGCCGCCCCTGCAGCCGCCCCCTGAGCCGCGCCGCGAACCGCTCGATCTCGCCGAGATAGCCCTCCACATCGAGCCCCGGGTAGGCATCCTGCGAAATCAGCAGGCAGGCGCGCGCGAGATCGATCTGCGCTTCCTCGCGCGCCAGCAATTCGGCGAAACGGTCGGGCGCGGGCATCAACTCGCCTCGCGGCGCGCGAAGTCGCCCCCGCGCAAGCCAAAGGCGTACAGCAGGCCCAGGTACACGGCGGCACCCAGCAGCACCAGACCAGCGACAGCCGGCACCTTCTGCTGCCAGTTCGCGCCAAGCCACCACGCCGCGGGCCCCATTGCATAGTGCAGCGCTGCGGCCATCGCCGCCACTGCACCGGTGACTTTGGCGACGAACACTGGCCAGCCAGGCTGCGGAGCATAGATGCCCTGTTTGCGCAGGAAGCGGTAGAGCAGCGCGGCGTTCAGGCAGGCGCCCAGCGCGATTGCCAGCGCGAGGCCTGCATGCCGGAAGGGCACGATGAACGCAAGGTTCATCACCTGGGTCGCCGCCAGCGTGAACAGCCCGATCTTCACCGGCGTGACCACGTTCTGGCGCGCGTAGAAGCCGGGCGCGAGGATCTTCACCAGGATCATGCCCACCAGCCCCAAGCTGTAGGCCACCAGCGCCTGGCGCGTCATCCATGCGTCCTCCGCGGAAAAGCGGCCATAGTGGAACAGCGTCGCGATCAGCGGCAATGCCAGCACCGCGAGCGCAGCCGCCGCCGGCACCGCCAGCAGCAGCGTCACGCGCAGCCCCCAGTCGAGCAGCTTGCCGTACTCCCCGGCGGCACCGCTGGCGAAATGGCGCGACAGGCTGGGCAACAGGATGGTGCCCACCGCCACGCCGAGCACTCCGGCGGGAAACTCCATCAGCCGGTCCGCGTAATACAACCAGGACACGCTGCCGGAGACGAGAAACGAGGCGAAGATGGTATTGATCAGCAGCGAAATCTGGCTTACCGACACCCCGAACAGCGCGGGCGCCATGAGCTTGAGCACGCGGGCAACCCCGGGATGCTTCAGGTTCAGTCGCCAGCGCGGCAGCATGCCGATGCGCGCGAGGAACGGCAGCTGCAACGCGAGCTGCAGCGCGCCGCCGACGAACACCGCCCAGGCGAGCGCCAGCACCGGCGGTTCGAAGCGCTCGGCGAAGAATGCCGCCGCGACGATGAACGAGACGTTCAGCAGCACGGGGGTGAAGGCCGGGACAGAAAATTTGCTCCAGGTATTGAGCACGCCGGCGGCCAACGCGACCAGCGAGATGAACGCGATGTAGGGAAAGGTGATGCGCAGCAGGCTCACCGTGAGCTCGAACTTGCCCGGATCGGCGGCAAAGCCCGGCGCCGAGACGTAGACGATGAACGGCGCGGCCGCGATGCCCAGCGCCGCCGCGACGACCAGCGCAATGCCCAGCACGGTGGCGACGCAATCCACCAGCGTGCGGGTGTCTTCGGGCGACTGCCGGTTGCGGTACTCGGCGAGGATCGGCACGAAAGCCTGGGAAAACGCGCCTTCGGCGAACAGGCGCCGCAGCAGGTTGGGGATGCGGAAGGCGACGAAGAAGGCGTCGGTCGCCAGCCCGGCGCCGAACATCCGGGCGATGAAAAAATCCCGCACGTAGCCCAGCACCCGCGAAAGGAAGGTCATGCTGCTCACGGTGGCTAGGGCGCGCAGGAGGTTCATGCTAGAATTCGCCCCCTTTTCGCAACCTGCTCAAGACCATGGCCAACATCCAGTCCGCGCGCAAGGCAGCCCGTCAGGCGGTGAAGCGTCGCGCGCACAACGCCTCGCTGCGCACGCAACTGAGCAGCGCGGTGAAAAACGTGAAGAAGGCGATCGCCGCCGGCGACAAGGCAAAGGCCGCCGCCGCGCTGGAAAAATCGCGCAGCGTGATCGACCGCATCGCCGCCAAGGAAGTGGTGCACAAGAACCACGCCGCGCGCCAGAAGAGCCGCCTGGCCCACGCCATCAAGGCGATGCAATAAGCGTTTCATTCGGGTTCGCCGGCGCGCCGCGGCCCGGCGAGCTCGGCGACCGCGGCCTTGAGCATGCGGAATTATACTTGCGCCCCTGATGGCCAAACCGGTCAGCCGCATCCTCGTCGTCAACGACGAGCACCTCGTCCTGCGTGAGTTCGTCAAGGGCCTGAACGCGGCGGCGCGCTCCCTCGACAATCCGCTGGGCATCACCTTTTCCGGCGTCACCACCGCAAAGGAAGCGCTCGCCGCGATCGAGTCGGACGGCGACATCCAGGCGGTGCTGGTGGACGACACGCTCTACAGCCTGGGCAAGCACGACGGCTCCCGGCGCCTGCAGGTCTCGGCGCTCGAGTTCGTCCAGCGCATCACGCGCTTCCGGCCCGAGCTCGACGTCTACATCCTCATCGCCCAGGAGAAGGAGGACGACGTGGTCGATGCGCTGTTCACCGAATCGGTGGACGGCTACTTCTACCGTGAGGAGCGAGACTACCGCGGCATCTACCGCATCCTCAACGCGCAGATCCAGGAGCGCGCGCGTACGCCTTTCACCGACCAGCTGAAGAACTACGTATGGATGGCGAAGGACCAGTGGCATACGCCGGGCCACTCCTCCGGCGAATCGCTGCGCGGCAGCCCCTGGGTCAACGACTTCTACGAGTTCATGGGCGAGCACGTGTTCGACGCCGACCTGTCGGTGTCGGTGCCGATGCTCGACTCGCTGATGGAGCCCAAAGGCGTGATCGCCGAGGCGCAGCACATGGCGGCCAAGGCCTTCGGCGCGCGGCGCACCTTCTTCGCCACCAACGGCACCTCGACCGCCAACAAGGTCATCTTCCAGACGTTGCTTGCGCCCGGGGAGAAACTGCTGCTCGACCGCAACTGCCACAAGAGCGTGCACCACGGCGTCGTGCTGTCGGGCGCGCACCCGATCTACCTCGACTCCGCGCTGAACCGCAAGTACGGCTTGTACGGCCCGGTGCCGAAGAAGACGCTGTTCGCCGCGATCCGCAAGCATCCGGATGCGCAGGCGCTGATCCTCACTTCCTGCACCTACGACGGGCTGCGCTACGACCTGGCGCCGGTCGCCGCCGCGGCGCACGCCAAGGGCATCAAGGTCATCGTCGACGAGGCCTGGTATGGCTTCGCGCGCTTCCATCCGGAATTCCGCCCGACCGCGCTCGAGGCCGGCGCCGACTACGCCACCCAGTCGACGCACAAGGTGCTGTCGGCTTTCTCGCAGGCCTCGATGATTCACGTCAACGATCCCAGGTTCAACGAGCACCTGTTCCGCGAGAACTTCAACATGCACACCTCGACCAGCCCGCAGTACGGGCTGATCGCCAGCCTCGACGTGGCGAGGAAGCAGGCGGTGATGGAGGGCTACAAGCTGCTCTCGCGCACCCTCGCCCTGGGCAGGGAGCTGCGCGAGCAGATCAATTCCACGCGCGTGTTCCGCGTGCTCGAGCTGGAGGACCTGCTGCCCGAGGAAGTGAAGCACGACGGCATCCGCCTCGACCCGACCAAGGTGACCATCGACATCTCGGGTTGCGGCTACACGGTGGACGACCTGCAAAAAGAGCTGTTCGAGCGCTACAACATCCAGACCGAGAAGAGCACCTTCAACACCCTGACCCTGCTCCTGACCATCGGCACCACGCGCTCCAAGGTCTCGCGCCTGTACGACGCCCTCATGCGCATCGCGCGCGGCGGCAAGGCGCCGCGCCGCCTGGTGCGCACGCCCGAGATCCCCGCCTTCACCAGGCTGCGCTACCTGCCGCGCGATGCGTATTACTGCGGCGGCGAGCTGGTGCCGGTATTCGACGACAAGGAACGGGTCAACCAGGCGCTGGCGCGGCGCGTGTGCGCCGACCAGATCGTGCCCTACCCGCCTGGCATCCCGGTGCTGGTGCCCGGACAGGTGGTCACGCGCGAGATCGCAGAGTACGTGGCCAGCCTGCTGCGCTCGCAGAAGCGCATGGAAATGCACGGCATCGTGCTCGAGGGCTACCAGCCCTGCGTGCGGGTGCTCAAGCCCGCCGAGGAGCGCGGCTTGCACCGCATCGGTTAGCCCATTAACATCCCGAGGACGGCGGCTTGGGCCGCCGTTTTGCATTGTGGAGGATGACGCCATGAGCCACGTGATGAACACCTACGCCCGCCAGCCGGTGGCGTTCGTGCGCGGCCAGGGCGTGTGGCTGTACGACGAGGCGGGCAAGCAGTACCTGGACGCCCTCGCCGGCATCGCCGTCAACACCCTCGGCCACAACCACCCGCGCCTGGTGCGCGCGCTCACCGAGCAGATTGGCCGCATCATCCACAGTTCCAACCTGTTCCAGATCCCGCTGCAGGAGCAGGCCGCCGACCGCATCGCCGCGATCACCGGCCTGGACGAGGTGTTCTTCTGCAACTCCGGGCTGGAAGCCAACGAGGCCGCGATCAAGGTGGCGCGCAAGTACGGCCACGACCGCGGCGTCGCCGAGCCGGCGATCATCGTCATGGAGAAGTCCTTCCACGGACGCTCGCTCGCCACGCTCTCGGCCAGCGGCAGCCGCAAGGTGCAGGCCGGCTTCGAGCCGCTGGTGCAGGGCTTCGTGCGCGTACCGCTCAACGACCTGGAGGCGGTGCGTCAGGTCGCGGCGCACAACAAGAACGTGGTCGCGGTGTTCATCGAGCCGATCCAGGGCGAAGGCGGCATCAACGTCGCGCGCCTGGACTACCTGCGCGGGCTGAAGGAAATCTGCGACCGCAATGAATGGCTGTTCATGTCGGACGAGGTGCAGTGCGGCCTCGGCCGCACCGGCAAGTGGTTCGTCTACCAGCACGCCGGGCTGCAGCCCGACGTGGTGCCGCTCGCCAAGGGCCTCGCTTCGGGCGTGCCGGTGGGCGCCTGCGTGGTCGGCAACCGGGCCAGGGGCGTGTTCAAGCCCGGCAACCACGGTTCCACCTTCGGCGGCAACCCGCTCGCCATGTGCGGCGTGGTGACTACGCTCGACACCATGCAGGACGAAGGCCTGCTCGAGAACGCGGTCAAGGTGGGCGACGCGATCCGCGACGGGCTGGCGGCGGCACTCGCGGGAGTTGCCGGCGTGGCCGAAATTCGCGGCATGGGCATGATGATCGGGGTCGAGCTCGACCGGCCCTGCGGCGAGATCGTGAAATCGGCGCTCGCGCGCGGGCTGGTGACCAACGTCACGGCCGACAACGTGATCCGCGTCGTGCCGCCGCTGGTGATGAACGAGGTCGAGGGCCGCCAGGTGGTCGAGCGCCTGGCGCCGATCGTGCGGGAGTTCCTCGCGCAGTCCGCACAAGCCCCGCGCGCCGCCGCGGCGCGCTGAAGGCCGGCGAGTCCCCGCATGGCGAAGCTGCGCCATTTCCTGCAATTCAACGACTTCTCGCGCGCCGAGTTCGCGCACCTGTTCGCGCGCACGCGCTGGATCAAGGAGCAGTTCAAGCGCTACCGGCGCTACTGGCCGCTGGAGGACCGCACCCTGGTGATGATCTTCGAGAAGCAGTCCACGCGCACGCGGCTGTCGTTCGAGGCGGGCATGCACCAGCTGGGCGGCGCCGCCATCTTCCTCAGCACGCGCGACTCGCAGCTCGGGCGCGGCGAGCCGGTAGAGGACGCGGCGCAGGTGATCTCGCGCATGTGCGACGTGGTGATGATCCGCACCTTCGAGCAGGAGATCCTCTCAAGGTTTTCACGCAACTCGCGCGTGCCGGTGATCAACGGCCTGACCAACGAGTACCATCCCTGCCAGGTGCTGGCCGACATCTACACGTTTGTCGAGAACCGCGGCTCGATCAAGGGCAAGACCGTCGCCTGGATCGGCGACTCGAACAACGTCTGCAACACCTGGCTGCAGGCGGCGGAAGTGCTCGATTTCAACGTGCACGTCTCCACGCCGCCGGGCTACGAGGTCGAGCCGGAGCGCGCCGGGCTGTACGGCACCGACCACTACGAGGAATTCCGCGACCCGATGCAGGCTGCCAAGGGCGCGCACCTGGTCACCACCGACGTCTGGACCAGCATGGGCTTCGAATCGGAGAACGAGGCGCGCAAGCGCGACTTCGAGGACTGGCAGGTGGACGCGGAGATGATGCGCGCGGCGAAGAAGGATGCGCTGTTCATGCATTGCCTGCCTGCGCACCGCGGCGAGGAGGTGGCCGCCGAAGTGATCGACGGCAAGCACGCGGTGGTGTGGGAGGAAGCGGAGAACCGGCTGCACACGCAGAAGGCGCTGCTGGAATTCCTGTTGCTGGGGAAGGTGAAGAAGCAATGAAGCAGGGCACGATTCGCAAGGTGGTGCTCGCCTATTCCGGAGGCCTGGACACTTCCGTGATCCTCAAGTGGCTGCAGGACGTCTACCGCTGCGAGGTGGTAACCTTCACCGCCGACATCGGCCAGGGCGGGGAGCTCGCGCCCGCGCGCAGGAAGGCGCTCAAGCTCGGCATCAAGGCGAAGAACATCTTCATCGAGGACCTGCGCGAGGAGTTCGTGCGCGACTTCGTGTTCCCGATGTTTCGTGCCAACGCGGTCTACGAGGGGGAATACCTGCTCGGCACCTCGATCGCGCGGCCGCTGATCGCCAAGAACATGGTGCAAGTCGCGCGCCGCACCGGCGCCGATGCCATCTCGCACGGCGCCACCGGCAAGGGCAACGACCAGGTGAGGTTCGAGCTCGGCGCCTACGCCTTGATGCCCGACGTGAAGATCATCGCCCCCTGGCGCGAATGGGACCTGCTGTCGCGCGACAAGCTACTCGCCTACGCGCAAAAGCACGGCATCCCGGTCGAGTACAAGAGGAAGCAGGGCGGCGCGCCCTACTCCATGGACGCCAATCTGCTGCACATCTCCTACGAGGGCGGCATTCTTGAGGACCCTGCCTACGAGCCTGAGGAGTCGATGTGGCGCATTACCGTGCCCCCGGAAAGAGCGCCGGCGAAGCCAGAGCACGTCGAGCTCGAGTACCGCAAGGGCGACATCGTGGCGGTCAACGGCAGGAAGCTCACGCCGGCGCGCGTGCTGGCAGAGTTGAACCGCCTCGGCGGCAAGCACGGCGTCGGGCGCCTGGACATCGTGGAGAACCGCTACGTCGGCATGAAGTCCCGCGGCTGCTACGAAACACCGGGCGGCACGATCATGCTGCGCACGCACCGCGCCATCGAGTCGATCACCCTCGACCGCGAAGTGCTGGCGCTGAAGGACGACCTGATGCCGCGCTACGCGCGCCTGATCTACAACGGCTACTGGTTCAGCCCGGAGCGCAAGCTCCTGCAGGCGCTCGTCGATGCTTCGCAGGCGCCGGTCAACGGCAAGGTGCGCGTCAAGCTGTACAAGGGCACGGTGCAGGTGACCGGCCGCAGTTCCAGGGATTCGCTGTTCGACCCGCGCATCGCCACCTTCGACGACGACCGGGGCGCCTACAACCAGGCCGACGCCGCGGGGTTCATCCGCCTCAATGCGCTGCGCCTGCGCATCGCGGCGCGCAAGGGGCGCCGCTCGTCGTGAAGGGATGGTTGGCCGCGCTGCTCCTCGCGCTCGGCGCGCCGGCCTGGGCGGCGCCGTTCGCCGTGCGCCTGGGCACGGAACGCGTCGCTCTCGACACACCGCCGGGCTTCGCCGATACCCTCGACCTCGCCTCGCCGCGCCTGCAGGAACTGGCCGAGGCGCTGACCTCGGCTTCCAACCGCATCCTGATGTTCGCGCTCACCGACGCGGACCTGCGCCGCTTCACGCTGGGGGACACGCTGGACCTGCGCCGTTACCTCCTGGTGGCAACCCCGCGCGCCATGGAGCGCGAACGCATGGGCCCCGAGGAATTCAAGACCTTCGCCGCCGCGTCGCTGCGCGGCATCGGCACTGCGGCAGAGCCCGCCGACATCCGCAAGCATCTCGATGCCCTGCCGCAGGGGCAGGCGAGCCTGCTGTGGGAGCTGCGCCGCACGCCGGAAATCGTGTCGGTGTTCCAGGGAACGCGCATGCCGATCAAGCCAAATGCGAAACCAGTCTACTTGCTCACCACCACCACGCTCCTCCTGTTGCGCGGCAAGGCGTTCATCGTCTCCGCCTTCGCCGGCTACAACGACGACACCGATGCCGAATGGCTGCGCGCCGCGACCTTGCGCTGGGTGGAGGACCTGCTGCGCCTGAACTTGCGCTAGGACCGCCATGCCATCCTTCGACATCGTCTCGCAGGTCAACCAGCAGGAAGTGAAGAACGCGCTCGAGCAGGCCAACAAGGAGATCCAGAACCGCTACGACTTCAAGGGCTCCGACGCGCGCATCGAGCAGGATGAGTTCGCGCTGACCGTCTACGCCGACGACGAATTCAAGCTCGGCCAGGTGCTCGACGTGCTGCGCCAGAGGATGGCCAAGCGCGGCATCGACGTGCGCAGCCTGGAGCTGGGAGCCGTGGAGAAGATTTCGGGCGACAAGGTCAAGCGCCTGGTCACGGTGAAGACCGGCATCGCGCAGGAAAAGGCCAAGCAGATCCAGAAGCTGATCAAGGACGCGAAGCTCAAGGTGCAGGGCTCGATCCAGGGCGACCTGGTGCGCATCTCCGGCGCCAAGAAGGACGACCTGCAGGCGGCGATCCAGCTGGTGCGGACCTCCGTGACCGACCTCCCGCTGCAATTCATCAACTTCCGCGATTGATCGTACGGTGGGCCAACGGCCCACCAGGTAGTGGGCCGGGGCCCACCCTACTGGTTCTTGTCGAGCGCAGCGCGCAAGACCGGCATCAGTGCATTGCGCAGGCTGTCCGGATAGCGCGCCTCGAACGCCGCGATCGCTTGCCGTGCCTTGGTCCCGTGACTGCGCCTCGAACCCGCGTCCGGCGCGAGCAGGGTGGCGCGCGCGTGCAGGATCGCGCCGATGAAATCGACTTCCTCGCGCGCGTCGCCCGGCAGGTCGCGTGCAGCCAGCTCTTGCGCCAGCGCGATTTGCCCGGCGAGACGCGGCCACGACTCATCCGCCGCGAGCGGATCGCTCTCGAAGCTGTCGTAGAAGCGCCCCAGCAGCAGCCGCAGCCCCGCGTCGGTCGCGTGCGGGCCACGGGGCGCGAGTGCGAGCGAGCGCTCGAAGTACTGCGTGTTGGCGCCGAAGCGGCGGCGCTTCTCCGACCAGGCGAGCGCCACGCCCTGGCGCTCCAACTCGGCCAGCAGGTAGTTGGACGGCAACCCCTGCACTTTTCCATGGGCGGCAAGATCGCGGTTGAGCAGCTCCCGTATTTCGTCCAGAGTCCTCCCCAGGACGAGTTGCGCGAGAGCGCGACTTGCCGCCGGTTCCTTCGAAGCAATCGTGTCTTGCGACTCAGCCACGGTGCCAAGGTAGGTTTGCGCCGATGCTGCGGTGATGAGGTCGTGCGCCGTCGCTTCCAGGGGCAGGCTCGCCACCAGGCAAGCAACGAGGGTTCGCATCATTACTGCGCGTTGCGCAGATCGAGCGGCCGTCCTCTTGCGAAAGCCAGTGCGCCCGCGTGCGCAGGAATATCACCGGTGTCGATCGCGCCATGCCCGGGTATGGACAGGGCAAGGTCCCTGCCGTTCTCCATCAGCGCCTCGGCGAGGAGAAAACCATGTTGCGGCAGGAAGTCGTCGCGGCACACCAGTCGATACGCATCGTTCTGCACCAGCACGCGCAACGGGATGGCTCCGTATTGCTGGAACGGACCATCCCCGTGATACATGGCCAGCGCATTGGGGCGCGACACGACGCCGACGGCCACCTGCTGAGTTGAGATCAGGCTCGCGATGCGCTGCACGCGTGGCCCGCGCCCGACCGCCGCCTGGCTCTCGGGCAGCGCCGCGCGCACGATGGCGGCGAACTTCTCGCCCAGCTCGTCGGCGCCGACATCGTCGCGGCTGGTGAGAATGATCAGGTGGGTCTCGCGGTAGACGATCCACTGCCGGTAAGGCGAGTGACCGCAAAGCAGGACCCAGCCCGCGGCCCCGCCCGCAAGACAGAGGAATTGTCGGCGCTTCATGCTCCCTGCCGGTCGGCTGCAACCTTACTTGCGGATGTGCTCCAGGGGGCAGATGGTGGTGACGGCGTAGTTGGGCACGTCCACGACATTGCTGATGCGCAGGTCGCAGGCGACGCTGGCGTAGACGTAGGCCTGCACCGGTTGCCAGCCGTAGGTCGCGACCAGCCAGTCAATCATCTCGTTGAGCGAACCGCGCGCGGCGACGGTAAGGTCCTCGGACAGGTTGGTGAGCGGCGCGATCTTGTCGCCGTTGAGATACTTGTGCTGCGGCGGCACCTCGCCCGCCTTCTTGAGCGGGTAGGCTACCGTGGCATGGAACACGTCCGGCTCGAGTTTCTTGAGCTGCGAGCCGCCCTCGAAGTGCGGCCCCGCCTTGATCATCGAAGCCATGCCCTTGCGGATCTCGGTACGCACTGTCACCTTGGCGCCCATTTCGATCGCGGTCCCGGCGACCTCGCCGTCGCCCTGGGCGTAGTGCACGTCGCCGATGAACAGCCCGCAGCCGTCCACGAAGCAAGGCAGCAGCAGGGTGGTGCCGACCACCATCTGCTTGACGTCCATGTTGCCGCCGTTCTCGCGCGGCGGGATGGTGCGCAGGCACTTGTCCTTGTTGCTGCCTTTGGGGCCGCAAACAGCTGCGGGCAAGGCGCCGGTGGGTTCCGGCGGCAGGGCCACGCCTCCGGCCTTGCCGAGCTGCGTCTCGCGCGCCTCCCAGGCATCCACTTCGGGCAAACCGGGCAGCACGCCCACGGTGCCCATGAAGCCGTTGAAGGGGACGCGTACGCCCGGGAGCTGGTCGGAGGTCGCCTCGACCCGGGTCAGCTTCCAATTGGCGATGAAGGGTTCCGGGAAGCGGTCGCGCAGAAAACCGAAGCCGGGCACCACCGTGGTGTAGCCGTATTCGTCCGGGTCGATGTCGATCAGGGTGATCGCCAGCAAGTCGCCGCGCTTCGCGCCTTCGATGTGCACAGGGCCGGTGAGCGGATGCACGAGGTTGAGATCGACCGCACGGACATCCTTCGGCAACGAGTTGATGTTGAGATCCGAGTCGAGCGCGTCGCGCGTCTCGAAAGTGAGGTACTGGCCCGGCTTGGCCGTCATCACCGGCTTGATGGCCGGGTGATAGCGGTTGAAGCAGTTGCGGTCGTCCGCGCAGTGGGCGCCCATTTTCTTCACCAGCACCCGGGCCTGCGTCTTGACGTCGGTAGTGTCGGCCAGCACCGGCAGCGAGAGCGCTCCGGCGGCTGCCGTGAATACGATTGCGAGAGATTTCTTCACGATTCCCCCCCCGG
>Ga0210380_10000157_pt1 | contig 37965 bp, 34 predicted proteins | sample PLM4_5_coexredo_FD_155476 | JGI IMG/M metagenome (GOLD analysis project Ga0210380, IMG submission 155476) | Groundwater sediment microbial communities from an aquifer in East River, Colorado, USA - PLM4_5_coex redo | ecosystem: Environmental > Terrestrial > Soil > Riparian zone | place: USA... | reverse complement strand
TGTATGTCGCCGAGGACGGCGACCGGCTGTTGTTCGCCTCCGAGCTCAAGGCGCTGCTGTGCGACCCGGCGCTCGCGCGTCGTCTCGATCCGGACGGGATCGCACGGTTTCTCGCGCTCGGGTTCGTGCCCGGCGGCGGCACCGTGTTCCAGGGTGTGCGCAAGGTGCGGCCCGGCTGCCGGATCGTGGTGGGACCGCGCGGCGCCCGCGAAGAGCGCTGGTGGCCATGGCCGGAATTCTTCACCGGTTCGATGCCGCCCGGCACCTCGGTCGATGCGATGGCGGAGGAGGTCGAGCGCCGGCTCGCCGATTCGGTGCAGGCGATGCTGCTGTCGGACCGGCCGCTCGGCGTGCTGCTCTCGGGCGGCGTCGATTCGAGCGTGCTGGTGGCGCTGCTGCCGCCGGAGGTGCGGCGCGAGACCCGCACGTTCACGATCGGATTCGAGAACGCCGGCCACCACGACGAGCGCGGCATCGCGCGCCAGGTCGCCGGTCTGCTGGGAACGCGCCACCACGAATCGGCGGTGACGCTCGATGTCGCGGCCGAGCTGCCGCGGGTGATCGGGTGGCTCGACGAGCCGTGTGCCGATCCCGCCGCGGTGCCGGCCCACCTGGTCGCACGCGAGGCCGCGCAGCACGTCACGGTGCTGCTGTCGGGCACCGGTGGCGACGAGGTGTTCGGCGGGTACCGTCGTTACCATCTGCCCGCGCTGCTGCAGCGCATGCGCTGGATTCCCCGCCCGTGGGCGTCGGCAGGGGCGGAGCTGCTCGCCGATCGCGACCAGCATCGCCGGACGCTCGCGGGCGAGCGGCTCATCATGTTGCGCAAGTTGCTCGACGCGCGCGGACGTCCGACCTTCATCGATGCCTATCTCTCGACGCTCGAGCCGGCCGCGCCGGCACGCTGGCGCGAAGGGCTCGCGATGGACGTCGATCCGGCGTCGGTCGGCGCCGCGCTGTGGGGCGAGATGATCGGCGAATGCGGCGCACCGCCCGCGAGTGAACAGGCCGCCGCGTTCTCCGCGGACCATCTCTACTATCTGCCCGACGACCTGCTGCTCAAGGAGGACCGGATGACGATGGCCGCCTCGGTCGAGGGCCGGGTGCCGTTCCTCGATGCCGATCTGATCCGGTTCGCGGCCGGTCTTCCGCTCGACTCGCGGTTCGAGAACGGCAACGGCAAGCGCGTGCTGCGCACACTCGCGCGCCGCCTGCTCCCACCCGCGATCTCCGAGCGGCGCAAGCACGGCTTCTCGGTGCCGATCGAGGACTGGCTGCGCGGCCCGCTCGATTCGCTGGTCGGCGACGTGATCGGCTCGTCGGGGAGCGGGCTGTTCCGGCGCGACGTGCTGAAGCGCTGGCACGACGAGCATCGCCGCCAGCGCGACCGCTCGGGCCCGCTGTGGGCGGCGCTGGTGTGGGAGCTGTGGTGGCGCGAGATCGGCGCGGCGTCGCCCGATCACATCGCGGCCGCCGGGCGCCCGCTGGCGGCGGTGCGATGAGCCGTCCGATCCGCGTGCTGCACGTGATCACGCGCATGATCGTGGGCGGCGCGCAGGAGAACACCATGCTGTCGTGCGCGCTGATCGACCGCGAGCGGTTCCCGAGCGACCTGTTGTGCGGTCCCCAGACCGGATCCGAGGGGGAGCTGCACACCGAGACGCGCGCGCGCGGCGTTCCGCTGCTGATCGAGCCGACCCTGGTGCGCGAGGTCGATCCGCCGAAGGACCTGCTGGCGCTGTGGCGCCTGTACCGCTTCATGCGCGCGGGGAAGTACGACGTCGTCCACATGCACAGCTCGAAGGCGGGGATCCTCGGGCGGGTTGCGGCACGGCTCGCAGGGGTTCGTGCGGTGGTCCACACCGCGCACGGCTGGCCGTTCACGCGGCAGCAATCCGGCCTCGGACGCCAGCTCGACATCGCGCTCGAAAAGATGTGTGCGCCGCTGTGCGACACGATCGTGGTGGTGGCCGAGCCCGACCGCGTCGATGGCCTGCGGCTCGGGATCGGGCGGGCCGGGCAGTACCGGCTGATCCGCTCGGGCATCGAGATCGAAGGCTATCGTGACGTTGCGCTCACCCGCGCCGAAGCGCGGCGCCGGATCGGCGTACCCGAGGATGCGTTCGTGTTCGGGACGGTCGGACGCCTGAGTCCGCAGAAGGCGCCACTCGATCTGCTCGCCGGGTTCGAGCGCGTCGCCGCCCGCCGCCCCGAGGCGCACCTGGTGTTGGTCGGCGACGGCCCGCTGCGGGGCGACGTGGAAGCGCGCGCCGCCGCGGCCGGTCTCACTGCGCGCGTTCACCTGCTGGGCCTGCGCCGCGACGTCGCCGACCTGCAGCGCGCGTTCGACGTGTTCGCACTCGCGTCGCGCTGGGAGGGACTGCCGCGCGTATTCCCGCAGGCGATGGCGGCCGGACTGCCGATCGTCGCGACGCGGGTCGCCGGCGCGCCGGACGCGGTCGTCCCGGGGGAGACCGGCTGGCTGGTCGCGGTGGGCGATAGCGAAGATCTCGCGCGCCGCATGCTCGCGCTGGCCGAGGATCCTCCGCTCGCGCGCCGCATGGGCCAGGCGGGGCTCGCGCGGGTCGAAGAGTTCTCCGCGCGCCGGATGGTCGACCAGCTCGCGGAGCTCTACCAGGAGCTGGCGACGCGCAACGGAAACGCATCGTGACGGGTTCCGCCAGGGATCGTCTGGCCGGAATCGCCCTCGTGTTGCTGGTCGCAGTCCCCCGGCTCGCCATTCTCCTCGCCAGTCCGGACACCCACCTGTCGCTCCTGGTCGACGACGCCTCGTACTACCTCGAAGCGGCGCGCCGGGCGGTCGAGTCGGGAATCTGGCCGACCATGGACGGTCGGAATCCGACCAATGGATTCCATCCGCTCTACATGCTGGTTCTGGTGCTTCTGCAGCGCGTGGCGGGCACCGAGCCGCGGCTGATCATCCCGCTCGTGATGGGACTGCACCTGGCCCTCAACGGGATCGCCGCCTGGATCCTCGGCCGCATCGCCCGCCGTCATGCGCCGGGTTTCGCCGGGTGGGCGGTGGCGCTGCTGCTGGCGCTCGATCCGGGATGGCTCGTGCACGGGACGCTCGGCGTCGAGAACAGCCTCTCGTCGCTGCTGCTGCTGGTGCTCGTGCTGCGCTGGGACGCACGGTTCGGCGATCCGGCACCGGCGATCGATCGACCGACCGGGTGGTGGGTCGATGGGCTCCTGCTGGGTCTGGCGATGCTGGCGCGCACCGACGCCGCGATCTGGGGGCTGGTGCTGATCGCGGGCGGGTTGTGGCGCTCCGGCTGGCGTGACGCGGGCGTACGCAACCGCGCACTCGGAACCGGAGTCGTGGCGTTGCTGGTGGTGCTCCCGTGGCTGGCCGCGTCCCTCACCCGGTTCGGGACCGTCGCCCAGGACAGCAGCGCCGCGCTGGCCGCCCGCTACGACCTCGAATACGGCCCCCGCCTCTCGATCGGCTCGATCAAGATCGGAGCGATGCAGGTGGGGTTCTGGACCTACCGGATCCTGTGGGCGGGTGGGCTCATTCCGCTCATGGGATGGGTGCTGGGCAGGGGGTTCGCGCCGGGCTCCGAACGGCCTCGAGTCGCATCGTGGGGAGCCTGGATCACCGCTGCCCTGTGCGCGCTGGCGCTGCTCCTGCGAGCCAACGACCCGACCGACATTCGCGATGTCCGCGTCGCAGGAATCGAACTCTTGTGTGGAGCCGCAGGACTCGGGCTTGGCCTCGTCGCGGGCCCACCGCAGGGTCTCCGCCGGCGCCCCGCGTTTTTCATGGTCCTGGTGGCGACCACTCTGCTGGTGACGGCATACGCGTTCGCGTTCCGGGGCTTCCAGGTCTGGTACAGCACCGGCCCCTGTCTGGCCTTCGCACTGTTCGTATTCGCATGCACCGCCGGCCCTGCGCTGGCTGGCCGGCGGCAACTCACCGGCGTCGTGATCGGGTTGATGGCGATTCAGGCGGTGCTGGTGGTGGCGGGCCTGCGATCGCGGGGTGGCATCGAGGGCATGCATCCCGACCTGATTTCGGAAGGACAGGTTCTGCGTGAACGTCTCAGCGCCCAGGTCGCGAACGAATCGTCGCCCCCGCGGGTGGGGAGCTTCGACTCGGGTGAGTTGAGCTATCTCCTCCATCCGTTTCCCATCACCAATCTGGACGGAGTCATGAATCACTCGGCTTCGCTCGCGTTGCGAAACCGGAGGTACGCGGACTACCTGGCAGCGGACGGCATCACCCACGTCGTGGGAAGTGCCGGCCGCGTGGAGCAGTTCCGCCGCGTCAGCCCGTTCGACGCGAGCCCCGACAGTGCCTGGAGCCGCGCGCTCGGGACCGAGGTGTGGAACGTGGCAGCCAGATGACGCCGCCGGGAACACCGGCGCTGCGGTTGCTTCGCCGGTCCTGATTCCCTACCTTCCCGCGCGACCCTGACGATCGTCTTACACGCCCGAGGAACTCCATGCGTCGAGTCCTGGTGACCGGGGTGACCGGCTTTGCCGGCAGCCACCTCGTTGATTACATGCTGGAACGCGGGGATTGCGAGATCTACGGCATCCAGCGCTGGCGCAGCCGGACCGAGAACATCGAGCACTTCGCCGGAAAGATCACGCTGCTCGAGTGCGACCTGCGCGACGCGACCTCGACTCGCGACACGCTCGAGAGGGTGAAGCCGGACTGGGTGTTCCACCTCGCCGCGCAGTCGTTCGTGCCGACGTCGTGGGTCGCGCCGACCGAGTCGCTGACCACCAACGTGCTGGGGCAGGTCAACCTGTTCGAGGCCGCCCGGCACATGGGACTCAAGTGCCGGTTCCAGCTCGCGTGCTCGAGCGAGGAATACGGGATGGTGTATCCGGACGAGGTGCCGATCCGCGAGACCAACCCGCTCCGCCCGCTGTCGCCGTACGCGGTCAGCAAGGTCGCCCAGGACATGCTCGGCTACCAGTACTGGATGTCGTTCAAGGTCGACAGCGTCCGCACGCGCGGCTTCAATCATGAAGGCCCGCGCCGCGGGCCGGTGTTCGTGGCGAGCGATTTCGCGAAGCAGATCGCCGACATCGAGAAGGGGCTCAAGAAGCCGGTGCTCCACGTCGGCAATCTCGAGGCGCAACGCGATTTCACCGACGTGCGCGACATGGTGCGCGCCTACTGGCTCGCGCTCGAGCACTGCGAGCCGGGCGAGGTCTACAACATCTGCTCCGGCCACGCGTGGACGATCCAGAAGCTGCTCGATCACCTGCTCGGGCTGACGAAGACGAAGATCGAGGTCAAGGAGGATCCGGCGCGCCTGCGTCCCAGTGACGTGCCGATTCTGCTCGGCGACAACACGAAGTTCGTGAAGAAGACCGGCTGGCAGCCGACCATCCCGTTCGAACAGACGCTGGCCGACATGCTGGAGTACTGGCGCTCCCGCTGAGCCCGCCCCGCGGGTCGGCGGCACGTCCAGTCTGAATCCCATGGCACTCGGACGAGTCCTGGTGACGGGCGCCTCCGGGTTCGTCGGCTCCCACCTGGTCCCGCGTCTCGCCGCCGCCGGGACGCAGGTGTTCGCGCTCGGAACCGAGGCCGCGCCGGCGCTCGAGTCGCAACTCGCGGGAACTTTCATCGCCGACCTGCGCGACGAAGCCGCGATCCGCGACGCGGTGGCCGCCGCACGGCCCGACGCGATCGTCCACCTCGCCGCCCTCAGCAGCGCCGGCAAATCGTTCGCCGAGCCCGCGCTCACGCAGGACGTCAACGCGAAGGGAACCGGGAACGTGCTGGCCGCCGCGCGCGATGCCGCGCCGGTGGCGCGCATCCTGGTGGTGTCGAGCAGCGAGGTGTACGGCCCGCAGCCGGAGGGAACGCGGATTCGGGAAGACACTCCGTTCCACCCGGTGAGCCCCTATGCGGAATCGAAGGCCGCGGCCGAGGGGATCGCCGAACGCGCCGCCCGCGAAGGCCTCGACGTGATCCGGGCGCGGGCGTTCTCGCATACCGGACCGGGACAGACGACGACGTTCGTGATCCCGGGCTGGGCGGATCAGATCGTCCGGATCGAGCGCGGCGAGCTGCCGCCGATGCTCCGGGTCGGGAATCTCCAGGTGACGCGCGATCTGAGTGACGTGGAAGACGTGGTCGGCGCGTATCTCGCACTGCTCGAGCGTGGCGTGCGCGGCGAGGCATACAATGTGTGCCGCGGCGAGGGAGTGCTGCTGGCGGACGTCGCCGCGCAGATGGCGGGCATGGCATCGGTGCCGATCCGGATCGAGGTCGATCCCGAACGGCTGCGCCCCGCCGACGTGCCGTGGCTGGTCGGCGATCCGGGCAAGATCGAAGTGGCCACCGGCTGGCGCGTCACCACGCCGCTCGAGCGCACGCTCGCGGCGGTGCTCGAACACCGGCGGAGAACATCGTGATGAAGACCCGGCTGATGCTGATGATGTGCGGGATCGCGGTGATCGCATGCATTGCATGGCCACGCTCCGCCGACCCGGGAGGCGGCAAGCCGGCGACCCCGGCGGGAACGGGCAAGAAGCTGATCGAGTTCGGGTGGGACGAGCCCGACCCGAAATTCATGCGCGAGCACATCGACCAGATCGAGGCCTCGCCGTTCGACGGCGTCGTCTTCCACGTGAATATCCGACGCAACGACGGGACCGTGGGTGCCTGGCAGTGGGACTGCTGGGGACACCGGACCTTCACCGCAGCCGAGGTCCAGCCTGCGATCGACGATCTGCGCGCGACTCCGTTCCAGCGCGTGACCCACAATTTCCTGCGCTTCAACGTCACGCCCGGCGACCTCGACTGGTTCGACGACTTCTCGAGCGTGATCGCCAACGCGCGCCTGGCGGCGCGCGTCGCCCGCCAGGGACCGTGCGACGGGATCCTGTTCGACACCGAGCCCTATCACGGGCCGGTGTTCGACTACGCGAAGCAGAAGAACGCCTCGCGCCGCTCGTTTGCCGAATACGCGGCCCAGGCGCGCCGCCGCGGGCGCGAGGTGATGCAGGCGTTCCAGTCGGAGTACCCGGACCTGGTCGTGTTCTACACCTTCGGCTACAGCCACGTGTGGTGGCAGTCGCATTACGGGAAGAAGCCGCTCACCGACATCCAGCTCGGCCTGCTGCCCGCGTTCCTCGACGGCATGCTCGAGGAGGCGCGTGGCCGCACGCGGTTCGTGGACGGCCACGAGCTCGGCTATTCGTATCGCGATCCCGGCAACTTTCCGGATGCCCGGGCCACCATGAAGAAGCGGGTGTTCGCGATCGTGGCCGAAGATTCGGCGTATGCGCGCCGCTATTCCGCCGGCTTCGGCCTGTGGATGGACTACCAGTCCGATGAGCGGGGCTGGAACCAGAAGGATCAGAACCGCAACTGGCACACGCCGAAGTCGTTCGAGCGATCGCTGCGGCTGGCGCTCGATGCCAGCGACGAATATGTCTGGGTCTACTCCCAGAAGCCACGCTGGTGGACCACCACCGGCGGCACGAAGGACCTGCCTGCCGCCTACGACCAGGCCGTCCGACGCGCGCGTTCCGGGCGCTGACAGCGGCAGATCACGGACGAAGCCGCGGTCGGTTGACCCGGTGATCGCAACCCCATACCTTTTCGGCCGATTCTGCCCGTCGATTCCCGAGCGATTACCGCCGGCTTCCGCCAGCCGTCCGGCGGCCGCCCCCTGAGAGAAAGGTCCCCGCTTGTACCCGATTACCGTCGTGGGAACCGGCTACGTGGGCCTGGTGACCGGCGCCTGCCTGGCTGACTTCGGAAACACAGTCACCTGCGTCGATGCCGACCAGGAAAAGATCGAGCGCCTGAAGAGCCTCAAACTCCCGTTCTTCGAACCCGGCCTGCCCGAACTGGTGGGGCGCAACGTGGCGGAGGGACGGCTCAAGTTCTCGAGCGACCTGGTGGGCGCGATGAAGGGCGCCAAGGTCGTGTTCATCACCGTCGGGACCCCGCCGAAGGCGGACGGAAGCGCCGACACCAGCGCGATCTATGCGGTCGCCAAGATCGTCGCCCGCAACCTCGACGGTTACACGCTGGTGGTCCAGAAGAGCACCGCTCCGGTCGGCACTGCGCGCACCCTCAGCAAGTACATGCGCAAGTTCGCGAAGCGGGGTGCCGAGTTCGACGTCGCGTCGAACCCCGAGTTCCTGCGCGAAGGCTCCGCGATCGAGACGTTCATGCGTCCGGACCGGGTCGTGATCGGTGCCGAGACCAAGCGGGCACAGGAGACGCTGAAGAAGATCCACGATCCGCTGTTCCTGCTCGAGACGCCGATGATCGTGACCCGGCTCGAGACCGCCGAGTTGATCAAGTACGCGGCGAACTGCTTCCTCGCCACCAAGATCTCGTTCATCAACGAGATGGCCAACGTGTGCGAGGCGCTGGGTGCCGACGTCCAGCAGGTGGCGAAGGGGATCGGAATGGACCGCCGGATCGGTCCCAAGTTCCTGCACGCGGGCCCCGGCTACGGCGGATCGTGCTTCCCCAAGGACACGCTGGCGCTCGCATCCTTTGCGCGCGGCGCGAAGGTCAAGGCGGGGATCGTCGAAGCGGTGGTCGCGGCCAACGAGTACCAGATGAAGCGGATGGTCGAGAAGATCGCGAAGGCGGTCGGCGCTCCGCGCGGCAAGCGGGTCGGCATCCTCGGCCTCTCGTTCAAGCCCAATACCGATGACCTGCGTGCGGCTCCGGCACTCACGATCATCGCCGGGCTCAAGCGCCGCGGGATCAAGGTCCAGGCGTTCGATCCGGTCTCGATGCCGGGGGCGGCGAAGCTGCCCGAGCTCAAGGGCGTCGAGCTCAAGGACGACGCGTATGAGACCGCGCGCGGGGTCGACGCACTCGCGATCGTCACCGAGTGGAACGAGTTCCGCAATCTGAACCTGGCGAAGCTGCGGCGCCTGATGCGCAAGCCGATCCTGTGCGACCTCCGCAACCTCTACGATCCGGACGAGGTCAAGGCGGCGGGTCTGGTCCACGTGGGCGTCGGCCGCGGCCGGCCGCGCGACTGAGGGCCCCGATGATCCAGGGCGTGATCGTCAAGAAGCTGAAGGTGATCCCCGACGAGCGCGGGCGCCTGATGGAAATCATGCGCGACGACGACGAGTTCTTCCAGAAGTTCGGACAGGTCTACCTGTCGGTCGTGTACCCCGGGGTGGTGAAGGGCTGGCATTACCACAAGAAGCAGACCGACCACTTCGCGTTCGTGAAGGGGATGGCCAAGGTGGTGCTGTACGACGATCGCGAAGGCAGTCCGACCCGCGGGCAGGTGAACGAGTTCTTCATGGGCGAGCACAACCCGATCCTGCTGGTGATCCCGCCGCTGGTGCTCCACGGCATGAAGGGGGTCGGCACGGAGCCGGCCTACCTGATCAACACGCCGACCGAGCACTACGTCTACGACCAGCCCGACGAGCATCGCGTCGCCCCGGACGATCCCCGCATTCCGTACGACTGGAGCCGCAAGGATGGGTGAGCGGTCGCCGCTCGATGGCAGCCGCATCCTGGTGACCGGTGGTGCCGGCTTCATCGGCTCGAACTTCGTCCATCGCCTGCTCGAGCAGCACCCCGGCGTCCACGTGGTGGTGCTCGATGCGCTGACCTACGCGGGGCGCCGCGAGAATCTCGCCGGCATCCCCGAGTCGTCGCTGACGTTCGTGCACGGCGACATCCGCGATCCCCAGGCCGTGCGCACGGCGATGGACGGCTGCACGCTGGTCCTCAACTTTGCCGCCGAATCGCACGTCGACCGCTCGATCGAGAAGCCGGGCGAGTTCATCCAGACCGACGTCTATGGGGTGTTCGTGCTGTGCGAGGAGGCGCGGCGGATCGGCGTCCAGCGGTTCGTCCAGGTGTCGACCGACGAGGTCTACGGCGAGGTGATGGAGGGCGAGGCGACCGAGGAGTGGCCGCTTCATCCGCGCAGCCCGTACGCCGCGAGCAAGGCGGGCGGCGACCGGCTCGCGTTCGCCTACTGGGCGACGTACGGATTGCCGGTGGTCGTGACCCGCTGCTCGAACAACTATGGCCCGTTCCAGTATCCGGAGAAGCTGATCCCGCTGTTCGTCACCAACGCGATCGACGACCAGCCGCTGCCGGTCTACGGCACCGGTCTCAACCGCCGCGACTGGATCCACGTCCGCGATCATTGCGACGCGCTGCTCGCGCTGCTGGTCCATCCCGGGATCGAGGGACGCACCTTCAACATCGGGGCGGGCAACGAGCTCGACGTCCTGGCCATCACCGATACCATCCTCGGGCTGCTCGACAAGCCGCGGACGCTGATCCGCTACGTCGAGGACCGGCCCGGGCACGATCGCCGCTACGCGGTGGACAGCAGCGCGATCCGCGCCGCCACCGGCTGGAAGCCCGAGGTGGGGTTCGAAGCCGGGATTGCCGATACCGTGAGTTGGTTCCGTGCCCACGAGGGGTGGTGGCGACCGATCAAGGAAGGCGAGTTCCGCGCCTACTACGAACGCATGTACGGACAGCGGCGGGTGCTCAGGGAGGTGCAGGCATGACGAGCCGACGGATCGCGATGGGGCTGGTTCTCGCCGTGCTGCTGATGGCTCCGGCGGCCCGCGCCCAGTCCGGCGGTTCCGGTTCCTCCTCCGGCGACCTGTCGGTTCCCGCTCCGACCTCCGGGAGTGAAGGGCTCGGGCGCGCCCCGCGCATGGTTCCCGGGCTGGGCGACGAGATCTCGCAGGGGATGCGACCGCTGGGCGGAATCGGGACCGATCTGGCGGGAGCGATCGATCCGAAGGAGTACATCGTCGGACCTGGCGACGTCCTGATGATGCTGCTGTGGGGCAAGGTGTCGCGCAGCATGACGCTCGAGGTCGGCCCGGAGGGGGTGGTGCTGCTGCCGGGCGCCGGGACCTTCCGCGTCGATGGACTCACGCTCGCCGAGGTCCAGAAGCAGCTGCTCGAGCGGATGGGTCGCGAGTTCCGCGGCGTCAACATGGACGTCCGCCTGGTAGTTCCACGTCAGTTCCGCGTCTACCTGACCGGCCAGGTGAAGAACGCCGGTCCGCTGGCGGTGCGCGGCGGCAGCCGTGTGACCGATGCGATCAGCCCCTCGATGATGCTCGAGACCGGATCGCGCCGGCGGGTGGAGGTGCTCCACAAGAACGGCACGCGCGAGATCGCTGATCTCGACCTGTTCGACCGCACCGGTTCGACCTCGGCCAATCCGTTCATTCGCGACGGCGACGTGATCAACGTCCCGGTCCTGACCGACTTCCTGTACGCCGACGGCGCGGTCGCGCGACCCGGCCGTTACGAGCTGGGCCCGAATGACAGTCTGCTCACGCTGTTCCGCCTCGCCGGTGATCCGCTTCCGGCTGCCGATGCCGAGCGCGCGCTGCTGATCCGGTGGCGCCAGCCGTTCCAGCCGGAGTCGCTGTGGTTCCGGCTCGACGAGGTGTATTCACGCCGCACCAACCCGGTCCTGCGCGAGGGCGACCGCCTGTACGTGTACTTCATCCCGCAGTACCACCTGCAGCACGAGGTGACGATCCTCGGCGAGGTGGCGCGGCCGGGCGTGTATCCGATCCAGGAGGGCCGGCACAAGCTGAGCGACATCGTGTCGTCCGCCGGCGGGTTCCTGCCCGGCGCCGACCTGTCGGCGATCCGCGTCCAGCGCCGCACCACGGCTTCGAGTGACAAGGATCCCGAGCTCGACCGCATGCTCCGCTTGTCGCGCGACGATATGACGCCGTCCGAGTACGCGGCGCTCCAGACCAAGCTCGCGAACCTCAAGGAGGAGTACCGCGTCGACTGGAACCGGCTGATCGCCGCCAAGCAGGACCTCGACCTGCTGCTGAGGGACGGGGACGTCGTCCGGGTCGAGCGGCTGGTATCGTCGGTGCGGATCGACGGGGAGGTGAATCGCCCCGGAGTCATGCAGTACGTGCAGGGACAGACGGTGGAGGACTACGTGCGGGCGGCGGGCGGCTACACGAACCGGGCCTGGAAGAGCAAGGTGCGCGTGTCGCGCTCGGTCACCGGACAGACCCTGGTCGCCAAGAACGTCAAGACCCTCGACCCGGGGGACCTGGTGTGGGTCCCCGAGAAGCCCGAACGGGACCTGGGTCGCAACATTGCCGCGGTTCTGATCGCACTCGCCCAGGTGGCGACGATCGTGATCGCGATCGACAGCGTGAACAATTGAACCCCATGCTCCCGGCCTCCCAGCACTCCGGTGCCGATACCACGCTCGCGAGCGTTCCGCCGCCCGAGCCCCGCGGCCTCGATCTGCGGCGGCTGATGTCTGCGGTGTGGCGCGAGCGCAGGCTGGTGATCCTCGCGACCGTGATCGCAACCCTCGTGACGCTCGGAATCGGCTTCCTGCTGCCCCGCTGGTACCTCGGAACGGCAGTGATCCTGCCGCCCGAGGAGAGCGACCTGATGGCGAACATGGCGATGGCCCAGCGCGCGCTCACGCGGTTCCCCGCGTTCGGCATCCTCGAGGACTATTTCACGCCGGCCGACATCTACAAGGCGGTGCTCGGCAGCCGGACCGTGCAGGAGGAAGTGATCGAGCAGTACGACCTCCAGAAGACGTACAAGATCAAGAGCATGGAAAAGACGATCAAGGAGTTCAAGAGCCACTACAAGGTGAAGCTCAATCCCGACGGCACGATCCAGGTGAGCGTCGAGGACCGGAGCCCGGTCCGGGCCGCCGAGATGGCGAACACGATGGTCGCCCTGCTCGACAAGTTCAACGTCGAGAAGCGGAACTACCAGGCGCGCCGGACGCGCGAGTTCCTCGAGCAGCGGGTGCACGACACGGATTCGCTGCTGCGCGTGAGCGAGGCGGTGCTGCGCCTCTACCAGGAGAAGCACCACACGGTCGCGCCGCCCACCCAGACGGCCGGGGACATGCAGTCGGTCGCCGACCTGATGGCGCGCAAGATCATGCTCGAGGTGCGGCTCGGCATGCTCAAGAGCTACCTGCGCGAGGACAACGACCAGGTGATCCAGACCGAATCCGAGCTCGAGCAGCTGAAGATGCGGATCGTGTCGCTGCCGCAGCTGCAGACCGAGATCCAGCGCCTGATGCGCGACAACAAAGTCCAGGAGCAGCTGTATCTGCTGCTGATCGCCGAGCTGGAGCAGTCCCGCATCCGCGAGACCATGGACACGCCGACCGTCCAGATGCTCGATCCCGCCACGCCGCCGGAGCGTCACAACCGCCCGCGCCGGGCGATCCTCGCGCTCGCGGCGGGCGTGCTCGCGTTCGCCGGCAGCGTGGTGTGGATCGCGTGGCGCGAGGGCTCGGACCCCACCGCGCCGGCATGAGCGGCGCCCCCGCGCCCCCCGGCGCGGCCGAACCCGATCCGCGGCATCGGCCGGGCGGCGATCCCATCAGTCGGCAGATCGCGCGCAATTCGATCCTCAATCTCGTCGGGCGATTCACCCAGGTCGCCGGCTGGGTGGTGATCGCGCCGTACATGCTCCACCAGCTGGGCGCCGACCGGTTCGGTCTGTGGTCCCTGCTGACCGTGATCTCGGGTCTCTACATGACGTTCGATCTCGGCGTCGGCAGCGCGCTCACCAAGTTCGTGGCCGAGTACCGTGCGACCGGTGACCAGGCCGCCCTGCGCGCCGTGTTCAGCATGGGTGTGATCCTCTACGCCGCGCTCGGGCTCCTGATCGTGGCGGGATTCGCACTGTTCGGCGGCCGGCTGCTCGATCTGTTCAAGGTCACGCCCGAGCTCCGGCCCGAGGCGGGGCGCGCGATGCTGGTGGCCGCCGCCGTCTACGGCCTGCTCAATCTCTACATGCTGACCGCATCGGTGCTGACCGGACTCCACCGGATGGACGTGTGGAACCGGATCTCGATCGGGGTCACGCTGCTCCAGCTCGCGGGCGTGTTCCTGGTCCTGCGGATCGGGGGCGGACTGGTCGCGCTGATGCTGAACACCGGCGTCACGCTCGCGATCGGTGCCCTGCTCGGGTGGCTCGCGATCCGGCGTCTCGCGCCCGAGATCGGGTTCGACTTCGGTGCGTTCACGCCCCGCCTGTTCACGCGCCTGACCCGGTACAGCGCCGCCCTCCAGGTGATCAATCTCGGCGTGCTGGTTCAGTTCCAGCTCGACAAGGTGCTGCTCGGCGCCATGGTCTCGCTCGCCGCGGTCGCGAGCTTCGAGTTCGGGCTGCGGGTCGTCTCGGCACTGTGGTCGCTGCCTTCGCTGCTGCTCCCGCCGCTGATTCCCGCCGCCGCCCATCTCGCTGCCGTGGGTGACCAGGAGCGTCTCCGGCGCCTCTACCGCCGGGCCAGCCGCTATGTGCTGGCGGTCGCGTTCCCGGTCGCGGCCGGCATGATCGCGGTGGCGCCCGCACTGTACCGCGCGTGGCTCGGCCCCGGTCACGACGATGCGGCACGCGCCGCCACCGCACTGGCGGCGATGCTGGGGATCAACATCCTGACCGGAGTCGGATCGGCGCTGGTGCGGGGGATGGGCCGGCCCGGACTCGAGGCGCGCTATCAGGTCATCGCGATCGTGCTCCACCTGGGATTCAGCCTGCTGCTGATCCCGCGCTTCGGACTCACCGGGGTGCTGTGGGCGCTGGTGGCCTCGACCTCGATCGGATCGCTGTACTTCGTGTGGACGTTCCACCGCTTCCTCGGCGAGCCGCTCGGGTCGTTCCTGCGCGGGGTGATCGCGCCGCCGCTGGCGGCGGCGGTGCTCGGCGCGGTGCTCGGCGCCGCGGCCAGCGGCGCGCTCGGATCCGGGCTCGCCGATGCCAGCCGCACCGAGGCGCTGATCCGGCTCGGGCTCGGCGGCGTCCTGATGGCGGGCGCCACGCTCGGGATTCTCCTGCTCACACGCTTCCTGTCGGTCGGCGAGCTGCGCGAGCTGTTCGGCATGATCCGGAGCCGCGGCATCACTCCGGAAGCGGCGCGATCGTCCGCGTGAGGCGCTATGGCTTTGTCCGGCCCGGGCTGCGCGCGCTGTTCACGACCGTGGACGCGGTCGGCGACGCGATGCGGGGAATCGTTCCCCGGCGTGCGCCGGGTGAGCCGCGCCGAATCCTGCTCGTCAACCTCACGCACATCGGCGATCTGCTGCTCACCACGCCCGCGATCGCAGCGCTGCGCGAGCGGTATCCCGCCGCCCATCTCACCATGCTGGTCGGTCCCTGGAGCCGCGAAGTGGTCGAAGGCAACCCGCGGCTCGATGCCGTGTCGGTCTACCGGGCGAGCTGGTGGGACCGCGAACGGGGGACGTCGTATTTCAAGCCCGGCGAGTTCGGAGAGCTGGTCCGCCAGATCCGCTCGGGCTCGTTCGACGCGGTCATCAACTTCAAGTCGTTCTTCCAGGAGAACCTGGCCGCGGCGCTGGCGGGAGTTCCGATCCGGATCGGCTACGGCATCTACGGCGGCGGATTCCTGCACACGCACGAAGTGCCGTTCCCATGGAACTCCCACACCGCGTCCGAACATCTGCATCTGACGGCGGCGCTCGGTGCATCCGCGGCGCCGCGCCCGACCGAGATCCATCCCGCACCCGAGGATCACGCGTGGGCCCGGGAGGCGCTCGCGTCGTTTTCGGGAGAATGGGTCGCGATCCATCCGGGAGCCGGCATTCCTGCGCGGCGCTGGCCGCTCGAGCGCTTCCGCGCGCTTGCCGAGGAGCTGTACGCGCGGCGCGGTGCCCAGGTGGCGTGGGTCGGCGGTGACGACGACCGGGAGCGGGTCGCCGAAATCCAGAAGACATTGCGTGCGCCGTCGCTGTCGTTCGCCGGAACCGGCGCGATCCGCCGCACCGCCGCCCTGATCGCGCGCTGTGCGGGGTTCGTCGGCAACGATTCGGGACCCGGCCATCTCGCCGCCGCCACCGGCGTTCCCACGCTCGTGATTTTCTCCGGAACCAACGACATGGAACGCTGGAAGCCATGGGGCGCCGACGTCCACACGCTCCAGCCGCTGCCGGAAGGTGCGCCGTCCGGACTCGCGGATGGCATCCGCGACGAACCCGCCAGCATGTCGTGGATTTCGGTCGGGCAGGTCGCGACCCAATTGATGACGATGCTGGATCGGTCGCGATCCGGTCGGGTTGACGCTCCCGCGAGCGGTCCGTAGGGTGACGCGCGTTTCTGCGCACCCGGCGGTCGCGGCGCCCGGTCCGGGACGCGCGGCGGCCGATCGTTTCGACCGCCGGGCGGAGCGCATCCTCGCCCTCTACCGGCGCGAGCCTGGGGCCGCGGGGGTCGCGTGAGCGAATCGCAGGTCCACCTCGACGTGTTCGCCGCCCTCTATCCGTCGGGCGGAATCGGGCGCTACACGCGCGAGCTGACCGCCCTGCTCCAGCGGCCCGAGGCGCCGCCCGCGCGCTTCGTCTATCCACGCGACGCTCCCGACATTCGTCCCCCGTGGTCGGCCGGGTGGACCGCACCGCTGCCGTGGGGGTCGCGCCGGATGCGCGTGCTGTGGACGCTCAGCGCGCGCGCGGGCATCCGTCCGGACCGCGAGTTCGGCGAGCCGGCGGTGTTCCATTCCCCGACCGGGTATGGCCCACTGTTCCGGCGCACGCGTCTGATCGTGACGGTGCACGACCTCACCGCGTTCACGCATCCAAAGTGGCACTACTGGCGCACGGTATTCCTCGCTCAGAACACGCTGCCCTGGGCGGCCCGTCACGCGGATCGCGTGCTGTGTGATTCGGAGTTCGTGCGCGGCGAAGTGATCTCGACGTTCCATGTGGATCCGAGCCGGGTCGTGACCGTCCCGCTCGCGGTGGGGGACGAGTTCCGTCCGCTTCCGGCGGGCGAGGCCGAAGCACACGTTCAACGCCGGTTCGGGATCGAGCCGCCATTCGTGCTGCACGTCGGCACGGTCGAGCCGCGCAAGAACCACGCAAGTCTGATGACCGCGTTCGAGCAACTGCGCTCGGCCGGGTTCCCGGGGAAGCTGGTCCTGGTCGGCAACGACGGCTGGCTCATGGAACCGATTCTGCGACGGATCGAGACTTCGCCCGAAGCCGGCCAGGTGGTGCGGTTGCGCAGTACTGAGGATCAGGACCTGACGGCGCTGTACGGTGCCTGTACCGCGTTCGCGTACCCGTCGTGGGACGAAGGATTCGGCCTGCCTCCGCTCGAGGCGATGGCATGCGGCGCAGCGTGCGTCACGAGCAGCCGGTCGTCCCTGCCGGAGGTGGTGGGCGACGCCGGCATCCTGGTCGATCCAGCCGACGACGAGGGGCTGGCCTCGTCCCTGATCACTCTGTGGCGCGACGAGGATCGGCGCCGCGCGCTGGGCGCCGCCGGCATCGAACGGGCCCGACGGTTCGATCGCCAGTCGTTCGTCGACCGGATGTTCTCGATCTATCGCGAGGTGCTCGCGATGGGGCCGCGGGGAGCACGTTCGAGCGCGTAGGCGTGGTATCCGAGGTACCCGCCGAACAGCCAGAAGTACACGAATTCATACTGGACGCCCTGGAAGGTCGGCTCGACCAGCGAGTGGATCTGTCCCGCCCAGAACACGACCAGCAGCGCGCGTCCCATGGTTTCCCATCCCGGGGTTCGGAGGATGCGGACCAGGCTGCGATGGATGAGCACCAGCACCACCACCCACAGCACCAGCCCGACCAGCCCGAGCTCCGAGCTCACGACCAGCCAGTAATTGTGGGGATCGATGTCCTGCAGTTTGTCCGGATAGACCGGACCCTGAGTGAGGCCGATCCCCCAGGGGAAATGGTCGACCGTCCGCCGCCACGCCTCGCGGAAGTACCAGAGCCGGATCACCATGCTGCCGAGGTCGCGCACGTTGCTGAACCGGGCCAGTACTCCCTCGCCGATCGGGCTCGCGGTCAGTGCAGCGAGTGCGGCGATGGCGACCAGAAGCGCCCACCATGCCCGCCGTGCGTGACTCCAGCCGAGCTGCACCAGGACCGCGAGCACGAACAGCACGGTCGCCGCTCGCGAGGCGATCTGGAACTGCAGAATCGCGATCGCACACACGGTGGCCACGCTCGCGGCGCGCATCCACCGCTGGGAGGCTTTGAACGCAACTTCGATCAGGATCGGCGAGAACAGGAGCAGCAGCGTCGCGACGAAGTTGGACGTCCCCCACCCGAGGTCGGTGGCGCTCGCACGGTTGAACAGCAGCTGTTTCTCAGTCAGTCCATGGGACATCCGCCTCATCACGGTGGCGGTGGTCAGGCTGATCGCGCCCGCCAGCACCCCCGCCTCGAACCACGAGCGGGGCGCCATGCGGGCGAGGCGGTAGCCCAGCCACAGCGTCGTCGCGCCCTCGAGCAGGCGGCGGACGCCCAGCACGTAGGTGGGGACCTCGATCAGCCACAGACCGGTGAACAGGGCCCACGCCATGAACACGCCGTAGGCGATCTCGACCGGCGCCAGCCGGAACGCCCACGGGGGCCGCGTGGCCAGGACGTACAGGAGTACCAGCGCCGCGAACGCGCCCAGCACGAGCTCATAGGGGAAGACGATCCACGCGAGTGGCAGGTGGATCAGTGCGGGTGCGATCACGATCAGCGCCTGGGGCGCGAACCACAGCAGGACGACCACGCCCGCGAAGCCCCCGAACGCAACCAGCGCGAGCCCTGGCAGGCTCAACGCTCCGAGCCCCAGCAGGACCCCGGTGACGAGTGTCGCGAGTGACGCGATGACGATCGCCGCCCACCACCATCGGCGTGCACGGCCGACCGGGGCGATCCCGGTCGTGCTCACCGGAGAACGTCCACGCGGGGAGGGTGCGCTGCGGAAGCGGACATGGCGCGAGCCTATCGGGGGCGGCCGACGAACCGCAAACACCAACCCCGCGTGACAGGGGACGGAGCCGCGGCTAGCATCCCGCGCCGCGTGCTCATCGCCTACGACCTCCGTTATGCCGCCGATCACTTCACCGGAATCGGCACTCACGCCCACGCCCTGTTCGCGGCGCTGCTCGAGCTGCCCGGCGACCAGCGCTACGCGGTGCTGTGGGACCCGCGCCTCGAGAACCGCCGCTTCGACCTGCGCGCGTTCGCGTCGCATCCGCGCGTCACGTGGCACGAGCGGGCGATCGCTCCGCTGGGCCCGGCGAGTCCGCTGCAGCTCGGGGCGTGGCTGCGGACCGTGCGCCCGGACGTCTACCTGAGTCCGTTCTACTTCGCGCCGGTCGGGGCGCCGTGTCCGGTCCTGCTCACGATCCACGATGTCTGGCCGCTGCGGTTGCCCGAGGGATTCTCATGGGCGCGGGGAGCGTTCTACCGGCTGAGCCTCCAGCTCGCGCGCCGTGCGCGCTTCATCGTCACCAGCAGCCGGTTCAGCCGGGGCGAGATCGTCGAGCTGCTGCCCATGCCGGAGTCCCGCGTGCGGGCGATCCGGCTCGGGGTTCCGCCGGCGCCGAGGGACGAGGAACCGCGACGTCCTGACGCGCTGGCCCCGGAGCGATTCGCGCTGGTGGTGGGGGACAACCGCCCGCGCAAGAACCTGAGGACGCTTGCGCGCGCCTGGGCCGCGTTCGGGGATGCGCCGCCGCTGGCGCTGGTGTCGGCCGGTCCCAACGATCCGCGCTATCCCTCACTCGCGCGTCTCGCGTCCGAATCCGGCGCACGCGACGTTCATTCGCTGGGATGGGTCGGCGAGCCGGAGCTGGCGTGGTTGTATCGCAATGCCGAGATGATCCTGTTTCCGAGCCGCTACGAAGGGTTCGGGTTCCCGCTGGTGGAGGCGTTCGTCCACGGCCGCCCTACGATCGCTGCCGACATTCCGGTGCTGCGCGAAATCGCGGAGGGTGTGACCTGGTTCGTTCCGGTCGACGCGGATCGCGAATGGGCGGACGCGGTGCGCACGCTGTCGAATGACGCCGGGCTGCGCGAAACGAAAAGCCGCGCGGGGCACGTGCGTGCCGCGGAGCTGCGCTACCAGGATACGGCGGTCGAGACTCTTGACCTTGTGCGCGAAGCCGCGGGTGCTACGATCCGGCGGCGATGATCTCCGCCCACACACGGCGACCTCACTTCCTCCCGTTTCGATTTCGCGAGATCCAACGCCGCTTCGGATCCCGCCCGTTCTCGATCCTCGATGTCGGCGCCGGGAATCATTCGGCGAGCCTGACCAAGGCGTGTTTCCCGAATTGCCATTACGCGGGGATCGATCGGGAGCGCGCCTACAACAACGACCCGTCCGATTTGGCCGCGATGGACGAGTTCTTCGAGCTCGACCTCACGAAGCTCGATTTCGACCCGGTTCCGGATGACCGGTACGACGTCCTGATGCTCTCCCACGTGATCGAGCATCTCTGGAACGGGGACGAGGTGCTGTGCCGCCTGGTGAGTAAGGTTCGACCCGGCGGGTTCCTCTACGCCGAGTTCCCGGGTCCCCGGAGCCTGCACCTGCCGTCGATGAAAGGGACCCTCAACTTCCACGACGACGACACGCATGTCCGGGTGTTCTCGGCCCCCCAGATCGCACGCCTGCTCACGTCCGAAGGGCTCCACGTGGCCCGGGCGGGCACCCGCAGAGACCCGCAAGGGATCCTCCTCACGCCCCTCCGCGCCATTAAGGCACGGGTCACCCACGGGTACGTCCCGGGCGGGGTGTTCTGGGACCTGTTCGGATTCGCCGACGTGGTGATCGCCGACCGGCCGGTCGCTTCCTGACCCCTCCCTACGGGAATTCCACTACCCCGAGGGGCGGTCCGTGCGCTCTGCAATTCGCGCTTGAGTTTGCCCGGCCCCGGCCGATGACATTCAAGTCAACGCTTGGCCCGGCAGTGCGGGGTTCGCTATAGTCTTTGCACGCTCCCGGGTGAACGGCCTCGTGGGGCCGCGTCAGGAGGCATGGATGCCCCCCGTACCTACCCGGCCTTGCCAACAAGTGCGTAGGCATGGACCTGCCGTTCCGTCGGCGAGACCCCCAGGGTTCCCCCGCCGATGGCGTACCCCACCGTCCGATGAGGGAAGCGCATGAGAATGCTGGTCACGGGAGGCGCCGGATTCATCGGCTCACACCTCTCCGAAGCCCTGCTGGAGCACGGACATGAAGTCTGGGCTCTGGATGATCTCTCCACCGGACGGCTCGAGAACCTCGCGACATTCGAGCGCGATCCGCGCTTTCGTTTCCTCGAGGGCGACGTCACCGATCCCGCTTTGGTGAAAGGTCTGATCGCGCAGTGCGATCAGGTGTTCCATCTGGCGGCGGCGGTGGGCGTGAAGTACGTGCTCGAGAACCCGCTTCGTTCGCTGATCACCAACATTCGCGGCTCCGAGGTCGTGCTGGAGGCGGCCGCCGAACACAGCCGGCGCGTCATCCTGTTCTCGAGCAGCGAGGTCTACGGCAAGGGCGTGAGTGTTCCGTTCGCCGAGGACGACGATCGCGTGCTGGGACCCACTCACATCCTTCGCTGGTCGTACGCATGCGGCAAGGCGGTCGACGAATCGCTCGCCCAGGCGTACTGGCAGCAGCGTCAGCTCCCGGTCACCGTGGTGCGCTGCTTCAACACCTGCGGCCCGCGCCAGTCCAGCGCCTACGGCATGGTGATCCCGAACATGGTGGAGCGCGCCCTGCGTGGCGATCCGATCATGGTGTACGGCGATGGCAAGCAGTCGCGTTGCTTCTCGGCGGTCCATGACGTCGTCCGCGGCGTCCTGATGCTGTCGGATCAGCCGTCGACCTGGGGCCAGATCTACAACATCGGCACCGACGAGGAAGTCACGGTGCTCGAGCTGGCCGAGCGCATCCGCGCGAAGTGCGGCGGCCGTTCGGCGATCGAGTTCGTCGACTACGAAACGATCTACGGACGCTCGTTCGAGGACATGCGCCGCCGCGTTCCGAGTCTCACCAAGATCGGCACCGCGGTCGGGTTCCGTCCCGAGGTCTCGCTCGATCGGCTGCTCGATGTGACGATCCGGGACAGCTGCGAACGTCTCGGCGTGCCGCTCCCCACGGGAATCGCAGCCTAGTCCGCCGGACCGTTCGGGCCACGCACGGATGCTGCTGCCCGCGTATGCGATCGCGCTCGGTCTTGCGCTTGCGCTCACCCCGCTGAGCGTTCGCCTCGCGTGGGCGATCGGTTACCTCGACCATCCCGAAGCCCGCAAGCTCCACACGGCCGCCACCGCCCTGCTCGGCGGGGCGGTCGTTTTCGCGTCCGCCCTGATCGCGTGGTGGATCGCGCTCCGGATCGGGAACCGTCCGATCGACGCGCTCGGGACCCAGGTGCTGCCGCTCGTGTCGGGCGCCGCGATCTCGCTGGCGTGGGGCCTGTGGGACGACCGGTTCGGCATGGGGGTTCGCCTCAAGCTGGTCGGCCAGCTGCTCGCGGGGGCGTGCCTGGTGGCGGCCGGCGCGATTCCCGACTTCGGACTGCCGGACTGGATCGAGATCGCGATCATGATGTTCACGCTGGTCGCCCTCATGAACGCGGTCAACTTCCTCGACAACATGAACGGAATGATCGCCGGCTACGCGGCGATCGCCCTGCTGGGGTTCGCGTTCGGCTCGATTCTGCGCCACTCCTACGGCCTGGCGGCCGCCCAGCTGGCGCTCGCGGGCGCCTGCGTCGGGTTCCTGCCCTGGAACTTCCCGAAAGCCCGGATTTTCCTCGGGGACGCGGGAAGTCTGCTGCTCGGGTATAGTCTCGGCGCCTCGGCAATTCTGGGGTTCACCGGGATGCCGGTGGGATGGGGCCGGTGGGGCACCCTGTTCGCGCTCGCCTACCCGGCCTTCGACATCATTTTCGTGGTGGTGACCCGCCTGCGCGATGGACGCAAGGTCCAACAGGGCGGGAAGGATCACAGCAACCACCGCATTGCGAGATGGATTCAATGTCCGAAACGAACCGTGATTCTTCTGTGGGTCAGTGGGGCCGTCCTCTCCGTAAGCGGTCTCGTGGTGCAAAGCCTCAATCGTCCGATTCCGCTGCTCCTGTCGTGGGGCCTGTGGATGGTGATCTTCCTGTGGATGGGGCGGCGACTATCATCCGTGCCGAGCCAGTAGCGACTCCGCCGCGCGAAGTGCTGGGTGCGCCCAAGCCGTACGTTCCCCGCGAGCGGCGCGATCCCGATGAGACCGACGACAAGCTTCGCGACCTGGTCGCGCACATGGCGCGCGGGATCGTGGATCATCCGGATCAGGTGCAGGTCGATGTGCTCGAGGCCGGCGAAGACGCGTCGTTCGAGCTGTCGGTCAACGGCCGCGACCTCGGCCACGTGATCGGCAAGCAGGGACGCACTGCCCGGTCGCTGCGGCTCGCGCTCGGCGCGGCGGCGCAGCGGGTCGGTCGCAGCGCCTCGCTCGAAATCGCCGATTAGCGCTCTGCGGATCAGGAGTCGGCGATGAGCCTGGTCCTGATTGGACGGATCGGTCGCCCGCACGGGATCAAGGGCGAGGTGATTCTCGAGGGCGACCTGAGTGCGGGCGATCTCCACGCGGTGAAGAACTTCACCTGGCGGAACCGCCAGGGGGAGACCCGCGAGCTCACGCTGCGCACCGCGCGTCCCGCGCACGACCGGGTGCTGCTCTTGTTCGCGGGCGTCCACAGTCGCGAGCAGGCCTCGGAGCTGACGCTGGGCCAGCTGTGGGCCGAGGATTCGCTGCTGCCCGATGCGGGCCCCGGCCAGGCGTACCAGTTCCAGCTGATCGGCCTGAAGGTGATGGAGACCGGCGGGCGCGAGTTGGGCGCGATCGAGCAGGTGATCCAGACCGGCGCGCATGCCGTCTACGTCGTGCAGGGCGCGCGCGAGCTGCTGATCCCGGCCACCGCCGAGGTGGTCCGCAACGTCGACCTGGCGGCGGGCGTGGTGACCGTCACCCTGCCGGCCGGCCTCGAGGACCTGTGAGCCGCGCGTGAAGATCTCGATCCTCACCATCTTCCCCGACTTCTTTCCGCCGACGCTCGCCGAGGGGATGATCCGCGCCGCCCGCGAGAAGGGACGACTGACGGTCGACGTGATCCCGCTGCGCGAGTTCACGGACGACACCCACCGCACCACCGACGACTACCCGTTCGGCGGCGGGGTGGGAATGATCATGAAGATCGAGCCGATCGACCGCGCGCTCCAGTCGGTGGGGATCGCCGAGCGCGCGACCCGTCCGCCCGGCACGCGCGTGATCCTGTTCTCGCCGCAGGGCCGCCGCTTCACCCAGGACCTTGCGATCGAATACGCGGGCCTCGAACACCTGGTGCTCCTGTGCGGGCGCTACAAGGGGGTCGACGAGCGGGTCAGCGAGCACCTGATCGACGAGGAGCTGTCGATCGGCGACTTCGTCCTGGCGGGCGGCGAGCCGGCCGCGCTGTGCGTGACCGACGCGGTCGCACGGCTGCTGCCCGACGTGGTCGGGACCTTCGATTCGGTCGAGAGCGACTCGTTCCACTCCGGGCTGCTCGACTGCGCGTACTACACGCGTCCGGCCGAGTACCGTGGCTGGCCGGTGCCCGAGGTGCTGCTGTCGGGGCACCACGCGAACATCCTCAAGCACCGGCGCGCCGAGGCGCTGCGGCGCACGTTCGAGCGGCGCCCGGATCTGCTCACCACCGCGGATCTGAGCTCCGACGACCGCAAGGTGCTGGCGGCCCTGGAACGCGAACGCGCCGCGGGACGGTCCAGGCCCGAATCGTGAACGCCGAGGCTCCGTCGCTCGCCCCCGGGGCGCGGGTCGCCCTCGTCCATGACTGGCTGACCGGAATGCGCGGCGGCGAGCGGGTGCTCGAGCGCATCGCGCGGTTCTTTCCCGGTGCCCCGATCTTCACGCTGGTGTGGAAGAAGGGCTCGGTGAGCCGGGCACTCGAGTCACGCCGGATCGTCACCTCGTTCCTCCAGCGGATGCCCGACGCCGCGCGGCGCTACCGCTCGTACCTGCCGCTGTTCCCGCGCGCGATCGAGTCGCTCGATCTGTCGGACTTCGACGTCGTGATCTCGACCAGCCACGCGGTCGCCAAGGGCGCGCGCCCGGCCCCTGGCGCATTCCATCTCTCGTACGTCTTCACCCCGATGCGCTACGTGTGGGAGCTCGAGTCCCAGTACTTTCCGCCCGGCCGCTACCCGTGGCCGCTGTCGGCCTACGTGCGCGCGACCTGCGCGCGGCTGCGGCGCTGGGACGTGGCGAGCAGCGACCGTGCGCACGCGCTGATGGCCGATTCGCGCCACGTCGCCGCCCGGATCCGCCGCCACTGGCGGCGCGACGCGACGGTCGTCCATCCGCCGGTCGAGGTCGAGCGCTTCCACGCCGACAGCGGTCCGCGCGACGGCTATCTGATCGCCGGCGCGTTCGCCCCCTACAAGCGCAACGATCTCGCGCTGGCGGTGTGCCGGCGGCTCGGCCGCACGGTCACGGTGGCCGGCAGCGGTCAGGACGAGGCGCGCCTGCGCGCGCTCGGCGGGGACGGGGTGACGTTCCACGGCTGGCTCGACGACGACGGCTTCGCGCGCCTGTTCTCGCGCGCCCGCGCACTGCTGTTCCCGGGCGAGGAGGACTTCGGGATCCTGCCGGTCGAGGCGATGGCGGCCGGCTGCCCGGTGATCGCCTACGGGGTGGGCGGGGCGCTCGAGACGGTCGGACGCGGCGCCGACGAAGCGTCGCTCGCGCGGGTGCGGCAGGGCGGCGTGGCGCGGGTGCCGGGTGGCATCCTGTTCGGCACCCCGACCGACGCGGGGCTGGCGGCCGCGATCGAGCAGTTCGAGCGCGAGCGCTTCGATCCGGCCGAGTTGCGCCGGAACGCGCTGCCGTTCGCGCCGGAACGGTTCGACCGCGAGTTCGTCGAGGGCTTCACGCGCGAGCACGATGCGTGGCTCGAGCGTCAGATCGTGGGGGTGTCATGAACCGGGCGCCGAGCGACCGCGAGATCCTCGCCGAGCTGGCCGCGCGTGCGCGCCTCGACGCACCCGAGCTGCTCCAGTTCGGCAGCCTCGCGGCCGCGCACCAGTACCTGCGTCTCTACCGCACGTGGCGGCGCTGGGTGCCGGCGGGCGCCGAGGTGCTCGACTGGGGCGCCGGCAACGGCCACTTCTCGTACTTCCTGCTGCGCGCGGGCTACCGGGTGACTGGATTCTCGTTCGATCCGTTCGTGTTCGAGCGCTGGCTGCCCGGCGACGGGTACCGGTTCGTGCCGGGCAGTCCGCGTGATCCGGTGCGGCTGCCGTTCGCGGACGGTTCGTTCGACGCGGTGGCCTCGATCGGCGTGCTCGAGCACGTGCGCGAGACCGGCGGCAACGAGGCGGGCAGCCTCGCCGAGCTGGTCCGCGTGCTGCGCCCGGGGGGGACGATGGTGTGCTGGCACTTTCCCAACCGCTGGAGCTGGATCGACGTGCTCGCGCGGCGCGTGCCCGGCAAGCACCGTCATCTCTATCGCTACAGCGCCGCCGATATCCGGCGGCTGGTCGCCGGCGCCGGGCTCGAGCTGCTCGACACCTGGCGCTATGGCGTGCTGCCGCGCAACTCGCTCCATCGCCTGTTCGGCCCTGCGCGCGATGCGGAATGGACGGCGCGTCTGTGGAACGCGCTCGACACCGGTCTCGGCGGTCCGCTCGGCCCGATCGCCCAGAACCGCGCGTTCGTGGCACGCAAGCCGGGGGCGGCGGGAGCCGCGCCGTGAGTTCCGGGATTCCCGCCCCGTCCCGGTGGCCCGACCGGGTGCGCGATCTGTTCGCCATGTCGCAGAGCGGGATCCGCGACGTGCTCCTGTTGCTGGCGCCGCAGGCGGTGATGGTGCTCACGGCGTTTCTCACCACGCTGCTGGTCGCCCGCGGTCTCGGACCGGCGGCGCTCGGGCATTACGGGCTGGTGCTGAGCGTGGCCGGTCTCGCCGCCGCGTTCTCCGACATGGGGATTGGCCAGACCGCGATCCGTTACGCGGCGCGTGCGGCGGCTGAGGGACGGACGGCGGAGCAGATGGCGGTGCTGCGGTGGGCGCTGCGGCTGCGGATCGCGCTGGTGGTGGTGGTGGCGGCGGTACTCGCGGCGCTTGCGCCGCTGATCGCCGGACGGCTGTGGCACGCGCCGGAGCTGGCGCCGCTCATCCAGATGGGACTGCTGGGCGGCGTGTTCACGACGCTCGCCGCGGTGCCGGTCGTGTACTACCAGTCGGTCCGCCGGTTCGGGCGCAACGCGACCGTCCAGATCGGGCAGGCGCTGCTCGGACTTGCCGGGGTGCTGCTGGTGGGCGCGCTCGGACGCTGGTCGGTGAGCGCCCTGATCGCGGTCAGCGTGGTGACGGCGGCGCTCGGCGCGCTCGTGTTCCTGGTCATGGTGCCGCGTGCCGCACTGATGCCACCGCGCGGCGAAGCCGGCGCGACTCAGGTGCGGCGCCCGTTCTGGAGCTCTCCGATCGAGCCGTCCCCGACCCTCGCCGGGGTCACCGATGGTGGGCCCGGCGCGTTCGCGATGTACAACATGATCTCGACCATCGTGGTGATGGTCACGCTGCGGCTCGACGTGTGGCTGATGGGCGTGTTCGGCCGGCCCGAGCAGGTCGGGCTCTACACGGTCGCGTCGCGGTTCGCGCTGCCGCTCGGCCTGCTGCTCGCGGCGGTCGGCGGCGCCCTGTGGCCGCGCGCTTCGGCGCACAGCGATCCGCGCGACGCGCTGGTGCTGCTGAAACGCACCTTCCAGTTGAGCCTGCCGCTCGGCGCGGCTGCGGTCGTCTACGCGGTGGTGGTGCCACTGCTCACGCCGTGGTTGTTCGGCAGCGCCTACGCGGGCAGTCGCCTGCTCGCCCAGGTGCTGTGTGTCCGGTACGCACTCGCGATCCTGATCGTGCCGGTCGGCGTGATCGGCTACAGCCTCGGCCTGGTGCGCTGGTACTGGATCATCAACCTCGTCCAGCTGGTGACGGTGGCGACCATCAACGTCGTGCTGCTGCCGCGGATCGGCCCGATGGCGGCCGCGCTCGCGCTGGTGGTGAGCGAAATCGTCGGGGTGACGCTCGCCGGCACGCTGCTGCTGCGGCGCGCGCGCCAGATCGCCCGCGAGCCGGGGCACGACGATCGTGCGGGAGTGACGGCATGAAGCTCGGGACGATCAAGCAGCAGGTGCTGCGCATGACCGGGATGCACCTGCAGCAGCGCATCGTCCGCGCGTATCGCGCGGCGCTCGCGGCGGGCGGGCACGACTTCCCGCGCCGGATCGCCCTGCCGGTGCCGTGCGGGTTGGGACTGCCGGAGCGGGTGGTCGAACTGCTGGCGGCGCGGCTGTCCTACCAGCCGGGTCTCCGGGTGCTCGACGTGGGCCACGCCTACATCATGGAATGCCACCGGGTGCTGCTGCGGGAGCTGCCGGCGCCCCGCGACCTCACCGGGATCGATATCGCCGAACCGATCTTCGATCCCGCCGAGTTCTACACCGCCTCGGTGCGGGGCAGCGTCACCGCCATGAAATTCCCCGACGCTTCGTTCGATCTCGTCTGGTGCATTTCCGCCCTCGAACACTTCGGCATGGACAACTCGGGCTATACGCAGGAGTTCGTGGTCGACGAGCAGCTGGCGGTGCGCGCCATGCAGGAGATGATGCGCGTCCTGCGTCCGGGTGGTTCGCTGCTGGTCACCCTGCCCTATGGCCGCTACGAGAACCATGGCTGGTTCCGGAACTTCGACGCCGCGCACCTGACCGCGCTGCTCGACCCGGTCCGCGCCGACGCCGACGTGCACGAGCTCTATTTCCGTCACTCGGGTCGCGCGGGCTGGTTGGCGGCCGATCCGCTCGCTCTGCGGGGGTTGGGCTACGCGGACGAACCCAACGCCGGCGCGTCCGGGTGCGTGATCGCCGTTCTCACCCGGCGCGGCGCGGTCGCCTCATGAGGTCGGTGCGCGTGGGTTGTGAGCCGCTTCGGGCATCGGCTACCGTGCCGTCTCTCATGAGAGCGCGCGCGTGAGCGATCTGCAGGCCCTGCAGCGCCGGATGGGTTTTGCCGGCGATGCGCCGGCGGTCCGTGCCTACCAGTACACCTACGTCGACTGCTTTCCCCCGGGTGCCCGGGTGCTCGATCTGGGCTGCGGCGAGGGCGTGTTCCTCGAGCTGCTGCGCGCCTCGGGGCGCAGCGGGATCGGGGTCGACTCGTCGCCGGTCGATCTGGCGCCGGCGCGCGCGCGGGGTCTCGAGGTGGTCGAGGGGGATGCAATCGCCTACCTCGAACAGGCGCGCGATTTCGACGGGATCTTCTGCGCGCACGTGATCGAGCACCTGCCGCCCGCGGTCGCGGTGCGGCTGATCGAAGGTGCGCACCGGGCGCTCAAGCCCGGCGGGGTGCTGGTGCTGATCACTCCCGAGATCCGCGATCTCGAAGTCCTGACCGAGCGCTTCTGGCTGGATCTGACGCATGTCCGGCCGTATCCCGAGCGGCTCCTGGTCCGCATGTGCACCGCACTGGGCTTCGACGTCGTGCGCAGCGGCAACGATCCTCGCTCGGCGCGCGGCAACTCGCTTCCCGCACGCGTGCGACGCCTGCTTCGGTTCCTGAGGCTCGGATCGCACGGCTACCGCGGGGACGTGTTCGTGGTCGCGCGCCGGGTCTGATCTCCATGCGCGTCGGGATCGACGGTCGCGCGTTCCAACCGGGGTTCAAGGGACACCTGGGCCGCGGCATCGGTCTCTACGCCGCCGAACTGGTGCGGGCCCTGGCGCGGATCGGTGGGGTGGAGCTGGTGATTCATTTCGATCCATGGCGTTCGATCGATGAAACCCGGGTTCCGGCCGGCCTCGATCGGACCTGGTATCCGCGCGGCCCGTTCGGGCGCCCGCTCCATCACCACCTGTCCACCCAGTTCCTGGTCCCCGCCGCGCTCGAACGGAATGGACTCGACCTGTTCCACTTCATGGCCATGCAGGATGCGCCGCTGCGATTGACCGGACGGTGCGTGGTCACGGTCCACGACGTGATCCTGTTCGCGATGGAGAGCGCATACGCCGAGGGCAAGCGGCTGCCCTACCGGATGGTGCGGATGCTCGAGCGCGCGACCGTCCGCCGCGCGTCCCTGATCCTCACCGACTCCGAGGCGAGCCGCGACGACATCGTGCGGTTCCTGCAGATCGATCCAGCGCGGATCCGCGTGGCGACGCTCGGGGTCGACGCCCGCTTCGCACCGTGCCCCGATTCCGCGATCGCGGCGTTGCGGACACGGCTCGGCCTCGCGCGGCCCTACCTGCTCTACATGGGCGGGATCGACGTGCGCAAGAACGTGCCGCGCCTGCTCGACGCCTATTCCCGGGTGCGCGCCGGGCGGGCTGATCCGCCCGAGCTGGTGCTGGCGGGCGCGATCGAGCGCGAGCCCAACTTCGGAGCGCTGCGCGAGCAGGCACGCGCGCTGGGGCTCGAGTCCGCGCTGCGCCTGGTCGGCTACGTTGCCGACCAGGATCTGCCGGTGCTGCTCGCGGGCGCCGAGGCATTTGTGTACCCCTCGTTCTACGAGGGGTTCGGACTGCCGCCGCTCGAGGCGATGGCGTGCGGCACGCCGGTGGTCGCCAGCCGGGCGTCGTCGCTTCCCGAGGTGCTGGGCGACGGGGCGCTGCTGGTGGCGCCCGAGGATACCGAGGCGCTCGCGGCCGCGATCGGCCGCATCCTCGATGAACCCGATCTCGCCGCCGACCTCGGCCGGCGCGGACGCGCACGAGCGGCCGGGTTCACCTGGGAGCGAACCGCGCAGACCACGCTCGCGGCCTACCGGGAGTTGATGCAATGACGCCGCCCGAGGAATGGGACGCGAGCTGGGAGGCGAGCCTGGCGGCTCCGACCCCCGGCTTCGAGGCGTCGACGCTCGAGAACCACATCGACGCCGGCAAGCTCGCGTTCCTCAGCAACCTGCTGCCGAACGAAGGTCGCGCGATCGAGATCGGCTGCGGCAGCGCACGACTGCTCGCACGCATCCAGCGCGCAACCCGCCTCGATGCGTACGCACTGGATCCCTCGCCGCAGGCCGTGCGCCTGGCGGGACGGACCGCGGCGGCGCTCGGGACGCCGATGCGGCTCCTGCGCGGAGACGCCTATCAGCTCCCGTTCCCCGATGGTGCGTTTGCGATGGTGCTGTCGGGGGGGCTGCTCGAACACTTCGAGGATCCGCGCCCGGTGATGGCCGAGATGGTGCGTGTCCTGCGACCGGGCGGCACGTTCTACGCGGACGTCGTGCCGCGCAAGCCGTCGCTCTACCGGCTGCGTGAGCTGCCGCGCATGGTGCGGAGTTCCGCCCTGCTGCCGGGCGTCGACGAGTCGGCCCATGGTCCCGCGCACTACCGCCGCGTGCTGACCGAGCTCGGCTGCGAACCGGCGCGCATCCGGTCGGCCGGGGTGTATCCGCCCGGGGCCGGAGCCGGATGGGCCCGTCGTTTGGCAGCGCTCGATGGCACCCCGTTCGCCGACTGGCTGGGCTGGTACTTCATGATCGCTGCCCGGCGGACCGGCTCGTGAATCCTCTGCACCGGATCGCGCGATCGTCGCTCACGCTCATGACCGGCGACGCGATCGCGCGCGGCCTCGTGTTCCTCGCCACCGTCACGATCGCACGCCGGCTCGGCCCGTCGGCATTCGGGCTGGTTGCGTTCGGGCAGGCGCTGCTCGGTTACCTGCTGCTGCTCAGCGACTGGGGCACCACCAGCTACGGCGTGCGCGAGATGGCCGGCGACCCCGCGCGCGCCCGCGCGAGCTGGATCGCGCTCACCGTGTTCCGGGTGGTGCTCGCCGTGGTGTTCGCCGGGATCGCGGTCGCGATCACCTACGCGAGCCCGCTCGGCCCGACCGAGCAGCGGGTGATCGCACTCACCCTGCTGTCGGCGATCGCGGCCTCCGCGGTGCCCGACTGGTCGAGCCGCGGCGCCGGCCAGATGGGGCTCGCCGCGTCGATGGGGGTGATCCACAACGCGCTCGCGCTGGTCGCGATCCTGGTGTTCGTCACCGGGCCCGGCTCGGTCGCGCTGGTGCCGGCGGTGCGACTTGCCGCGCTCGCGGTCGCGGCGGTGATCGGATTGTGGATCCTCGCGATGCGCATGCCCCGCGCACCGCTGTCGGCCCGCGCGTGGCTCCGCGAGCGCGGGCTCGGCCGCATGATGAGCTCGTCGCTGGTGCTGCTGCTCGCGAACGGATCGGTGCTCATCTACAACACCGCCGACCAGCTGATCCTCAAGCTGATGCGCGGGGATCACGAGACCGGTCTCTACGCCGGCGCCTACCGGGTGATCCAGCTGCCGATCGCCGGGTGGTATGCCATCAGCGCCTCGGCGCTGCCGGAGCTGTCGCGGCTGTGGCGCGAGGATCCGGGCGCGGCCGCGAAGCTGTCGCGCCGGCTGACAACGGGTGCCGCGGTCGCAGGACTGGTGATCGCGATCGGGATCTGGCTCGCGCGCGGCTGGCTGATCCGCCTGATCTACGGCGGCGACTACGGACCCTCGGCCGACATCCTCGGGATCCTCGCGCTGGCGGTGCCGCTCGAGTTCGTTGCCTCGGTCAAGGGGACGTCGTACGTCGCCGCCGGGCGGGAGCGCGGCACGCTGGTGTGCGTTGCCTTCGCGGCGATCACCAACCTGGTCGGCAACTGGATCTGGATTCCCACGCACGGCATGCAGGCCGCGGCATGGGTCACGATCGCCAGCTACGCCGCGCTGCTGGTGGCGTATGGCGTGGTGATGGACATGCGCCGCCGATGAGCGGCGGCGCCGCCGGGTTTGACAGTCCGGTGCGATGTTGGCGAGGCTCGCGCCGGTCGCAATCCGTCCCCATCTCCCCGAGGTGCCGATGAACGTCGCAGGGCAGCAGGTGCTGGTCACCGGCGCGGGCGGATTCATCGGCAGCCACCTGGTCGAACTGCTGGTCGCGCGCGGTGCCCGCGTCCGGGCGGCGGTGCACTACAACTCGCGTGACGATCGCGGCCATCTCGAGCTGCTCGCGCCCGCGGTCGCCGACGCGCTCGAGGTCGTGAGTCTCGACATCCAGGATGCGTTCGCGGTCGACCGCGCGGTCGACGGCTGCGCGATCGTGTTCCATCTCGCCGCGCTGATCGGCATCCCGTATTCATACACGGCGCCGGCCAGCTACTTCGACACCAATGTGCGCGGCACTCTCCATGTGCTCGAGGCTGCGCGCCGGCACCGGACGCCGCGCGTCGTCCACACCTCGACCTCCGAGGTGTACGGAACCGCCCGCTCCACGCCGATCGACGAGGAGCATCCGCTCCAGGCCCAGTCGCCCTATGCGGCGTCGAAGATCGCCGCCGACAAGCTGGCCGAGAGCTATCACCGCTCGTTCGATCTTCCGGTCGCCACGTTGCGGCCGTTCAACGCCTATGGCCCGCGTCAGTCGGCGCGCGCTGTGATCCCGACCATCGTCACGCAGCTCGCGAGCGGGGCGCGCACCGTCCGCCTCGGCCACCTGGCGCCGATTCGCGACTACACGTTCGTCACCGACACCGCGCGCGCGTTCGTGGCGGTCGCGGAGTCCGATGCCGCGGTCGGGCAGGTCAGCAACGCGGGAGCCGGACAGGGAATCGCGATCGGCGCGCTGGCCGAGCGGATTCGCGCGCGCATGGGCGTCGACGCCGAGATCGTGACCGACGCCGGGCGGATGCGGCCGGAAGCGAGCGAAGTGTTCGAGCTGGTGGCCGCCACCGGGAAGATCCGTGAGCGGACCGGCTGGCAGCCGGAGGTCGAGCTCGACGAGGGACTCGATCGCGTGATCGCGTTCGTCCGCGATCACCTCGACATGTATCGCGTCTCGGACTACGTGGTATGAGCCGCTGATGCAGGCGATCCTGCTGGCCGGCGGTCAGGGCACCCGGCTGCTTCCGTACACCACGGTATTCCCCAAGCCACTGGTACCGGTCGGCGACCAGCCGATCAGCGAGATCGTGGTGCGCCAGTTGGCGGCCGCCGGATTCGACCGGATCGTGTTCGCGGTCAGCCATCTCGCCAGCCTGATCGAGGCCTACTTCGGCGACGGCGGAAAGTGGGGCGTCCGGATTTCGTACTCGCTCGAGGACACGCCGCTTGGCACCGCGGGACCGATCGGGCTGGTGCGCGATCTGGACGCGGACTTCCTGGTGATGAATGGCGACTTGCTCACCGATCTCGATTACCGCGCGCTGGTGGCCGACCATCGGCAGAGCGGCGCGATCGTGACGGTCGCCACCGCGCGCAAGCAGGTGCCGATCTCCCTCGGGGTGGTGACGATCGACGACCAGCGGCGCCTGGTGGGCTACGACGAGAAGCCGACCCTCCACTACACGGTCAGCACCGGCATCTACGTGATGAACCGCCGGATTCAGGAATCGCTGGTCCCGCCGCGCCGGATGGATCTGCCCGACCTGCTGCGCGACCTGATCGCGCGCGGCGAGCCCGTCCATTGCCACCCCCACGAGGGCGAGTGGCTCGACATCGGCCGGCCGGAGGATTACGGAGAGGCGCTGAGCCGGTACGCGGCCGACCCGGCGCGCTTCGTTCCGCCCGCCCGCCGCTGACGGCGGACCGCCGATGACGCCGGTGACCGTCGCGGTCGACGCCCGCAAGCTGTTCGACGGTGGCGTCGGCACCTACCTGCGCGGACTCGTGACCGCGTGCGCTGCCCGGCCGTCCGAGTTCGCGTTCGTCGCGCTGGTGGATCCGAGCGATGTGGGCCGCGTCGCCTGGACAGGTGTGCGCGAGGCGCCGGTGACGGCGGGGAAGTACGGGTTCGCCGAGCATTTCGCAGTTCCCGCCGCGGCCCGGCAGGCCGGCGCCGGACTTCTGCACGAGCCGCACTACACGCTGCCGGTCGGATGGTCCGGAGCCTCGGTGGTGACGGTTCACGATCTCACCCACCTGCGCTTTCCCCAGTTCTTCCCGCCCGGCGCCGCGCTCTACGCGCGCGCGATGGCGGGATTCGCGGTGGGGCGTGCACGTCGCGTGATCGTCGACTCCGAGGACACGCGAATCGACGTGATCGAGAGGCTCGGCGCCGATCCGGGACGCGTGCGGGTGATCCATCTCGGCGTGTCCGCCGGGCTCGTGCGTCCGTCCGCCGACCAAATCGAGACGTTCCGCGTCGACCGCGATCTGCCACGCGCCTACCTGCTCTACGTCGGGGCCCGCAAGCGCCACAAGAATCTCGGGCTGCTGTTCGACGCGCTCGCGCGCATTCCGGAACGCGAGCGCCCGCCGCTCGTCCTGTCGGGACCGCCGCTCGCGCCCGACGATCCGCTGATGCGCCAGGCACGGGCGCGCGGCGTCGACCGGTGGCTGCACACCTCGGGGCTCGTGCACGACGACGCCAACCTCGCGTGCCTCTACGGCGGAGCGGCCCTGTACGTGCAGCCCTCGCTGGCCGAGGGCTTCGGTCTGCCACCGCTCGAGGCCATGGCCTGTGGTGTTCCGGTCGTGTCGTCGAACGCCGGATCGCTGCCTGAGGTGCTGGGCGACGCAGCCGTCCTGCTGCCGCCTTCCGGACTCGACGCCGCCGGGCAGTGGGCGAACACGATCGTCCGACTGCTCGGCGACGAATCCGCGCGCATTCAGATGGCGGCGGACGGACGTGCGCAGGCCGCGCGGTTCACGTGGGAGAAAGCGGCCGAGTCGACGCTCGCGGTCTATCGCGAGGCGCTCGCGCGCTGAGGTCAGTGCGCGGCGGCGTCGCGGAACACGCGCCCGACCGTCAGGAACAGGATCCTGAGGTCGAACAGCAGCGACCAGTTCTCGATGTAGTAGAGGTCGTACTCGATCCGCTTGTCGAGCGGCGTATCGCCGCGCAATCCGTTGACCTGCGCCCAGCCGGTCATCCCGGCCTTCACGTGGTGCCGCAGGAAGTAGCGCGGGATCGAGGCGCGGAACTGCTCGACGTAGGCCGGCTGCTCGGGGCGCGGACCGACCAGGCTCATGTCGCCGGCCAGCACGTTCCACAGCTGAGGCAGCTCGTCGAGCGAGTACTTGCGCAGGATCTCGCCCAGCTGCGTGCGGCGCGGATCGTTCGCCACCGTCCAGCCCGGGCCGCCGTCGTCGGCGTCCGCGCGCATGCTGCGGAACTTGAGCATCCAGAAGCGCCGGCCGAGGATGCCGACCCGTTCCTGCGTGTAGAAGATCGGGCCCGGCGAATCGAGCCGCACCAGGATCGCGAGCACCAGCAGCACCGGTGACAGCACGACCAGCGACAGGCCCGACATCGCGAGGTCGAACCCGCGTTTGAGCACTGCGTTCCAGCCCTGCTCGGGACTCTCGCTCACCAGCACCACCGGCATGCCGTCGAAGTCCTCGACGCTGGGGTTGAGCATGAATGCCATCGTGAGGTCGGGCACCAGCCGCACCGCGGCGGTCGAGTCGGCGAGCGCCTGCATCGCCTCCTCCTCCGCCTTCCAGTCGGGACGCGCGAGCGCCAGGTACACCAGCTCGGCGCCGGTGCTCTCGACGATGCGCGTCAGTTCCGAAACCGGACCCAGCACCGGCTGTCCGTGGAGGGTCGTTCCGGCCGGCATCGGCTCGACCGATACGAGTCCCTCGACCACCAGACCGAAGTCGCGATGGTGTTCGATCTTGTCGAGCAGCGTGTTCGCGAGCGGGCCGGTGCCGACGATCAGAACGTGGCGCAGGTTGCGCCCGTGGCTGCGCATCCAGCGCAGCAGCATCCGCATGACGATGCGCACCGTCCACAGCAGCGCCGTGCACAACAGGAAGAACAGGGCGACGGTGTAGCGCGACAACTCGCCCTTGGTGAAGAACGATCCCATGCCGGCGAGCGCGGTGACGATCGCGACCGCCTGGATGACCGCGAACAGCTCCTGGCCGAGCCGTCCGGTGCGCGCCGAGCGGTAGATGCGGAACGAGCGCAGGGCGAGCAGGGCGGTCGGCGCGAGCACCGCTCCGGTCCACAGGTAGAGCGAGAGCGGGGGGATGCCGAGCGGGGCGGGGATGCCGAGCCCGTAGAAGCGCAGCCACCAGGATCCGATCCAGGCCGCGAACACGAGTACGCCGTCGACCACGAACATGCTGGTGGCAAACAGCTGGCGGCTGCGGGCGAACATAGGGTGGACAGGGTAGGGGACCCCCTGCTCATGTCAAAAAGGGCTGGCCACCGTCCACCAGTTCCAAATCCCATGCACCCAGGGCCCGCCGGGTCTAGGATTCGGCAGGACGAGGGATCCCATGGCGCGACGATTCGAATTCGAGGACTACAAGGGCCCGCTGCTCGCGGTCCTTCTGCTCGTGGTCCAGACATTCGCGCATGGTTGCCTGCATCGCGTCCTCGCCGAGGGTGCGAGCGGGACGACGTTTGGACTCCTGAGCTCGAGCGATCAGGAGGTCGGCTGCTTCGCGCCGTGCGCGTGTCCGGTCATGATCCACAGCCCGATGAAGGGATCGTTGCGGCTCGTTCCGGTCGTTCTCACCGGGAGCGAGGAGCGATACGACGTGCGCGATGTCGACTGGACGGTCGGCACGCCGAACGGATCGCTGCGGATCACAGGATCCGGCTCGTACGTTCGCATGCCCGCCACGAATCCGCAGCAACGCATGATTCTGGATCTCTCACTCGACGGCTCCGCACCCATGCGGTTCGACAGCGGCGCCGATCCACTCACGGTGCCGTGGCCTGCGATCGAGGTGGCCATCTCGCGCCACGGCGAGTTCTGCTGGGACACGCTGTTCACGGTGTCCGCGGCACCGGCGACGGCGGGCATCGACCCTCAATCGAGCCGCCCCCGGCTCGAGGCGGCGCGGCCGAGCCCGTTCCGCGATCGCGTCGATCTCGCCTTCACGCTGGCGTCGGCCGATCGGATCGAACTGGCGGTGTTCGAGGCCTCGGGACGGAGGGTGCGGACTCTGATTCCGGACTCCTGGCGGGACGCCGGACCCCACGCCGTCAGCTGGGACGGAACCGACGACCGGGGTCGGCCAGTCGCGGCCGGCGTGCTGTTCGCCCGCCTTCGGACCTCCATTGGGACCGCCCGGACCACGCTGGTCCGCATCCGCTAGGGAGGGCTCCGGCCGTGTTTTGCGCGGTCTGGACCGGTTGCCGGGGCTTCGCCTATACTGCCCGGCCGGTTTTGGTGATGACCCCGACGCTCGTCGGGAGACCG
>Ga0210380_10000156_pt1 | contig 37966 bp, 30 predicted proteins | sample PLM4_5_coexredo_FD_155476 | JGI IMG/M metagenome (GOLD analysis project Ga0210380, IMG submission 155476) | Groundwater sediment microbial communities from an aquifer in East River, Colorado, USA - PLM4_5_coex redo | ecosystem: Environmental > Terrestrial > Soil > Riparian zone | place: USA... | reverse complement strand
GGCCGTGGACTCAGCCGGCACGGACGCAGAGTGCGTGGAGGTGCTCCGGCGCGAACGAGAACACGTGGTCTGCGAACAGCAGCTCGAGGCCCGGCTGCCCGCCATCGGGACAGACGAGAATCAGCACGCCACCGTCGGCGAGGGCACCACGCAGCCCGCGAAGAAACGCCACCGGATCGCGGGTGTGCTCGATCACGTTCACCGACACCACGAGATCGGAGACGGCGCCGGCAGGCAGATTGGCGGCGGTGCCCTGCCACAGGTGCAGGCCCGGCGCGGCGCCGTGCGCCACGCTCTCCGCCGACGGATCGCAGCCGGCCAGTAGCGCCGAGGGCCACCGCTCGCCGAGCGCGAGCAGCAGCGATCCGTTCCCGCAGCCTACGTCGAGCACCCGCGCTGGCGCGTGCGGCACGTAGCTCGCAATCCACGCGGCGTACTGGGCCTGCCGTGCCCGCTCACGCGCGTCGCCGGCCACGTGGGCGTACAGGCCGTAGCCGGTGGCATAGAGCGTCTCGTCGGCTGTCTCGCCCGGCCAGCGCCGCACGAGTCCGCACGCGCCGCACGCGTGGCGCGCCAGCGGCTCGCCCACCACGCGCCAGTCGCTGGCCATCGACTGGCCCGCGGGGTCCGGCAGCGCCGTCCATCGCGACGCGCCGCAGACCACACATGGCGACGCCTGTGATTGTGTGATCACGCGCCGTGAGCTCCCGAGACCGCATGGTAGACTGGCCGCGATCCGGTCGAATGCCGCAGCGACGTGTCGCGATCGTTCAGTCGAGCTACATTCCCTGGAAAGGCTACTTCGACCTGATCAGGGCGGCGGACGAGTTCATTCTGCTCGACGACGTCCAGTTCACGAAGCGCGATTGGCGCAGCCGCAATCAAGTCAAGACCAAAGACGGCCTCACCTGGCTGACGATCCCGGTGCACTCCAAGGGCAAGTATCTGCAGACCATCGCCGAGACGACCGTCTCGGAGGCCGCATGGGCGCGGCGTCACTGGCAGACGATTCGCGGCGCGTATGCGCGGGCGCCGCACTTCGAGGCGTATGCCGGCCCTTTCGAAGCGCTGTATGCCGCGCCGCCGTCGGAGCGCCTCAGCGACATCAACCGCGCGTTCATCGGCGCCCTGTGCCAGGCGCTCGGCATCACCACGCGCATCACGTGGTCGTCAGAGTATCACCCCCGCGAAGGACGCAATGAGCGGCTCATCGACCTGTGCGTCAAGGCAGGGGCGACCGAGTATCTGTCCGGACCGGCCGCCCGCGACTACATCGACCACGCGGCGTTTGCCGCGGCCGGCGTGTCGGTCGTATTCGCTGACTACGGCGGCTACCCCGAGTACCCCCAGCCCTACCCGCCATTCGAGCACTTCGTGTCGGCGCTCGACCTGGTGTTCTGCTGCGGCCCGCGCGCCGGGGACTACATGAAGGACGTCTGCCCGAAGCGCGTGCACGCATGAGCGCGCCGGCACTCTCGATCGTCACGTCGATGTACCGGTCGGCGCCATTTCTGTCCGACTTTCACGCCCGCTGCACCGCGGCCGCCCGGGCCCTGACCGGCGACTACGAGATCGTCCTGGTCAACGACGGCTCCCCCGACGAGTCGCTCCGCATCGCCCTCGAGCTGCACGCGCGCGATCCTCACGTCCGAGTCATCGATCTGTCGCGGAACTTCGGTCACCACAAGGCGCTCATGACCGGGCTGGCGCACGCCCGAGGCGAGCTGGTCTTCCTGATCGACTGCGACCTCGAGGAAGACCCGGCGTGGCTGTCGCGCTTCCACGACACGATGACGACGAGCAGCGCGGACGTGGTGTTCGGAGTGCAGGAGGCGCGCAAGGGCGGCTGGGTCGAGCGCACGGCCGGGCAGATCTTCTTCAGCGTCTTCAACCGGATGCTGACCCACCCGATTCCCGTGAACGTCGTCACCGCCCGGCTGATGACCAGCCGTTACGTCAAGGCGCTGGTCAGCCATCAGGAGCGGGAGCTGTGCCTGGCCGGGCTGTGGGCCATCACCGGCTTCGAGCAGCAGCCGATCAGCGTGCGCAAAGGCGACCGCGGCGAGTCCACCTACACCCTGCGCACGCGCATCTCGGCGCTCGCCAACGCGATCACGTCGTTCAGCAACCGCCCGCTGGTTTACATCTTCCAGATCGGGGTCGCGGTGATGATGCTGTCGGTCGCGGCCGGCGCGATCCTCCTCTACAAGAGCCTGTCGGGCGACATCGGCGTGCCGGGCTGGGCGTCGATCATGGTGTCGATCTGGTTCCTGGGCGGGCTCATCATCTTCTGCATCGGCGTCATCGGCATGTACCTGGCGAAGATCTTCACGGAGATCAAGCAGCGGCCGTACACGATCGTCCGCGCCGAGTACGGCCGCGAGCGTGATTCGGCGTGACCCCCGACACGCTGCGCGACCAGGCCCGCACCTATTACGAAGCGAAGCTGCGGGCGCACGGCGCCACGCCGGCCGGCATGGACTGGAACTCGCAGGCCTCGCAGGAGCTGCGGTTCCGCCAGCTCGCGCGGCTCTGGGAAGACGAGCCGCAGGCCGGCATCGTCGATTACGGCTGCGGCTACGCTGCGCTGGCGACGTATCTGCGCGGGCGCGGACATCAGGGGCCGTACGTCGGCTTCGACGTCAGCGCCGAGATGATTCGGGCTGCGGACGGGCACGTGACGGCGCTGGGCGACTGCCGGGTCACATCGCAGCGCGCCGAGTTGACGGCGAGCGACTACGCGGTCGCCAGCGGCGTGCTCAACGTCAAACAGCAGGCCGGCGACGCCGAGTGGGCGTCGTACGTGCGCGAGATCATCGCCGACCTGGCCGCGCTCGGCGGGCGCGGATTCGGGTTCAACGCCCTGACGCTCTATTCGGACGCCGACAAGCGGCGGCCCGACCTGTACTACGCCGATCCGCTGGAACTCTTCGACCACTGCAAGCGCACTTACTCGCGGTTCGTCACCCTGCTCCACGATTACCCGCTCTACGAGTTCACGATTCTCGTGCGACGGTAACGCAATGGCCAGACTCGTCATCTTCGGCGCCGGCGACATCGCCAGGCTCGCCCACCACTACTTCTCGACCGACAGCCCACACGAGGTGGCCGGATTCATCGTCGACGCCGCCTACCGCACCGCCGACACCTTCCTCGACCTGCCGCTGAGCGATGCAGAGAGCGCCATCGCGCGCTACCCGCCCGCCGATTACGCCATGTTCGTCGCGCTCAGCTATGCGCAGATGAACGCGCTGCGGGCGCAGAAGTACACCGCAATGAAGGGGGCGGGCTACCGGCTCGTGAGCTACGTCAGCTCACGCTGCAGCTACCTGGCGCAGACGCCGCCGGGTGAGAACTGCTTCATCCTCGAGGACAACACGGTGCAGCCGTTCGTGACGATCGGCAATAACGTCACGCTGTGGAGCGGGAACCACATCGGGCACGACGCGGTCATCGAGGATCACTGCTTCATCACGTCGCACGTCGTCGTCTCGGGTTACGTTCGCGTCGGCACGCGATCGTTCCTCGGCGTCAACGCGACGCTGCGCAACTCGATTACGATCGGCGAGCAGACTCTGGTCGGCGCCGGGGCGATCATCATGAAGAACACGGCCCCCAAGAGCGTGTATCTGCCCGAGCGCGCCAAGCTGTTTCAGAAGACGAGCGACGAGATCGAGCTGTGACCGCCTGGCGCCGCCTCGGACGCCTGCCGCTCGAGGTCTCGCACGCGCCGTGGGCCGCGAGCCACGCGGCCCTGCCGGCCGTCGAGCCGCTCGACGATGAACGCTGGGCGGTGTATCTGAGCCTGCGCGACGCCGAGGGGCGCGCCCGCATCGGCCGCACCGTACTCACCATGAGCGGGACGCCGGCGCTGGCGCCGCTCGATCCCCACCCCGTGCTCGACCTCGGCCCGCTCGGCGCGTTCGACGACAGCGGCGTGACGACGTCGTGCCTGGTCTCGCACGGGCGCGATCGTCTGCTCTACTACACCGGCTGGAGCCGAGGTGTCACCGTACCGTTCTATCTCGCCGCGGGCGTCGCCGTCAGTGTCGACGGGGGCCCGTTCGTGCGGCCATCGGCGGCGCCGTTGCTCGACCGCTCGGCCGTCGATCCGTTCCTGACGGCATCGCCTTTTGTCTCGATCGACGACGGGCGCTGGCGAATGTGGTACGTGTCGGCCACCGAGTGGCGCCAGACGCCGTCGGGACCGCGGCACTACTACAACATCCGCTACGCCGAGTCGGCCGACGGAGCGGCCTGGACGCGCGACGGTACCATCTGCCTCGACTACGCGACGCCCGATGAACATGCCTTCGCCCGGCCGTGGGTCGTGCGGGAGGACGGCCGCTATCGGATGTGGTTCGCGGTGCGGGGTAACGCCTACGAGATCGGCCACGCGGAGTCGAGCGACGGCGTAGGCTGGACACGCCGCGTCGAGGGCGGTCTGAGACGATCCACCACAGGCTGGGACTCGGAGATGGTGGAATACCCGGCGCTCTTCGCGCACGGCGGGCGCCACTACATGCTGTACAACGGCAACGGCTACGGCCGCACCGGGGTCGGCCTGGCCGTGCTCGACCCGCGGTAATGCGCAGGCACGCAGGGCTGTTCGCGTTCGTCTCGGCGATCTTCGTCGTGGCGTTCGGCGTCTTCCTTCGCGTGCAGCGGGCGAGCGACCTCACGCTCCACCTGGCGGTCGCGGAGAACCTGCACTCGATCTCGGACATCACTTATCCGCACTTCCTGCTCCAGCTCCTGATCAAGGCGTGGGTTGCCGTGGGCGTGCCGCCGAAGGCCGGACTCGCCCTGCTTCTCGGCGCCTGCTACGGCGGCATGGCCGTGCTGTTCGCGCTCGAGGTGGAGCGCCGCGGCGTGACGCTGACGACGCCCAGGCTGTGGGGCGTGACGACGGCGGTGCTGATCGCGAGCCACATGTTCCTGCTCACGGCGCTGCGTCACAACTTCTACTACGGCTACTTCGTGCCGGTCGTGTACCACAATCCGACGCAACAGCTCTGCAAGCTGTTCGCGTTATGGATCTGGTTCCGCTACTGCCGCGACGTTCTCTGGGGCCGTACGCCCACGTGGGGGCAGAGCCTCGGCACCGGTGCGCTCTGCGCGATCTCGGCCATCGCAAAGCCGTCGTTCCTCATCGCGTTCGTCCCGCTGGCCGGACTCGTCGGGCTGTGGGATGTGGTCCGGCGGCGGTGGGCCACGGTGTTTCGCTTCGGGCTCGGCGTCGCGATGCCGGCGGCGATCGTCCTGCTCGCGCAGGCGTTCACCTTCTACGGTTCGGGCGCGGGCGGCGAGCTGCTATTCGTCCCGTTCGTCGTGTTCAACGCGACTGAGACCGCCTACAAGCTGCCCCTCTCGCTGTTCTTTCCGCTCGTGGTGCTGGGCGCAACCGCGATCGGGGCCATCGGCCAGGAGGGCCCCGGAGCCCCGGGCCGGCGCGCCGCCTGGCGTGCGGTCTGGGCACTGACGGCCATCGCGCTCTTCGAAACGCTCTGCCTTGGCGAGCGGTCCCGCCTGATGGAGGGCAACTTCGCCTGGACCGGGCAGACCGCGGTGTTCCTGCTCTACGTCGAGAGCGTCCTCGCGCTGCTCGCCGCCCGGGCTGCCAGGCCGGCACGGGTCGTGGCGTGGACCGCGTTCGCGGTGCACGTGCTCGCCGGCGCGATCTGGCTCGGCGCGGTGTTCTTTCCCGAGCGCGTGGACTATCTCTGATTGGCCGCGCGCCTTACGACTGCACGATGCCAGCGCCGTAGCAGGGCCAGTCGAGCGGCGCCCAGGTACCGGTCGGGGTCAGGTCCTTGCGCACGTACAGCGTCGTCCCGAAGCGGCCGTCGAACCGGCGCACCCCGGCCGGGCGGTAGTGGGCGTCCACGTAGGCAATGACCAGGGGAAAGCCTTTTCGGAAGTTCGCGAACTCCTGGTCGGCCTCGAACAGGATGATCGGCACCGACTGGCGCTCGAGCCGCGACACCGTGAGCCGCTGCGCGTCCTCGGTGCCGAAGAAGCCGGGCCGCAGATCCGCGTGGCCGCCGGCAAACGCGCGGCGCGCCACGGCGAGCACCTGCGGCATGTAGGCCTGCACGAGCACACGGTCGCCGGGCTTCGTGCAGGCGTTCACGTACAGCGAGAGGTTCAGCAGGTCGGGCCGGTCGGGGCGTGTCAACCACGTCTCCAGCCGCCAGTCGTCGCGCAGTTGACGCGCCGTGCCCGATGCCCGCTCGAATCCCTTGCCGACCCGCTCGGTCAGCCCGGCCTTGTCGAACCGGCGATAGAAATCCCGGCTCATGCCCGAGACCAGCGTGAACACGACCGGCGCGGCCAGAAGGAGCGCGGCGGCCGCGAACCCCCAGGCCGGAGCACCGGCCGGCCACCGCCACCGGGACGGACGCAGCACCTGCGGCAGCGCCACGCACAGCCACGCCACCAGAATGGCGAGCGGGACCGACGGATCGGCGAGGCGCGCCGCCAGGGGGCTGCGCAGGAAGAAGGCGTCGAGCGCCAGCGCGAGCACCGCCACCATCGTCAGCTTGGCGCGGGCGTGCCGCCAGGTGGGCCGACAGGCGGCCCGCGACCCCCAGATCAGGGCGAGCGCGAGCAGCGGCAGCGCGATCTCGGCGTAGAACATCCAGGCCACGAGGTTGTCGCGCACGATCGCCACGGCGCGTGTGAGCGGACCGCCCTCTCGCGCCGCGTCGGAGACGCCGTCGGGATTGTCGAACAACCCCGGAAACACCACCGGCGCCCGGTCGCGATCCCGCTCCGCCCAGGCCGAGGCCTGACGGAAGTACGAGACCACGCCGCCGTTGAACTCGATGAACGCGAAATACGGCAGCAGCAGGGCGCCGACAATCGCGCCATAGACCAGCGCGTGCCGGACGCGCTGGCGCCACGTCGCCCCGTCGAGCAGCGCGATCGCCACCGCCATTGCCAGGCCGACGAACACGCCGTGATCGTGGCGGAAGAGAAAGCCCACCACCGTGACCACCGCGATCCAGAACCGGAGCCGCGGGGTCGGACGATCGAGGAATCGCCAGAGCAGCGGAATCGCCAGCGCGTAGACCAGGAGCTTCGGGTAGTTGTAGAAGCGGGGATCGAGCCCGACGTGAAAGAACATGCCCACGACACCGAGCGCGATCCAGCCCGAGGCTTCGGCCGCCAGCCAGAAGACCAGGACGGCGCACAGCGAGAGCATCGTCACCGAGAAGGCGACTTCCGACAGCGTTCCTCGTCCGAAGACCAGCTGCACTGCCGCGGCCAGGTAGTAATAGAGCGGTGCCCCGTGATCGACGAAATCGCGCACGGGCAGATCGCCGAACAGGATCTGCCAGCCCCGCACGACGTAAAAGAAGTGATCGTCGGTCAGGCCGGCGAAGGAGCCGCCCGGGTCGTTGAAGCGCAGCAGCCAGGTGATCGTGAAGATCCCGACGGCGAGCCCCCACACGATCACGCGGCGGACGGTGCTCATACGGCGGCGGTTCCGTAGACCGATTCGATGGTGTCCGCCAGGACGTGCGAGGCGGGAAGGCTCCAGCCGGCCGGACGGAGAAAGGACGTGGCAAACGCGCGCAGGCGCTCCGGCTGTCCTGGATCGTCGAGCGCGGCCGTCAGCTGGGTCCGGTGCTCATCGAGCGTCGATGCCAGCGTCACGCAGCCGCCTTCCGAGGCGAGCAGATACCGGAAGTGCAGCGTGCTCGCCTGGCCGTCGGCGGCGTCCCCGGCGAGAATCGTGAAGACGGGGCGGCCGACGATCGCCGCCTCGAGCGCGGCGCTGGTGTTGAGCGCCACCACGGCGGCGCTGTGCGTGAGCGCCTCGAAGAAGCCTTGCGCCCTGCGGTAATGCGTCCGCAGCACGAGCGCGCGCGGATCCGCGAAGGGGCGCGTCACCACGCCTTTGCCCTCGAGGCCGGTCCACCGCACCGGCTGCGGCGTGCCCTCGTCGTCGCCGCTCTTCACGTCGGGATGCGGCCGCACCAGGATGTTGCACTCGCGCAGCCGTGGATCGGCCGATTCGCGAATCGCCGCGATCCACCGGGCGATGAACGGCAGCTCCCGGCTGGTGATGACGAACTTCGACGAGCCGAGGTACATGAGGATCGGCTGGCTCGGGTCGAAGTCGAGCGGCGCGCAGAACGCGGCGCGATCGGTTGCCGCCGACAACGCGAAGAACTCGTCGAAGCGTGGCGCGCCGGCGGCGTGGGTGCGCTCCAGCGGAAACCCGTGCAGCTCCACCGCCTCCTGCCGCTGCAGTTCGTTCCACACGAACATCTGGTCGGGCAGCACGTGCAGGCTCCCCTTGGTACTGAGGTTGTCCCAGCTGAAGAGCAGCATCCCGGTGGGAATCCCCAGACGTTTCGCGCTCTTGATGATGTCGGTCTGGGCCGAGCCGAGGTCGATGAGCGGCGACACCAGGACGAGGTCGGGCCGCCAGTCGCGCAGCAGCACCTCCTGCCCGGGATCGCTCGGCATCGCCTCTTCCATCAGCCGGGCGATGGTCTGCAGTCGGCCCCGCTCGGTGTCCGAGAGCGCAAGCCCCAGGTCACCCCAACCGGGCTCCGCCGCCCGGTCGCCGTGCGAAAGGGAATGCAGGAGCTTGTCGAAGGCGCGGGCACGCAGCTTTCCTGCGTCCCGGTACGCCGGCTCGAGATAGCGCAGGTAGTCGGAGGCGCGGCGCACGGTGGCGGCGACCGGCGCCCATTCGTCACTTCGCTTCGGCTTCCAGGCCTCGATGGACAGGTCGCCGGCCGCCGTGACCTCTTCCGGCCGCGACACGTCTTCGTCGGGCCACGCCAGCCGTACCGCGTGGTCGCGGCGTAGCAATTCGTTGACGACGCCGGCAAAGGCGTTGAGATAGTTGCGCTGCTTCAGCGCGAGGAGGATGCGCATCTGTGACTCGGTGACGGCCTACCTGGCCCACAGCGCGTACGCGGGCGCATGGTCTTTGCCCGGCCGCTCGTGTCGCGCCTGCAGCGTGAACCCGGCTCCGCTCAACTCCGTGGCGAGCGCATCCCACTGCTCCGCGTCGCTCTCGATGAGAATCGTGCGGAGCTGCTGCCCTCGAAGGACCGTTCCAGCCCCGCGCAGCACCCGCACTTCGCTGCCATCCACGTCGATCTTGAGGTGATGCGGCGGGCTGAGGGCGAAATCCGTCACGACACGATCGAGCGTCGTGGCGCACACCGGCTGGATATGCGTCGACATCGCCCCGCGTCTGGGCACGAACGGCGTGTCGCCCAGGGCGTGACGGCTCTGGCCCGGCTCGAACGAACGGTACTTGAACGCCAGCAGCCCGGTGCTGTCGCTGAGCGGCAATGGCACCGGCACGATCAGGCCTGTGCATTCGTTGAGCTGAATGTTCTCGCAGAGCCGGGCGAAGTTGGCGTAGCCCGGTTCGAAAGCGACGACGGAGGCCTTCCGGCTGACGGCGGCAATCAAGGAGAAGGTGCCGACGTTGGCGCCGATGTCGTAGAGCACCTCGCCCTTGCGAACCGCGTCCTCGATCCAGCGGACGGTCCAGGGTTCCTTGGCGCACGAACGCGCCCGCCAGCGCCGCTCCGGCATCGACGTCGCCCGCAGCCAGATGTCGGTGCCAGGGTAATCGAGCCGGACGGGCGCGACGTCAGCATCGCCGTCCTGTCGGACCTCGTCCGGCCGCGCGAGCAGGCGGTAGGCCAGGCGACGCCGCCAGGCCCAGAGCCGTCCCTGCTTTCTGCTCATTCCTCCTGCACCCTGGGAATTCTATCGTGCGTTCAGCCGGGCCAGGGCCGGCCGCTGTTCGATGTACGATCCGCGGGTGGGCCTCGTCATCGCGCTCGCACAGCTGAACCCGGTCGTGGGAAACGTGGCGGGCAACCTCGCGCGCGTCCGCGAGGCGCGCGACGCGGCGGCGCGGCAGGGTGCCGACCTCGTCGTCTTCCCGGAGCTCGTCCTCGTCGGCTACCCGCCGGAAGATCTGGTGCTGCGCCCCGCGCTCGTGCGCGCGGCGGCCGAGGCGCTCCACACCCTCGAACGCGAGAGCGGCGCCGGGCCAGGCCTGCTGGTCACGCTGCCGTGGCGCGGCGACGACGGCCGTTTGTACAACGCCGTCGCGCTGGTCTCGGACGGACGGTCCGAACTGCGCTTCAAGCACGAGCTGCCCAATTACGGGGTCTTCGACGAGAAGCGTCTCTTCACGCCGGGGCCGCTGCCGTCGCCGGTGGAGTTCCGCGGGGTGCGGCTGGGGGTGCCGATCTGCGAGGACGTCTGGTTCGCCGAGACCGCGCAGCACCTGGCGCGCCAGGGCGCCGAACTGTTGATCGTGCCGAACGGGTCGCCTTTCGAGGTGGAGAAGTCGCAGCAGCGGCTCCATCTCGTGCGCGAACGCGTCGCCGAGACCGGGCTGGCGCTGGCCTACGTCAATCAGGTGGGCGGGCAGGATGAGCTCGTCTTCGATGGCGGGTCGTTCATCGTCAACCCCGGCGGCGAGCTGGCGTGTGCGCTGCCGTCGTGGACGGAAACGACGCACCTCACGCGATGGGAGCGTCACGGCGGCGGCCTGCGGTGCGAGGGTCGGGCCGCGTGGAACGAGGAGCCGCGGCTCCAGTCGGTGTACCAGGCCATGATGCTGGGCCTGCGCGACTACGTGCGCAAGAACGGCTTTCCCGGCGTGGTGCTCGGCATGTCGGGCGGCATCGATTCGGCGCTCTCGGCCGCCGTTGCCGTGGACGCGCTTGGCGCCTCGCACGTGGCCGGGGTGCGGCTGCCCTCCCGCTTCACGTCGGCGGCGAGCCTCGACGACGCGGAAGAATCGGCGCGGCTGCTCGGCATCGCGCTCGAGACGCTGCCGATCGAGACGGTCGTCGGCGCTGCCGAGGCCGCGCTGGCCCCGGGCTTCGCCGGGCGGCCGCGCGACATCGCGGAAGAGAACCTGCAGGCGCGCATTCGCGGGCTGCTGCTGATGGCCCTCTCCAACAAGTTCGGCCACATGGTGCTGACCACCGGCAACAAGTCGGAGATGTCGGTGGGCTATGCCACGCTCTACGGCGACATGTGCGGCGGCTACTCGGTGCTCAAGGACATCTACAAGACCGAGGTTTTCGCGCTGGCGCGCTGGCGCAACGCCCACCAGCCCCCCTGCGCCCTCGGCCCGACCGGACTCGTGATTCCGGACTCGTCGATCACCAAAGCGCCGACCGCGGAACTGCGTCCGAACCAGACCGACCAGGATTCGCTGCCGCCGTACGCAGTGCTCGACACGATCCTGCACGGGCTGGTCGAGGACGAGCGCAGCGTGCAGCAGATCGTCGAGGCCGGCTTCGCGCGCGAGACCGTGCTGCGCGTCCAGCACCTGCTCTATGCCGCCGAGTACAAGCGCCGCCAGGCACCGCCGGGCGTGAAGATCACCCGCAAAGGCTTCGGGCGCGACCGCCGCTATCCGATCACGAACGCGTTCCGGGAGTCATGAGGCGGGTCTGAAGACCCGCGGCCACATCAGTCCGATGTAGAGGGCGGTCTTCAGACCGCCCTGGAGCGTTCAACCGCCAGCCGCGCCGCGAGCAGCACTGCCTCGATCATGCTCGATGGGTCTGCGACGCCTTTGCCGGCGATGTCGAACGCGGTGCCGTGATCGACGGAGGTGCGCACGATCGGCAGGCCGAGCGTCACGTTGACCGCCCGCCCGAACGCCAGCAGCTTCACTGGAATCAGTCCCTGGTCGTGATAGCAGGCAATGACCGCGTCGAACTCACCGCGGACGGCGCGCACGAACAACGTGTCGGCCGGGAACGGCCCGTCAATCTCGACGCCGCGCGCCCGGGCGGCCGCAACCGCCGGGCGCAGCACCCGCTCGTCCTCCGTTCCCAGCAGTCCGTCTTCGCCCGCGTGCGGGTTGAGCCCGGCCAGCGCCAGCCGCGGCCGCGGAATGCCGAACCGCGGCAATTCGGTCGCGGTCAGATCGACGATGCCGTCGAGCACCTCGCGCGTGAGCACGGCGGCAACCGTCGCCAGCGGCACGTGAATCGTCGCCAACACCACCTTGAGCGGCTCGCTCCAGAACATCATCGCCACGCGGGCGCTGCCGGTGAGGTGCGCGAGCAGGTCGGTGTGGCCCTTCCAGGGGAGCCCGGCGCGCGAGAACGCGAGCTTGTTGACGGGGGCCGTGGCCACCGCGTGCACACTGCCCGCCTGGGCGTCGCGCACGGCCGCGCACACCGCGTCGAACGCGGCACGCCCGGCGTCCGCCGAGAGCTGCCCCACGGCAAAGCTGTGCTCCGGCGGCGGGCCGTAGAGCACCGGCTCGCACACGTCGCGTACGCGTGGATCATCGGCGGCTTTGCGCGCGATCTCGGGGCCGATGCCCGCGGGATCGCCAACGGTGATGGCGATGCAGGGCTTCATCGATGAGGCGGGTCTAAAGACCCGCGGCCACTGGAACACGCCGTTCCCTGGGGCGGGTCTAAAGACCCGCGGCCATGGGCGGTGTTAGCTGCCCACCTGCCCACCTGCCCACCTGCCTCCAGGTTCACAGCTGCAGCACCAGCCAGTTGGCGACCACCTTGGCGTTGGCGTTGCGCTCGAGCGCGGCAAGCGCCTCGTCCACGGCGGCATACGCCCGCACGCTGCGGTCGGCATCGTACGATCGCGACAGCACGTCGAGATCGGAGCGCAGGTCGGCGTTGGCAATCACCCCCGCGTCGACCCGCGACGCGATCAGCCCGAGGTCGCGCAGCACCGACGCCATGATGCGCAGGCAGGCCGCGAGCTGATCGCGTTCGCTCATCGGCGAGCCCTTCTTCGGGCTGAGATCCTGCGCGGTGGCCAGTCGGGCCACGGGGTCACCGGCGCGCGCCGCCTGGTGCAGCACCCGCGTCGCCGTCTCGCGCGCTTCCACGAGATCGGCCGATTCGGACGACAGCGCCCGCCCCACGCTACCTTCGGCGTCAACCGCCGCGGCGCGCGCCGCGGCTTCCGCGTAGCCGTGATCGCGAACCAGCGCCGACGCGACCTCGGCAGGGCTGAGCGGCCCGAACCGGAGCCGCGGGCAGCGCGACCGCACGGTCGGCAGCAGCGCGTCCGGCAGCGACGAGACCAGCAGGAAGATCGACGCCGACGGCGGCTCCTCGAGCGTCTTGAGCAGGGCGTGCTGGGCCGGCTCCACGAGGGCGTCGGCCTCGTCGATGATGACCACGCGGCGGCGCGCTTCGAACGGCCGGTAGTTGGCCTGATCGATCACCGTGCGCACCGCCTCGATCTTGATCGAGCCCATCTCGCCGGGCGCCACGACCACGACGTCGGGATGCGCGCCGCGCGCGATCCGGCGGCACGACGCGCAGGCGCCACAGGCATCGCGTTCGAGCCCGTCTGCGCTCACGGGCGCGGTGCAGTTGATGACCTCCGCCAAGGCGATGGCCACCCGTTTCTTGCCGACGCCGGCGGGGCCGGCCAGCAGCAGCGCCGGCGGCAGCGTGCCGCGGGCCACCGCACGCGACAGCAACGTCACGAGCCGGCGGTGGCCGACGACCGTGTCGAAGGGCATCCTCCGATCTTAGATCGCCCTACCCGCCCTACCCGCCCTACCCGCCTATCTGCCTACCTGCCTACCTGCCACATGCTTCTTGATCCAGTCGTTGAAGGGCTCGATGTCCTTCATCGCCTTGGCGACGCGTCCGAGCGCCTTCGGCGTGGAGAGCCACGCGGCCGGCTCGAACAACCGGCCGGCGTGGATGTCCTTCATCTTGAGCAGCCTGACGCGGGGGTGGTCGGCGTCGTAGCCGCGCGGGGGCGCAGCGGAGGCTTCGTGCGTCGAGACCGTGTAGCCCTGACGCCGCAGCGTGCCGACGATCTTCTGGAGCGCCGCGCCCGACGCGTCGGCGGCAATCGCCTCGCGCAGTTGCCGCAGCACCGGCGGCTCGGGCCGGTACAGCCCGCCGCCGACGTAGAGCCCCTGCGCCGACAGTGACACGTAGTTGCCGCGAACGCCCGCCGCCAGGTGGTTCTTGTAGGGCTCGCGGCCGCGGGCAAACCGCATGTCGCGGTTGATGCGCGACAGGCGTCCGGCGACGAGCGGCGGATCGAGCGCGGCCATCAGCGCCTTCATCGGCTCGCGGCACGCCTGCTCGTAAACGTCCTTGTGCGCCTGGAACCAGTCGCGGTTGTTGTGCTTCGCCAGATCCGTGAAAAAGCGGAACGCCTCGGGCGGAAACCCGTTGAAGCCGTCGGACATGGCCGGGATTGTAGCCGCAGGGCGGTCTGAAGACCGCCCTCTACATCCGCGTTCTCCCTACCCGCCCTACCCGCCCTACCCGCCCTAGAGCGTCTTCATGTACTCGACCAGCGCCATCCGCTCGGCTTCGCTGAACTCGTGCGGCTCGCCGCCACCCTTCGGGCGGTAGGCGCCGTGACCGGTGTTGCGGTTCCCCGGCTTCGACGTGTCGAACTCGAAGGCCCCGTCGGCCTTCGCCGTGGAAAAGCCGACGTTCTTGGGATCGAACTCGCGGTTGCCGACGAAGAACTTGTCGGGCCGCTGGCTCTCGGGCTTGAGCAGGTCGGCGAGCGTCGGCACCGAGCCGTTGTGCAGATACGGAGCGGTCGCCCAGATGCCGTCGAGCGGCCGGCCCTTGTACTGCAACTGCAGGGTCTTGTCGCGATGCTGCTGCGCCAGCTGGCCGGCGGCCTGGCGCAGATCGGCCAGGCGATCGCGCTGCCCCCGGATGCCGTCGCGCGACTCCTTCTCGTTGTCGTCCTGATCGGCCTTCAGATCCTCGAGCACGCCGCCCTCGTCGGCCTCGGCCTGCTCGGCCAACGCCCGCAGGTTCGGGGGCGCGAGGATGGCGCCCACCGCCACGCGCAGCGTCAGCTCCACGCTCGGAACTTCGGCGGGCGTGGGACTGCCCGTGAGCAGAGGCACGCGCACGCCCTCGAACACGCCGCTCTTCGCCATGCGGGTCTTCGCGTTCATGGCCATCGTTGGATCGGTGCCGATGACGGAGATGGGCGTCAGCGACACGGTCATCCGCTGCAGCGGCCGGTCGCGCGGCGTGATCGCGTGGCAGGTCACGCAGTAGGTGTCGTACAGGGTCTGCCCCTGCGCCACCAGCTTCTGATCGACGGCCGGAAGCTCGGCCGGCCACTGCGGCGAGCGCAGACTGCCGAGCAGGTGCTCGATCTTCAACAGGTTGGCGCGCCGCGCCGACGAGCGGACCGACACCGTCGGCAGCGGCGCGCGCCGCCGGATGTCGGCGGAGGCAAACACTCCGAGCACCTCGCCCACGTTCCGGCCGAGGCGATGGAACGCGAGCGTGTTCGGCGCCGAGCCGTTCCACTGCACCACATCGTGCCAGTGCGTGTCCCACAGGAACGGCACGCTCACCGGCGCGTTCGGCTTCGCGGTGTTGTCCCAGTTATCGAGGTCGATGCCGGTGGCGCGGTTGAAGATCATGCCGAAGGCGTCGATGCGCGCCCGGCCCCACGGATCGACGGTGCGGCTCGAGCCGATGAACCGCGTGAAGTACTCGGAGAACTTCTTCAGCTCGGCATAGAGGGTGGCGTCCGGCGTCTTTGTCCGGGTGTTGACCTTGACGGCGAAGCGCTTGAAACGGTCGCTGTTCGGCGACGCGGCCGTTTCGGCCAGCGACGCGCCCAGGTCGAAGAGGAACGCCCACGTGTCGGCATCGGTGGGGCCGCCGTCGATTCGCCACGTCGTGGTGCCGTAACGCACCTGATTCGTGTGGCAGGCCGCGCACGTGAGGCCGATCTGATCCTGCTCGATGTCCTTGACGAATCCCAGCGGCAGATTGTCAGGGTTCGCGACGCCATTCTCGAGATATCCGTATCGCGACAGGTGGTCGGCATTGAACGGGTCGCCGCCCCCCGGCTGCTCGAGCGCCAGGTACCAGCTGTACGGGAGCAGCTGCGAACCCTGTGACGTCGTGTAGAAGAAGGCGCGATCGCGATCGTTCCACCCCTGATCGAGCGACACCGGCCCTGCGCTCTGCGAAGAGACTGCGCTCACCCACGCCGCTACCGCCAGCGCCGCGACGACCGGTACAAGCCAAGCCCTGACGCGCATCAGCACCCTCCCCAGAGAACAACGCGCACGCGACGCGAAACGAACGATGGATGAGGGTTCGCCCCATCACATGCAATAAAATCAGGCCCCTCGGTCACGGCCTCGATCCGGGACTCTCTCATCCAAGGAGCAGGCATGCGTGTGCGGTTGATGCTGGCCATTGTAGGACTGGTTGCCTCGTCGCTGACGCTGCGCGCACAGGTGCCGCCGGCGCCGCCCGCGACGTCGTGCACGGCTGCCGCCGGTGCCCTTAAGCTCATCTGCAATCAGGAAGCGCCCGAGGACCTCGTGGTGGTACCGGGGGCACAGTGGGTGGTGGCGTCGGCCTACAACGGATCGGGTGGTATCAACCTGATTCGGGTGCGCGACCGCGTGAGCCACAAGGCCTTTCCGGCCGCGTTGGCCCGGAAACGGCTCGACGAGAAGAGGTACAGCGGCTGCCCGGGACCGCCCGACGCCACCCCGGGCGCCAGGTTCACGACCCACGGCTTGTGGCTGCAGCCCGGCACGGGCCCGCTGCACTCGTTGTACGTGGTCGGGCACGGCACCCGCGAGTCGATCGAGGTGTTCGAGATCGACACCCGCCCGGCGACGCCCGTCGTGACCTGGATCGGCTGCGCCGTCGCGCCGGAGCCGATCGGCCTCAACTCGGTGCGGGGGCTGCCGGACGGTGGGTTCATCGCCACCAACTTCCTCGCCCGCGGCATCTCGCCCGAGGCCCGCGACCGCATGCTGGACGGCGAGAAGAACGGCGAGCTATGGGAGTGGCACACCGGCATGGGCTGGAAAAAGGTCGCGGGCAGCGAGGCGGCCGGCGCCAATGGGATCGAGATCTCGAACGACGGCAAGTGGTACTACGTCGCGGCCTGGGGCAGTCAGTCGTTCTTCAGGCTGTCCCGCAACGGCGGTGCCCCGGTACGTGACGAAATCCGCCTGGGCTTCCGCGTGGACAACATCCGCTGGGCGCGTGACGGCTCGCTGTTGGCCGCCGGGCAGGCCAGTTCGCGGGAGCAGCCGGACACGTCCTCGGTGATCGTGAAGATCAATCCCGACACGCTCACCGTGCGCGAGGTATATCGACGCCCCGACGACGCCGTGTTTCGCGCCGGCACGGTGGCCGTGGAGGTCGGGACGGATCTCTGGGTCGGTTCCTACTTGGGCGACCGAATCGCGATTATCGCGACGCCCTAGCTGACAGGACGCGGCCGATTCCGTCTGCTGTGGCGCGCTACCGCTTCGACGAGTTCGTCCTGTCGCCGCGGCGCCGCGTGCTGATGCGGGACGGGCGCGAGCTGCCGCTCATCCCGCGCTACTTCGATCTCCTCGTCTTCCTCGTCACGCACCGGCACGAGGCGGTACATCGCCGCGATATCTTCGACCGCGTGTGGAGCGATGTCGTGGTGTCGGACAGTGCGCTGAGCCAGGCGATCCGCACCATCCGGCGCACTCTCGGCGACGACTCGCGCGAGCCTCGCTACATTCGCACCGTCTCGCGCCACGGCTACCAGTTCGTGTGGGCGGAGGTGGCCGAAGAGGACGACGATCACGGCTGGTCGCCCCTGGCGGACGCCGTTGCCCCGGCGGCGACGGACACACCAGCCGAGACGGCGGCGGCGCCCGACCCGTTCGAGCCGCTGTTGGAGCGCGTGACGCGAATCTCGGCAAGCACGGCTGACGACGAAGACCAACGCGAAGCCGCGGAGCTCCTGCACGCACTCGGGACCAGCGACGCGCTCACGCGCCTGGGCACGCGGCCGGGCCACGAGCGTGCGCGGGCGCTGCTGCGCGACGCCCGCTGGGACACGCCGTTGGCGGGCGACGTGCGGATTCTCGGCGCGCCGGCCGCGGCCACCGTGGCCTGGCACCTCGCGGCGCTCCGTTTACGCCGGGCAGCGCGCATCGCCGCGACGCGCTGGGCCGGGGCATCGCTTGGCGGCGGCGTGGCGGGCGCGCTCGGCGGTGCCGTGGGCGGAGCGATTCTGGCCGCGTCACCGGGCAGCGCCGCGTCGTCGGCGGTCATCCCCGTGCTCGCCGTCATCGGCGCCGCGTGCGGTGCGGCCGGCGGCGCCGGGGTCGGCGCCGGACTCTCGGTGGCGGAAGCGGCTTTTCGATCGCGGCGGACGATCGCGCTCGTCGCCGGCGGAGCCCTTGGCGGCGGCCTGGTCGGCACCTTGGCACAGTGGCTCAGTCGATGGTCCCTGGCGGCGCTGGTTGGCGTGCACCTCGAGGTCGGCGGTGCCATCGAAGGGCTCGCCATCGGCGCGGCGGCCGGGCTCGGCTACGCCGGAGCCACGGCGCTTGCCGAGGGCGGACTGGCGGCGCCGCGCGGCTGGCGGCGCGTCGCCACTGCCGCCGTCGTCGGCCTGGCATGCGCTGCCGCCACGCTGTCGCTCGCGCTCGCCGGCCGGGCACTGGTGGGCGGAACCGTTCACCTCATCGCCGAGGCATCGCAGGGGTCGCAGGTCGTGCTCACCCCGCTGGGTCGCCTCCTCGGCGAGCCCGACTTCGGTCCAGTGTCCGCCGCCGTCCTCGGCACCGGCGAGGGGTTCCTCTTCGGCGCCGGCCTGGTGCTGGGGCTGACGCGCCGGCCGCGCTAGGCGGGTCCAGGCGGGTCTCAAGACCCGCGGCCTGGTAGAAGCCGTTCCATGAGGCGGGTCTGAAGACCCGCGGCCACGGCGCTCCCCCCCAGATCTCACGCACTGCTCACAACTCGCTGACCGCCGCCTCAAGACTTCCGGGCCGCGGCCGCCGATCCTGCGGCTGACGACACCAGCCGCACCAACGCGGCGTGCCTTCACGCGGAGGATCTCCAATGCAAACCTTGACGGCAGCCCCGACGTGCCGCGTCGCGACCATCGCGGTCGCCACCGAGCGGCCGACGCAGTTCGTGGATCTGACTGAACGGCTCGCCTCGTTCGTGGCCGATTCGGGCATTCGCCTGGGCCTGATCAACGTGCAGACGCTGCACACGACCACGGCCATCGTCGTCAACGAGCACGAGCCGCTGCTGCTGGCCGACTTCTCGACGCTGCTCGAAGACATTGCGCCCGCCCATACGGGTTACCGGCACGACGACTCCAGCATGCGGACAGTCAACGTCACGCTCGGCGAGCGCCCGAACGGCCATGCGCACTGCCGCGCGCTGCTGCTGCCGCAGTCGGTCTGCCTCAACGTCGTGGACGGGCAGCTCCAGCTGGGTCGCTGGCAGCGGGTCTTCTTCGTGGACCTCGACGGCCCGCGCAGCCGTCAGGTGACGGTGCTGCTGTTCGGCGAGGAGCATCACAGATGAAGGTGAAGTTGATCCTGCCGGCGCTCACCGAGGCGACCAGCCCGTTCTTCCGTCCGATCAAGTACTCGCTCTTTCCACCGCTCGGGCTGGCGACGCTGGCGGCCTACTTGGGCCCGGACGACGAGATCGACCTGCAGGACGAGCACGTCGAGCGGCTGGATCTGACGGACACGCCCGACCTCGTGGTGATTCAGGTCTACATCACCTCGGCACACCGCGCCTATCGGCTGGCGGACGACTACCGCCGGCGCGGCACGCACGTCGCGCTCGGCGGCCTGCACGTGACGTCGCTGCCCGACGAGGCCGCGGCGCACGCCGACACGATCTTTCTCGGCCCGGGTGAGGACACCTGGCCGCAGTTCCTCGCCGACTACCGGGCGGGCCGCCCGGGCCGTGTCTATCAATCGCGCACGCGGACGCTGGCCGGGGTGCCGCCCATTCGCCGCGACCTGATCAAGCGGCGCCTCTACCTCGTCCCCAACTCGATCGTCGTGTCGCGCGGGTGCCCGCACGTCTGCGACTTCTGTTACAAGGAGGCGTTCTTCGAGGGCGGCAAGTCGTTCTACACGCAGACCGTGGACGATGCACTGGCCGAGATCGACCGCCTCCCCGGCCGCCACCTGTATTTCCTCGACGATCACCTGTTCGGCGACCGCCGGTTCGCCAGCGCGCTCTTCGACGGCATGCGGGGCATGGGCCGCCTGTGGCAGGCGGCCGGCACGGTCAACGCCGTCCTCGCCCCCGGGCTGCTCGAAAAGGCCGTCGAGGCCGGGCTGCGCAGCCTCTTCGTCGGTTTCGAGACGCTCAATCCCGACAACCTGGTCGAGCAGCGCAAGTACCAGAACATGAAGCGCGACTACGGCGCCGCGGTGCGTCGCCTGCACGACCTCGGCGTGATGATCAACGGCAGCTTCGTGTTCGGCATGGACGGCGACGACGCCACGGTCTTCGACCGGACCGTCGAGTGGGCGATCGGGCAGGGCATCGAGACCGCCACCTTTCACATCCTCACGCCGTATCCGGGCACCGCGCTCTACAAGCGCATCGCCGCCGAGGGCCGCATCACCGAGACCGATTGGGACCTCTACGACACCCGGCACGCGGTGTTCCAGCCGGCGCAGATGTCGGGCGCGGATCTCGAGCAGGGCTACTGGCGCGCCTATCGGACCTTCTACACCTGGAAGAACATCGCCCGCGGCGCGGCGGCGCACGGGCAGGCCATGCCCGGTCTCCGGCACTTCGCCTACGCGGCGGGCTGGAAGAAGTTCGAACCGCTGTGGGACCTCGTCATCCGCGCCAGGCAGGCCGGGTCGATGCTGCCGGTGCTCGAAGGCATCCTCAGCGAGTTCGGCCACCGCCCCGCCAGTGCCCCGCGTGGCCGCGGGTCCTTTGCACGTGGCCGCGGGTCTTTAGACCCGCCTCATGGAACGGCTGTCTCCAGTGGCCGCGGGTCTTTAGACCCGCCTCATCGTGAGTCCTCCTTACCCGCCCTACCCGCCTTACCCGCCCCGCCGGCGCGAAGCGCCGGCCCCAGAGTCATACCGCTGGCGCTCTCGACGGCGCCGCCTCCGCCGCGGCCTCTGGCGCTTGGCGTCCCAGATGGAACGGCACGCTTGTGACCACGACGTCCGGCTTGAAGAGGAGCGCGCCTTTGATGAGCAGCGCGTGCTGGTTGTGCAGCAGATGCTGCCACAACCGGCTCGGGACGAACTCGGGCAGGATGACCGTGATGTAAGTCGACGGGTCGTCGCGCCGGAGCTCCTCGATGTAATCCAGGAGCGGCTCCAGCAGCGACCGGTAAGGTGAGGCGAGAACCGCCAGGTCCACACCCTGCCCCCATTCAGGCCACTGCCTGCGGAGCGCTTCCGTCCCCGCCGGATCCATCTCGACATACAAGGCCCGCACGTCGGGCGACAAGGTCCTGGCGTACTGCAGCGCCTTGACGACGGCGCGCTGGATGCCACCGATCGGCACGAGCACGACGTGACGGCCGGGGACCTCGGGTCTCCAGTCGCGAAGGGTCAGCTCCGAAGCCACGTGATCGTAGTGGCGCCTCGTGATCGTGAAGAGGGCGACGAGCGCGGGGATCATGAGGAGGATGAGCCACGCGCCTTCGGCGGCCTTCGTGAAGGCGACGATGACCAGGACGACGCCCGTGACCAGCGCGCCGAGGCCGTTCACCCACGCGCTCGTGCGCCAGCCAGGCAGGCCCGACCGCCGCCAGTGGATCACCATTCCTGCCTGCGACAAGGTGAACGACACGAACACACCGATCATGTACAGCGGAATGAGCGCGTGCGTGTCGCCGGCGAACGCGACCAGCAGCGCGCCGGCCAGCACGCTCAGGATCAGGATGCCGTTGGAGAACGCCAACCGATCGCCCTGGTTGGTGAACTGCCGCGGCAGGAAACGGTCGCGCGCCACGATCGATGCGAGCCGTGGAAAGTCCGCATACGCGGTGTTGGCAGCCAGCACCAGAATCAGCATCGTCGCCGCCTGCACCGCGAAATAGAACGCCGTTCCGCCGCCAAACGTCGCGCGCGCCAGTTGCGAGATCACGGTTTCGGTCTCATTGGGAACGAGCGTGTAGGCGTGCGCGAGCAGCGTGATGCCGAGGAACATCGTGATCGACAGCGCGCCCATCGCGACGAGCGTGGAGGCGGCGTTGCGGCTCTCGGGCGGACGGAATGCGGGCACGCCGTTCGAGACGGCCTCCACGCCGGTCATGGCCGTGCAGCCGTTGGAGAAGGCCGTGAGGATGGCGAACGTCGACAGCAGCTGCGTGGCACTGGCGGGATGCGCGAGCTCTTGCGGCGGGACGATGCCGCCTGAGAGGTAACGCCACATCCCGAGCCCCAGCATCCCGAGCACGCTGAGGATGAAGAAGTAGGTGGGCACGGCGAAGATGCGGCCAGATTCGCGGACGCCACGGAGGTTTCCCACCATCAGCAGGGCAACGAACCCCAGCCCGATCTCTACGCGATAGGCCGCGAACTGCGGAAACGCCGAGGTCAACGCCGCCACCCCTGCCGCGACGCTCACCGCCACGGTGAGCACGTAATCGATGAGAAGCGAGGAGGCGGCCACCAGGCTCGGCGTCGTGCCCAGGTTCTCTTTGGCGACGATGTAGGCGCCTCCCCCACTGGGGTAGGCGTGAATCGTCTGACGGTATGAGAAGACGACGACGGCCAGTGTGACCGCGATGACGGCACCGATGGGCGTGACAAGGCTCATGGCGGCGATGCCGCCGATCAACAGGACGCGCAGGATCTCCTCGGTGGCGTAGGCCACGGACGACAGCGCGTCCGACGACAGTACCGCCAGCCCGGTGACGCGGGAGAGCCGTTCGTGGTGGGCGTGGTGCGACGGGATGCGCGCGCCGACGAGGACGCGCTTGAGCTGCGACAGGAACGACTGATCGGGCACGAACACTCCAACCGCCGACGGGGTTAGCTGACGGGCTCGAGGTTGGAGTCCTCTACCGGCTGCGCTGCGGCGGGTCTGAAGACCGGCGGCCACGCTGCTGGATTCGCCCCGGTGGGCGGCATGCCCACGTGGGTCCCCCGTATCGCTCCAGCCGGAGCGAACTTGGCGATGTTTCGATTATGCGGACTCACGTGCCTCTGCGGGGACGTACTTACGAACTTTTTATGACTTTCTTACCGGATCGCCCCCACGGGTGCACGGACCCCGGATGCCACAATGTGGACGCGCGGTCATGATCCGTCTTACGTCCACCCGCGATCTCTTCGTTCTGCTCATCAGCCTCGCGGCCGTCGCAGGGCTCACAGCGGCGCTTCGTGCGCTACCGGACGTGAGTGCCACCACCGTCGCCCTGGCGCTGCTGCTGGTGGTGCTGGGCGCGGCCACGCTGGCGCGGCTGCGAATCGCCATCGTCACGTCGATCGTGGCGATGCTCGCCTTCAACTTCTTCTTCCTGCCTCCGGTCGGCACTTTCACCATTGCCGATCCGCAGAACTGGATCGCGCTGTTCGCCTTCCTGGTCGTTGCGGTGATCTCCAGTAATCTCTCGGCGTCAGCACAGAATCGGGCGCGCGAAGCGATCGCGCGCCGCAACGAGCTGGCGCGCCTCTTCGATCTCACGCGTGACGTGCTGCTGACGACGGAGACGGCCAGCGCCCTCGACGCGCTGGCGCGGCACGTGGCGCGCCGCTTCGAGCTCTCGTCGGTCGCGATCTGCCTGCCGGCCGATCACGGCTGGCGCGTCCACCAGGGCGGCGCTAATGAGATCGCGCTCGACACCGCCACCCTGAACGACGCGCTGGCGCGCGCCCGAGGCACGCTCGAGTTCGACGCCCGCCAGCGCGCCTACGGCGGCCACACCCGCACCGGCCCCAACAACGACGTGACGCTGGTGCCGCTCCGGCACGGCACGCGGGCGGTGGGGCTGCTGGCGGCGGGGGCCACCTGCCTGGACATCGGCACCCTGGACGCCGTGGCCGGCGTGGTGGCCATCGCCATCGAACGCGCGCAGTTCCTCCAGGACCGCGACACCGCGGAACTGGTGCGGCAAAAGGCCGACCTGGCCGCGACGCTGCTGGCTTCGCTCAGCCATGATCTTCGAACGCCGCTGACCGCGATCGGCGCGGCAGTCGAGAACCTGCGCGGCGACCTGCCGGCCGAAGAACGCCGCCTCCAGGCCAGCGCGGCGATGACCGAGGTCGATCGCCTGACCAGCCTCTTTCAGGACATCCTCGACATGGCGCGGATCGACGCGGCAGCCATCCGCGTCGATCGCCAATGGGTCGCCGCGGCCGACGTGGTGGATGCCGCCATGGCGAACGCCAGGCACGCGCTCGAGGGGCGCGACATGCGCGTGGACGCCGATGCCGATCTCGAAGTGGAAATCGATCCCCGTCTCGCGTCGGTGGCCCTGTCGCACTTACTCGAAAACGCGGCGAAGTACTCGCCGCCTGACCGGAGCATCGTGGTGCAGGCGCGCGTCGAGCACGAAGGCCTGCACGTATCGGTCACCGATCACGGCCCTGGTCTCGATCCAGGCGAGCTCGATCATCTGTTCGAGCGCTTCTATCGGGGCCGGGCCGCCAGGCAGGCGTCGTTCGGCACCGGCATGGGGCTCTCCATCACCCGTGGCCTGCTGGCGGCGGCGGGCGGCAGGGTGTGGGCCGAGAACGTGCCCGGGGCCGGCGCGAAGTTCACCATCGCGGTGCCGGGCGCCGTCCGTCCCGTCACCGTGGCGCAATAACGTGGGCGCGCGCATCCTCATCGTCGACGACGAGCCGAACATTCTCGGCACCGTCGCGCCGCTGCTGCGCGCGCGCGGCTACGAGGTGTTCTCGGCCATGAGCGGCCGCGCCGGCCTGGAAAGCCTGGAACGCGACAAGCCCGACCTCATCGTGCTCGATCTCGGCCTCCCCGACATGGATGGCGTTGAAGTGTGCCGGCAGATCCGGGAGACCCTGAACGTGCCGATCCTGGTGCTGTCGGCGCGCGGCGCCGAGGGCGACAAGGTGGGAGCGCTGGACGCGGGCGCCGACGACTACGTCACGAAGCCGTTCGGGGCCGAGGAACTGCTGGCGCGCATCCGTGCGTCGTTGCGGCGGGTGGAGACGCCCCCAACGCCGAGCGAGCCGATCGTGCGCGGCGGCCTGGTCATCGATCGCGAGCGCTTCCGCGTGGCGCGCGACGGCGAGGAGGTACGGCTGACACCGAAGGAGTTCGAACTGCTGACGTTTCTCGCCCAGCACCCGGGGCGGGTGCTGACCCATCGCATGATTCTGAAAGCGATCTGGGGTCCCAACGCCGTGGACCAGCCGGAGCACCTGCGCGTGCTCATCGGCGCACTGCGGAAGAAGATCGAGCCCAATCCGTCGTCGCCCAGATACATCCTCACCGAGCCATGGGTGGGGTATCGCTTCGCGGATCTCTGACATGCCGGACACCTTGTGCTCTCGCAGCGATTTCCGAGGCGCGCGCCAGGCAATTGCGGCCCTTCTGCTGTGCGCAGCCTGCGCCTGCCGCGGCACCGCTCCCGACACCACCCTGGAGCGCCTGGTCGAAAGCCGCCGTCTCACCAGCGATCTGCTGGTGCAGTTGACGAAGTCGGCCGATGCCGGCAACCGCGCGGTGATGGCGCAGACCGAGGAGGCCTCCGCGGCGTTCGTGGGCGAAGCCGAGCAGGCAGCCGCCGCCATCCAGCGGGACACGGAGGCGCTGCGCCCGGCATTGCAGTCGTTGGGCTATCGCGACGAAGCCCGGCTCCTGGACGAGTTCGGCAATCGGTTCACTGAATATCGCGCCGTGGACCGCACGCTCCTCGACCTGACGGCTGAAAACAGCAACCTCAAGGCACAGCGATTGTCGTTCGGGGCGGCCAGCCAGGCGGCCGAGGCGTTTCGCGACGCGCTGGCCGGCCTCTCAGGCGGCGACGCCGCGCCGCAGGTCGAAGCCGCCGCCGCGCACGCAATCGGCGCCGTGCGCGAGATTCAAGTGCTGCAGGCGCCCCACATCGCCGAAGCCGACGATGCGGCGATGACGGTCATGGAGAAGCGCATGGCGGCGTCCGAGGCGACGGCACGCGGCGCTCTCCGGTCGCTGGCTCCGCTGGTCTCGCCGCCAGCCGCGCCGCGCCTGCCCCAGGCGGCAGCCGCGCTCGATCGGTTCACGATGCTCAACGCCGAGATCGTCAGCCTGTCGCGCCGCAACACCAACGTGAGATCGCTGGCGCTCTCGCTCGGCCAGCGGCGCATGCTCACCGCCGGGTGCGAGGAGAGCCTGCAGGCGCTGCAGGGCGCCTTGGCGAAGCGGAGCCTTGGGGGCACCCGCTAGTTCCGTACGGCCGGCTCCTCGATCACGATCAGTCCGCACGGCTCACTCCAGGACATGCGCCATCACTCGGCGCTTCACGAACTCGACAATCGCCAGGTACGTGACGACCACGCCCACGAGATAGAGAAAAAAGCCTGCCGGTAGCGGCTCCAGTCCGAGCGGACGAGCGAAGGGCGTGTACGGCAGGACCATGCCGATCACCACCACGAGGATGGTGGTCAGCGTGAGAGCGGTACTCGGACGGTTGCGCCACGGCACGCCCGCGGTTCGGATCACGAAGAGCACGAGCGTCTGTGTCGCCAGCGATTCCAGGAACCACCCGGTATGGAATGGCGCCTCGCCAAACCGGAACAGTTTCAGCAACACGTAGAACGTCAGAAAGTCGTACAACGAGCTGACGGGGCCGATCACGAGCATGAACCTGCGGATCAGACCGATATCCCATCGTTGCGGCCGCTGGATATAGGCGGGATCGATCCGATCGGTCGGAATCGTGATCTGGGCCAGGTCGTAGAGAAAGTTGTTCAGCAGGATCTGGGTGGGCAGCATCGGCAGGAATGGCAGGAACAACGAGGCCCCGGCCATGCTGAACATGTTGCCGAAGTTCGAACTGGTGCCCATGAGCAGGTACTTCAGGACGTTTCCGAACGACCGCCGGCCGGCCAGGATGCCGGCATGCAGGACATCCAGATGGCGCTCCAGTAGGATGATGTCGGAGGCCTCGCGCGCGATGTCCACCGCGCCGGCAACCGAGATGCCGACGTCGGCACCGTGCAGCGACGGCGCGTCGTTGATGCCATCGCCGAGGAAGCCGACGACATGTCCATGCGCCTTGAGCGTGCGAATGATCCGGTGCTTCTGCGCGGGTGAGACGCGCGCAAACACCTGAGCAGTCTCGACGACGCGGGCCAGGGCCGGATCGAGCATGCCGTCGATGTCATCGCCGAGCACGATGCCGGCGCCGTCGATATCCACGCGCGCGCACACATGCCGCGCCACCAGCTCGTTGTCGCCGGTCAGGATCTTGATCTGCACTCCGTCGCGACGGAGCCGCGCGATCGATTCAGCCGCACCGTCGATCAGCGGGTCGGCAAACGCGACGAAACCCACCAGCGTGAGATCGCGCTCATCGTCGCGGGTATAGCCGGCAGCCGTGGGCACCTGCCGATACGCGACGGCCAGGACACGCAGCCCCGTAGTACTCATGTCGCTGAACGACTCAAGGCAGCGCGCCTTCGCCGGCTCGATGGTCCGCGCCTCGCCGTCCACTTCGTAGTGCGTGCAGGCGTCGAGGATGCCCTCCGGCGCCCCTTTCGCGACCAGCATGAAGGCGCCGGCCCGCTCCAGCACCACCGAGACACGTCGTCGCTCGAAGTCAAACGGGATCTCGTCCGTCTTCACGTAGTAGTCCAGATCCGGGGAAGGACGGCGCAGGATCGCGACGTCGAGCGGGCTCTTCACACCGGTCTGAAAAGCCGCATTGAGCGCGGCCAGATCGAGAGGGCGTGCGGCGTCCCGCCCGAACGGATCCGTGGCGCGCTCCACCGACAGGATGCCCGCGGTCAACGTACCGGTCTTGTCACTGCAGAGGATGTCGATGCTCCCGAGGTTCTGGATCGCCGACAAGTGCTTGACGATCACTTTCTCGCGGGCCATCTGCACGGCACCCTGCGCGAGCGTCACCGTGGTAATCATGGGCAGAAACTCCGGCGTCAACCCGACGGCAAGCGCCACCGAGAAGAGCACGGATTGCAGCGCGTCGCGTCCTGTTGCCACGTTCACCACCAGGATGAACAGCACCAGGAACACGACGGTCTGCAGGATCAGCATCCCGAACTGACGCGTCCCGCGCTCGAACTCCGTCTCGTCCGGCCGCGCCGCGAGCCGCTCGACGATATCTCCGAACGCGGTATCACGGCCCGTGGCAAAGACCACGGCCGTGGCGGTTCCGCTCACGATCGACGTGCCGAGGAATATCAGATCGGACGCGTCTGGACCGCTCGACGACGAGACACCGGCTGACGCCGCCTTCTCCGCCGGCATCGACTCGCCAGTGAGCGCAGCCTGCTGCACGTGCAGATCGCTCGAGGTGACGATCCGCGCGTCGGCCGGCACGAGATCGCCGGCTCCCAGCCGTACGACATCTCCCACGACGACCTCGCGCCGAGGGAGCTCGACGCTCGCACCGTCGCGCACCGCGGTCGCGGTCGGAGTGATCTGCGCCTGCAACTGCGCCACCGCGCGCTGCGAGCGGAACGTCTGCCAGCCGTTGATCCCCGTGCTCATCAGCACGATGGCGCCGATGATCGTGGCCTCGGTGGTCTCGCCGAGCACCGCCGACGCGATGCCGGCGATCAACAGGATGATGACGAGCGGGTTCACGGCCGATCGGAGCAGCTCGACGACTTCCGCGCGAAGGTGCGCGGTTCGCAGCTCGTTCGGGCCAGAAGCCGCCAACCGGCGCGCCGCCTCGGCTGCCGAGAGGCCGTCCTGTGACGTCCCCAGCCGTCGCAACAGGTCGTCGAGCGACTCGGCCGGACCGGGACGCCCCGTAGCCAGTGACACCGTGAATGAGTCCTCTCGAGAGCGCCGTGCTATGCCGATACCGTCGTGTCCCGTGCGTCGATCGATTCAGTCGAGGCGAGGGGGCGCGCGGGCAGTGTGATGCTGATGCACGTACCTCGTCCGTCGAGTCCAGGCGCACACGCAATCGTTCCGCCGTGCAGCTCGATGATCTGCCGGCACATGTAGAGCCCGATTCCGGCGCCGCGCGCCGCCGGACGCTGATCGACCTGGTGATGCTCGATGCGAAAGAACTTGTCGAAGATGCGGGTGCGGTAGGCAGCGGGAATGCCAGGACCGGTGTCGCTGACCCGGATCGAGACGCCAGGCTCCGCGCCCGTGACGCCGCGCGATCGGCACTCCACGAGGATGGATCCGTCAAACGGCGTGTACTTGAGCGCGTTCGAAAGAATGTTGTCCAGCACGACCCGTAACCGCAGGGCGTCGCCCCATACCGGTGGAATGTCGCGATCAACGCCGGCCGTGACGCGAATGCCGCGCTCGCGTGCCTGCCCGTCGACGCGGTTCAGCGAGGCGTCGACGACTCGAGGAAGGTGCACCGGCTCGCAGACCAGACGTAGCTGGCCAGCCTCGATGCGAGCGAGATCGAGAAACTCGCGCACGATCTCGCCCAGTTGCTCGACGCCCATCAAGGACGTCTCCACCAGCTCGCGGTGACGAGGGGGCAGCCCGCCAGCGTCTTCTTTCAACATCAGCAGCGTCATCCGCAGCGTCGTGAGCGGAGTCTGCAGCTCGTGAGACGCGACCGCGACCAGCTCGGAGCGCATTTCGTCCAATCGCGCCAGATCGGTCACGTCGGACAGGACCAGCACCGCTCCGGCACCTTGGGCGGCCGCGGGCGGCACCGGCACCACGCGAGGAAGCAACCGCCGGCTGTCACCGTTCTCTTCGACGCGAACCGTGCGGGTCAGGTCGACCGCCGGCGCCACCACAGGCGCGGCGATTGCGGTGGTGAGCGTATCCAGATCGAGCCCCGGGAGCGCCAGGTCACGCAGAGACTTTGGCGCACGCACCCCGGCAGCTTCCAGCGTGCGCAGCGCGGCGCGGTTCATCGCCTGCACGTTGCCGAGGGCATCGAGCAGCAGCACAGCGTCCGGCAGCGCTTCGAGCGTTGCCTCGAGCGTATTCTTTGCCCGAAGCACTTCGCTGATGTTGGTTCGCCGGAATTCCGCCAGGTCGTCGGACATCTGGTTGAATGCCGAAGCGAGCTCACCCAGCTCGTCGCGCGACCCGATGTCAATCCGTTCGCCGAATCGGCCCTCGCGGATGGCATTCGCGCCGCGGGTCAACCGCCGCAAGGGCCGGACGACGGCGCGCGTCAGATGCCACGACACCGCTACGGCGATGCCGAGTGCCGCCAGCGTGATCAACAGCACGGCTCGACGCGCGGCCGCGGCCTCGTCCCTGGCGCCCCCAACGGCGTCGCGCGCCAGCTCGAAGTGCCGGTCGCGGATTTGCGTGGTCAGCGCCACGGCACGGCGCAGCAGCGGGTTGGCGGTCTGGTGGTAATGCACCAGCGCGTCCCGTTCGGACGCGACGGCGACCACGCCATCTGACGCGCGCCGATACGCCACCAGCTCGTCCTGTAACGGCCGCGCGAGCGACCGCTCGTCTTCGGGCCCGAGAATGTCGAAGAGATCGGCGACCGCCTTGTCCACGACCGCTCGCTCCCGGGTGAGCACGGCGGCTCCGCTGCTGTCGGCTGCGAGCACGAGGAGGACGGCATCGTCCTCGCGCTCGAGCGCGCCGGCCAGACGAGACGTGACGGCGGTCACCGACTCACTCTGACGTACCGTATCGCTGACCACGCCACTCAACCGCGAGAGGGAGAAGTACGTCCAGACGCCGGCGACGACGGTCGTCAGCACCAGCAGGCCGGCGGCCACGACGAAGCGATGACTGAGGCGACGAGTCATGCCTTACGCCAGCCCGTACCGTTTGCGCTTGCGCTGCAGGGTCGTGGCATCGATCTCGAGGATGCGAGCCGCGGCCTCGAGTGATGACGAATGCGAAATGACGCGCGCGATGTGTTCGCGCTCCAAGGCTTCGAGGGACACCGGGCTGCCCACTCGAATCGACTGCGAGCCCGCGCCTGGAACCACGGGTGATGCCAGTCCCAAATCGGCGGGGTCGAGAACGTCTCGGGCCGCCAGGATCACCGCACGTTCGACGGCATTGCGTAGCTCCCGCAGGTTACCCGGCCACGTGTGCAACTGCATCGCCTCGAGGGTGCCCGGACCGAACTTTAGAGCGGGACGGCGTTGCTTCTGACGGAAAATGCTCAGGTAGTGCTCGGCCAGGAGAAAAACGTCTTCGCTGCGTTCCCGTAAAGCGGGTACGACCAGACTGACCACGTTCAGCCGATAGAACAGGTCTTCACGAAACCGCCCGGACCGAACCTCTGCTTCGAGCGATCGGTTCGTGGCAGCAATCAAACGGACATCGGCGCGGCGCTCGCGCGTCTCGCCGAGCCGCTCGTAGGTCTGATCGTTGAGGAACCGGAGCAGGCGGGTCTGTGCATCGGCTGTGAGCTCGCCGACTTCATCGAGGAGGAGCGTCCCACCCTCGGCTTCGTGGACCTTCCCCGGCACATCCGCGACAGCTCCGGTGAACGCGCCCTGTGTGTGGCCGAAGAGCGCGCTCGTCATCAGATCACCCGACAGCGTCGGACAGTTGACGATCACGAACGGCGCATCGGCGCGGGGGCCGTTGGCGCGCATCCAGCGCGCGAAGACGTTCTTCCCGGTCCCGCTTTCCCCGCCGAGGAGCACGACGGCATCCGACGCCGCCGCGCGTCCAGCGACTTGCAGAAAGTTGAGAAACACGCGACTGCGTGAATCGAAGAGCGCCGGTTCCCCATTTTCGTCGAGCTCTTCCTGGAGCTCGGACAAACGCCGGCGCAGCCGCCGCTCCTCGAGGATACGCTGTGCCGCCAGCCGGATCTGATCAGGAGTGAACGGCTTCGGAACGTAGTCGACCGCACCACGCTTCACCGCGTCGACCGCGCTCTCGATCGAGGCGAACGCCGTGACCACCACGACACCGAGATCGCGCTGCCGGGCGAGCATTTCCGGGAGCAGCTCCAGCCCGGCCTCGGTGCCCAGCCACAAGTCGAGAAACACGACATCGAAATGGCCGCGGTCGAGCGCTGCGAGCGCGGCCCCGCTGGTCGCGACGCCCAGCACACGTGCCCCGGCCGCCTCGAGACAGAGTCTCAGCGACTGGCGTACCCCCGCGTCGTCGTCGACCACCAGTGCGGCCCACGAGGGTTTGGACAGCGTGGCATACCCGCTCACGTCGGGTAAGGCTGCGTGCGGCATGGCGGCAGGATGCAGGGCTGGACCCATTGTGACTCCCATCGCATGCAGACGCCACACGGCTCGAACGTCCATGCAAAATGCAGGATCTGAGACGGGGCGTCGAGCGCACTTTGCCTGGACTCCGAAAGCGCGCGGACGTCGCAGTTCCCAGGGTGTAAGGTGATTGCTGCGAGGACGCCGTGAGGCTCAGATTCTTCGACGTGCTGCGTGCGCTCCTGACCGCCGCCACAATCCTTGGCCTCCAGGGAGCCGTCGATGGGCAGCAGCCGCCATCGAGCGCGCCTGCGCCAAATCGTCCCCAAGCCCCCGCGTTCCGCGCGGGCGTCGACGTCGTGTCTGTCAACGTGACCGTCACCGACCCCGCGCACCGGTACGTCACCGACCTCGAGATGCCGGAATTCTCGGTGTTCGAAGATGGCGTCAAGCAGGACATCACGTTCTTCAGTCGTCGCCAGCAGCCCATCGCCCTCTCGCTCCTTCTGGACAGCAGCGCCAGCATGGAAGCGCAGCTCGGCACGCTTCAAACCGCCGCGGCAAACTTCGTCCATCGCTTGAAGCCGAACGATCTCGCGCAGATCGTCGATTTCGACAGCCGCGTAGAGATCCGGCAGGGCTTTACGGGCAACCAGGCAGAACTGGAGACCGCCATCCGTCAAACAGCGGCGGGCGGGTCCACCTCGTTCTACAACGCGATTTACATCGCGCTCCGAGAGCTTCGAAAGATCAAGGCGGTGTCCGAGGAAGAAGTGCGACGCCAGGCGCTCATTGTGTTCTCGGACGGAGAGGACACGTCGAGTCTCGTCTCGTTCGACGAAGTGCTCGACCTCGCCAAGCGATCGGAGACGGCTATTTACACCATCGCGCTACGGGGACCAGACGTCCAGACCAAAGGCTTTCGCGAGGCCGAATATGTCGTTCGCACGCTGTCCCAGGAGACCGGCGGCCGTGCGTTCTTCCCTTTGAGGATCGAGGATCTTGCCGGAGTCTACGCCGACATCGGAGACGAGCTCGCCAGCCAGTACGCGCTCGGCTACACGTCCAAGAACCCGAAACGCGACGGCGCGTGGCGGCGGCTCGTCGTCCAAGCCTCGCGGTCGAATCTCACCGCCCGGTCCAAGAGGGGCTACTACGCACCGACGGCCCGTTAGATGGGGCCCTCTCAGGGAGACACGTGCCTTTGCCGTACCGATTGGTGTTGATGGCCACGGTTCTCCTCGCGGCTTCCTGTTCTCGTCGATCACCGCTTCCCTATGGTGGCGCTGCCATGCCAAGTCCGAATGGATGTTATGTGCTCGTTTCGGACAAGGAGGGGTTGGGCGGCGCCCGCGAGTACATCAACGGTCCCGCCAAATTCTTTGTACTCACAGAACTGCCCTTTGGATCGAGCTGGCACCATCGTATCCGGAGCATGCGCGCAGGCCCCCAGGCGACCGCGACCGCCTGGGCCGACCAGGGCTTTCAAGGCCTCTCACTGCGTCTCGCGCCGAACACCGAACAACGGACGCTGTCAGCAGGGCTCAGCGGCCGAATAGAGTCGCTCGAGATCGCCTGCCAGGCTCAGTAGTCGCTACCTCTCGTGCGTTATCGTGTGCCATTGAACTCTCACCGCCAGGGAATATTCCGAGCCGGGTCTGACGCGATTCCCCGCGCTACGTTCCGGGTTTGACGACGCCGCTCAACTGGCCCATCACGAGGGCCAGCAGCCCTTGGCTCGGCCCGTCTGCGCCGCCGCTGACCAGGACGTCTGGCGTGATCTTGACGTGGCCGTCCGCGATCGCTTTGATGACGTTGACCAGCAGCGTCGCCTGCTCGCCAACGGCCAGCTTCTGGGCCTCGAGGCCGGCGGCGAGCGCCAGCCCCTTCGCCTTGGCGGCGTCGGCTTCAGCGGTGCCGGTGGCGCGGATCGCGGCGGCTTGCCCCTCACCCGTGGCCTGGGTGAAAAAGGCCTCCCCTTCCGCCTGCCGTTTCTTCGCGGTGGCCAGATTCTGCGCGATCGTGATGTTGATCTCGGACTTGGCCAGGTCGCCCTGCTGATCCGCCCGTCCCTTCGCCTGCTCGGTTTCGATGCGTTGATCCTGGGCCTTCTTCTGCTGCTGATACGTCTCGGCTTCCTGCGTCGCGATCTCGCGTTCGCGCAGCACCACCGAAAGCTCCTCGGGGAACTTGATGTCCTGCAGGAAGACGCCCAGCGTTTCGACCTCGTACTTGTCGAGATTCTTCTTGATGTAGAGGAACGCCTCTTCCTGCACGCGGTCGCGCTGCTGAATGAACTCGGTCGCGGCCATCGACTGAATCTTGTTGCGGAAATAGTTGCCGACGGCGCTCTGCAGCACCTCGTTCACCAGGTTCTGAACGCTCCCGACCATCGAGATCACGCGTGGGGCGCGCACGTCGGACACGTGGATCTGCACCTGCAGCTCGATCGCGAACTCGAAGCCGTCCTTCGATTTGGCCTTGATCGTCTTGAGCTCCCGGTCGAGCGTGCCGGCCGCATTGATCTGATCGGCCCAATACAGCGTGAGGATCTTGGTGGGCACGATGCTGGCTTCGTAGCAGCGCGGGTTGAGCAGCCACGAGCCGGTCCGAATCGGCTCCGACCAGAGGCCGCGATGCCCGGGCAGGACGATCGACCCGAACTTGAACTCGGCACCGGAGATGTCGCGCTCGACCAGCCCGACCTTGCTCTTGATCACTGCCACTTCGCCTTCCATGACGTGCAGGACCGGCAGCTGCTCGACGGACACCAGCCAGGGATTGAAGTAGTAGGTGCCTTCGGTGACGGGGTCGTGCTGCAGGCCGGTGCGGCCGCCCTCCCGCAGAAACGTGTCGAAATCCTGATACGCACTGTGCGGCGCATTGCGATTGTTAAGGATGATGTTGATGCGCTTCTTGGCGTCGCTCTCCGACTCGATGTCGGAATAGCCTCCCAGCCGCCCGGCGAGCTGGCCGTCCTCGAGCGCCGTCCCTTCGTGCGAGGTGACGATCCCCATCTGGTTGACCAGCCGCGTGCGACGGCCGCTCGACTCGTCGCCGCTTTCGTTGCCCGGGGCCCGCCGGCGCGGATCGGCGCGCTCGCTTGCTTCGATTTCGTTCTCGAACGCACGCTCGTTGATGGGCAGCGGCGCGACCACCGTCGGACGTACCTGTTCCGGTCGCAGGTGGAAATCCTCCAGCGTCAGCGCCAGCCGACTCTTCTTCGACAGGTTCGGGTCCATGGGAACGCCGTAGATCGTGCGCGGCGTGAGCACCAGGAACGCCACCGGGTGGATGCGGTAGGCGCCGGGCCTCAGAACCCAGCGCTGCTTGCCCTTCATCCCCCCGTGCTTCAGGAACGTGTCGAGGTCTTCGTAGTCGCCGAATTCCGGTTTGTACGGTGCCGTGCGCACACCCACCGGCAGCGATTGCCCGACTTGCGCGACGATCAGCCCTTCCTCGTCGGCGCCGACCTGCACGATCGGTTCGAGGCGGACCGAGTAGATGAGCCACGGGATCCACTGCCATCCGGGCGCGAGCGTCCGGGCCTGATACCCGCGCTCACCCTGGAGCGCGATCAACTGCCCGGAGGCCAGGGCCTTGCCACCCCAGTTGCGTTCAACCAGCCCCTGCTGATCGGAGCCGATGTGACGCCAGCCCTTCAACCACCACAGGATGGCGAGCACGGCGATCACGACGACTGGGGTCCACGAGAGGTTGTTCAGCAGGAATTCCATGGTGGCCGCACTCTATCAACGTCTGACTCGACCACAGCGCACATCTTGAGGCCTTCGGTCAACCTTCGCCGGCGCCGACATCCGTCGAGCTGCTCGCCGTGGCGAAGAGTCGATGCGGAGGGGGGCTACCCGCGCTGCTTGGTCATCGGACGCTGGGCGTCGAGCGCGAGGTTCAGCTCGAGCACGTTGACGCGCGGCTCGCCGAAGAAGCCGAACGTCCGGCCCTCGGTGTGGACGGCCACGAGGCGCCTAACGTCCGCCTCGCTGATGCCGCGCTCGCGCGCCACGCGCGGCACCTGGAAGTCGGCCGCGGCCAGCGACACGTGCGGGTCGAACCCTGACGCCGACGTCGTGACGAGGTCGATGGGCACCGGTGCGTTGGGGTTCTCCTTCTTCGCGGCCTCGACGTTGGCCTTCACGGTGTCCAACAGCTTCTTGTTGGTGGGGCCGAGGTTGCTGCCCGCCGAATTGGCGGCGTCGTAACCCGTGCCGGCCGCCGACGGCCGTGAACGGAAATAGCCCGGCGAGGAAAAGCCCTGGCCGATGATCCGTGAGCCGACGACCTTGCCGTTCCGCTCGATCAGCTGTCCGTTGGCCTGGTCGGGGAACGCCACCTGCGCGATGCCGGTGATGGCCAGCGGGTAGATGACGCCGAGAATCACCGTCGTGACGATCGTCATCAGGACGGCGGCGATGAGATTGCGCGTGATGTTCATGACCGCCCTCCTCAGGCGAGCCGCAGCGTCGTGATCACGACGTCGATGATCTTGATCCCGATGAACGGCACGATGACGCCGCCCACGCCGTAGATCAGCAGGTTGCGCCGCAGCAGCGCCGCGGCACCCTCTGGTCGGTACTTGATGCCCCTGAGTGCCAGCGGCACCAGCGCCACGATGATCAGGGCGTTGAAGATGACCGCCGACAGGATGGCTGACTCGGGCGTCTGCAGCCCCATGATGTTGAGCGCGCCGAGCATCGGGAACGTCGCCAGGAACATCGCCGGGATGATCGCGAAATACTTGGCGACGTCGTTGGCAATCGAAAACGTGGTGAGCGCACCGCGCGTGATGAGGAGCTGCTTCCCGATCTCGACGACCTCGATCAGCTTGGTAGGATTCGAGTCGAGGTCCACCATGTTGCCGGCCTCTTTGGCCGCCTGGGTGCCGGTGTTCATGGCCACACCCACGTCGGCCTGCGCCAGCGCCGGCGCATCGTTGGTGCCATCGCCGGTCATCGCCACGAGCTTGCCGTCCGCCTGCTCGCGCTTGATCAGCGCCATCTTGTCCTCGGGCGTCGCCTGGGCCAGGAAGTCGTCCACCCCGGCCTCGGCGGCAATCGCGGCAGCGGTGAGCGGGTTGTCGCCGGTGATCATCACCGTCTTGATCCCCATCGCCCGCAGGTGCGCGAAGCGCTCGCGCATGCCGCCCTTGACGATGTCCTTGAGGTAAATGACTCCAAGTACGTGGCGGCCGTCGGCGACGACGAGCGGCGTGCCGCCTGCCCGCGCAATGCGCTGCACCGTGCCGGCCAGCGCGTCCGGGATGATGCCGCCCTTCGCCACCACCCATTTCTCGATCGAGTCGGCTGCGCCCTTACGGATCTCTCGCACGGCCTCTCCATCACGGTGGCCGCGGGTCTTCAGACCCGCCTCATCGGAAGCAATGACGCTGGCCGCCACGAGCGTGGACCGCGGCACGCGCAGATCGACACCCGACATGCGCGTCTGGGCCGTGAACGGTACGAACGTCGCATGCTGCGGCGCGAGCTCGCGCCCGCGCAACCCGTGCTTCTCCTTGGCGAGCACGACGATCGACCGGCCCTCCGGGGTCTCGTCGGGCAGCGACGCCAGCTGCGCCGCGTCCGCCAGGGCCGACTCGCTGATACCCGCCATGGGAATGAACTCGGCGGCCTGGCGGTTGCCGAGCGTGATCGTGCCGGTCTTGTCGAGGAGCAGCGTGTGTACGTCGCCGGCCGCCTCCACCGCGCGGCCAGACATCGCCAGCACGTTGTGCTGCACCAACCGATCCATGCCGGCGATGCCGATGGCCGAGAGCAGGCCGCCGATCGTCGTCGGGATGAGACACACGAGCAGCGACACCAGCACGAAGACCGTCTGTGGCGCGTTCGAGTAGATCGCGAACGGCTGCAGCGTGACGACCGCGATCAGAAACACGATCGTCAGACCGGCCAGCAGGAT
>Ga0210380_10000155_pt1 | contig 38136 bp, 37 predicted proteins | sample PLM4_5_coexredo_FD_155476 | JGI IMG/M metagenome (GOLD analysis project Ga0210380, IMG submission 155476) | Groundwater sediment microbial communities from an aquifer in East River, Colorado, USA - PLM4_5_coex redo | ecosystem: Environmental > Terrestrial > Soil > Riparian zone | place: USA... | reverse complement strand
ATCTCTGACGATGGCGGCGACCTGGGGTGATCTCGCGTCGATGAGGACGCTGCTATCCCGCGGCGCAGCGCCTGCTGCCGACATGCTGCTCTCGATGGCGCGGTCGTCGGTGACGATGCCCGACGACCTCGTGAGCGCGGCCTTCACGAGCGGCGCGAACGTCAACGTGAGCACGGGCATGAGCGGGTCGGTGCTCGATCTGGCCAAGGTGCACGGCGACACACCTCTCGTCCGTGCATTGATCAAGTCGGGTGCGACCGGGCGTTGGCCGCCCGCCGCGGTCGCCGCGCCCACGCCGGCAACCACCGCCCGCGCCGCGATCGAACGCAGTCTGCCGCTGCTCGATCGCGCCGACGTCGCGTTCATTCAAAAGGCCGGCTGTATCTCGTGCCACAACAACTCGCTCGCGGCGCTGACACGCGAAACCGTGCGCGCCAGGAGCATCCGCGTCAACGAGCCGATCGCGTCGTCACAAACGCAGGCGATGGCGGCCATCCTCACCGGCAACCGCGAACGGGCGCTGCAGGCGCTCGGGCTCCCCGGGCGAGGCGATACGGTCGGTTACATCCTCCTGGGTATGGCGGCTGCGCACTACCCGTCGAACGAGATCACGGACGCCTGGGCGCGGTACATGAAGAATCTGCAGCAGCCCGACGGACGCTGGCGCGTGCAGGCGCAGCGGCCGCCGATCGAATCGAACGACATTCAGGCGACGGCGACAGCGCTCAAGGGGATTGACGCCTACGCGCCCCCATCCAGGCGCGACGAGTATCGACGCGCGGTGCAGCTGGCGGCACACTGGCTCGAAACCGCCACGGCCAGGTCGACCGAAGAACGCGCGTTTCTGATCCTGGGCCTGCACTGGGCCGGCGGAAGCCGGCAAGTCGTCACGCGCACCGGCCAGGAATTACTGGCTGAACAACGCGAGGACGGAGGGTGGGCGCAGCTCCCGACATTGGCGAGCGACGCGTATGCGACGGGTCAGGCCCTGGTCGCACTGAAGGAATCGGGCGTCCTGAGTGCGTCGGCTCCAGCCTATCGACGCGCGGTCGAGTTCCTCCTGCGCTCACAGCACAACGACGGATCGTGGTTCGTGCGCACTCGCACGACCCCGGTGCAACCCCAGTTCGACAGCGACTTTCCCTACGGTGCCGACCAGTTCATCTCGGCTGCGGCCACCCATTGGGCGACGATGGCCCTGGCCCACACCGTGAAGTGAGCTACCTCGAAAGAGCTATGTCCGCCGCAGGTCTCTTTGGTGCAGGCTCCACTTCATGATGAAACAACATGCCACGGTACTGACGTTGATTGCCGTCGCGTGCATGGGCCTGGCCTCGAGCGCGCAAGGACCACAGCGAGGCGCGGCGTCGCACGGCTCGTATACCGCGCCGAGAAACGCCTTCGGACAACCCGACCTCGAAGCGGTGTGGACCAACGACAGCATCACGCCGCTGCAGCGCCCGGCGGCGTGGGCCAACAAGACCACGCTCACCGACGCCGAAGTGCAGCAGCTTCAGAAGGCCAGCCGGCAGCTGGAAGAAAACGGTGATGCGCTGTTCGGCGACGAGCTGATCCTCGACGCGCTCGAAGGCAAGCAGAAGCCGGCGTCGCACGATACCCAGACCGGCAACTACAACGGCTTCTGGCTCCCGGGCCGCAGCATCGACAACCGGACCTCGCTCATCATCGACCCTGCGGACGGCCGAATTCCCGCCGAGACGGCCGAGGCGAGGGCGCGGCGTGCGGCCGTGGCCGAGCAGCGGCGTCTCCACCCGGCCGACCGCCCGGAGGATCGCGGTCTGAGCGAGCGGTGCATTACCTTTGGCGTGCCGCGGTTCCAGGCCGCGTACAGCAGCGTCTACCAGATCGTGCAATCGCCGACGCACGTCGTGTTCGCCATGGAGACGATCCACGACGCGCGGGTCATCCCTCTCGACGGGCGCAAGCATCTGTCGGACGCGATGCCCCAGTGGCTGGGCGACTCGCGCGGGCATTGGGAGGGAGACACACTGGTCGTCGACTCGCAAGGCTTCTCGCCCAAGAGCAACGCGATGGGCTCCTCGAGCGGCCTGCACCTGGTGGAGCGCTTCACGCGCATTGCCGACGACATGCTGCAGTACGACGCGACGCTCAGCGACCCGACGACATGGACGAAGCCGTGGACCGCGAGAGTCCTGTTCAAGCGCACGAACGAGCCGCTGCTCGAGTACGCGTGCCATGAAGGGAACCACGGGATGGTCGGCATCCTGTCTGGCGCGCGGAAGCAGGAGGCCGAGGTAGCGTCGAAACGCTGACCACGATCACACCAACGAAGACAGCTGCGTGAGCAGCTGTCCTCGCCGGTGTCGATTACATTCGTCTTCTAGTGCCGAATCTGGGAGGTGATGTCGCCCAGTTCGTACACTTCGCAGTTGCCGCGCTCGGGCAGCAGCCCGGCGTCGGCATTCGTGCTCAGTCGCAGCGTCTTTGCCGTCATCACGAACGGCTCGACCAGCACTTCCGGATCCTCGACCGTCACTTCGTACTTGATCTCGTTGCCCGCGCGCGTGAACTTCTCCACGACGCGCATCTGGTCGGTGTGGAAGAAGCCGCCACGCGACAGCCACGTCGAGTCCACGAACCCGATGGAATCGAGCACCAGCGTGTCGCCCTCCCAATGGCCGACGGTCTGCCCATAGTAAGTGGTCGTCACGTCCTTCGGGTCGTGCTTGCGGCCGTCGGTCGGCATGATGCGGTATTCGCCCTGCCCGCCACCGCCGTCGGCATACTGCCCGTAGAAGAAGATGATGTCCTTGTCGCTCTGGACGATGCGGCGCGGTGGACCCTGACGCGGAATCCCGAGCGGCTGGCAGGTCATGACCGGGTCGTACTTGTTCGTCCACATGTCGAGCTCGATGACCTTGTCCCAGTGCTCCGGCTTGTAGAGCGGACGCGCCGGTCCGAACCGCGACGGCGCTTCGAACTCGAAATCGGCGGTCTGGTTGATGGCGCGCGAGCACTCGACCTGCGTGGGACCGCAGCGGCGATTCCCGTAGCGCCAGTTCATGCCGCTCGCGTTCCAGTTGCCCGTCATGTCGGGTTTGCCGCTGGCCAGCCGCGGCGTCGTCTGGCTGGCGGCCAGCGTCACGGTGGGCGGCTGGACCGACGGCACCTGCAGCGTTGGCGTGATGGCCTTCCTCACGCTCGCCGGCACCGGCATCACCACGTACACGCTGCCGGTTTCCGTCTCCGCGGTCGTGATGTCGCGCACCACGGTGCCGTTGCGGCGCTCCACCATCTTCCCGGCGTAGAACGCTTCGATCGGGTTCAGCGGATTGTTCCAGTCGCGATAATCGCTGTAGGTGAACTCGATGGTGTTCGTGCCCTGCTTCACCACCACCTTCTCGGCCATGTACTTCGCGTCGAGCGTTGCGCTGGCGGTGGCGCCCGGCACGCCGGGTATCGGGAACGCCACGACCGCCTTGCCGGCTTCCCACGTCAGGCTCGTGGAGCCCGAGGTCATGGCGCCGTCCGCGATGCCTACGCTCGGGTTGGGTCCGAGCTCGTTGGTCTGGCGTGCCGCCAGCAACGCCGCCTTGGGCGCGCCCTGCGGGCCGGCCCACAGGCGGATCAAGCGCTCCTGTGTGGCGGCCGGCATCGGCGTCGCCCTGCCTTTCCCGGCGACGATCTCGGCGCCCGGGATGTCTTCGTTCCAGGCGTAGGGCCCGCTCACCACTTCGATCGTCGTCTGCGTCTGCCCGTTGGCGCGCGTGCACGTGACCTGCATTCGCTGGCCCGGCGTCTGGTAGTTGGTGCTGACGCGATACTTCGAGGCCGTGCACGGCTGCCCGTCCAGCTGCACTGTGCCCTTGCCCTGGTACTCGAGCGAGACGATCAGCTCGTGCTCGTCAACACCCCGCAGCATGCCCAGGTGCCAGGTCCAGTTGAAGAGCACCGACTTCAGATCCTTGGCGTCCTTCGCGGGACGGTAGGGCGGCGGCGGCTCCTGGAACCCGCCGCGTCCGGGTCCACCAGGCGCCTGCGCGCCGGCAGGCACCGCGCCGGGGGGGGCCTGCGCGCTGGCCGGCGCGAGCGCGCCGATCGTGAGCACGGCGCCGATCGCGACCCTTGTCCACATCGTCCTTCGCCGAAAGGCCATGGTGGTCTCCCGCTTAGTCGTTGGCATTACCAGCCGAAATTTGGATCACGCGTCCGTCTGGCATGGTCACCGACTTCAGGAATCCGAGCGGACTGCCGTTCCGCGCCGGGATGAACTTCACGGAAATCATGTCCCCGGCGTGAAGGGCATTCTCTCCGGTCCTGCCGATCCCCCGCGCGGCGAGGGCGGTTGCGGAGCCGAGCGTGAAGACCCAGTTCGTCGACGTGCCATCCGGACCCTTGACGGCAAGCGTCAGCGACCCGTGGGGATTCACGAACTGAACTTTCTCCACCGAGCCCGCAATCTCCTTCTCCTGCTTCATGTCGTAGACGCCGGCGAGTGAATGGTGCGCCTGCAACGCGCCACCGGCCATCAGCCACCCGCACACCACGACACATCCCACAATTCGCCCACTCATCGTTCGCCCTCCGAAAAACCTCGGATCGCCGCGAGGCCCGTCACGCAGCCGCCGCAAACCGAATCAACTGTAGCCAGAGGGTAGCACCGGGAGCGCCGGTGTCAAATGCAGCTAGTCCCCTGGAACCGTGATGACTTGCCTAAGTCCCGGAGCGCGGCGCCCGGATGGCAAGGCGCGAAGAGCGAGCTTATTGGGCATAAGTGAGCGATGAGCAACGCAGCCAGCCGGGATGCCCCGCCCGGGAATTAGGTGAGTCATCACGGTTCCAGGGGACTAGACGGTCAGCCTCTGCATCAGGATCCACATGGGCCCGTTTCCGCCGGGATAGAGCTCGAGCGGCGTGAGCTGACCATTGTCCTGATTCACCCGGTAGGTGGCCACGCGGCCTGCGTCGCCCCCGCTTCCTGCGGCGATCGCAAAGCGACCCTCCGGGTCGACGCAGAAGGGTCTGACGCCCGGCTCGGTGGGGACGCGGCCAGCCTCAGTGAGCCGGCCGCTCGTCGGGTCGATGGCAAAGCTGGCAATGCTGTTGTGTCCCCTGGTCACCACGAACAGCCACTTTCCGTCCGGGCTGAACTGAAGCTCGGAGCACGTGGCTTGCGTCTTGGGCGTGTAGTCGCTCGGGACCGTGGAGATGGTCTGGAAGTTGGCGAGCGTTCCCGTCGCCGGATCGAGGCGGTACGCCGTGGCGCTGGCTCCTTGCTCGTCCGCGGAGTACGCCACGTGAAGGGTTGGATGCACGAGCAGGTGCCTCGGCCCCTGGTTCTCGTGCAGGTTGAGAAAGGGTGGCGTGTTCGGGGTGACCCGCCCGGTCTTCTGATCGAAGGTGAATTGGGCGACGGCGTTGGGACCCCCGCTGCGGGCCACGTGAGGCACGAACACGAACCGGTTGGACGGGTCCACTTCGATGCCGTGACACCCATAGGCGGTGTAGCGCCATTCGATGGGTGGGAAGGCGATGACGCCGGCGTCGCTGATCGCGTGGACCCCGATCGTGCTCTGGTAGAAGAAGACCGACAGGAGAAATCTCCCCGTACGATCGGTCACGATCTGAATCGGTTCACCCTGGAGCGGCACCGAACCGATGAGAGACAGGCCGCCCGTCTTCGGATCGATGCGATAACTCACGAGCTTCTGCTGATCCCGGCACGCGACGTAGAGGAACCGCCGCCGCGGGTCAAAGGCCATGGGGTCGGGTCCGCCGTCGAGCGCCACCGGCTCCTGCCACGTGAGTTTGCCGGTGCCCGGATCCATCGTGAAGATCGAGATGCGGTTGTCGCGCCTCACCGACACGTAGCCGATGTGACGGGCCTGTGCGCCGGTCGTTTGACCGGCCGCGGCCGACGGCGCGGTCAACACGGACGCCAGCCCCGTGCTCGCGACGGTGGTCAGCAGGAACTCGCGGCGCGTCGTTTCTCCCATGCCTGCTCCTCTCATGGCCTACGGCAGGGCGTAGACCACCACACGTGCCGGTCCCGCCTTGGTCATCCAGGTGCCGGCATTGAGGCCGGTGGCGGCAGCGATGTACTGCTTGCCCCCAACGTCATATGAGATGACGCCCCCGCCGATGGCCTTCCCGGTGGCGTGCCGCCACAGCTCCTTGCCCGTGGGCGCGTCGAACGCGAGCAGGTGGCCATCGAGATCGCCGGTGAACACGAGGCCGCCCGCCGTCGCGGTGATCGCCGCGACCATCGGCTTGGGTGTCTGGATCTTCCAGCGGATCTCGCCGCTTTCGGCATCGAACGCGGTCACCCATCCCTTCCACTGATCGACCGGATCGTGCTTGCCGAACAACCAGCCGTCCGCGAGCTCCGCGCCAGTCCACGCCGCACCGGGCGCGCCTTTCATCTTGGCGACGGGCTGCATCTTGACGGACGTGCACCAGTCGATGGCATTGACGAAGAGCAGGCCGAGACCGGGATGGTAGGTCGGGCCGTTCCATTCGACACCGCCTTGGACGCCGGGGCAGAACCGGGTGGCGTGCTCGGTGGAGAATGGCGCTTCCACGTTCTCGCGCGTCGTCGCGACCGCCTTGCTCCGGATCACGAGCTGGGTCGCGTCGGGCTCGCCGCTCGCGCGATTCGTCACCGCGCTCCGGTCGATGTTGTAGACGTGGCCATCCTTGGCTCCGGCCGCGACGAACGCGCGTCCGCTGCGGGTGGTGATGAGCGCGGGGGCGGCGGCCAGATCCCAGTCGTGAAAATCTCCCTTGATCGGCTGCACGTACGAGAGGAGACGACCCGTCTTCGCGTCGAGCGCGAGCAGCGCGTTCGTGTAGAGGTTGTCACCCGGACGCAGCGCCGACGCGAAGTCGGGAGAAGGATTGCCGGTCGGCACGTACAGAATGCCGTTCGGCTCGTCGAGGGCATAGCTGGTCCACGTCGCCCCGCCGCCGGGCGGATTCTCTGGTGACGCCTTTGGCCAGGTCGCGCGCGCCGGCCCCGAGTCGGGAACCGTGTGGAACTGCCACACCACGCGACCGCTCGCCGCGTCCAAGGCATAGATCCGTCCCGTGACCCCGAAGTTGTCGCCACCGGCGTTCCCGACGAAGACCAGCCCGTTCCATGCGATCGGCGCCATCGGCGTCGATTCGCCCTTCTTCGGGTCGCCAATCGACACGTCCCAGAGCTGCTTTCCGTCGGCGGCACTGATGGCCAGCACATGTGCATCGCCCGTGCCGCGGAAGAGCCTGCCGTCGCTGTAGGCCACACCCCGGTTGACCATGAGAAAGGTGTCAGGCTCCGGACGCGTGTGCGTCCACTTCTGCTGGCAGGTCGCGCCGTCCACCGCGTAGGTGTGATTGAACAGCGTGAAATAGAGCACGCCGTTCACCGCCACGATTCCGCTCTGAAAATTCACCGCTTCCGGCGCGTCGAAGCCGCACACCTGCCGGATCTGGCCGACGTTTGCGGCGGTGATCTGCGTCAGCGGCGAATAGCGATCGCCCGACAGCGGCCCGTTATAGGTCGCCCAGTCCCCGGACCGTGTGGCCGTCTCTGCGACGACGGCTGGCGGGGCGGCGTCGCGGGCAGGCGGCGCGTCCGGTCTCGCACACGCGCCGGCGAACCCGATCAGGAGCAAGAGGAGAGAAACGCGCGTCATGGCGGTCGGATTTTACTCCCGCGAATGATCTGCGACTTCGAGTCGCATTGCTGTACTGTCTGTCCGTACGCGACCCGCCAACCCGGCGGGCTGGAATGACGAGAGAGGCTGATTACGCATGGCGATCGGGGTTTACTTCTCACCGCCCGCGATGTCCGCGGCACAGTACGACGAGTGCATCAAGCTGCTGCGAAAGGCCGGGGCCGGTAACCCGCCTGGCCGGTCGTATCACGCGACGTTCGGCCCGAAGGACAAGCTCATGGTGTTCGACGTCTGGACATCACGAGCCGCGTTCGACAAGTTCGGTAAGACGCTCATGCCCATCCTCCAGCAGATCGGGCTCGACGCCGGTCAGCCGACCGTGATGGACGTGCACAAGGTGATTCTCCCCGCAGCGAAAGTTGCGGCCGCCAAGAAGCGGGCGAAGCCGGCGGCGGCGCGCCGGCGTTAGCGCTCGCTACCGCTTCCGCGCTTCCTCGATGATCGAGGTGTCGATGAACGCCGCGAGCTCGGTGCGAGATCGCGGCGCCCTCGACTGCCCTGCGGCCACCCACTTCTCTTCTTCCACCAGCAGATCGAGCGTGTCCGGCGAGATGCCCAGCGGGAATCCGTGGTGCTCCCAGCCTCGCGCGATCTGCTCGGCCGGGTGCTTGGTGACGCGGCTGATCAGGTCGAAGTACTTCGAGGGGGCCTTCTGCAGCTCGGCAGTCGTGCGGAGGATCTCGCGGACGAAGCTCACCAGCTCCTTGCGGCGGCGGGGATCGTTCAGCACGTCGGTCGTCGAGTACATGCTGTACAACTCGCGATACACCTTGTTGTTCTGAAAGATGACCGCGTCGTTGCCGAGCGCGACCACAGCGTTCTGCGACTCCGGCTCCCACATCGAGATCGCGTCGGCCTCGCCCTTCATCATGGCCGCGGCCATCTGCGTCGCCGGCGCGCTCACGATCGTGACGTCGGATTCCTGCAGCCCGGCGCTCCGAAGCATCGCCACCAGGTGGTAGTGCGCCGACGTGGTGCGCGGCGTCACGACGCGCTTGCCCTTGAGATCGGCCAGCTTGCTGATCCCCGCGGACCGTTTAGCGACGATGCGGTAGTTGCCGTCCACGAGCGTGAACAGCAGCCGCACCTTGGGGTTGTCCCGCAGCACCACCAGCATCTGCGTGGTCGCGTTGCCAGCCGCGTGCGCGCCGCCATTGGTCAGCGTGCGCACGCCCCCGTTGATGTAGTTGAACTGCGACCCGTACGGTCCTTCCTTCGCCATGTACACGGGCGCGGCTTCGACCACGGCGGTGGCCACGGCCACGGTGAAGGGGGCGTCGGCCGCCAGCGGCGGGGTCGGAGGCGGCGCTTGTCCGGCGAGGCGGAGGCCGCCAGCGGACACCGCAAAGGCCATCGCGACGTACGCGAACCGGGTTCGGAGGCGATTGGTCATCAGCACTCGGGGAGTCTATCGAGCCGCCGGAGAGCGCCCATACCTAATGTGAGGGATGCCGCCCGGCTCCGGCGTGCCGGAACCGGTCAGATGCGCCTGACGTGCGCCTTCGTAATCTGGGCCAGTGTCGGCGTGCCGCACTGGCGCATCGTCAGGTTCAGTTCGGCGTTCAGGATGTCGAGCACGCGCTCCACGCCCTCCTGGCCAAAGGACGCGAGCCCCCACGTGTAGGGGCGCCCGATCCCGACGGCGCGGGCGCCGTACGCGAGCGCCTTGAATGCGTCGGCCCCGCGCCGCACACCACCGTCCACCAGCACGGGAATCTGGTTGTTCACCGCGTCCACGATTTCCGGAACGCTTTCGATGGTGGGCCGCAGGCTCTCGGCGGCGCGGCCGCCGTGGTTGGACACCAGGATGCCGTCGGCCCCGTGCTCGCGCGCAAGCCTGGCGTCCTCTCCTGTTTCGATCCCCTTGATGATGACCTTCATCGAGGTCATCTTCTTCAAGCGCTCCACCCAGTCCCATGTGGCGTTGGATGGGTTGAAGCGCGTGCTGCTCAGCCCGCTGAACATCACGCTGTTACGTCGCCCGCCGGTCGCGGTCGCGTGGCACGCCGCGCACTGACGCGTGTCGGTGCGCTGGAAGCGCGTGGCGGTCTCGAGATTCCGTCCGCCCAGAAGGTCGATGGTCCAGACCAGCACAGGACAACCCGCCGCCTCCACACGCCGCACGAGCTTCTCGGTGTCTTCCCACGCCGCCGGAATGTACAGCTGGAACCACAGCCCGCTGCCGCGCGCCGCCATCACCTCTTCCACGGCAATCGAGGTCTGCGTGGACAGCACCTGCAAGGTGTTCTTCGCCCTGGCCGCGCGGGCGGTCGCCACCTCGCCGTCCGCGTGGAACATGCGATGACCACCGACAGGGCACAGGAATATCGGGCTGGCAAACCGTTGGCCGAAGAGCTCGACACTCGAGTCGATCTTCGACACGTCCACCAGCCGTCGCGGCCGCAGTTGGATGTTCTTGTACGCCGCGACGTTGGCTTGCAGCGTCAGGTTGTCGTCCGTGCCGCTGGCCATGTAGCCCCAGTGCGCGGGTGGCAGCGTCCCTTTGGCGAGCGCCTCGAAGTCCATGACGCTCAGCACGTCCTTGGCGAGCGGCGCGGCAGATTCCTGTGCCCATGCCTCGCGGAACCCGTACGCCAGCAGCGGGCTGGCGGCCAGGAATCGCAGGAACTCTCGACGGTAGCGGGCGCGCGCGACTGAACGGCTCATGGCCGATCGTCAGTCCATCGGAGCGACGTTACGAGACTTGATGAGCCACTGACCGTTGACGCGCTCCAACTCGTCGATGCTGCGCCCCACTCCCGCGACGCGCGCCGGGGTATCAGGACCCGCAGCCGAGACCATCGTGATGTGGTACGCGTCGATACGAGCGTGATCCTTGTCGGCGAAGGTGATCTGATGGTTCGCCGTCGTGTGGTACATCGGCGGGCGCTTGACGGCCGGCTGCGCCGCTGCCTGCCGCTGCCGGGGGCCGGCGATCATGTTCTTCAGCGCCTCCCGCCCTTTGGTGGCGTTCGCACCGCTGCCAAACTGGCCGTCCGTCGTATACAGGGACGCGTACGTCTCCGCGTCGCCGGTATCGAGCGCCCGCGCATAGCGCCACATCAGTTGCTCGATCTGCTCGCGGTCCCTGGCCCGCTGCAGCACCTCGTCGTCCGATTTGGAAGCTGTGAAAACGGCTCCCGCCGTGACCACGATCCCTGTGAGAACGGCCACCGCAACCAGATTCTTCATCTCGCCTCCTCGCGTAAATGCACGTCTTCGGTCCGACTGGCGGAGAATTCTACTCCGCTGAGCAGGAACGACAACGCATCCGTACAACGCTCGGCCACCTTGAGCTCCAGCAGGTCGTCGGCGCGAGTCCGGCCAAGATTGACCGCCGCGATCGGCTTGCCGGCCTCGGCCATCGCCTGGGCGAAGCGGTAGCCCGACAGCACCATCAGCGACGACCCGACGACGAGCATGGCGTCGGCACGGTGCAGCGCGTCCATCGCGCGGCCGGCGCGTTCCTTCGGGACGTTCTCACCAAAGAACACGACGTCGGGTTTCAGCAGCCCACCACAGGCGTCGCACGGCGGCACGTCGAACGCGGCGAACTCGACGTCGTCGAGATCGGCGTCCCCGTCCGGCGCGGCAAGGGCATCGAGCGCCGCGAACCGTGAATTCCGCCGCACGAGCTCAGCCTGCAGCTGCGCACGCGGGATGCGCTGCGGGCAGCCCAGGCAACGGACCACATCCACACGTCCGTGCAGGTCGATCACGTTGCGGCTGCCGGCGCCCTGGTGCAGACCGTCCACGTTCTGCGTCACGAGCATCTCGATCCGCCCCCCACGTTCCAGGGCCGCGAGCGCGCGGTGGGCCTCGTTGGGACGCGCGGTGCTCATCCGCTGCCAGCCGATGAGGCTCCGCGCCCAATAGCGCGTGCGCGTGAACTCGTGAGCCAGAAACTGCTGCAGCATCACCGGCCGCGCCCGCTTCCAGTCGCCGTTGTCGTCGCGATAGTCGGGAATGTCGAGGCGGTGCTACAGCCGGCGCCGGTCAGCACGAACAGCCGCGGGTGCCGATCGATGAACTTCCGAAGCAGAGCGTCTTTCACTCGAACCGCAGTATAAGATCGTCCGCAGAGGCGGGTCTGAAGACCCGCGACCACGACAGGCTGAAGCCCCGCGGCCACGACGCACTGAAGACCGCGACCACGGCAGAAGGGATTGCCGCCACCGGAGGTTGACATCATGACCAGGCGACTGATGCTGGCTCTCGGAACCATTGCAACCTTGGCCGCCAGCCCTGTGCTGGCGCATCACTCGTGGCCCGTCAACACGTCGCGCGAGGTCACGCTCAAAGGCACGGTAACCGGCTACGACTGGGGCAACCCGCACGTGATGATCGGACTCGACGTCATGGCCCAGAACGGCGCCGTGGAGAAATGGAGCGTCGGAGGCCCCAGCACGACCCGCATGGAAGGCAACGGCTGGGACAAGAACACGCTCAAACCCGGAGATGTCATCACCGCGACCGGATACCAGTTCTCGGACGGACAAAAGATCCTGAGGCTGGAGAAGATCGTGATGGCCAGCGGCAAGGAGATGTTGCTCTACGGCCGCAGGAGCTGATCATGAGGCGCGCGCGGTCCGGTGCCGTCGTCCTTCTGCTGCTCTGTTCGGTGACGCTCTCGGCCCAGTGGCCCAAGGTTCCAGACGCTGCTGTCCCACGCGACGGACAGGGCCGGGTGCGGATCGACGCGCCGCCTCCCCGCACGCCTGACGGCAAGCCAGACCTGTCTGGCAACTGGCTGAGGGCCGACCCCGAACCACTTCCCTCCGAGCTCGCGGGACTCTTCTCGCGGAGCAACCGCGATGCCACGGGCGATGTCTCGGTCGAGGCGCAAGTACCGCCGTTTCCGCCCGATCCGAAGTCACCGCCGATCGCCGCGTTCTGGGATATCGCGACCAACGTGCCTGGTGGTCTGCCGCTCACGCCCTGGGCCGCCGCGCTGAAGAAACAACGGGTGGCGAGCGAGATGAAAGACAACCCGGACGCCAACTGCATGCCGATGGGGATCACCCAGTTTCACATGCAGCCGCAGCCGCGAAAGATCATTCAGACGCCGAAGCTGATCGTGATCCTGTACGAATCCAACTACGGCTTGCGCTACATCTACACCGACGGACGACAGCTTCCGACGCAGGGCGAGCCCCAGCCGTGGTGGTACGGCTACTCGGTCGGCCGTTGGGAGGGCGACACCCTGGTCGTCGAGACCAACAATCTCCGCGGCGCCGAGGAAAGTCAGTACGACGGATGGCTGGACGTGCGCGGCACGCCGTACAGCGGTCAGGCGAAGTTCACGGAGCGTTTCCGACGGCCGATGTTCGGTAAGCTGGAGATCGACGTCACCATCGAGGACGCGAAGGCGCTGACGAAGCCCGTCACGGTGCGCATCAACCAGCGGGCGGTGCCTGACGAGGAGCCGATCGAATTCGTCTGCAACGAGAACCAGCAGTTCCGGCAGCGTATCAAGATCGGCTGACGACGCGCGCTAACGAGGAGCGAATCGATTGAAGGGCGTCGGCGCGTCGACGGTCTGGCCGTTGGCTTCCTGCACCCGCGCGGCGCGCAGGATGTTGGCCAGGCCGTAGTTGCCCTCGTGACAGCCGTACTCGTAGATCGGCCCCTCGAAGCGGCGCATCGGCGCCTCGCCCGACCACGACCGTGTCCAGGTGGACGGGTCTTCGACCGTGAACTGATAGCGGATGGTGTCGCGGTCGATCATCGTGAACCGTTCCACGACGTGCATCGTCTCGCTGGCGAAGATGTCCTGTCGGGCGTTCTGCGGCGAGCCGCGGAAGTTCGTTTTCGAGGTGAAGTTCGTGGTGTCCACCACCAGCGTGTCGCCCTCCCAGCGGCCGCGAGCGATGCCCGCCAACTGCTGCACGGCGGGGCCTGGGGCCGGGCGGCCGTCCAGGGCGATGAGCCGGACGTCGTGCATCATCTCGTGACGCAGTGCCACCTGGTCGCGCGACTGCAGGATCTGGAAGTTGGCGTTGTAGGCCGGGGGGAGCATCGGCGGGCCGACGTTGCCCCACGCGATGCACCGCTCGGCGAGGGTGCGCACCTGCACGTTGTCGGCCGCGCCGATGCCCTTGCGCGACTGCAACCGCGCGGCCTCGCGCTGGCGCGCCACCGCCGTGAGCGGTGGCAGCTTGCCGTCCGGCGGATCGGAAATGATCGAGGTGCGCAAGTTCGGCTGCTTGGCGTAGGTCTCGGCCTGCCACAGCGCGTCGTCGTAGTGAATGTCCTGTGACGACTGGCCGAGCAGCCGATCGAGGCGGCTCTTCAGGAACGCCCTGGCTTCATCGGGCGTGAAGAACTCCTTGCCCTTGGCTTCATCCGGCCGCTCGAGCGGCGTGTAACTGTCGTTGGTCCAGTAGCCCTGCAGGTCGGGGTGGCCGTCGATCGTCCGCGGCGGATTCCACTTGGCGCCCTGGCCGTCGATCGCAACGACCGACACCGTCACGAGAGCGGCGGCATATAGAGCCAGCAACGAACCGCGGCGAGCGCGCATCAAGGCCTCCTGGATAGCCTACTTCACGGTGACGACGATCACGTCCACCGCCCTCCTCAGTCGGATTTGGGTGGGAACCGTGACCAGTCGGATCCTACAGCCAACGGATCGGAAGCAGTCTTGGTCTAGGCTAACGGCATGGGCATTCCATGGCTCTTGGCGTTGAAGGCGATTCCCTGGGGCACGATTCTGACCAACGCGCCCGCAATCCTGCGCTCGGCGGACGCGCTGGCGTTGAGGACGAGACGGCGCCCGGATCCGGCGGCTATACAGGACGTGCAGGCGCTCGCCGATCGCATCGCGATGCTGGAGCAACGCGACCACGAAACCGCGGAGTTGCTCACCCGCGTCACCGCCCAGGTCGCGGCGCTGTCCGCCGCCGGCGAGGTGCTCGAGGCCCGCGCCCGCTGGTCGCTGGCGGCGGCCGTGACGGCGTCGGTGATCTCGTTTCTCGCGTGCGGGATCGCCCTGCTCGCCCGCTAGACGAAGGACGATGACATGAGTCCGGCGGAACTGGCTCCCATTCGGCAGATCTCGGCGCCGGACCTGGCGGCACTGCGCCAGAGCGGCGCGGCACTCGAACTGGTGGACGTCCGCACCGAAGAGGAGCGGGCCATCGCCACGATCGACGGCTCGCGTCTCCTCGATCAGGCGTATCACGATGCGCTGCTCCAGCTCGATCGGGGTACGCCGCTGGTCTTTCAGTGCCACCACGGCATCCGCAGCCAGCGCGCGGCCGAGTACTTCCAGCAACAGGGATTCACGAATCTCTGCAACCTCCGGGGCGGTATCGACGCATGGTCGACGTTGGTCGATCCATCCGTGCCTCGCTACTAGACATGGTCCCTCTGCTCATCGACTTCGCGGCGCCCTCGTCGCTCGTGCGGGAGCAGCACCGGGTCTCGGCGCTTCCGATTGTCGGCAACGGTCCCCCAGGAACGTTCGTGCACTTCCCCGACCGGGTCAGGGTCTCCCTGCCCACTGATCAGATCGTCTGTGCCGACGACGCCAGCGGGCACGCGCAGGTGGGCTTCGGTGGGATGCAGTTCGTGGGAGTGGAAGGAACCGATCTGGTGTTCACCAGGATTCGAGAGCTCTTTTCTGAGGACCAGCTCTCACCCGCCCGCAGTCACACGATGCGGCTCGACATGCAGCGCGTGACCTCCGTCTCGGTCGCCGGACGCCCCGCCTGGCCCCTCGATCGAGATCGGTCCTGAACGACGCACACCGACACCGGCTGGCTGCCCGTCACTCACCTGTCGCGCGTTTCTGCCAGTGCGACGACAGCGGCGTAAACGACGTCCTCCAGGTCGATCGATCCGCGTGCGAGCCTCTCCGCGCGCAGCGCCGCCGAACGTTCGAAGGGCACCCGGACCGGGATGTCCTCCTCGAGGCGACGCGTGGCACGGATGTGAGCCGCATATTCGGATACTCGCTGGCGAAACTCACCGGGATCAACAAACAGGTCCGGGCGGACCGCGAGCATGAAGAATCCGAAATCACGGAGATGGCCTGGGAGGATCGGCGACCCGGCCAGCACGCCGAGCAGCTGCACGACGATCCCCAGTCCCGAGCCCTTGTGCCCACCCCAGTTGACGAACGACCCGACCAGCGCAGCGACTGGATCTTGCGTGGCGATGCCGTCCGCGTCGTAGGCCACGCCCACAGGCAGCGGCCGGCCGGTCCGCCCGGCGATGACCACCTGGGCGTGAATGATCTCGGAAATACCGATGTCCCAGATCACCGGTGTCGCGTCGCTCGGAAAGCCGACGCACATCGGATTGGTGCCGAACCGCGCTTCGGATCCGCCGAACGGCGCCACCCACGGCGTGGCGTTCGAGGCGATCATGGCGACCATCCCGTCGGCCACCACCTTCTCCGCGTAGTAGGAGAGCATCCCGGTGTACCAGGTGTTGTTGGCGCCGACCGCGCCGATCCCCGATGCTCTGGCCTTCTCAATCGCGAGTCGCGTCGCTTCTTCGGCAACGAGATAGCCCACGCGGTCGCCGCCGTCGAGCTGCGCCGAGACCGCCGACTCGCGCGTGACGCGCATCGGTCCGCCGAGCGACGGATTGGCCGACAGGCGATCCGCAATGCTCAGGATGCGGGCGAGCCCCGCGTATTCGAGCCCACGCAGCTCGCAGTCCATCAGATGACTGGCGATGGTGCGGCATTCCGGCCCGGAGTAGCCGAGGGCTCGAAGGCTGTCGTGTGCGAGCTGCTGTGCTCGCTCGAGGCTCACTCGCATCGTCCCGTCTCAGGCTACTTGGGAAGCGGTGCCGCCACTTCCTGTCAATGCGTCATCGCGTAGAGCAGAACGTTGATCCCCAAGGCGTAGCCTTCGATCGAGAACTGATAGAAGTAGGCGGGGTCTTCCGTTTCCCGCTCCCACGAGTTCGTCACGTCGGTGTTGTGCGTCATCACGGCGATGATGCGGCCGTGCCGGTCCCGCATCGCGCGGAAGTGCGGCACCGCCGTCTCCTCACCGCGCTCGGACGTGATCTGTCCGCGGGTGGCGCGCCAGAACCCGATGCCGCTGACCTGCGGAATTCGCTTCACCTCGATCATCGCGTGGAAGATCGGATCGCTCAGCGGCACGTCTTCGATCGTGTAATCGGCCGGCGGCATGGCCTTGGCCAGCTCGCCCGTCCACTGTTCCCAGGCCGCTTCCCCCCAGAAATCGTCGACCCAGAGAAAGCCGCCCTTTTGGAGGTAGAGGCCAAGAGCCGTCGCCTCTTCGTCGGAGAGCCCGATCGTGCCGACATCCGACGCCATCAGATAGGAGCACTCGAAGAGCGCCGGATCGGTCAAGCGGACAAGCCACACATGAGGAACACCCCGCCCCTGCCCCTCTCCCTGCTCCTGCCGGCTGACCCGTGTCTTGGTCATCTCCGACAACCGGATCAGGAGGTTCCGCTGCCCCCAGGGATAGTCCGTGCGCCAGCCGGAGCCGTTGGCCTCCCGCCGGACGCTCCGGTACAGGATGTGGCAGCCGGCCACGTTCCGATCGGGCCACTCTTGCGGTGGCAATTCCGCCGGATCGCCCTGTTCGCCCCGCAGCGTGCCGAAGAAGTCGCGCGAGAACTGCGCGGACGCATAGCCGGCTGACGCAATCAGCAAGACCACGACCAGGCGGCCGGCGTTTCGCACGGTCCTATTCTCTACCGCTGAACCGGCGAATACGTCACCCCGTCGGGGCTGCTCTGCACGGCCACCCGGGCCAGGGTCTCGCCTGTGACCAGGTCCAGCACGAGCATCGAATCGTCGTTACGCACGGTCACGAAGGCGTGCCGGTTGTCCGGGTGGGGAAAGACACCGGCGGCCGACGGGTCGGCGACCTTGGTGAGCCCGAGCTTGATCGACTTCACGATCGACTGGCGGGCCACGTCGGCCACAACCAGCGCCTGCGCCTGGGCGTGCGGGATGAGCGCGAACTGCCCATCCGGCGTGAACTGCACGCGATAGGGGAAGCCCGGTGACGGGAGCCGCCTGGCCACGTCGAGCGTGCGCGTGTCGATGATCGAGATCGTGTCCTCGGCGCGATTGCCGGCCCACACCCAGCGGCCGTCCGGCGTCACGCCCACGCCCTCGGTCTCCCGGCCGGTCTTCACGTCCTTGATCTTCTTCCCGCTCTGGAAATCGAACACGCTGATGCTGCCATCTTGCATGTTCGAGCAGTAGAGACGCGTGCGGTCGGTCGAGAGCGCGAGCATGTGCGACACGCCCGCCTCGGTGCGAAACACGCGCTCGATGGCACCCGAGGAGACGTTCACGAGCAGCAGTGCCTGGTTGGCCTCCGAGGTCACGACGACGTGCGTGGCATCGACCCAGCGCACATCGTGCGGCGCACGGTACTCGCCCAGGTCGATGGTCCTGATCGTGTCGCCGCCTGGCAGGGCGATCACGCTCAGCGTCTTCTGCGGGCCCGCGCCCGCCTTGTTGTAGTTGGTCACCACCACGGTGCGTCCGTCGGCCGACGCAGCCGCCTCGTGCGGGCCACCAACCACCGGCACGTGCCGGTACGCCGCCATGGCCTTGAGATCGATGAGCGTGACCGAGTCGGATTGCTGATTGACCGCGACGACCGTGCCGGTGAGGCTGACGCGCGGGGCGGGCGTCTGCGCGGAATGGAGCGCGGTGCCCAAAGTCACGCACAGCATGGCGGCAAGGACGCCTCGGATCATGGGTAACATCGTTGGGCCAATCGCTTGCGGCCGGGTCGGCTCTCTTTGCACCGGCCGGTGTCCGGATTCTACGCGGTGTGAAGCGGATGAACACGGCCCTCGCCTGCCTTGCCGTCGTCGTGGCCGTGCTGGCGCTGATCACAGTGGCGCAGCGGCGACTGATTTACTTCCCCGCGACCCACCTGCCATCACTCGTCGAAGCCGGACTCGACGGCGGTGAACCGGTCACGTTCGACACCTCGGACGGGCTGCGGCTCGGCGCGTGGTTCGTTCCTGCGTCTGGACCTTCACGGCGGGTCACCGTCGTGATCTTCAATGGAAACGCCGGCAATCGAGCGCACCGGGCGCCATTGGCGGCCTCGCTCCGACGGCAGGGACTGCAGGTGCTGCTCACGGATTACCGCGGCTACGGCGGCAACCCCGGAGCTCCCACCGAGCCGGGACTTGCGGCCGATGCCCGGGCGGCGCTTGGGTATCTCCTGAGCCGGCCGGACGTGGATCGCGAACGCATCGTCTACTTCGGCGAGTCCCTCGGTTCGGCCGTCGCGCTCCGTCTTGCCGTCGAGCACCCGCCGGCGGCGCTGATCCTGCGATCGCCGTTCACGTCGCTCGCCGACATCGGACGGCATCATTACCCGCTGCTGCCCGTGCGTCTGCTCCTTCGCGATCGGTTTGCGTCACTCGACCGCGCGCCCCAGCTCCGTTCTCCGGTGCTCGTGATTGCGGGTGGCGGTGACACCATCGTGCCCATCGAGTACACGCGACGTCTCTACGCGGCGATCCCGGGCCCGAAAGCGCTGGTCGAACTACCGCTCGCCGATCACAACGACGACGAGCTGCTCGCGGGAGACGAGATGATTCATGCGATGCTCCGCTTTGTCGGGCCGCTGTAACACCACACGCCCGGTCCGGGTGGCGATCAGGGCTTCCCGGTCATGGGCACGAACCGCACCGGCAGCGTGCTGAGCGTCTCCATCCCTGCCGGCGTGCGCCGGAGGATCAGCAGCTGCTGGTCGCCGGTGCCGACCGGGATCGCCATCAATCCACCGATCTTCAGCTGCTCCACCAGCGCCGGCGGTATGGCGTCTGGCGCAGCCGTGACCATCACGCGATCGTAGGGCGCATGCTCGGGCCATCCCAGGTAGCCGTTGCCCGTGCGCACCTCGATGTTGCGATAGCCCAGGTCCGCCAGCGTACGGCGGGCCCGGTCCGCGAGCGGCGCGACGATCTCGATCGTGTACAGGCGATCGACGAGCAGGCCGAGCACCGCGGCCTGGTAGCCGGACCCCGTTCCGATCTCCAGGATGCGATGGCTCGGCTGGACGTTCAGCGCCTGCGTCATGAACGCCACGATGTAAGGTTGCGAGATGGTCTGGTCGTAGCCGATCGGCTGCGGCGCATCCGCGTACGCGTACGGGCGCTGCGACTCCGGCACGAACAGGTGGCGTGGCACCTGGCGCATGGCGTCGAGCACGCGGGCGTCGCGGATGTCGCGTCTCTCGAGCTGCTCGTTGACCATCCGGAGCCGCTCGGCCTCGAAGCTCCCGCCGACGCGCTGAAGCCCGGCTCCTCCTTGCACACAGGCGGTCACGAAAAGAATGGTCCACGCATGCCGGAGCCGCGCCATCGGACCATCGTACAAGCCGCGGGCGAGCTGAGCCGCAGTCATCTCTCGCTGAGCTTTTTCGAGCGTGGTTCCCGTTCGTCGGGATCCGCATGCAGGTAGTGCAGAAACCGGTGCAGTACAGGTGCGAAGATGATCCCGGCGATCGCGAGGACGGCCAGACCGCTGTAGAGCGCGTAGAGTCCGGCAAAGAGTTTCGCACCGAAGGTCTGCGGGGACTTGAGCGGCCCCATCCCGGAGAGGATCATCGAGGCGTTCACGAAGGCATCGATCCAGCTCAGGCCGAACAGGCGGCGATACCCGACGATCCCCACGACGAGAGAGACCCCTACCAGGGCGAGACCGATGGCGAGACTTCTCGCCAGCCGCCAGACGAACCGCGACAGCGGGAGGATCGGCTCACGACGATGTTCGAAATGCATGGGCGGTTCTCCGGGGCGGTCGGGGCTCCCCTGGGACGCAGCTTCGTCGACTGTCACGCCGTCGCGGCCGCCGTCAGCCCCAGCTCCCGCATCATCGCCTCACGCATCACGAACTTCTGCGCCTTGCCGGTGACAGTGACCGGCAGCGCCTCGACGAAGCGGATGTAGCGCGGCACCTTGTAGTGCGCGATCTGGTCGCGGCAGAAGTCACGGATCTCGCCTTCCGTGCAGGCCTCGCCGGACCTGAGGATGATCCAGGCCGCCACCTCCTCGCCGTAGCGAGAGTCGGGCACCCCGAACACCTGCACCGCCGCCACTTTGGGGTGGCGGAACAGGAACTCCTCGACCTCGCGCGGGTAGACGTTCTCGCCGCCGCGGATCACCACGTCCTTCACGCGGCCGACAATGTTGCAGTAGCCCTGCGCGTCCAGCATCGCCAGATCACCGCTGTGCATCCACCCGTCGCGCACCGCGTCGGCCGTGCGCTCGGCATCGTTCCAATACCCCTGCATCACCGAATAACCCCTGGTGCAGAGCTCACCCTTCTCGCCCACCGGCACCACACCGCCATCGGCGTCGACGATCTTCACCTCCAGGTGCGGCAGGATGCGGCCGACGGTGGTGACGCGCTTGTCGAGCGGGTCGTCGGTGGCGCTCTGGAACGACACCGGCGACGTCTCGGTCATGCCGTAGCCGATGGTCACCTCGTGCATGTGCATCTGCTGCTGCACGCGCTTCATCACCTCGATCGGGCACGGCGCCCCGGCCATGATGCCCGTGCGGAGCGACGTCAGATCGAATCGCGCGAAGTGGGCGTGGTCGAGTTCGGCGATGAACATCGTCGGCACGCCGTGCAGCGCGGTGCAGCGCTCGGCCTCCACCGCCGCCAGCGTGGCTGACGGGTCGAAGCCTTCGCCCGGAAACACCATCTTCGCGCCGGTGGCCGCGCACGCCAGCACCCCGAGCACCATGCCGAAGCAGTGGTACAGCGGCACCGGAATGCCCAGGGCGTCGGATTCGGAGAGCCGCATGCAGCGCCCGGTCGCGATCGCGTTGTTGACGATGTTGTGGTGCGTCAGGGTCGCGCCCTTGGGCGCGCCGGTCGTGCCGCTCGTGAACTGGATGTTGATCGGGTCGTGACAGCGCAGCTCGTCTTCACTCGGCAGGACGGGTGCCTGCTGGCGGCCGAGCGCCACCATCTGCCGCCAGTTCGTCATGCCCGCCGTCGCCTCGTCGCCCAGGCGCACGACGCCGCGCAGCGACGGCAGCCTCGACGTCCCTTCGTCGCGTCCAATGCCCAGGCTTCGCAGCAGCTCGAGATAGTTGCTGGACTTGAACGCGGCCGCCGTCACCAGCAGCACGACCCCCGACAGCCTCAGCGTATGTTCCAGTTCGGAGAGCCGGTAGGCCGGGTTGATGTTGACCAGGATCGCGCCGAGGCGGGCGGTGGCAAACTGCGTCAGCAGCCACTCGACACGGTTCGGCGACCAGATCCCCACGCGATCGCCGCGCCGCACGCCAAGGGCCCACAGGCCGGCGGCCACGGCCTCGGCCTCGTCGAGCAGTTCCCGCCAGGTCACGCGCTCACCCTGAGCGACGAACACCGCCGCCGCGCGCTCGGGCCAGCGGCGCGCGGCGGCGGCGAGCAGTCCGTGCACAGTCGAATCGCTGAGCGCGACGTCGGTCTCGCCGCGCACCTGCGACAGGCCGCCCTGCGGCACTCGCGGGACCACGTGCTCCGTCATGCCCGGACCCTCTTTCTCTCGCGGCCGTCGGCCCTCCGGCTCGGGCAGCCGACGAGGTGATCGTTCACCATCCCGACCGCCTGCATGAACGCATAACAGATGGTCGAGCCCACGAAGGTGAAGCCCCGCTTCTTGAGGTCCTTGCTGAGCGCGTCGGACTCCGCCGTGCGCGCGGGTACGTCCGTCATCGTCTTGGGCCGATTGATCCTCGGCGCCCCACCCACGAATGGCCAGAGGTAGGCGTCGAACGAGCCGAACTCCTGCTGCACTGCCAGGAACGCACGAGCGTTCTGCACCGACCCGTGGACCTTGAGCCGATTGCGCACGATGCCCGGGTCGGCGAGCAGCGCCCGCAGCTTCTTCGCGTCGTAGCCGGCGATCCGCCGCGGCTCGAAGCGGTCGAACGCCTTCCGGTAGGCGGCGCGCTTGCGCAGGATGGTGATCCAGCTCAGCCCCGCCTGCGCGCCCTCGAGAATCAGCATCTCGAACAGATGCCGGTCGTCGTGCGAGGGCACGCCCCACTCCTCGTCGTGATACCCCAGATACAGCGGGTCGGACCCGGCCCAGGGACAGCGCGCGCTCATGGCTTCCTGGCGAGGCGGAGGATCTTGCCCTCGTTGCCGTCGGTCATCACGTACAGCGCTCCGTCCGGCCCCTCGTGCACGTCGCGCAGGCGTGCGTCGAGCTCGGTGAGCAGCCGCTCCTCGGCCACGACGCGGTTGCGCTCGATCACCAGGCGCACGAGGTGCTTGCCGGCGAGCGCGCACACGAACAGGTTGTCGCGCCAGCCAGGAACGAGGCGTCCCGAGTAGAAGGCGATCCCGGCCGGCGCGATGTCCGGCGTCCAGAAATAGATCGGCTGCTCCATGCCCGGCGCCGACGTGCGGTCGCCGTAAATGGGCTTGCCGGTGTACTCGTGGCCGTAGCCGATGTCGGGAAAGCCGTAGTTCTTGCCCCTCTCGATCAGGTTGATCTCGTCGCCGCCGCGCGGGCCGTGCTCGCTTACCCACAGCGCCCCGCTCCCCGGGTGCAGGGCCATGCCCTGATCGTCGCGAATACCGAGCGCGTAGATCTCGGGTCGCGCATTGGAGCGGCCCACGAAGGGGTTGTCTTTCGGCACCGATCCATCGGGGTTGATGCGGAGGATCTTCCCCATGTCGCTGTCGAGTTGCTGCGGCTGCGGCCAGTCCACCGAGTTGATGCCGACGCCGGCGGGAATACTCGACGACACGAGCAGCGTGCCGTCGCTGGCCTGAACAATCCGGCCGCCGATGCCCTCGGCGTTGAGAATCGTCTTCACGTCCTCGAGACGCGTCGAGTCGTCCGACAGCTTCGCTCGCGCCACGAGCAGCACACCGGCGAGCCGCGGCGGGTTCGCCGCGTCGGTGCCCTCGGGCAGCGCGGTGTAGCTGAAGTAGACGACGCGGTTCCTGGCGAAGTCACGATCCGGCAGCACCTCGAACAGCCCTTGGGGTCCGCGGCCCCAGATCGCCGGCAGCCCCGCGAGCGGCTCCGAGGGCTTCCCCTCCTTGCCGACGATGCGGATGCGGCCAGGGCGCTCGCTCACGATGATGCGGCCGTCCGGCAGGAAGTGGAACGAGAAGGCCCCGGCGAGCCCACTCGCCACCGTCTCCACCGCGTACGCCTCGCTGCGCGCCGGACGGGGTGCGCGGGTCTGGCCGAGCCACGCAGGAATCGGCGCATAACCGTCGGGCGCGATGCTGCCGTCCGGCGGCGCGTTCGGCACTTGCGCCGGCGGCCGCGGAATCGCGCGCGGCCCCTGCGCGGCCACGGTGGTGGTGGCGGCGGCCAGGATGAGGGCGAGGCGGAAGGTGCGCATGGGCCGGATTGTAGGCCCCGACGGCGCTGCGGGTATAGTTCCGGTCACTCGGTTCGGCCCGTCAACCCACGGAACCGCAAAGGAGCCGGCGATGGATCCAATCAGACGCAAGATGCTCACGACCGGGGCCGCGGCAACGGCGATGGCCGCAGCACCGCGCGCGCTGGCGCAATCCGGGGCGGCCTCGTCAACCTTCTACGAACGTGGCCCGGTTCGCATCCACTACGAAGAGGCGGGCTCCGGATTTCCGTTGCTGCTCATCGCCGGCGGCGGGTTGAACGCCACGATCGAGCTGCTGCGCCGCGGCGATCCCTTCGACCCCTACGCCGAGTTCTCGAACGAGTATCGCTGCATCGGCGCCGACCTGCGCAACGCCAACGGTGGTCAGTCCTCCGGTCCGCTCGAGATCGATCGCCCGTGGGATGCCTACACCGACGATCAGATCGGCTTGATGGATCACCTCGGCATCGACAAGTTCATGGTGCTGGGCTTCTGCATCGGCGGCCCGTTCATCTGGAACCTCCTGGAGCGGGCACCCAATCGGGTGGTGGCGGCCGTGCTGGCGCAGCCGAGCGGGTCGCGGCCCGAAATGCGCGACCTCTTCTACGACAACAACATGAAGGGGTGGGGTCCGCAGCTCACGGCCCGGCGGCCTGACATCACGATGCCGATGGTGGACAAGTTCCTCACCAAGATGTACCGCACCAACGCCGACTTCGTCTTCACCGTGACGCGCGATTTCGTGCGCACGTGTCAGACGCCGGTGCTGATCCTGCCGGACGATGTCCCCGCACATCCGTATGCCGTGGCCATGGAAGCGGCGATGCTGGCGCCGAAGGCCCAGGTGAGCATCTACCCGTGGAAGGAGCCGAAGGAGCGCATTCCGCTCGCGGTGCGTCACATCCGATCGTTCCTGCGCGCCCACCGGCCGGCGTGATTCGGCCGGCCCTGTGCTTAGTTTGTATCGCGATGCACCGTGGAAGGTGAGAACGCGGGCAGGCACACGGCGATGTACTCGGCGCCTTCGGGCTCGGGGCTGCTGTAGCGAACCCACTCGCCGGCCGAGGTGACGACCGCCTGTCCGGCGCGCACGTCGATCACCCCGCCCTCGTGCTCGACGCGAACCAGGCCGCGCAGCACCAGCGTCACCTCCTCGAATGCGGGACGCTGCCCGGGTTCGACCCAGCCGCCGGGCGACACCATCCGCGCCACGCTGGCATTCTCGTGGCCGGAGTTCACGCGCCCGATGAATTCCTGAATCTGCTTGGGCTTGTTGCCCGCCGCCTCTACGACGGTGGGCATCGCGATGTGTCGTGGCATGTCGTCTCGCTGCGGGCTACGGCCGTGTGCCCACCACGTACTTGTTGATGGCGTACTGCAGGTAGAAGATCGAGAAGAAGAAGGTCATGAGGCCGGACAGCTTCACCTGAGGCTTGAAGAGGCCGCGCTCGGTGGCGTCGTTCGGTCCCTGCGCATGATCCTCGATGATGCCTTTGATGGTGAAGCACTGCACGATCATGAGGATACCGACCGCCAGCTGCATCAGCGTGAGAACGATCGCGACCCCGGGGCCAAACGCCTCCTCTGGTGTCGCGTCGCCCGCCAGCAGCCCGAGCACGACCTGCAGCGCGAAGTAGCTCGCGAACGTGACCAACGGCCAGAGCGGGAGTGTGCGCGGGGAATCCAACCGGTTGATGGCGGCTCGCCGGCGGAAGAACCAGACCGGGTAATAGATGCCCAGCGTGACGATGACCAGAAGGACCATGACCACCACGCGCCGTCGTTTGAGGCCGTATTCCTCCACGCCGGCGCCGAGTTGCGCCGTTGGCGGCGCGTAGGGATTGTAAGTGTTAACGTCGGACATCACGACCTCCGGGTCTCGCGTTGTTGAAACTGCTGCTGTTCTTGAAACGCATGGCGGCCCGGAATCGTACCGCCCGCTGCAGCTCGAGAGTTAGTATCTGAGCGTGCGCGCCCATCACACTCGATTTCTGCTGCTCTCCACCGTCCTGCTCGCCATGGCGCCGGCCGCCGGCGCCCAGTGGCTGAAGCTGCCGACGCCGGGACTGCCGCGGCTTCCAGACGGCAAGCCGAACCTGACCGCGCCGGTGGCGCGCACGGCCGACGGCAAGCCAGACCTCTCCGGCATCTGGCGCAACGACGCCGCGGACCGCTACTACAACAACATCACCGTGGATATGCGGCCGGAGGACGTGGCGCCGTGGGCCGACGCGCTCCACCTGCAACGGAAGCTGGCCTTCGGCAGGGACAGCATGGAGACGCGCTGCCTGCCGCTCGGACCCGCCTTGACGACCACGAGGTATCGGATGTCCCGGATCGTCCAGACGCCCACGCTCGTGGTGTTCGCGTACGACGACCTGACGCACCGGGAAATCTTCATGGATGGGCGCACGCTGGAACCAGAGCCCAATCCGACGTGGATGGGGTATTCGGTGGGCCGCTGGGAGGGCGACGTCCTGGTGGTCGACAGCAACGGCTACACGGATCGCTCGTGGCTCGACTTCGACGGCCATCCCCACACCGAGGACTTGCGGATCACCGAGCGCTACACGCGCAAGAACATCGGTCAGATGGAGGTGCAGGTCACCATGACCGATCCCAAGGCGTATGCACGGCCGATCACCTTGACGATACCCATGAAGCTGCAGGCCGACACCGAGCTGATCGAAGCGGTATGCGAGAACAACACGAGCCTGGCGCGCATGACGAAGCTGGAGCCGGCGAAGCCGGTCGAGGTGCCAGCCGCCACGCTGGCCGGCTACGTCGGCGTGTACGACGTCACGGACGCGAACGGCGCCAAGAGCGTCGCTGCGGTCACGTTGTCGGGCACGACGCTGTGGCTCGATTACGAAAACAAGGGCAGAGAGCCGCTGATCGCGTTGTCACCGGCGCAGTTCTCCTGGTCCGGGACGATCCTGAAGTTCTCCACGTCAGCCGACGGCCGCATGAACCTGCTCTTCCACTACGCGGAAGGCGACGAAAGCGGTCCTCGCCGCTGAGGCGGGTCTGAAGACCCGCGGCCACGCTGCCCTATCGGGTCAGGCGGTGGCTTTTGAAGAACTGCCACATCACGGCGGTGGTGTCGACTTCCACCTTCGTCCACGTGTGCCCCAGGCCGTCGATGCGGATCATGCGGACCTCAGCGTCGCCGCACCCGTCGTAGCGCATCGTGGACAGCGGACCCGCAGGGTCCTCCAGAATCGCCTCGCCCTTGCACTTGTTGTGACGCGCCCAGCTCGCCAGCGCGTCCGGCACGCTTTCGTCCCACTCGGCGCCGCGACCGGCGGCGTGGCCGTCATACGGGTTCTGCGGATCGGCGAGGCCGTGGAAGGTCAACACCGGCACCGCGCGGCCATCGCACGGGCCCGGCCATCGCAGTCCGGACACGGGCGCAACGGCGGCAAGGCGCGACCCGAGCGTGCACGCGAGAAGCGACGTCATCCGTCCGCCTCCCGAGAAACCGGTGGCATACACCCGTGTCTCGTCCGTGCACACGCGCGCGGCCACGTGCGTGATGACATCGCTGACATACCGCACATCGTCGGCGCGGCCGTTCTGCACCGGCACGTTCCATCGGTTGCCCTCGCCTTCGAGCGTCGCGACGATGAAGCGCTCGCCGGCGCTCAACGTCTCGAGGCCGCTGTTCCTCGCCTGGCCGGCCGCATTGCCGCCGCTGCCGTGGAGATCGAGCACCAGCGGCAGGCGCTGATGCCCGTCGTAGCCCGGCGGCACGAATAACCGGTAGGCGCGCTGACGGTCGCCTGAGACGAGCTGCTGCGACGAGACGCCACCCGCCTGGGGCAAGTCACACGACGACGCAGCCGCGGCCCGGTTCTGACCAAATGCGGCGGTCGCGCCGAGCACGACCAGGACCGAACTCAGGATGGACATCCGGAGCGTCGTCATCACACACCCTCCCTACTTCTTCAAGAGCGCCGGCCAGTTCACGACCACATCGAGCGGTGCGGCCTCATTCTTTCCGTCGTTGGGGAGCAGAAGGAAGCGCTTGCCGTCTGGTGCTACCTGCCAGCGATGGCTGTCGGCGGTGTAGCCGGCCTGAATCGGCGCGTCGAACAGCGCCACCGGCGTGCCGAGCGAAAACGTTGGCCGCAGGGTGACCGGCACGGCCATGAGTGTCTGGCCGAAGAAGTAGAACAGCTCCGTGCCGTCGCGGCTCCAGCGCGGCTCCACCCCGCCGCCGCTCGACACCATCCATTTCCCCGCCGATGCGTCTGGAAACGGCTGCACGTAGATTTCCCACGGGCCCGACTGGTCGGAACCGTAGGCCACGAATCCCCCGTCGGGCGAGAACTGCGCCTGTTGCTCCACGGCGGGCGTGACCAGGTAGGGCACGGGCTTGCGCTCCCCACCAGCGTTCATGGGAACGGCCCACAGATCATTGCCGATCGTGGTCTGGGGCCGGGGACTCGAGTAGATCACCCAGTTCCCGTCGCTCGACCAGTCGTTGGCCCATGCGTTGCCGTCATACGCGAAGAGCGGAATCTCCCCTCCGGTTCCGTCGGCCGCCTTCTGATACGGGAGGCTCACACCATCGCGGGGGGAAGTGAAAGCAATTCGAGCTCCGTCCGGGGACCACACGGGTGTGGTCCCGGGCGCGTTGAATGTCACGCGCGTGCGTGCACCGCTCACGAGGTCGCGAAGCCACAAGATGCTCCCTTGGCTGCCACTGCTGCTCTCGGTGACGGCCAGCTTCCGGCCGTCGAGAGACAGTGCAATCGCATCGATCGCCCCCGCCTCACCCACCTGCCCAAGCGACGTTCCCTTCCGGTCGAACCACGTCGGGATCACTCGTGGACGGCTGCCGGGGTCACTCGTGGCCAGGACACCGTTGCCCGATGCGGACACCGCGATCGCCCCGGCAATTACCGTCGCCGCGGCTCCGCTGACGGTCATGGCGTTCAGGTCGAACGGCTGCGCGACCACACCCGAGGCGTCGATCCCGAGCAGGTATGAGCCCCGGCCGCCCGCCGCCGGGACAAAGGCCCTGAGCGAGCCCTCGCCTATCCGCTTCGGCGCGCCTCCGTCGAGCGACTCGAGATACGTGGCGACACCGCCGCCAGGGGTCGAACGGGTGAACAGAAACCGGCGTCCGTCTGGGAGGAACACCGGCCAGGTGTCTCGTTCGGTGCGCGACGCATCGACCTTCGTGATCTCGACCACGGTGCGCTCGCCCGGCGAGACACGGGAGATTCCTTGCCCCACGCCGAAGCCACCCAGCAGGATCGTCCCGTCACGACTCCAGCTTCCCCCAACGTACCGGCACTCGCACAGCGGCCGTGCGGTCCCGGCGAGAACATCGAACACCTGCCCGCCCGCGGCCGAGCCGCGCACCAGTTGCCGGCTGTCCGGCGACCAGAAGAGCGAGTCGCGCTGCGGGACGGCGGTGGCGGAGCCCTTGACCTCCCGAACCTCGCCGGTGCCGAGCGTGCGCACGAGCAACGTCTGCGGACCAGAGGTGCCCGCCCCGTAGTAGGCGAGCAGCAGACCGTCCGGCGACACGGCAAACGCAGTGGACGTACGGTCGTAGACGTCAGCAGTCCGCTCGATCTGAAGCCTGACCAGCGGCAGACTGGCGTCGACCGTGGCCGAGGGCCGCGTCCAGGCAACTACCGCCAACGTCACCACCAGCGCACCGGCGACGGCCCATCCGCCAACGCCCAGCCAGCGACGTGCACCGTTGAGCACCTGAGCGCCAGCCTCGACGCCGGGCACCGAGGTCCCTGATGGACCCACGAGGCTCATCGCGTCGCCGATGTCGCGCAGCCGCTTTCTCGACTCCTTCTCGAGACACCGGCTCAGAAGGTGACGAACGCGCGGCGGCACCGCGGTCAGGTCCGGGTCCTTCGTCAGGACCCCGGCGAGCACATGCGAGATCGTCTCTCCCTCAAACATGCGCCGGCCCGTCAGCATCTCCCACAGCACCACGCCGAAGGCCCAGATGTCGGCGCGCTTGTCCACCGGCTTGCCGCTCGCCTGCTCGGGCGCCATGTAGGCCGCGGTGCCGAGGATCATCCCGAGCTGCGTCATCGCCGGCGACGTGATCGTCGGCAGCACTGTCTGACTCGGCACGGAGGCGGCAGCGCCGCCGGCGGGCTCCATCGCCTTGGCCAGGCCGAAGTCGAGCACCTTCACCGTGCCGTCGGCGCGCACCTTGATATTGGCCGGCTTGAGGTCGCGGTGGATGATGCCCTGCTCGTGCGCGGCCTCGAGCGCGTCCGCGATTTGGCTGGCGATCGGCAGCGCTTCCTCGATCGGGATCGCGCCCTGCGCGATGCGGTCGGCGAGCGTGGGCCCGTCCACGAGTTCCATCATCAGGCCCTTCACTCCGTCCGCGTCTTCCAGGCCGTAGATCTGCGCAATGTTCGGATGGTTCAGCAGCGCCAGCGTCCGCGCCTCGCGGTCGAAGCGCGCCAGGCGCTCGGCGTCCTGCGCCACGGCCGACGGCAGCACCTTGATCGCGACAGGACGACCGAGCTTCGTGTCGGTCGCCAGATATACTTCGCCCATGCCGCCAACGCCGATCTGCGACGTCACTTCGTACGCGCCGAGACGGGTGCCGGGAACGAGTGGCATGCGTGCGGCCGATTATAAGGCTCAGGTTGCGGTTCACAGCTTCGCGCTGATCGGACTGGTCATGGCGCTGGCGGGCGCGCCCGCACGGGCCCAGGCGCCGGCCTTTCCTGAACCGATCACCGGCATCCGCAACTTCACCCACATCGTCGCCAGCCTCGATCGCGCCATCGCCTTTTATCGCGATGTGATCGGCCTGCAGCCCGACGGCGAGCCGCGGCTGTTCAGCGGGGCAGAGGCGATGAAAGTCGTGAACATCACGACGCCCGGCGCGCAGTCGCGCTTCACCAGCTTCCCGGTGCCAGGCTCGATCGGCGTCGAACTGGTCGAGTACCAGGGCGTCGATCGAACCCCGGCCGCTCGTCGGGTGCAGGATCCCGGCGCGGCCATCATGACGTTCACGGTGAGAACCCTCGACCCGATCCTGGCGCGCGCTCGCCAGGCGGCTGTCCGGATCAGCACGACGGGCGGCGCGTCAGTGACGGCGCCCGATGGGACGCGCATCATCGTCCTGCAGGATCCCGACGGCTTCTTCGTCGCGCTCGTACAGCCGTCAGTGCTTCCGGAGACCTCCGCGCCCGCATCGAACAACGTCGTGGCCAGCAACATCAGTTTCGTGGCCGCTGACGCCGAACGGACGGCTCGACTCTACGAGCAGGCCCTGGGATTTCAGGCGCGGCCGGTAACGGCGTGGAACGCCGCCTCGTTGCTGATGGACATCGCGGGCACCGCCGGCGCGCAAGTGCGATTCAGCATGGCTCGTGTTCCCGGCACCTTCGTGACCATCAGCTTCCACGAATTTTCCGGAATCGATCGGCGGCCGCTGCGCAGCCGCTTTCAGGATCCCGGCACGGCGGTGCTCCAGCTCCTCGCCCGCAACGTCAAGGCGGCCGCCGATGCGTGGAAGAAGGCCGGCGGCGAGGTGGTCACCGCGGGCGGCGAGCCGGTGACGATGGGGGCGCTCACCCTGGTGGTGCTGCGCGACCCGAACAACGTGATGCTGGAGATCATTTCCGCGCCCTAGCAGCCCTTACAATGTCGGGGTCATGCTCAGGGTACCCCTCTCCACGACTCGCGTCCGTCCATCGTTCGCCCTTGCGACGGCTGCCGCCCTCGCGGCGCTGCTGGTCGCGGGTCCGGCGGGGGCGCAGTGGCGCAACCTGCCGAACAACGTGCCGGTCGGCCCCGACGGCAAGCCGAACATGTCGGCGCCCACGCCGAGAACGGCATCGGGCAAGCCCGACTTGACGGGCATCTACACGCCGAACTACCGCTACTTCCAGAACCTGGCGGCGGACCTCGGGATCGAAAACGTGCCGATGACCTCGGGCGCGCAGAAGATTCACGCCGCGCGCGCCACCGGGCTTCTCGGCTACGACGAGCCCGACGCGCACTGCCTGCCGCAGGGCGTGCCCAAGGTCAACCAGGCGCCGGTGCCGTTCAAGATCGTCCAGACTGACACCCTCGTGGTGCTCGTCTACGAAGCCTTCAACCTGTGGCGCCAGGTGCACCTCGACGGACGCGAATTCGCCGAGGATCTGAATCCCAGTTGGATGGGCTTCTCGAAGGGCCGGTGGGAAGGCGACACGCTCGTCGTCGAGACCCGCGGCCTGAACGGCAAGCAGTGGCTGGATCACAACGGGCTCCCGGCGAGCGACAAGCTCGTGGTCATCGAGCGCTTCCGCCGCCCCACCATCGGCGAGCTCGAGATCGAGTACACGATCAACGATCCGACCTATTACACGCGGCCGTGGACGACGACCGTCAAGGCGCGCTACACCACCGGCACCGAGCTCTTCGAGTTCATCTGCAACGAGAACGAGAAGTCCCGCGCCCACATGGGCCCGAACATCAAGTAGGCGCCGCCGTGCGAGTGAGGCTCACCATCGCCGTCGCACTCGCCGCGCTGACGGCCACGCTGCCGCTCCGCCTAGGTGCCCAGTCCGGCGCCACTCAGGCGGCGCCGGCCGGTCAGGTCATCGGGTCCCGCTCCTTCAGTCCGATGGTGGAGAACGTCGACGCGGCCGCGCAGTTCTATGAGCGCCTCGGCCTCAAGGTCACACCCCCGGCCGGCGGGGGTGCCACCTATCCCTGGGACGAGGAGGCGTGGCACTACGACCTGCACGGCGGCCAGGCCCCTCGGTCGCAAATGCGCTTCATGTATGCGTCGGTGCCGGGCGCGGTGGCGCCGGCGATGCCGCTGCTCGTCGAACCGGTCGAGCATCGCAACATCGACCGGCGCTCGCAGGTGCTGCGTCCGCAGGATCCCGGTGTGACCACCCTGGTCCTGCTCGTACGCGATCTCGACGCCGCCGCGAAGCGGCTGCCCGATGGGGCCCGGCAGCCGGTGCGCACGGTGCGCGCCTACGGCGGCATGGCTCGCGCCATGACGGTCGCCGTGCCCGGCGCGCATCTCGTGGAGCTCCTGCAGCTGGACCCGCTGCCCGCAACCACCGCCCCTGCTGATGCCAGCGTGATCGGCGCGTGGGTACGGGTGACGGTCGCCGATCTCGATCGCACGCTCAGCCTCTATCGGGACGCGTTCGGGCTGTCCTTCCAGACGTCGACGCTGACGGACGCCGACGTTGGCGGCCTCGCCGGCACCACCACGGCGCGCGTGAAGCGGGCCGCGGCCACATTGCCGGGCCCCGGCACGACGCTGGAGTTCCTCGAGTTCAGCGGCGTCGATCGCCGCGCCTTCACGCCGCGCATCCAGGACCCCGGTGCGGTGCGCCTGCAGCTGACGGTCCGGCGGCTCGAAACCACGCTCGACAGCTTGCACCACGCCGGACCGTCGATCGTGGCGTCGAATGGCATCGTCACGCAGCCGCAGTATCGGGTCGCGGTGGCCTCGGACCTGAACGGCCTGTTCCTCGTCCTCACCGATCGACCCGCCTCGCCGCCCGGATCGGCGCGCCCCTGATCGCCGGCGGGCTATTTCGCTTTGGGCGGCAGCAGCGGCTTGCGGTCCGGCGGCAGGTGCTGATCGACCGCGTTCATCATCGTGCCCACGGTGAAGTAGTCGGCCATGAGCGCCATGATCTCGATCGTCCGCTGACGGCCGAACAGGCTCACCATCTTCGCCCACTGCTCGCTGCTCACCTTGTGCTCGCGCATCAGCGCGCGGAGGAACAGGATCACCGTGGCGTCCTTCTCGGCGAGTCCGGTCACCGTGCGGTCGTACTTGACGACGTCGATGACCGACTGCTCGAGCCCCATGCGCAGACCGGCGGGCTCGTGCGCGCTCCATTCGTACTGCTGGTCGATCTCGCGCGCGGTGATCAGCACCACGAGCTGGAACATGCGCCCGCCGAGCGGGAAGGTGTCGCCGCGCGGTACGCCCAGGGCGCGGCCGATCAACCCGAGTCCTTCGCCGACGCGCGGACTGTAGACCGTGACGTGGCCGGGACCGGGCCCGGGCGTCGGCGGCGTGGCTCTCGCGTCCAGCGCCTTCTGGCCCTCGGCGTCGAGATCGGCGCGGTCGAGGGGCGGGAGCCGCGACAACGTTACCGGGTGGATGTCGGGCGGCAACGACGGCTGTTGCGCGTCGAGTGTGACGGTCGGCAGCAGCAGCACGAGCAGGAACGGGATTCTGGCAGGCACGGGTCACCCTCCTCGCCGAAAGACCGGATTCGCGGGCCCAAGTCTAGTCCCCTGGAACCGTGATGACTCACCTAATTCCCGGGCGGGGCATCCCGGCTGGCTGCGTTGCTCATCGCTTACTTATGCCCAATAAGCGCGCTCTTCGCGCCTTGCCATCCGGGCGCCGCGCTCCGGGACTTAGGCAAGTCATCACGCTTCCAGGGGACTAGTCCAGGGCGGGTCTAAAGACCCGGAGCCATGCGTGAGTACGGTTTAAAGGTGGCCGCCTGTTCGATCTGCTCTTCGTCATGCCGATGAGCGTGGTGCACGATTGCCACTCCGCCAGCGGCGACGCGCGCCAGACGCAGTCGCCCGCAATGACCCAGAACAGCTGCGGCTTCCGACGTAGCGCCAGCATCTCGCTCCAGCAGTAGGGCGACGCGGAACGCGTTCCACATGAGCAGCAGCGCGACGTCGGCCTTGGCAGATCGTGTGGGCGTGGATCTTTACCGCGGTCCGACGCGGCATCGTCTATTCTTTTTCAAAGAAACAACTGCGCGTGATCGACTCCCTCGCAGGGCGATCGCGCAGTACCAGGCACCGCGTATCCATGAGCTCACCACCACGGTCGAAACCAGTCGTCACACTCGAGTTGCCCAAGTGGCTCCAAGCGGGACCCCGCGCGGCACTCGATCAGCTTGTGACCGTACTCGAGGCTGATCTCAAGCGCTTAGCTAATTCGTACATGCGACGAGAACGGCCGGACCACACCCTGCAGGGCACGGCGCTCCTCGGCGAGGTGTACCTGCGCCTTGCGGGGCAGGACGACGTCGTATGGAAGAACCGAAACCACTTCCTCGGCATCGCCGCGTCGTGCATGCGGCGCATCCTGGTGGACCACGCGCGTCGCCGTGGAGCGAAGAAACGTCCTCAGACCGGAGTCGACATCGACACGATCGTCCTGCAAGGCGTCTCGACGCTCGATCAAGTGCTAGACGTCCACGAGGCCTTGGAGGCCCTGACGACCCGACATCCACGCGAAGCGAGGATCATCGAGCTCAGGATCTTCGCCGGTCTGACCATCGAGGAAATCGCGGAGGTCGAGGGGCTCGCGCCGGCCACCGTGAAGCGTGCGATCACGGCGGCGAAGGCGTTCCTGAAGCCCCTCATGAGCCTTTCCTGAAGAGGGGCAAGGACGCGCCAAAGCCCCAGGTCCACTCGGAAGGTCGGTTGCCTGCGGGGCGGACCCCCTTGCCGAACTCGTCGACGCCAAAGCCGTCCCAGTAGTAGCGCAGGCTTCCCGAGACGGAGACACCTTTACCTACCGGGATCTCCACTTGCGCGATCTTGAAGCCCGCCTTCCAGAACTGTTTTGCGTCCCGGTTCCACACGCTATGAATCGTCACGCCAGCACTCACGAAGATCGGTTTCTCGTGCAGAGCGCCTACGGCGTAGTCGACCGTCGGCTCGAAAGAGATCATCCGATGGTCGAAGGCGCGGTACTCGATCTCCTTGCCCTTGCACGGAAATTCCCCCTCCGGGCACGCGCTATCGTCTTCGTATTCGTTGTTCTTTCCAGTCGAGACATAGCCAGCAGCGCCCCACGACCAGAACACACGGTCTTTAGACCAGAACGGCAATTTCGACCCGTCGACGGCTAGTATCTGCATCGTAGCAGCAGCGCTAGCCGACCACTCGCAGTACCAGTTGCCTTTCAAGTCGTACCGGCAATTGATACCGAAGCCGACCATCTGCGGACCGCTGAGCTCCCAAATGAGATCCCCGATCCCTGCCTCGGACCTTCCCGGACTACCGACCAGAACCAGCGCGGTCAAGGCGACCACTAGCGACTCTTTCATCACTCCCTCTCGAATGGTGTCAGGCGAGCCGACTAGGGCACCTTCTGATCGAACAACCGCAACAGCGCCTGGTCGTCCGGTGCTCGCGTCTCCGCGCGCCGCACCCGGCGGGTGCGGCCGTCGTCGAACAGCAGCAAGTCGTCACCCTTCGTGGCTAGAACGACGGCCATCCGGTTTTCGTACATGACCGGCTCGAATTTTTCCCAAACGAGCCGTCGCGGCAACGACGCGGTGACCACGATCGCCGCGGCCACGACCAGCACGCCGGTTCGGATCCGGCGCACGGTCGTCCGATCCAGGCTCCGCGCCTCGAACGTCGGCACCCAGCCAACAGCCAAGCTTCCAAGCACGAAGCTTCCAATGGCAGCACTCGTGCTGCCCCAGAAGTGGATCCCGTTCTGGGGACTCATCGCGTCGTAAACCTGCGCGGCCGGCAACGTGCCGCCCTGGAGTTCAATCACCATCGACAGCACGTACAGGAACAGCCACGCGGACCCAACCCAGGCGACCACGCCGGTTGCCAGGAGCCCGGCGGCGAGGCTGACCGGCTCGCATCCGTCGAGCCGCGCGCGAAGCGGGGCGAACACCCGGGCGCACGCCTTTCCGACCATCAAGTAGACACACCAGCCCGCGCCGACCACAATCGCGCAGAGCACCCACCAGATGACGAACGGCAGCAGCGCCTCGCGCCCCACCCGAAAGTAGTCGGCCGCGCTACTCCGGAAGTCGCCGGGGATTCCGAGGGTGCTCTCGAAGATCCGCGATGCCGCGAACCCGATGACCCACGTCGACACCGCCAGGATGGCGACGGCGGCGAGAGTCACTCGAACGGCACGCATCGACGCAGGCTCGGCGCGTGGCGGGACCGGCAGCACGCGGATCGGCCCTGACAAGGCGTGATCCATTTCACCAGGACTCGCGAAGCGGCGTGCCGGATCCGGGTCGATGGCCCGCTCGACGGCTCGCACGAAGGAATCGGGGAGATCCGGGCGCACGTCCTTGAGCCACCGCCGGCGGCCCGCGCGGTGCGCCTGCTTGAGCTCCTCGAGGTCCTTGCCTTCGACCGGGAATGTGGCGGTGACCAGGTAGTAGAGCAGGACGCCGAGCGCGTAGATGTCCGACTGCGCGCTTGCGCGTGCCTGCTGGAAGATCTCGGGCGCAACGTAGAGCGGCGTGCCGTGGGCGCGCGTCGAGGGAGAGGCGACGAACTCGCCGGCGCCGAAGTCCACCAACACGACGCGCCCGCCGTCGTGAGCCCGCATCACGTTCTCGGCCTTGACGTCCCGGTGGACGAGGCCGGCGGCATGTACCGCGGACAGCGCGAGGCACAAATCCTGGCCGACCGATGCGGCCTCACGCGCGCTCAGACACCCGCCCGCGACGCGCTCCGCGAGGGTCTGACCCTGCACCAGATCCATCCAGAACCCGATCCGCCCGTCGTGGGTCCCCGCGCCGTGAACGACGACGACGTTGGGGTGCCGCACGCGAACCAGCTTCTGCGCTTCCTGGACGATATAGGACGGCGATACGCGGTCGACGACCTCACGCCGCACCAGCTTCAGCGCCCGCGAGACGTCGAGCAGTTCATCGCGCGCCTCGAAGACGTCGCCGAACGCGCCTTCCCCCAGCTTCCGCACGAGCAGGAAGTGACCCCATCTATTCGGCTGCCTATGGTCTTCGAGCCGCTCGCCTGGTCCCGCATGCGCCGGGGTCGATGCCCTGCTCTGGTCGTCGCCGGGCAGGCAGTGGGCGTCGGCGATGTCCTCGACGACTCGAAGCTCGTCGAGCAGCCGTCGCACGTGGTCGGCGGCGTCCTTGCCGACGGCATCCCAGTCGATCGAGGCGCCGTCGATAACCGACTCGACGAGCCGTCGGAGGTCATCCGACGAGCTCTCGGAGACGTCGCCTGTACGGGCGTCGCCGTCGCCAGATCCCTGCCCTTCCGAGTACGCCCCGTCGCCCATGCGTTTGCAATCAGGGACGCCGTGGATCACGGCCCACCGTTCTTGTGCGAAGCCTCGGGACAGACGGCCCGCCGCGAGCAGGAG